>MRWF01022511.1_pt1 | contig 171621 bp, 159 predicted proteins | sample 1013331 | NCBI WGS metagenome assembly MRWF01 (sample SAMN06117577, study PRJNA244670) | biofilm metagenome | biome: Water; feature: Cathode Biofilm; material: Biofilm; isolation source: microbial consortium enriched at the cathode of a solar microbial fuel cell | place: USA: District of Columbia... | reverse complement strand
ATCTTCTGGAAGTTCATACCCGTTATGTGACGCTGAAAGGCGCGCAGGATTTTCTGATCCGCTTCGATACGCGCGCCTTTCAGCGTCACATAACGGGTATGAACTTCCAGAAGATCGTCGATGCGGGCGGGCTTTAAAAACTCGATTTCCATTTTATGGATGGCGAAGGCAAGCGGCTTTTCGCCCTCGATCAATTCGTGATGATGCACGCCTGCCATGCGCAGACAGTCCGAGCGCCCGCGTTCGGCAAAGCGCAAGTAGTTGGCGTGATAAACGATGCCGGTAAAATCCGTGTCCTCGTAATAAACACGGATGGGCAGCACATGCGCGCCCTCTTCGATGCGCCCGGCAAGGTCCGGCCATTTGCCGCTCATGCGCCCTCTCCCTCATCGAAAAGGCCGCTTTGTCCCGCCCCGCTTCCCGATGCGGGTGCGGGCAGGCCGAGATGGCGGAAGGCAAGTGCCGTCAAAACACGCCCGCGCGGCGTGCGGTTCACGAAGCCCTGCTGAATGAGATAAGGCTCGATGATTTCCTCAATCGCATCGCGCGGTTCGGAAAGCGCGGCGGCGATCGTTTCGATACCGACGGGCCCGCCGGAAAACTTCACCGCTACATTGCGCAAATAGCGGTGATCGAGCGCATCGAGACCGCGCGCATCGACCTCGAGCCGCTCCAGCGCTTTGTCGGCCAGCGCCGCATCGATGGCGCCTTTACCGTCCACCACCGCAAAATCGCGCACCCGGCGCAAAAGCCGCCCGGCAACACGGGGCGTGCCGCGCGCGCGCCGTGCAATTTCCTTCGCCCCGTCGCTCGTAATCGAGGTGCCGAGCACGCCCGCACCGCGCGTGACGATCGCTTCAAGCTCGGCCTCTTCATAAAAATTGAGCCGCACGGGAATGCCGAACCTGTCGCGCAGCGGCGTCGTCAAAAGCCCCGTGCGCGTCGTCGCGCCCACCAGTGTGAAAGGCGCAAGCTCGATGCGCACCGAGCGCGCCGCCGGTCCCTCCCCGATGATCAGATCGAGCTGAAAATCCTCCATCGCCGGATAAAGAATTTCTTCGACCGCTGGCGAGAGCCGGTGGATTTCATCGATAAAGAGCACGTCCCGCTCTTCAAGATTGGTCAGCAGCGCGGCAAGGTCGCCTGCCTTCGCAATAACGGGGCCCGAGGTTGCGCGGAAATTGACACCAAGCTCGCGCGCCACGATCTGCGCCAATGTCGTCTTGCCAAGGCCGGGGGGCCCGGCAAAAAGCACATGATCGAGCGCTTCGCCGCGCGTACGCGCCGCCTCGATAAAGACGGAGAGGTTTTCGCGCGCCTTGCGCTGGCCGACAAATTCGGAAAGGCGCTGCGGGCGCAGCGCCACATCGAAATCTTCTTCCCGCTCCCCGGCGCCCACCAGTCTTTCACTCATCGGGCAAGCTCCTTAAGCCCAAGCCGGATCAGGGTTTCAGGTCCAGCCTCATCGTCGAGTTTCGCGCGCGCCTTGCGCACTGCCTCTGCCGCCTGCGCGGGCGCATAGCCCAGATTGGTCAGCGCGGAAATCGCATCGGCCTCGGCATCGGTCGGCTTTGTTTCCTCAGCCCCGCCATCCGACACGGCGATGGCAAAGGCGCCTGCGGGCGCTTTGTCTTTCAGCTCCACCACAATGCGCTGGGCGAGCTTGGGACCGACGCCCGAGGTTTGCGCCACCGCTTTTTTATCCTGCGTCGCCACCGCCGACTGAATGCCTTGGGGACCCAGCGTGCCGATAACGGCAAGGGCAACGCGCGCGCCCACGCCCTGCACACTTTGCAAGAGGCGGAACCAATCCCGCTCCCCCTCGCTCGAAAAGCCGAAGAGCCGGATTTCCTGTTCGCGCACATGGGTGTGGATGAGAAGCGCCGTGGCCTCCCCCACCGCCGGCAGGCGGCGCAGCGTATAGGACGAGCATTCGACGAGATAGCCGACGCCGCCCACATCCAGGATCAGCCAGTCCTCACCCAGCTCATCGACAATTCCCTTCAGCTTGCCGATCATGCGCGCGCCCTGCCGGAGGTGGTGGCTTTGACAAGCGCAGCATCGATGCGCGCCTTTGCCCCGCGCATCTGCGCATGGCAAATGGCGGTTGCCAGCGCATCGGCCGAATGCTCGCTGTCGATCACGGCTTTGGGCAAAAGAATGCCGACCATGGTGCGGATCTGATGCTTGTCCGCATGGCCTGCCCCCGTCACCGTCTTCTTGATCTGATTGGGCGCATATTCGCCGATCTCAAGGCCTGCGCGCGCGGCAATGAGCAGCGGCACGGCCCGCGCCTGGCCAAGCTTCAGCGCCGCCACCGCGTCTTTCGCCACGAAAGCGGTTTCGACGGCGACCGCCTGCGGCATGAATTCTTTCATGATGGTTTCGAGCGCCGCTTCGATTTCCGCCAGCCGGACCGGTACGGAGGCTTTGTCATTGGAGGCGATCGTCCCGTTCGCCACATGGGTAAGGCGCGAGCCCGCAGCCTCCACCACCCCCCAGCCTGTGCGCCGGAGGCCCGGATCGATGCCTAAAAGACGAAAGGCCCCGCTCATGAAACTGCCGCTCTCCTGATTCCGACTCGCGCCTTTATAACAGGAGGCTACACCCCAAGACGCGGAAAAGAGAAGAAATCGGGAACAAAAAAGCCCCTCCCGGTCTGGAAGGGGCTTTTGCAAGGCCGTGAATAGCGGCCTTAAGACTTAGGCCGAGAGCTTTTCGAACACCGCGTCGGACATTTCATAATTGGCGTAAACCTGCTGCACGTCATCGCAATCATCCAACGCGTCGAGCAGCTTGAGCAGCGTTTCGCCTTTTTCCTCGTCCACTTCGATATTGTTCTGCGGCTTCCAGATCAGCCGGGCGGAGCGGGCCTCGCCGAATTTTTCTTCCAGCGCGCCGGCCACTTCATGCAGCGCATCGGGCGCGCAGATCAGCACGTGCCCGTCCTCATCGCTTTCACAATCATCGGCGCCTGCCTCGATCGCCGCTTCCAGCATGGTCTCGGTATCGGCGACATCCGCGCCATATTCGATCGAGCCCACATGGTCGAACATGAAGGAGACCGAGCCCGTCTCGCCCAGGTTTCCGCCGTTTTTGGAGAAAATCGAACGCACCTCGCTCGCCGTGCGGTTCTTGTTGTCGGTCAGCGCCTCGACAATCACGCCGATGCCCGCCGGGCCGAAGCCTTCATAACGCATATCGAAATAATCATCGCCGCCCTGATCCGTGCTCTTCTTGATGGCGCGGTCGATATTGTCCTTCGGCATGGACTGGGCGCGGGCGGCCAGAATGGCGGCGCGCAGACGCGGATTGTGCTCGGGGTCCGGCAGGCCCATTTTCGCCGCCACGGTAATTTCCTTGGCGAGTTTGGAAAACAATTTGGCGCGCTTCTTATCCTGCGCGCCCTTGCGGTACATGATGTTCTTGAACTTGGAATGTCCGGCCATAGGCCCCTCCGACACCTGACTGTCACTCGCCGCGGGCCCGCGGCAATGCGGCCCTCACTCGAACGGCAATATCTGAAATCTCGCGCCCCTTATAGAAAGAGCCGGGCCCAAAATCCATAGGGCACGCAAATCCGGTTGGCCCGGCGGGTTTTCGGGAGAATTCCAGGCCCCATTTTCCAGGGAATTAGAGTAAATACTCTTATTTAATGAATTAACTATTTCATCATACTTTTGGGAGTTTACTGTGGATAAGACAACTCTACCAGGCATTGAAATTTGAACTAATACTTATGGTTGTGTTGTCGAAATGACGCTCGTCGGAGGAACCCGCCCCACTCACCCTCTCCGATGAGCTGCGCTGCAACACCCCCGCAGCGTCAAAACCCCGTCTGGACCGGCAAAACGCCTCGGCTGGTCCGGGCGGGGTTTTTCTGTGTGCGCTGGGAAAGGCAATCAGGCCGGGCGCGCCGGTTTGAGCCGCCCGCCGAGACGCAGGGGCTCCACACGCTCGGCCAGCCCGTCCGCCCCGGTTTCCACGAAAACGCCGCAGACCGTGGCAGGCCCGAGCGCCGGGGTGAAGCGCCCGCGCGGCATCTTGGTGACGAAGCGGTTGACGGGTTCGTCCTTTTCCATGCCGATGACGGAATCATAATCCCCGCACATGCCGGCATCGGTCTGATAGGCGGTGCCGCCGGGCAAGATCTGCGCATCCGCCGTCGGGATATGGCTATGGGTGCCGACGACAAGGCTGGCGCGCCCATCGCAGAAATGACCCATCGCCATTTTTTCCGACGTCGCCTCGCCGTGAAAATCGACCAGCGCCGCATCCGCCACATCGCCGAGCGGACATTCGTTCAGCGCCTCATCGACGGAGGCGAAGGGATCGTCCATCGCATCCATGAAAACCCGGCCCATGGCATTGATGACAAGAACGCGCGCGCCGTTTTTGGCCTCGTAAAGGCCGTTGCCGCGCCCCGGCGTGCCGGGCGGGAAGTTGCGCGGCCGGATCAGCCGGTCCTCGCGCTCCACATGCGCGAGCGCCTCGCGCTGGTCCCAGGCGTGATTGCCGAGTGTGATGGCGTCGGCGCCGGCATCGTAAAGCTCGTCGCAGATCGCCGCCGTGATGCCGAAACCGCCCGCGGCGTTTTCTCCGTTGATCACCACGAAATCGAGCGCCATTTCCTGGCGCAGGCGCGGCAGCAGGCTCACCACCGCCTCGCGCCCGGAGCGCCCTACAATATCGCCGAGAAAGAGCAGCCGCATGAAACACGAACCCTTGCGTTTGCGCGGCCTTACCTGAAGAACAAAACCGCCTTTTCCGTCACCACCGCATCCAATACTGCATCATGCGGCTCCGTGGGCAAGTTCTCGGCCTGTTGCGCCGAAAAGGCAAGCCCGACCGCCAATACTCTATGGCGCAGGCGCAGTTCTTCAAGCGTGCGGTCATAGAACCCGCCGCCATAACCAAGCCGCCCGCCATCGCTATCGAAGGCAAGAAGCGGCACGATGAGGATACGCGGCACCACATGCGCCGCCTTGATGCTGGGCTCCTTGGTGCCGAAGGGCCCTTCGATCAAAGGATCGCCGGGCGCCCAGGCATAAAAGCCGAGCGCGCCTTCGCGCGCCTCGATACGGGGCAGCGCCGTGGCAACGCCTTTTTCATGCAAGGCGGCAAGCAATGGCAGGGGATCGGCCTCATTGCGCATCGGCATATAGCCGGCAACGGCCTCACCGGGTGCAGGGGAAAAATGCGCCATAAAAAGTTTCGCCATGGCAGGACCCGCCGTCTCGCCCAGAAGGGTGGCGGCTTCCTTGCGTTTTTCCATGAACGCGGTGCGCAGGGCGCGCTTGTCGTTTGAAACTGCCATAATTTCATCCCGCCTATCCGCCTGCGGCAGGCAAGGCGGATGCTACAACTTTTAAGACGTGAAAGATTGAAAAAGGATGAGGCACCCGGCGGCCTTCCCCGGCCTTTATGGAGCCTGCGGGAAAAGAGAAGTGGGGAGCCGCCCTGGCCGTCGGAATCTGCTACCTCGGAGACCTACATAAGTAGGTGGGCGCCGTGTGCAGAAGGCCACGGCCAACCGCAGGGACAGCTCCCTCGAAGAGCGTAAGGCCCCGAGCGTGTTTATTCCTAACGCACCGGGCAGCACCCCGGCTCTCTTATCTGGTGAAGGATGAAGCCGCGTCAACTGGATAACGCGCGGGCATCGAAGATCGTGGTCACCGGCGTGTCAAGAAGCTTCGATGCGCTGGGCCATCGTATCGAGGCGCTGGGCGGCTTTTTCGAGGATTTCGGCCACCGCCGCTTCCGCCTCCTCCGTGCGCTCCAAAGCCACGGAACGGGCATCGCGCACCGTCGCCACTTCTTCTTCCAGCTTTTTGATACGCCCGCGCATGTCCCAAAGCTCGTCCGCCAGAAGGAGCGAGGCCATGAGCATAAGCCGGGCGTCGCCCACTTGGCCGACTTGCGCGGCAAGGCCCGTCACCTGCTCATCCACATAAGCGGCAAGTTCGGTCAGATGCTTTTCCTGGCCGTCATCGCAGGCAATCGAATAGGCCCGCCCGTTGATCGATACCGAAACCTGTCCCATGAAACCCCTCAGCCTGCCGCCAGAATTTTGCGGATGCCGTCCACGGCGCTCGTAATGTCCTGGCTGGCGCGCTCGTTCATGGTGGAAAGGCGGCGCACTTCCGCCTTCATCACATTGAGCTCTTCTTCAAGCCGCGTTTTGTCGCCGCGAAGACCCGCCAAATCGCCCGCCGCATCGCCGCCGCCAACCTTGCGGCCCTGCGCCATACGCCGGTTGAGCAGCGCCTCCAGCCGGTCGACCGACCCGGCAAAGCGGTCCATAGCGGTATCGAGTTTACTCATCGCACGATCAGCCCGTCGGTTGAGCCCGGCAGCCAGCGGAAAGCCGCGCCGGATTATGGTGAACGGCACCGTTCTCCGCCCGAACCTTATAAAGGCCCTGAAGAGATGCCGGAAAGCCTCTGTTTTATAAGAGCATAGGCGCGCTGATCTGTCGCTGCAATAAGCCCGCCCGCAAAGTCCCCCGCGGGGAAGCGGCGGCTGCCTCAACGGCAAGAAACGAGGCGTCCGGGGACCATTTATCAAATGCCGCGCTCAACCGGCCCCATGGCCCGGAATGGCGGGATTCCAGCATTGACTCTCTATAGGCAGATGGTCATTGTGGCGCCGCTTCCCGAGGGGTGCCGAACGGCGCCGGGAAGCAGCAGCCGCGGGCATCAGGGCGGCCCGTCCGGTGACTTTCACGGCATGCTTTCGAGCGCCCCTCCGGCGATCGGTCCGGGGCCTCAAGCACTACCGGCCCCCGGGACGCCAGCCCCGGAACGCCGGCCCCCGGAAAGAGTGTCTGCGGGGCCGTTTTAGGTATTTAAAAGAGATTGAGAGACATGACGCCATCTGATCCGTCGGCAGCCAAACCGGTTTCTTCCACCAGCCAGACCGAAGCGGCAAGCGGCGCTCATGCCGATCCTTCCTCTCACAAGATGATGGCGAACGCCATCCGCGCCCTTTCCATGGACGCCGTGCAGGCCGCCAATTCGGGCCATCCGGGCCTGCCGATGGGCGCCGCCGATATCGCAACGGTTCTCTTCTCCAAATTCATGAAGTTCGATCCGCGCAATCCCAATTGGCCGGACCGCGACCGCTTCATTCTCTCCGCCGGCCACGGCTCGATGCTCGTCTATTCGCTGCTCTATCTTCTGGGCTATGAAGATATGACCATCGACGAGATCAAAAACTTCCGCCAGATGGGCTCGAAAACAGCAGGCCACCCGGAAGTTTACCATACGCCGGGCGTGGAAACGACGACGGGCCCCCTCGGCCAGGGCATTTCCAACGCGGTCGGCATGGCCATGGCCGAACGGCTGATGGCGGCGCGCTTCGGCGAGGATGTCGTCGATCATTATACCTATGTGCTCGCCTCCGACGGCGACCTGATGGAAGGCATCAGCCACGAGGCGATCAGCCTTGCCGGGCACCTGAAGCTGCGCAAGCTCATCGTGCTTTTCGACGATAATGGCATTTCCATCGACGGGCCGATCAATCTGGCCGAATCGGGCAACATGCTCGACCGGTTCCGCGCAGCAGGCTGGGAAGCCATGCGCATCGACGGCCACAACCCCGAAGAAATCGAAGCGGCCATCGCCAAGGCGCGTGAAAGCCGCGCCCCGACGCTGATTGCCTGCCGCACGACGATCGGCTTCGGCTCGCCCAACAAACAGGGCACGGCCGGCGTCCACGGCGCCCCGCTCGGCCCCGACGAAATCAAACTTGCCCGCAAGGAACTCGATTGGCCGTATGAAGCCTTCGAAATTCCTTCCGAAGTGCTCGATGCCTGGCGCTGCACGGGCCTGCGCAGCGCCCGCGCGCGCGTTTCCTGGGAAGAACGCCTGGCAAAACTCGACGCCGAAGCGCGCGCCGAATTCGAGCGGCGCATGGCCGGCGATCTGCCGAACGGCCTGGCCAAAGCCATCAATGCTTTCAAGAAGCAGATTTCGGACGAAAAGCCGAAACTCGCCACCCGCCAGTCCTCGCAGAACGTGCTGGGCGTCATCAACGACGCAGTACCCGAAACGATCGGCGGCTCCGCCGACCTGACCGGCTCCAACAACACCCGTTCGAAGGACATGCAGGCGGTGACGCCGGAAGACTTCTCCGGCCGCTTCATCCATTACGGCGTGCGCGAGCACGGCATGGCCGCCGCCATGAACGGCATGGCGCTCCATCGCGGCGTGATCCCTTATTCCGGCACCTTCCTCGTCTTTACCGATTATTGCCGCCCCTCCATCCGCATGTCCGCGCTGATGGGCGAGCGCGTCATCTATGTCATGACCCATGACAGCATCGGTCTTGGCGAAGACGGCCCGACGCACCAGCCGGTCGAGCATCTGGCGTCCTTGCGCGCCATGCCGAATGTGCATGTCTTCCGCCCCGCCGACAGCGTGGAAACGGCTGAATGCTGGCAGCTCGCCCTCGAAGCGAAGACGACGCCCAGCATCATCGCGCTGACCCGCCAGGGCCTGCCGACGGTGCGCACCGAACATACGGACGAGAATCTCTCGGCCCGCGGCGCTTATGAGCTCGCCGCAGCGGACGGGGAGGCGAAAGTCACTTTCCTTGCGACCGGCTCGGAAGTGGAAATTGCGCTGGATGCCCGCGCGCTTCTGCAGAAAGAAGGCATCGGTGCGCGCGTCGTCTCCATGCCCTGCACGGATCTCTTCGACCAGCAATCGGCCGAATATAAAAAGCAGATCCTGGGCGAAGGCACGGTGCGCGTTGCCATCGAAGCGGCAAGCGGTTTCGGCTGGGAACGCTATACGGGCCCGGACGGCGCCTTTATCGGCATGAATTCCTTCGGCGCCAGCGCGCCTTACAAGGAACTTTACGAGCATTTCGGCATTACGGCTGAAAAAGCGGCAGAGGCGGCAAAACAGCGCCTCGGCTAAAGACCAACTATTTTAAAGAAGGTGAGAGAGAAGATGGCGGTTCGCGTTGCGATCAATGGTTTCGGACGGATCGGCCGGCACGTGTTGCGGGCGATTGTGGAATCGGGACGGAAAGACATCGAGGTTGTTGGCATCAACGATCTGGGTACGGTGGACGCCAATGCCCGCCTTCTGAAATTCGATAGCGTGCATGGCCGCTTCCCGAACGAGATCAAGACCACGGAAAATTCCATGGATGTCGGTCTCGGCCCGATCAAAGTGACCGCCGAGCGCGACCCCGCCCAGCTTCCCTGGAAGGAACTCGGTGTCGACATCGCGCTGGAATGCACGGGCATCTTCGCCTCTAAAGAAAAAGCCTCCGCCCACATCACCGCCGGCGCCAAGAAAGTGCTGGTCTCCGCGCCCGCTTCCGGCGCCGATCTGACGGTGGTTTACGGCGTGAACCACGACAAGCTGGAAAAAGGCCACACGGTCGTCTCCAACGCGTCCTGCACCACCAACTGCCTTGCCCCCGTCGCCCATGTGCTGCATCAGCTGTGCGGCATCGAGCAGGGCTATATGACGACGGTGCACGCTTATACGGGCGACCAGAGCACGGTCGACACGCTCCATTCCGACCCGCGCCGCGCGCGCGCTGCCGCCGTTTCCATGATCCCGACCTCGACGGGCGCCGCCAAGGCCGTCGGCCTGGTGCTGCCGGAACTCGCCGGCAAGCTGGACGGCACCGCGATCCGCGTGCCGACCCCGAACGTCTCGATGATCGATCTCGTGATCAACGCAACGCGCGACACGAGCGCGGAAGAAGTCAACGACGCCATCCGCAAGGCCGCCGACGGCCCGCTGAAAGGCGTGCTCGGCTATGTGGACGAGCCGATGGTCTCCATCGACTTCAACCACAACCAGAATTCCTCCAGCTTCGACCTCACCCAGACCCAGGTCATCGACAAGCGTCTCGTGCGCATCCTGTCCTGGTATGACAACGAGTGGGGTTTTGCGAACCGCATGGGCGACACCGCTGTCGCCATGGGCAAACTGCTCTAAGCGGAGGACCGCAGGCTTATGGCCGCGCACAAAACGCTCGACGATCTTTATGCGTCAGGTCCGGTGGAGGGAAAAACAATCCTCCTCCGGGCCGATCTCAACGTTCCTGCAAAAGACGGCAAGGTTACGGACGCAACGCGTCTGGAACGGCTTTTGCCCACCATCAAGGAACTCGCCTCCAAAGGCGCCAAGGTTCTCATCCTCTCCCATTTCGGCCGCCCGAAAGGCGAACGTGTGCCGGAGATGACGCTGGCGCCCGTCGCCGTGGCGCTGGGTGAGCTTCTCGGCCTCGATGTCGCCTTCGCCGTCGATTGCATCGGCGACAGCGCGAAGGCCGCTGCCGAGGCGCTGCCGAACGGCGGCGTTCTGGTGCTGGAGAACACCCGCTATCATGCGGGCGAGGAAAAAAACGACCCGGCCTTCGCTAAGGCGCTGGCCGAGCTCGGCGACATTTACGTCAACGACGCCTTTTCTGCCGCGCACCGCGCCCATGCCTCGACCGAAGGCATTGCCCATCTCCTGCCCTCTTATGCGGGCCGGGCGATGGAAGCGGAACTGACCGCCCTCGACAAGGCGCTAGGCAGCCCCGCGCGCCCCGTCGTTGCCATTGTGGGCGGCGCCAAGATTTCCACGAAGCTCGATCTTCTGGGCAATCTCGTCAGCAAAGTCGATGCGCTCGTCATTGGCGGCGGCATGGCCAACACCTTCCTTGCCGCCAAAGGCATTGAAGTGGGTAAGTCGCTTTGCGAACATGACCTGAAAGAGACGGCCCGCGAGATCATGGCCAAGGCGGAAGCGGCAGGCTGCCGCGTTGTGCTGCCGAGCGACGTGGTCGTGGCGCCGGAATTCAAAGCCCATGCCCCGGCAATGACGGTGCCGGTGGACAAGGTGCCGGCGGATCAGATGATCCTCGATATCGGCCCCGACAGCCTTGCCGCACTTGCCGGCCATTTCGAAACCGCCAAGACCGTGGTTTGGAACGGGCCGTTCGGGGCTTTTGAAATTCCGCCCTTCGACAATGGCACCAACGGCGCAGCCCGCCATGTGGCCATGCTGACGAAAATGGGCGAAATGACTTCGGTTGCAGGTGGCGGCGACACGGTTGCCGCGCTAAACAATGCCGGCGCTGCCGATGATTTTTCGTATGTATCGACCGCGGGCGGCGCATTCCTGGAATGGCTGGAGGGCAAAACCCTTCCAGGTGTCGCCGCGTTGGAACATGCCTGAGAAAGCCTGAGCCGCTTGGGGCTCCCGTACCGTTTAGAGGGTGAGAGAATATGACCGAGACGCTTGAATCCATTGCACAGGCCATGGTGGCCCCGGGCAAGGGGATCCTGGCTGCCGATGAAAGCACCGGCACGATCAAGAAACGCTTCGATTCCATCGGGGTGGAATCGACCGAAGACAATCGCCGCGACTACCGCGAAATGCTCTTCCGCACGGAAAGCGCGATGAAGGAAAACATTTCCGGCGTCATTCTTTACGATGAAACGATCCGCCAGAAAGCCAAGGACGGCACGCCGCTCGTCGATCTGATCAAGGCGGCCGGCTCCATTCCGGGCATCAAGGTCGATGCGGGGGCAAAAGACCTGACCGGCGCGCCAGGCGAAAAAATCACCGAAGGTCTCGACGGTCTCGGCCAGCGCTTTGCCGAATATTACGATCTGGGCGCCCGCTTTGCGAAATGGCGCGCCGTGATCAATATCGGCGAAGACATTCCGAGCACCTATTGCATCAATGCCAATGCCCATGCGCTGGCCCGCTATGCAAAGCTCGCACAGGCCGCCGGCATCGTGCCGATCGTCGAGCCGGAAGTCATCATGGATGGCGGCCACACCGCCGAGCGCTGCTTCGATGTGACAGAAGCCATGTTGAACGCGCTTTACGATGCGCTTTACGAGCAGCGCGTCCTCCTGGAAGGCACGATCCTGAAGCCGAACATGATCGTCTCCGGCACCGAATGCGCCGCCCAGGCCGGTGTTGAGCAGGTCGCCGAAATGACGATCAAATGCTTCAAGCGCACCGTGCCCGCCGCCGTGCCCGGCATCGTCTTCCTTTCCGGCGGCCAGTCGGATGAAGACGCCACCGCGCATCTCAACATGATGAACCAGATCGGCGGCTTCCCCTGGAAGATGAGCTTCTCCTATGGCCGCGCGCTGCAGGCAGCGCCGCTGAAAGCCTGGGGCGGCAAGGCGGAAAACGTGCCCGCCGCACAAGCCGCCTTCGCGCACCGCGCCCGCATGAACGGCCTTGCGACCACGGGCGAGTGGAAAGCAGAACTCGAAAAATCCGCCGCCTGACCGCGGATAACTTTCAAAGCAAATCGAAACGCCCCGGAGACAATCCGGGGCGTTTTTTCTTGGCTGCGTTCCCTCCCGGCCTGCCTAGTGGGGCACGCCACCTCACAACGCGAATACCGTCACCCCGGGCCCTGTCCCGGGGTCCATACAGCCTCTCGTGATTGCAGCGAGGCCCTATGGATCCCGGCACAAAGGCCGGGATGACAGCTGAGTGTGAGGCGCGGCGAGTGCACCCCTTCCGCTCATCGCGTTCAGATGCAAAAATAGTCCAGCATTCAAAGGCAGTATTCCCATGAAAATCTTCTTCGACGTGGACGGTGTGTTGATCGACGGCTGGCATGCGGATGCGGCGCGGCGCAAGCCGTGGGATGCGGAGCTTGAAGAAGATTTGGGCGTCGACCGCGCCCGCTTTCAGAAGCTGTTCTTCCGCGGCGATCCCTCGCCCATGCAGGACTGTGTCAGCGGCAAGCGCGACCTTCATCAAGCCTTGGCTGAGGTACTGCCCAAGACCGGCTATAAGGGCGAGGTGGAAGAGTTCATCGCCTATTGGCTTGAAAAGGATGCCAACATCAATGAAGAGGTGCTCGCCATCGCCGCCGAGCTTTCCGCCCTGCCCGGCACCGAGCTTTACATTGCAACCGGCCAGGAACACCGCCGCGCCCATCATCTCTGGCAGACGCTCGGTTTCGAAAACCATTTCAGAGAGATGTTTTACAGCGCCCGGATCGGCCATCTGAAACCGACCCTCGAGTTCTTTTCCGCCATCAACGAAGCGCTCGGCATATCGGGTAACGAACGCCCGGTCTTTTTCGACGACACGCCGCAGATCGTCGCCGTCGCACAAAAGGCAGGCTGGGACGCGCAGCTTTTTGAAACCGCGGAAGATATTCGCACTCACCCAAGGGTCGGGCCATTGCTGGCGCAGGGCTGAGTCTTCTTAACGAAAAACCGTCACCCCGGGCCCCGTCCCGGGGTCCATACAGCCTTTCGTGATGGCAGCGAGGCCCTATGGATCCCGGCACAAAGGCCGGGATGACAGCTGAGTGTGGGGCACGGCTGTGCACCCCGCCGCCATTCGTCACCCTCAGGCTTGCCCCGAGTGTCCGTGCGAAAGCTGCAGCAAGCTGAAGAGCATCATGGATGCTCGGGTGGGGCCCGAGCATGACGAAAGAGAAGAACCTAGTACCCCTCCGCCGGCTGCCAGAGGGAGAAGCGGGTGCCTTGATCGTCGAGGCAGACGGCGGACAGGCCGCTATCGGATTCCTGCACCTCGCCCGCCGAGCCACCGAGGTCATAAACCCGGTCGACCATGAAATCGATATCCTCGACCCGGAAATAGATATTGCCCGCATCCTGCGCGCCGTCTTCCACCAGACCGAAGGGAAAGTCGGTATTGGCGACATGGGCGTAGATCGCCTCCGCCTCGCTTTCGAATTCCCAGCCGAAAAGCGCGCCGTAGAAATCCATCGCCTTATCCAGCGTTTCCACCGAAATCGTGAAATATCCCGGCTCGCACACCCCCGCTCCGCCTGCCATTACCGCCTCCTTGCTGACATCCCGCGTCAATTTACGCCCGCCCCGCCGATTGCGCAAAGGCGCGGTTGCTGGTACTTCCGCTTTCATGAGCACGAAAGACGAGCGCATTCCCACCCGCCTTTACCTGATCACGCCGCCAAGGCTTGATCCGGCCGGCTTTGCCGACACGCTGAAAGCTGCCCTCGATGCAGGCGACGTTGCCTCGCTGCAATTGCGGCTGAAGACGGAGGCGGGAGAAACCGCGCCGGACGACACGCTCCGCCGGGCGGCGGAAATCCTGATGCCGCTTGCCCATGCCCGCAATGTCGCCTTCATCGTCAATGACAGCCCGGAGATTGCCCGGGAAATGGGCGCTGACGGGGTGCATGTCGGCCAGGACGACACGCCTTACAAAGAAGCCCGGAAAATCGTCGGGCCCGACGCCGTTATCGGCGTCACCTGCCACAATTCCCGCCACCTTGCCATGGAAGCGGGCGAGGCAGGGGCCGATTACGTGGCGTTCGGCGCCTTTCATCCAACTGACACAAAGGTGACCCATAGTCGCGCCGAGCCGGAAATCCTGACATGGTGGTCGGAGCTTTTCGAACTGCCCTGCGTGGCGATCGGCGGCATTACGGTGGCAAACGCCCCGCCGCTGATCGAGGCAGGCGCCGACTTTCTGGCCGTTTCGGCCGGGGTCTGGGCCCATGAAAAGGGACCGGCAGAGGCCGTGCGCCTCTTTAACCTGTTGATGAACCCCTAAATGCAAAGGGTGCAAGAGTGTCCATGATGAACCGTCCGAGCCCCTTCACCCGCCCTCGCTTTCCCCAAGCCCCCTTCGCCGCTTTTCTGCTGGCGCTAGCGCTTACGCTCAGCGCGCTGCCAAACCCTGCCCATGCCGGGCCTTACGAAGAAGCGGTGAAGCTTTATCAGGCCGAAGATTATGAAGTCGCCTTCGGCAAGGCGATGGAAGGCGCGCTCGCCGGTGACAGCCGGGCGAAGCTGCTGGTCGGCACCATGTATCTGAACGGCGAAGGCACAAAGGTCAGCCCGCAAGAAGCGATCCGCTGGCTGAACGAAGCCGCAGAGCAGGGTGAGCCCACCGGCTATTATGCCCTCGCCGTGATTTACCGCGACGGGGTGGTGGTGCCTCAAGACCTTGCCAAAGCCCGCGCCAATCTCGAAGAAGCGGTGATCAAAAACCACACGGCGGCGAAATTCGTGCTCGCCCAGTTCCTTGCCGCAGGACTTGGCGGGGAGGCGGACACGCCGCGCGCCAAGGCGCTTTTCGAGGAAGCGGCACAGGAAGGCCATCCCGGCGCCCAGTTCAGCCTCGGCGCGCTTTATGCGAGCGGCAAGGACGTGCCCCAGTCCGATGAAAAAGCCGCCGAATGGTTCCGCAAGGCCGCAGAGCAGAACCAGCCCGACGCGGCCTTCAATCTCGGCCTCATGCTGCTGGAAGGCCAGGGCGTCGCCGCCTCCTCCACGGAGGCTGCAAAATGGTTCAAGGTCGCCGCCGATCAGGGCTTCCCGGATGCCCAGACCTATCTCGGCCAGCTTTATCTGGCCGGTGAAGGCGTGGCCCAGGACGATGAAAAGGCCTTCAGCCTCTTCTGGAAGGCGGCTGGGGCGAACGAGCCCATCGCCCAGGCCCGCCTTGCCCGGCTTTTCCTGATCGGGCGCGGCACCGGCCAGGATATCGCCACGGCCTATGCCTTCTATCTGCTTGCCCAGGAGAACGGCTTTGAAGATGCCGAATTTGCCGAGGCCATCGCCCCGCACCTCACCCCCGAGGTAAAAGCCGAGGCCCAGAAGAAACTGGCCGAGTGGCGGACTTCCCCGGCCAATTGAGCCATAAGGCCGCGCCTACCCTCCAGAAGCGCCCTAAGGGGCGCTTTTCTTTTGTTTTGAGCGCGAGACAATGCTATCAGAGCGGCCAATTCAAGGCGCCTGACGCAGCCATAGTGGCCCGCGCGCGCCCTTCCGCGATCCCATAAGACGCAAACGGTTATTTCATGAAGATCAATGGCAACGAAATCCGCCCCGGCAACGTCATCACCCATAAGGGCGGCCTCTGGGCGGCGGTGAAAGTGCAGCACGTCAAGCCCGGCAAGGGCGGCGCTTTCGCCCAGGTGGAACTGAAGAACCTGGTGGACAACACCAAGCTCAACGAGCGCTTCCGCTCCGCCGAGACGGTGGAACGCGTGCGCCTCGAGCAGAAGGATTATCAGTTCCTCTTTGCCAATGGCGACATGCTCTCTTTCATGGACCTTGAAAGCTACGAGCAGATCGAACTGCCCACGGACTTTCTCGGCGACCGCGCCGCCTTCCTCCAGGACGGCATGCAGATCATCGTGGAGAGCCATGAAGGCAAGCCCATCGGCGTGCAGCTTCCCGATCAGGTGACGCTGGAAATCACCGAGACCGAGCCGGTCGTGAAAGGCCAGACGGCGGCTTCTTCCTATAAGCCCGCCATGCTGGAAAACGGCCTGCGCGTCATGGTGCCGCCTTTCGTTTCCACCGGCGACCGCATTGTCGTGGACACTTCCGAAGTTACCTACATCAAACGGGCCGAATAGGCCGGGTTCATGCAGCTTTCAGCCACACTCACCGTCATGGTTCAGGCCGCCCGCAAAGCAGCGCGGGGCCTGCAGCGCGATTTCGGCGAAGTCGAAAATCTTCAGGTTTCCCGCAAAGGACCGGGGGATTTCGTTACCGCCGCCGATCTAAAAGCGGAAAAGATCCTGCGCGAAGAGCTTTCCAAAGCCCGCCCCGGCTACTCCTTCCTGTTGGAAGAAGCGGGTGAGGTGAAAGGCAGCGACAAGAGCCACCGCTGGATCATCGATCCTTTGGACGGCACGACGAACTTCATGCACGGCATCCCCGTCTTTGCGATTTCTATCGCGCTGGAACGGGCGGGCGAAGTGGTGGCCGGGCTCGTCTATAACCCGGTGACGGACGAAATGTTCCTTGCCGAAAAAGGCCGGGGCGCGTTCCTCAACAACCGGCGCTTGCGCGTGGCTGCGCGCACAGAGCTCACCGATGCCGTGATCTGTACGGGCATTCCGCATCTGGGCCGCGCCAGCCCGCTTTTCCTGCCCATGTTGAGCGAGCTTATGCCGCGTGTGGCTGGCATAAGGCGCACGGGTTCCGCCGCGCTCGATCTGGCCTATGTCGCCGCAGGCCGCTTCGACGGCTTTTGGGAAGCAGGCCTTGCGCCCTGGGACATGGCGGCGGGTCTTTGCCTCATTCGCGAGGCGGGCGGCACGGTCAGCGACCTCAGCGGCAAGGACAAGATTTTCGAGACGGGCGGCGTTCTCGCGGCGAATGAGCGCCTGCATGGGCCCCTGCTCGATCTCCTGAAAAAAGCGCGCAAAAGCGCCGCCAGCGACACGTAAGCTGCAACCGGTGCGGGAACCTGCGCAGGAGCCCCATTCCACCAGGTCTCAGATGCCTTAAACGGGCCAATTTTTGCCGGATTTCCCCCTTAAAGCTGGCCTCCTGCCTCCGCAGGCGCGCCTTCTGTGGTAAAATGGCGCAAATCAGCGGGACGGGAGATGAAGGTTCAGAACATGGCGAAGTCCGGTCGCACACACGTCACTCTTTCAATGTTCCTCGGCGCGGCTTTCTGCGCCGCCCTTCCGGCACTGGCGCAGGCCGATGACGTGACGGTCAATTGGGAAGCGCTCGGCCCTGCCCCGCAAAGCGAGGCGCCCATCGTGCTGCGCTATCCGGGCGCGAAGAAAAACCTGCCCGGCACCGTTAAGCTCAAGGCACCGGAGGGGGCTGAGGCCCCGCAGCCCCGGCTGAAACCTCATATCATTCCCGATAACGGCCCCGAGACGCCGAAAGCCGCCGCGCTGCCGCCGCAAAAACCGGCGCAGAAGAATGAGGCCCAGACACCCCGTCAGGCAGAGCCGAAACCCAAGCCGCAAACCGCAGCGGTGAGCCCCGCTCCTGTCGCGCCCGCGCCGAAAGCCGCAGAGCCGGAACCCGCGCAGGCGGCAGCGCCGGCCACTGCGCCTGAGCCTGCCGAAGCGCCCCAGCAAAGCGCCCCGGAAAGCAGGCCCGCGCCTGCCGCCCCGCAAGTGGCAAGCCTCGGCGATCCCAAGAAAGACGCCCCGGCAAAGAGCACGGAGAAGCTCGGGCCGCCGGAACCGGCCTTTGCCCGCGTGCTCTTTGAGGCGGAGAGCACGTCCATCCTTTCTTCCGTGCGCGCCGGGCTCGATGAAACGGCGGAGCGGCTGAAGCAAAGCGCCGAACGCATTCAGCTCAAGGCTTATGGCGGGGCGCGCGGCGATCTCTCGTCGGATTCGCGCAAGCTGTCGCTGAAACGCGCGCTCGCCGTATACAATTATCTGCGCGACCAGGGCGTGCTCACCAGCCGCATGGATGTGCGCGCCTTTGGCGGCGCGCGCGACGACGGCCCGCAGAACCGTGTCGATATCGTCTTGCAGAAACGCTAAAAGCGTCTGAGGGGGTCCGGCCCGCCCGGCCGGAAGACAGATACGGCGTCCCGGCGCATGGCCGGATGCCGCATGAATGAGGGGACCGAGATGGCGAAAGATTTTTCCGACGGTATCAAACTTTCACAGCCCCGCCCCTACCTCACGCGGATGATGCTGTTTCTGGCGCTGGTCGGCTTTCTGCTGCTCATTCTCGCCCCGCGCATCATGGAAGCCTTTCTTGCCAATCCGGGCCTTAACGGGCTGATCGTCGGCACACTTTTCATCGGCATGCTCTATGCCTTCCGCCAAGTGCTGCAGCTTGGCCCGGAAGTGAAATGGGTGAACGCGTTCCGCCGCGCCGATCCGGGCCTGGCGCTGCCGCCCGCGCCGCGCCTTCTCGCGCCCATGGCGACGATGCTCGGCAACCGCAAGGGCCGCATGACGCTCTCGGCAGGCTCGATGCGCGCCATGCTCGATTCCATCGGCTCGCGGCTTGATGAGCAGCGCGAGATTTCCCGCTACATGATCGGGCTTTTGATCTTTCTGGGCTTGCTCGGCACGTTCTGGGGTCTGCTCATTACGGTTTCCTCCGTCGGCGACACGCTGCAAAGCCTGAATGTGGAGGCAACGGATTCCGCTTCCGTCTTCACCAGCCTGCGCGAGGGGCTGCAAGCACCGCTGCGCGGCATGGGTACGGCGTTTTCCTCTTCGCTTTTCGGCCTGACGGGCTCGCTCATTCTTGGCTTTCTCGATCTGCAAGCAGGACAGGCGCAGAACCGGTTTTACAACGAGCTTGAAGAATGGCTTTCCACGGTGACGAATGTCATCGACGTGCCGGCAACGGCCGGGGAAAACACGACGCCCGAACAGGCCTCGCTTCTCGCCCTTGCCGGGCAGATCGCCGCGCTCACCGAGCAGCTTCACGCCGAGCAGCGCCTGGTGCGCGAGCTTGCCGAAAACCAGGCGGCGATCCGGCCCGCGCTTGAAGAACTTGCCGGCTCCCTGAAAAAGCGCGGGAGCTAAGCCATGGCGGTTTCGCGGCGCATCAGAGGCCGCGCGCCGAGCGCGGATTATTGGCCGGGCTTCGTCGATGTCATGGCGACATTGCTGCTCGTCCTGATCTTCCTGCTTTCGATCTTCATGCTGACGCAGTTCTTCCTTGCCAAATCCATAACCGGTAAGGATTCCGCGCTCGACCGGCTGCGCGCGCAGATCAGCGAGCTGACCGATCTTCTGGCGCTGGAGCGGGCGGAAAAAGCCGAACTGCAAACCACTATCGCCGCCCTCAATGATGCGCTGGCCAGTGCCGAAAGCGAAAAGGCGGCCCTGCAAAGCGCGCTCTCCGAAGGCGGCAGCGAACGGGTCGCCGCTCTTGAAAGCGCGCTTGAGAAAGAAAAAGAAATTTCCTCCGACGCATTGGCGCAGGTCGAACTCGTCAACCAGCAGCTTGCAGCGCTCCGCCGTCAGCTTGCCTCGCTCCAGGCCGCCCTTGAAGCAGCGGAAGCGAAAGACCGCGAAGCCCAGGCGCAGATCGCCGATCTCGGCCGCCGCCTCAATGCCGCCCTTGCTCAGAAGGTGCAGGAACTTGCCCGCTACCGTTCGGAATTTTTCGGCAAGCTGCGCGAAGCCTTGGGCAGCCGCAAGGACATTGAGGTCGTCGGCGACCGTTTCGTCTTCCAGTCGGAGATTTTCTTTTCCTCAGGCTCCGCTGCGCTTTCGAGTGCCGGGCAAAGCGAACTCGACAAGATCGCCGCGGCAGTGAAGGAAATCTCCGGCGACATTCCCGCCGATATCAACTGGATCCTGCGCGTCGATGGCCATTCCGATGCCGCGCCCATCGCCACGAAGGAGTTTCCCTCCAACTGGCATCTGTCGGCGGCGCGCGCCATTTCGGTCGTGCAATATCTCGCAGATCAAGGCGTGCCGCGCAAAAGACTGGTCGCTGCCGGTTTCGGCGAGCACCAGCCCCTTGCCAAAGGCACGAGCCCGCAGGATTACCGGCGCAACCGGCGCATCGAGTTCAAGCTGACCGAACGTTGATCCGGCTCATTCGGTTTTTTCGGCAGCGCTTTCCTTCGCGCAGACAAGGATCTTCGGCTCGAAGACGCCGGAGGCGAGCATCAACCCGTTATAGCCTGCCGCCGTTGCAAGGCCGGAAAGCAGATCACCTTTATCGAGCAGCAAGGTGCGCGCTTCCCCGCCGCCGCCGGGGCGCGGCGTCATTTCCACAATCTGGCTCGGCGAAAGTTCCGCCGGATCGTTTGCATGGGCAAGGAACGCGGTGAGCGAGGGATGCGCGCCAATAAGAAGGCGTCCGTCTTCTTGCACATCTATATTGTCGACGCCCGTGCCGAGATAAACCGTCTCGAAGGGCTCGAGCGCACCCGTCTCGATATCGCGGGTGAAAATGCGCAGCGTCATGTCGAGCGTTTCGGCGACATAAAGCTTGGTGCCGTCGGGGCTGGAATTGACGCCATTGGCGTAAGTAAAGCCGTCGGCCACAACACGGCCCTCATCGCCTTCCCAGTAAACGAGATTGCCGCGGTCGGCGAGGAAGAAGTCTTCCAGAAGCCGGCCGAAATTCGACGAAGAGCCGTGATCGTTGGTCAGGTAAAACGCGTCGGGGCCCACCGCATGCACATCGTTCGGGTGAATGAAAAGCTCCGAGCTCACCGTGCGCCGATGCTCGAGAAGCCCGCCCTCCAGCACTTCGAAAATTTCCACATCATGCGTGCCGTCGGAGGGATGATTGACGACGAAGAGAAAGCGCTGGCCTTCCTCGCTCACATAAAGGTCGATCCCGTGCGGGCGGAAGTCGGCAGGCTCTAGCGCCGTGACGGGGCGCAGCGCCCAGGCATCGGAGGCTTCGGAAAGATCGATGACATAGATCCCGCCGCGGATAGCCTGCGACCCCGGACCGCCCGCCGCGATCTTGCGCCGGTCGACGGCGGAGACGAAAGCAAGCGCGCGCTCCCGGTCGATCACGATATCTTCCGGTCCCGGCACCGCCTCGATGGTGCTGCAATCGGCGGTGATCTCTTCACGGAAAGAGGTAAACATGCCCGCCGAGGTGAGGAAGCGGATGGTGAAAAAACTCGCCGCCGCCACGATGATGACCGCCGCATAGACCGCCCAGCGCAAAGCCGCGCTCTTTTCTTTCGTCCCGCTCATCCCCTCACTCCCCTCTTGGCTTTCCCGGCATCTACCGGATGTTACTCGGCAATCTGGCGGGCAGGCGCGAACCCGCCCTCGCCTTGCCCGAATTGCAGATCGGCGAGGCGCGCATAAAGCCCGCCTTCGGCCACCAGTTCATCATGAGTGCCTGCGGCAACGACGCGGCCCCCATCCATCACCACGATCCGGTCCGCCTTGCGCACGGTGGCAAGACGGTGCGCGATGACGAGCGTCGTGCGCCCTACCATCAGCCGGTCGAGCGCCTTTTGCACGAGCTGTTCGCTTTCCGCATCGAGCGCGCTTGTCGCCTCATCGAGAAGCAGCACCGGCGCATCGCGCAGCAGCGCGCGGGCAATGGCGATACGCTGGCGCTGACCGCCTGAAAGCGTCACGCCGCGCTCGCCGAAGCGCGTTTCATATCCCTCAGGCAGGGAGGAAAGAAAATCGTCGATCAGCGCCGCCTTCGCCGCCTCGCGCACCTCTTCATCTCTCGCCTCGGACCGGCCATAGCGGATGTTTTCCGCCGCGCTCATGCCGAAGACGACGGGCTCCTGCGGCACCAGCGCAAAGCGGCGGCGCAGCGCTTCGGGATCGGCCTTTTGCAGATCGACCCCGTCAAGGCGGATCGTACCCGACTGGGGATCGTAAAACCGCAGGAGAAGCTGGAAGACCGTGCTCTTGCCCGCACCCGAAGGGCCGACGATGGCCACGGTTTCGCCGGGCTTGATATTGAGCGAGAAACCGGAAAGCGCCGAGACATCGGGCCGTGTGGGATAGGAGAAGGAGACCTCTTCAAAACCGATTTCCCCGCGCCCGGGCTCCGGGAGAAGATCGGCGTCCACCGGCGCCTTGATGGCCGGCTCCACATCGAGAAGCTCGTTGAGGCGTTCGGTCGCCCCCGCCGCCATTTGCACATCGCCCCAGACTTCCGAAAGCGCGCCGAGCGCGCCCGCCGCAAAAACCGCATAAAGAATGAACTGCAATAGCTCGCCGCCCGTCATGCGGTCGGCCAGCACCTGCTGTGCGCCGAACCAGAGCACGCCCACAACGGCGGAAAGACCGAGAAAAAAGGCAAGCGCGGTCAGCACGGCGCGCGCGCTGATGCGCCGGCGCGCGGCGGCGAAAGCCCCTTCCACCGTATCGGCGAAGCGGCGGCCTTCTTCGTTTTCATGATTGAAGGCCTGCACGGTCTGAATGGCATTGAGGCTTTCCCCGCCCACCGCGCTTGTATCCGCGATCCTGTCCTGGCTGTCGCGCGAAAGGCGGCGCACCCGGCGCCCGAAAATCACGAAGGGCAGCACGATCAGCGGCAGAGGCAGCAGCACAAGACCGGAGAGCGTCGGGCTCGTGATCGCCATCATCGTTGCCGCGCCGATGAGAAGGAAGATATTGCGCAGCGCAACGGAGGCGCTCGATCCCACCACCGTCTTGATCAGCGTCGTGTCGGCGGTCAGCCGCGAGAGCACTTCGCCCGTGCGGGTGATTTCAAAGAAGGCGGGAGAGAGCCTCAAGATATGCTCATAGACGGCTTTGCGCAGATCGGCCACCACGCGCTCGCCGATCCAGCTGACGAAGAAAAAACGCGCCGCGCTCGAAACGCCCAGCATCAGCGCCACGAAAATCAGCATGGCAAAATACTGATCGATAAAGGCGGCGTTTTCTTTCGAGAACCCTTCATCCAGCATCCGCCGCATGGCCATGGGAATGGCAAGCGTGGAGAGCGTTGCCATGATCAGCGCGAAGAACGCCGCCCAGACCATGGATTTGTACCGCGCCAGAAAAGGAACGAGCCGCATCAGCGGGCGCACATTGCGCGCGGGCTTGCGCCTGAGTGCTTCCTGCTCGATCGCCTCGGCAACGGGATTGGAATTATCGCTCATGAAATGGGGTACCGGTTCAACGAGAAAAGATCAGAACTAGAAAAGGCCAAAACTAGAAAAGGCCAAATTAGAAAAGACTAGGGGCCACATATAGCAAGCCAGGCACGGGAGAACCACCGGCACGGCCCCGCCCGCCTGGGGCAAAAGGTCCCGCAAGCGGCCCGTTACGCCAGAAGCACGCTGAGATGGGCCTCGGTAAGGCGCTGCGCCGCTTCCTCCCCCTGCCAGCCCCGCTCGCCCGTCAGAAGATCCCAGACCTGCACGGACGAGGCCGCCCAAAGATAATCCGCCGCTTTATCCGCCTGCCAGGACGGAGCAAGACGGCCTTCCGCTGCAAGCCCGGCCGCCAGATCCCGGAAAACCCCGTATAGCTCGTCCATCCTGTCGTTCCAGGCTGCGGCTACCGCCTCATCCTGGGGTTTGAGACGGATCAGCTCCCGCGCGACGGGCGCGATATGCGGCACGAAGGCGAACCAGGCGGCCAGCACCGCGCGCAGCTTCGCCGGCGCCCCTGCCTCGCCCAGCGCCTTTTCCATCGCCTCCCTGACGGCAAAGCGTTCATCGGCCCGCTGCACCAACGCCATAAGCAGCCCGCCGCGCGAGCCGAAATGCACATAGACGGATTGGCGCGTCACGCCCGCTTCCTTGGCGATTTCCGCCAGCGAAACATCCGCGCCTTTGCGGGGAATGAGCGCCCAGGCGACATCGAGGATTTCTTCTCTGGTGCGCGCCGATTTCTTATTTTTTGACATATGTAAAATTTCTAACTATATATTTTTTACACGCGTAATATTTTTAAAGGATTCCCATGCCAAACGCTATCCCGCAAAACCGCCTCGATGCCCTGATTGCCGCTTATGGAGAAGACAGCGGCGGAACCGGCGCCGTGCCGAGCCCGGCCCAATGGCAGGCGCTGGCCGCGCTCGATCCCGCCAAACCCGTTACATTGATCAATTATTTCAAGCTCGCCCCGCAAGGAAACGAGGCGATGATGAATTACGCCGCCGTTTCCATGCCTACCCTCGAAAAACTGGGCGGGCGTTTTCTTCTCACCGCGCCCTTCGCCGGCACGCTGATGGGCGAGGCGGAAGACTGGGACATGATCGCCATCGGCACCTACCCGGAGGCGCGCCTCGTTTTCGCGCTTTTCGAGGACCCGGCCTACCGGGAGGCCTATGCCCACCGCAAGGCGGCGTGCCTGCGCCAAAAGGTGCTGATCGCCGCCGGATAGCCCCCTTGCAATTCCCCTTTCCCTCCGCTATAAGCCCGCTTTCCAAGAGGTTTCCAGGGTCATCCGCCGCTTTGCCGGCTGCCCCGCAGAGAATGAGAAGACGGATGAAAAAAGACATCCATCCCGACTACCACATGATCAAAGTGGCCATGACGGACGGCACCGTGTACGAGACCCGCTCCACCTATGGTGCAGAGGGCGACACGATCACGCTCGACATCGACCCGACGACCCACCCGGCATGGACCGGCGGCTCGTCGAACCTGATGGACCGCGGCGGCCGCGTGAGCCGCTTCAACGAGAAGTACAAAGGCTTTCTCGGCAAGAAATAAATCTCTGCCGGATTACGCCTTGGGCTGGCGCCCTGCCCTGCTTGGTGCGCCGCCTGCCAAAAAGCCCCGCCTTTTCCAAGGCGGGGCTTTTGTCGTCTTTGGGCGTTAGCGTCTGAAACGGCTCAGTGCCGGTCCCAGCGCACCAGCCCTTTATCCATGGTTTCCTGGAAGAAAGCTTCGACCTGATCGAACTGGGCGGCAAGCGGCGAGCGCACCATCTCCTCATCGTCTTCCTCGAAGACATCCGGTTCTTCGTTGAGCTGTGTGTCGAGCCGCTCGATCCGCTCATAAATCCGTACCGATTTTTCCATCAGCGCGCGCAGCTCATCCGGCAGATCTTCCGAGCCGCTCATCGGCTTGGAACGCGCAACGGACTGCCCGCCAAGGCGGTATTTGTCCTGCGCGGCATCTTCCGGCGTCATCTCGCCTTCGAAGACGGCTTTCTGAACGAGCAGCCAAGCGGCCACCTGCATGAGACGCGTGGTAACGCGCATGCTTTCGGCTGCATAGGCAAGAGCGGCCATGCGGGGCAGGAGCTTGGCCTGCTCGCGGCCAGGACCGTCGAGATAAGAGGCCGCCTCTTCTACAAGGCCCATGCCTTCACGGTAGGTACGTTGAAAAAGTTCCGAGCCGCCGAAAAGCTTCGCCGTCGCCGCGGCCCCTGCGCTCTGAGATTCCCCGCCATGATACGTCATCAGCCTTACTCCACTTGGCTTTAGCGGCCGCTGCCGGACTGTTTCATTTTGAAACATCTTGCCGGTACGCGGTTTCGACTCATCCCCAGCCGGTTTTTCTGTTCCGACTATAAACGAGGAATCGTCCCGCCGTCATACATCTGAGGACAGTTACATCAACAAACGTGCCAGGGAGAAAATAGTTAGCAAAGCCCTAATGAAGTTTAGGGTGCGCACCCAAGGTAGGCTCAAAAAAGAGCCGCGGAAGCCGCGGCTCAAGTTCTAACAGGGAGGCGTCAAACAGAGTGGATAGGAGCCACTCAAATCCATATGACTGGATTACGCAACGCTACAGTACGATTCTAATACCTAATGAATCCCTAACGAAATGCCTAATTCGCAGTCAATGCGGTTCAATTTGCAACACTGCCTCTAAAAACCGCCGATTTCAGCGCTTTAATCCCCATAGGCCGAAGGGAAAATAATCATCTATTTGCGGAAAAAAGCTTCCGCAGCGTCACGCGAATTTTGCTTTTTGCCGATTTCGGCACTGATTCGTTCGATCTCGCCTTTCAAAAGCTCGATGCGCTCGGTCAGCTCCTCGACGCTTTTCATCGAAAGATCCTCGCGGATCAGCGCGTCCAGCGCATCCGACCTCTTGCGCGGCTCCATATCATCCATATTCCGCTCCCTTATCTCACCCTTGTTGTCTTCACCCTTGAACGGGGCGCCGCTCGCGCTCATGTGGCCTCCACGTGACTAGCCATGCCCCTGATTGCCGCCTAGTCTGCCCCAACCGAGCCGCCCAGAAAATACGGCCAAAACAAACGAGGAGAGCCTTCATGTCCAAGGTCCCCGAAAAAATGATCCGCATCGCCATTGCCGAGCCGGGCGGGCCCGAGCAACTCAAACCCGAAGAGATTGCCACCCCCACCCCTGCCGCCGATGAAGTGCTGATCAAGATCGCGGCCGCCGGGCTCAACCGGGGCGACATCGTTCAGCGCCAGGGCTTTTACCCCCCGCCCCCCGGCGCGCCCGACACGCCGGGCCTTGAGGTTTCGGGCACCGTGGTCGCAACGGGCGAAAATGTCAGCCGCTGGAAAGAGGGCGATGAGGTCTGCGCGCTGCTGGCCGGCGGGGGCTATGCGGAATATTGCGCGGTGCATGAAGCGCATTGCCTGCCCGTCCCCAAAGGCGTGAGCCTGACCGAAGCCGCCGCCCTGCCGGAAGTCTATTTCACGGTCTGGACCAATGTTTTCGAGCGCGGGCAGCTCAAAGCCGGGGAAACGCTGCTCATCCATGGCGGCTCCAGCGGCATTGGCACGGCGGCCATTCAGCTTACCTCGGCGCTTGGCGCCCGCGTTTTCGTTACGGCGGGGACCGATGAAAAATGCCGGGTCTGCCAGACGCTCGGGGCCGAGCGCGCCATCAATTACAATGAGGAAGATTTCGTCCTCGTCACGAACGCACTGACCGAAGGCAAAGGCGTCGATGTCATTTTCGACATGGTGGGCGGCCCTTACGTGCAGCGGAACATTTCCGCCGCCGCCCGGGACGGGCGCATCGTCAATATCGCCTATCAGGCCGGCTCCAAGGTCGAGCTCAATCTCCTGCCCATCATGCTCAAACGCCTGACCATGACAGGCTCGACCCTGCGCGCCCGCTCGGTGGGCGAAAAAGCGGCACTGACGGATGCGGTAAAGGCCAATGTCTGGCCGCTGATCGAGGCCGGACGTCTCAAACCCGTCATCCATGCCACCTTCCCCCTTGCCAAGGCGGGAGAGGCTCAGAAACTCATGGAAAGCTCCACCCATACGGGCAAAATCCTGCTTTTGCCGGAAGAAGCCTAGGGAGGAAGCGGCGGAACACACGCTGCCGCAGGAAGTGCTTTCCTTGGAAGGCCTTAGCCCCTATATAGGGGCTATTCCGCTCATTTTGACGAACAAAGGTTCATTCGGAGACGTCCGGATGGATCATAAGGAGAGACCATGTCACGGCCCCTTATGCCCAAGGCAACCGCCGTTTGGCTTGTAGACAACACCGCGCTTACCTTCGACCAGATTGCCGATTTCTGCGGCCTGCATGCGCTGGAAATCAAAGGCATCGCGGACGGGGACGTGGCTCAGGGGATTAAAGGCCTCGATCCTGTCGCCGCCGGCCAGCTCACCCGCTCGGAAATCGAGCGCTGCCAGAAAGACAGCGACGCCCGGCTGAAACTGTCCGAGAGCCAGCACGACCTGCCGGAAGTCAAACCGCGCAAGGGCCCGCGCTATACGCCGGTCTCCCGCCGTCAGGACCGCCCGGACGCCATCGCCTGGCTGCTGCGCCACCACCCGGAACTGACGGATGCGCAGGTGACGAAACTCGTCGGCACCACCAAGCCGACGATCCAGTCAATCCGCGACCGCAGCCACTGGAACTCGCCCAATATCAAGCCGATCGACCCGGTCACGCTGGGCCTTTGCACGCAGCTCGAACTTGACGCTGCCGTGCAGAAAGCCGCCCGCCGCGTCGAGCGTGAGCACAAAAAGGCGGTGAAGGAAGGCCGTGCGGTGGAAACGCTGCTGCCTGCCGCCCAGACCACGGCGGAAGAACCGGCCCCTGCTGCCGAAGAAGAACGCGAGAAGCGCGCGCCGAGCGCGGCGGAAGCCTTCTCCCGCCTCAACAACCCGGTCAAGGAAGAAGAAGAGCCTTCCTATGATGCCGACAGCGTCTTTTCCAAATTGAAAGACCTGAAAAAAGACGGCGAGGAGGAAGAAGACAAGGAGTGATCCTGGTCTTCTCTCTCGTGAAGAAACAAAGCCGCCCCGAAGGGCGGCTTTTTTCATGTCTTCGGATAGCCTGCTTCCTTCAGCGTGCCGCCGATTTCATCGAGGATCGCCGGGTCGTCGATGGTTGCCGGCAGGGTCCAACTTTCCCCATCCGCCATCTTGCGCATCGTCCCGCGCAGGATCTTGCCGGAGCGGGTCTTGGGCAGCCGCTCCACCACAAAAGCCTGCTTGAAGGAGGCAACGGGGCCGATCTTCTCACGCACCAGCGCCACCGCCTCACGAACGATCTCTTCTTCCGGGCGGCTCACGCCTGCGTTCAGCACCAGAAAGCCTGCCGGGACCTGGCCTTTCATCGCATCGGCAATGCCGATCACTGCGCATTCGGCAACATCGGGATGGGCGGCAAGCACTTCTTCCATGCCGCCGGTGGAAAGACGGTGGCCTGCAACGTTAATGATATCGTCCGTACGCGCCATAATATAAAGATAGCCGTCCTCATCCTTAAAGCCCGCATCGGCGGTCTTGTAATAACCGGGAAAATCTTCGAGATAGGCCGACCGGAAACGCGCCTCATCGTTCCAGAGCGTCGGCAGGCAGCCGGGCGGCAGCGGCAGCTTGACGACAATGGCGCCGTTCTCCCCCGGCGCGGCGTCCTTGCCGTCCGGACCCAGCACCCGCACGTCATAGCCCGGCATGGCAAGGGCGGGCGAGCCATGCTTGACCGGCAAGAGCTCGATGCCGGCGGGGTTCGCCGCAATCGCCCAGCCCGTTTCCGTCTGCCACCAATGATCGATGACGGGCACGCCGAGCGCTTTTTCCGCCCAGGAAAGCGTGTCGGGGTCCGCGCGCTCACCGGCGAGGAAAAGCGTTTTGAGCGAGGAAAGATCGTAGCCGGCCATGAGCTTTGCTTCCGGGTCTTCCTTCTTGATGGCGCGAAAAGCGGTCGGCGCCGTGAACAGCGCTTTGACCTTATATTCTTCGATGACGCGCCAGAACGCGCCCGCATCGGGCGTGCCCACGGGCTTGCCTTCATAAAGAACGCTCGTGCAGCCCTGCAGAAGCGGCCCGTAAACGATATAAGAATGGCCGACGACCCAGCCGACATCCGAGGCCGCCCAGAACACATCCCCCGGCTGCATGCCATAGACGTTCGCCATGCTCCATTGCAGCGCCACCATATGCCCGCCATTGTCGCGCACCACGCCTTTGGGCTGGCCGGTCGTACCGGACGTATAAAGAATGTAGAGCGGGTCTTCGGAAAGAACGGGCACGGGTGCGGCCTCTTCGCCTGCCGCCTCCGCCCGGTCCATTTCCTCTTTCCAGTCATGATCGCGCCCGGGGATAAGCGATGCCTTCTCCCGCTCGCGCTGGAAAATGATGCAGCCGTCCGGCTTATGGGCGGAAAGCGCAATCGCTTCATCGAGAAGCGGCTTATAGGAAACCGTGCGCCCCGGCTCGATGCCGCAGGACGCGGAGACCATGAGCTTCGGGCGGGCATCGTCGATGCGTGTAGCAAGTTCCTTCGCTGCAAAGCCGCCGAAGACGACCGAATGAATGGCCCCGATCCGCGCGCAGGCCAGCATCGCGACAACGGCCTGCGGCACCATCGGCATATAGATGAGGACGCGCTCGCCTTTCTGCACGCCGTGGCGCTGGAGGACGGCGGCAAAGCGGGCGACCTTTTCCGTCAGCTGCGCATAGGTGAACTGCTTTTTCTTGCCGGTGACGGGGCTGTCATAGATCAGCGCCACCGCCTCGCTGCGCCCGGCCTCCACATGCCGGTCGAGGCAATTATAGGCGGTGTTGCAGCGCGCGCCTTTGAACCAGGTCGCGCCTGCGCCCTGCCAGTCGAGCACCTTGTCCCAAGGCGCTTCCCAGTCAATGGTTTTGGCCGCCCCTTCCCAGAAGGCTTCCGGCGCGCGCGCCCAGCTTTCATAAATGTCAGCGTAATGGGCCATGGCCCTCTCCCCGTTTTTTTATCGTCTTTTTATGCTAAGGAGGCCGGGCCTCCTTTTGAAAGACACTCTTTCAAGCCCGCCCCGTCCTGGCAAGACCTCAACCGGACCTGCCCATGATTACCGATTTCTGGTTCTACGCCGCAGCCATACCCGCCGTCCTTCTGGTCGGGCTTTCCAAGGGCGGCTTTGCAGGCGGGCTCGGCATTCTGGGCGTGCCGATGATGGCGCTCACCGTCTCGCCCTTGCAGGCAGCTGGCATTCTGCTGCCCATCCTCATCGCCATGGATATGATCGGCGTCTGGGCCTATCGCAAGAGTTTCCACAAGCACAATCTCCTGCTGCTCGTGCCGGGCGCGGCCATCGGCATTCTGATCGGCGCGCTCACCGCCTCGCTGGTCACGGACAGTTTCGTGCGCCTTCTTATCGGCACGATCGCGCTTGCCTTTGCGCTCGATCACTGGATCGGGCGGCGCGCGGAAGCGGCGCCCAAAGGCACCAATGCACCGAAAGGGGTCTTCTGGGGCGGGGTCGGCGGCTTTACCAGCTTCGTCGCCCATGCAGGCGGGCCGCCTTTTCAGATTTACATGCTGCCGCAGAAGCTCGACAAAGTCGTTTATGTCGGCACCTCGGTGATGTTTTTTACCCTGGTCAATCTGATCAAGGTGCCGCCTTATGCAATGCTCGGGCAGTTTCAAAGTGAGAACTTGATGACGTCGCTGGTGCTTTTGCCGCTCGCGCCCATCGGCATGGGGCTCGGCATCAAGGCGCTGCATGTCATTCCGGAAAAACCTTTTTACCGGATCGCTTATGCCGCGCTCTTTTGCGTGGGGCTGAAACTTGTCTGGGACGGGCTTGAGCCCTGGCTCGGCGCCTGATTGCCGGTCAATCTTCCTTGCCGATACGCGGCGCGCCGCCTTCCGAGACCTTGGACGGGCCGAAGGATTTTTGCAAATGGCGCGTCGATTCCTCGGCCAGTTGAATGGCCTCGGTCAAAAGCCCCAGAATGCGGATATTGTTTTCCAGCACATGATGGGCTTCGGGCCGGTGATCCTCGGCAATGCGCTCGCAGCGCTTGATCAGATCGGTGCGCAGCGCCGTCAAAATATCTTCCATCCGGAAGCCTTCCGGATTGCTGTCCGACGCAAGAAAACGGGTCATGGCATGTCTCCTGTGACCGCTTACCCCTCCGGTTATTCTCGCGCCGGCGGGTTAAGGATTCGTTCTGGCGCTTGTGGCAGCCAAAAGCCCCGGCTACCTTGGGAAAAATGCCGCCAAACCAACGGCGGAACGACACATCAAGGGGAGAAAAATGAGCGCCAATCCATATCAGAGCGACCTGGACAAGAACGCAGCCAACCACCAGCCGCTCTCCCCTTTGAGCTTTTTAAGACGCGCCGCGAAGGTCTATCCGGAAAAACCGGCGGTCATTCACGGCGCGCTAACCCGCAATTACGGCGCTTTTTATAAGCGCTGCTGCCAGCTTGCCTCGGCGCTGGACGCCAAGGACATCCGCAAGGGCGATACCGTTGCCGTGCTCGCGCCCAATATCCCGGCCATGCTGGAACTGCATTACGGGGTGCCGATGCTGGGCGCCGTGCTCAACACTGTCAATATCCGCCTCGATGCCGCCGCCATCGCCTTCATCCTGGATCACGGGGAAGCGAAGGTCGTGTTCGTGGACCGGGAATTTTCAGGCATTGCCCGCGAAGCGCTGGCCCTTGCCAAGGTGAAGCCCCTCGTCATCGACATCGACGATCCGGAATATGAGGGCGAGGGAGAACGCATCGGCGAGGTAGAATACGAAGACTTCATCGCAAAGGGCGACCCGGCTTTCGATTGGGCGCTGCCTGCCGATGAATGGGATGCGATCACGCTCAACTATACGTCGGGCACCACCGGCAACCCGAAAGGCGTCGTCTATCACCACCGCGGCGCCTATCTACTGGCCGCCGGCAATATCGTTACCGCCGAGATGACGAAAAACTCCGTCTATCTCTGGACGGTGCCGATGTTCCATTGCAATGGCTGGATCTTCACCTGGTCGATGAGCGTCGTCGCAGGCACCCATGTCTGCCTGCGCAAAGTCACCGCCGCCAATATATATAGCGCGATTGCCGAACATGGCGTGACGCATATGGGCGGCGCGCCCACCGTCATGGGCTTCATCATCAATGCGGGCGCGGAGGAAAAGAAACCCCTGCCCCACCAGGTCAATTTCTTCGCCGCCGCAGCGCCGCCGCCCGCCGCAACGATCCGCAGCCTTGAAGAAGAAGGCTTCAACGTCATTCACGTTTACGGGCTCACCGAAACCTATGGGCCCGCCGTCGTCAATGCCTGGCACGATGAATGGGACGCGCTTCCTTCCGCCGAGCGCGCAGGCGTCAAAGCGCGCCAGGGCGTCAATTATCCCGTGCTCGAAGACCTTGCCGTCATCGATCCGGAAACCATGGAGCCCGTGCCCCGGGACGGGGAAAGCATGGGCGAGGTGATGTTCCGCGGCAATGTCGTCATGAAGGGCTATTTGAAAAACCCGAAAGCGACGAGCGAGGCTTTTGCCGGCGGCTGGTTCCATTCCGGCGATCTCGGTGTCTGGCACCCCGATGGTTATATCCAGCTCAAGGACCGCTCGAAGGACATCATCATTTCAGGCGGGGAAAACATTTCCTCCATCGAGGTGGAAGACACGCTCTATAAACACCCGGATATTCTGGAAGCCGCCGTTGTCGCCGCCCCGCATGAAAAATGGGGCGAAACACCCTGCGCCTTCATCACGCTGAAAAAGGGGAAAACCCTCAGCGAGGCGGACATCATTGCCTATTGCCGGGAAAACCTCGCGCATTTCAAATGCCCGACCAAGGTGGTCTTTACCGAGCTTCCCAAAACCTCCACCGGCAAGGTGCAGAAATTCAAACTGCGCGACATGACGTGACCCAAAAACCAAACGCCGGAACTCCTGTTCCGGCGTTTCCAACTCATCTTGTCGGGAAGACCGTGCGCGGCCTCCCGTGAGGGGCCTCAGGCCGCTTGAGGAGAGGCCAAGGTCAGTTTTTCGATCTCGTCCTTGAGCCTCAATTTTCGTCGCTTGAGCTCTGTAATATGGAGGTCATCGCTACCGGGACTAAGGAGTTCACGTTCGATTCGTTTCTCCAATTCCTCATGCCGACGCGTCAGTTCGGCAACATGCGATTCCAGAGCCATACATACCCTCCTTTTCGGTGTTTGGGGTAACCGGAAAAGTGTGACTCTTTTTTTTCGGCTTGTCGAATTTCGCGGATTTCTGCGGTAAAAATGCCGCAGCTATGGGGAGCCCCGAACCGCGTAAATGACAGAGTAAAAAATTTGTTTCGCAAGGCGCCGGAATAGCAGGCCAAGCGCCGCCCACCTTGCAAAGAGACATGGACTTGGCCCGGCGCGCGCGGCACTCTATGAGCCGCTAAAGAGGCAGAACCCGGCGCAAGACAAACGCCCAAATGGATCAAAGGGGATGCGGCCCGTTCATGGATAGTATCGACGAAGAGGAACTGCGCACGCTGCTCATCGCGCTGAAGGAAGAACACCGGGACCTCGACACCGCCATCATGGCGCTTGAAGCGCTGACCTATCCCGATCACCTGCAGATCAAACGGCTGAAGAAAAAGAAGCTGGAATTGCGCGACCGCATCCTGAATATCGAAGACGAGCTTTTCCCCGACATCATCGCGTGAAGCAATAACGGCGCTAACCGCTTTTCTTAATCTCATACATGGCAAGATCGGCGCGTTTGAGCGCCTCTTCCGGATCTTCCGAACCGGTAAGGCCGACGGCGCCTGCGGAGGCGCCAAGATCGATCGCCACCCCGTCGATCTTCACGGGGTTCTGCGCGATTGTCTCGACGATCTGCTGCGCCTTGCGCCGCGCTGCCGTTTCATCGGCGCGCATCATGATGACGCCGAACTCATCCCCGCCCAGCCGGCCGATAAGATCGGATTCGCGCACCTGAGAAAGAATGAGCCGGGCGATGTGGCGCAGCGCCTCGTCGCCCGCCGCATGGCCATGGGCATCGTTGAGGCTTTTGAAGCGGTCGAGATCGATATAGACAAGGCCCGCCGGTTCCCCATGGCGCTGGCCGTAAGAAAGCACACGGGCCAGCTCGCGCACAAAGGCGCGGCGGTTGAGAAGCGGCACAAGCGGATCATGATCGGCAAGCTGCTCGGCATCGCGCAGCCGCGCTTTAACGCCATCGAGCTCACGGCGCAGCTCCGCCACCTCGCCCATCAGCGTCATCAAGGCGTTGCGCACGGCTGGTGTCAGCTCGGTTTCCGGCACCCCCATGATCGAGGCCGTATCGGTGACAACGCGCCCGCCTGCAGCCCCGGCAGCGCCCTGCGCCGCCCCGGCTCCTCCGGTTTTCGCCGTGCCCCCATAGGCCCGCGAGGCAGCGCTGCCTGCGGCCGATCTGGATTTACTATCGCCAACTTTCATGCAAAGCGCCCCATAGGCTCAAAATACGGCAGTCCGGCGCACCGCGCCAAGGAAATTTGGTGCATTTGCGCCGCTTCCCAGGCCTCCCTGCCCCGATTAGGGCTATCTCAGGACATAGCGCCGCAATCCTTGCCTTAAAGCCCCTTCTGCCTATAATCCGCCGCTTTCCGGCGTCCTATCATCGGGCGCCGCCAATTGAGCGAAGATGGCAAACCCGTCTTTTCACGACCGGCCGGAGGAAGGCATGACCACGTCGAGCGAGACAGCCAAAGTGGGCATCATTATGGGCAGCCAGTCCGACTGGCCGACCATGAAACACGCCGCCGACGTTCTGGACGCGCTGGGCGTGCCTTACGAGGCGCGGATCGTCTCCGCCCACCGCACCCCGCAGCGCCTTTACGATTATGCCCATAGCGCCAAATCCCGCGGCCTGCAGGTGATCATTGCAGGCGCCGGGGGCGCCGCCCACCTACCGGGCATGACGGCCTCCATGACGCCGCTTCCCGTGCTCGGCGTGCCGGTGAAGAGCCGCGCGCTTTCAGGTCAGGACAGCCTTCTTTCCATCGTGCAGATGCCCGGCGGCATTCCCGTCGGCACGCTCGCCATCGGCGATGCGGGCGCAAAGAACGCAGGGCTTCTGGCAAGCGCCATTCTGGCCCTGCAGGATGAGGCACTGGCCGCCCGCCTCGACGAATGGCGCAAGGCGCAGAGCGAGGCCGTCGCCGAAACCCCCGAAGACAGCCAATAAGAAGACAGCCAATAAAACATGACGCACACGCCGCCTTCTTCCGCACCGCTTGCCCCCGGCGCCCGCATCGGCATTCTGGGCGGCGGCCAGCTTGGCCGGATGCTCGCGGTCTCCGCCGCCGAGCTGGGCTTCAACTGCCATATCTATTGCCCGGAAGAAAACCCGCCCGCAGGCGAGGTTGCCGCCAGCACCACCTGCGCGGCCTATGAGGACGAAGCCGCCCTCACCCGCTTTGCCGAAAGCGTCGATGTCGTCACCTATGAGTTTGAAAACGTGCCGGAAAAGGCCGCAGCGCTTCTGGAAGCCCATGTACCCGTGCGTCCCGGCCCGCTCGCCCTCGCCACGGCACAAGACCGGCTGACGGAAAAAACCTTTCTGCGCGAGGCAGGCATCGCCACCGCGCCCTTCGCCGCCGTTTCAAGCCTCGAGGATTTGAAACAAGCCGTGGAAACGATCGGCCGCCCCTCGATCCTGAAGACCCGCCGCTTCGGCTATGACGGCAAGGGCCAGGTGAAGATCGAAGGCGACACGGATCTTGCCGCCGCCTTTGAAGAGATCGGCAAACAGCCCGCCATCCTGGAAGGTTTCGTCCCCTTTACCCGCGAGATTTCCGTCATCGTCGCGCGCGGTACGGACGGTGGGATCGCCGCTTACGATCCCGGCGAGAACATTCACAAGAACCATATTCTCCATACAACGACCGTGCCCGCCGCCATCGGCGAGACCACCGCGGCAGAGGCCATGGAAATCGCCCGCAAGCTGATAGGCGCGCTTTCCTATATCGGCGTAATGGGCGTGGAGATGTTTCATCTTGAAACAGAAGGCGCGCTGGTCGTGAACGAGATTGCACCCCGCGTGCACAATTCCGGTCACTGGACCCAGGACGGCTGCGCGGTGTCGCAATTCGAGCAGCATATCCGCGCCATTACCGGCTGGCCGCTCGGCGATCCGGCCCGCCACGCCGACACGCAAATGCTCAATCTGATCGGCGATGATGCCCATAATTGGCAGGCATTTGCACAAGATGCGAAATGCCATGTTCACCTTTACGGGAAAAAGGAAGCACGGCCGGGCCGCAAAATGGGCCACGTTAACCGTATCCGCGCGCTTTCCCGCTAAACTTCTCCGTGATCGGAACACGCGGCGATCCGCCGCATCGACTTTTGGTTAATCCGCCCGCATCAACACGCCGGGCGGGAGGGGGACCGAACCACAAACCACCGCGAGACGTATGGATTTAGACCCCACCCAGATGAGCGACACGGATATCCGTAAGGAACTGCAGGCGCTTCTCCCGGCCGATACTCCCAAATCCTTTCTCGATCTTTGGGTCTATTGGTATTCCATCCGCTATGGGAAAGTGCTGCCGGATGTGGCCGATTTCGACCCGATGCGCATCACCCGGCTTCTGCCCGACATTTCCGTTTTCGAACGGCGCAAACCGGACGAGCTAATTTACCGTCTGGCCGGCACCGCTATCGCAGAGCGCATGGGCCATGACCCGACGGGCGAGAACCTGGTCGATCTGACCGATCCGGCGCGGCACACTTTCGTCACCGATCTTTTCACCGGGATCATCGAAACCCCGGCAGGTGCCTTCGTGCGCTACGAAAACACCTATGCCTCGGGCCGCAAGGCCATGGTGCAAAGTTTCTTCCTGCCCATGGTCGGGCCGAAGAAAGAAGCCGGAGCCGGGACAAGCCAAGGCTTCCTGCAGCGCGTCCTTTCCATCCATCATATGGAAGCGGCAAAGGAATATGAAAGCGAGCGCCAGCGCACGACGGTCGACAGCGACATCGACAAGACCGTCTGGATCGATATCGGCCAAGGCGTGCCGAAGAACGGCTGACCGCCTTAAAAAGCCTGCTCTCTTTTAGCGCGGGCCCGGATAGCGCAGCCGCCCCAGAAAAGAGACGGGATCGGGAAATTTCGAAAGGGCCTTGGCAAGCTTCGCCTTGCCCTTCTCGATCTCCATCACATCGGCAATGCGCCGGTCGAGAAAGGCATACGTCTCGGCGAAATCTTCCGATGTATCCCCGAACCAGACAAAGAGCGTCGAAACGAAAACGCCGGAGAGCAGTGCGCGCTTCGTATAGAAATTGAAATCCGTCGCCGTATCGCCCGCCGCCAGCCAAATCGCATCCACTGTCCGGTAAAGCGCCTGCGCGCCGGTTAAATGCGTGGGCGAGAGGGAAAGCGCGGCAGCCGCCCGGCGCACCGCCTCGCGGTTATCCGCATCCACCTCAAGACGCACCCGCACCGCATGGGTGATCCGCTCACGGATTTTCATCGAGACAAGATCGTCCTTCGCCAGCCGTTCCAGCATCGCCTTGTCGCCGCGGGCGAAGAAATGGGCGATCGCATCGCGCACCCCGTCCGGGAAAAGCAGCCGCACCTCGCCTTGCTCGAGCCCGGCTTCCTCGCCGGCCCGGATGAGCCCCTGCAACGTCCAGCCATCGAAAGCGACATCCGGAAGCGCGGCATCCAAAACCGCGTCTTTCTTCTGCTCTTCGGTCAATTTCGCTGCCATTGGTTTAGCTCCCATTGGGGTTTGGTTCCCATCGGTTTCGCTTCTAAGAGCGCCCTCTTAAGGCCTGCGTCCGGAGGCAAGCCAGTGGCGCACCTCGCTTTCGAAAATCAGTTTGCCGAGATCGCTCATCCGCTGGGGATAGAGAATCCCGTCGAGATGATCGCATTCATGCTGCACGACGCGGGCATGAAACCCCTTGGCACGGCGCTCCATGGGCTTGCCGTCGAGCCCCACGCCCTTATAGACGATATCGGTGTAGCGCGGCACCAGCCCCCGCAGCCCCGGCACGGAAAGGCACCCTTCCCAGCCTTCTTCCATCTCATCGCTCTGGGGCTCGATTTCAGGGTTGATGAGCACGGTAAGCGGCGCCGTATGGTCGAAAGCCTCTTCCTCATCGAGATCCGCCTCGGCCCGCGCGCCCGGCGCCTGGAAAATCACCACCCGAAGGCCCTCATGGACCTGCGGCGCGGCAAGCCCTGCCCCATTGGCATCGATCATGGTCTCGATCATATCTTCCACCAGCGCGCAAATTTCCGGCGCGCCGGGGTCTTTCACCGGCTCGGCAGGCAATTTCAGGATCGGATGGCCCATCCGGGCGATTTTACGGATCGTCATGGCGGTTAATATGGGGGGCGCCGGAAGGCCCGTCAAAGCCCGAAAGCGGGGGTTTTAAGGGGCCGATCGCCGCATCCGGCCCCCTTTAGTCCCGCCCGGCCTGTCTGCGATCCTCTTGAGGCCGGAATAAGCCCTGAAAGGCTGGACAAGGCTCGAATCTTTTGCTAGTTAACCGGCCTCAGCGGGGCCCTTGATGTGGCCCCGGCATTTCTTTTGGCCGTTTAAAGGTATCTGACCGTTTAGACGCCATTGGAACTGAAATCAGGAAATTTGACCGAAAGGCAGGGATTCCTCGTGCAGGTACTCGTTCGCGACAACAACGTCGATCAGGCGCTCAAAGCGCTGAAGAAAAAAATGCAGCGGGAAGGTATCTTCCGTGAAATGAAGCTGCGTGGCCATTTCGAGAAGCCTTCCGAGAAGAAAGCCCGCGAAAAAGCCGAAGCGATCCGCCGTGCGCGCAAACTGGCCCGCAAACGCGCTCAGCGCGAAGGCCTGCTGCCCGGCAACAAGCGCGGCCGCTAAGCCTTCAAGGCCAAAAAGCCAAGTGGCGGGGACGGCACAAAGCTCACCCCCCGCATCCCAAAGCCCCCTTGCGGGGGCTTTTTGCGTTTGGCGGAAATGGTGGCGCCTTTGTCCGCCGCAGTTTACCCGACACCAGTATATTGCGTCCTCATGCCCCCTAAGCAGGAGTACGCCTTGAAGCTCTATATCATCCGCTCCGCCTGTTCGCTCGCCGCTCATATTCTGGTGCGTGAGGCGGGCCTCAATATCGATCTCGTCAAAGTGGATCTGGCAACCAAGAAGCTTGCCGACGGCACGCCCTATAGCGACATCGTGCCGAAAGGCCAGGTCAGCGCCATGACCCTGGAAAACGGAGAGCTGCTCACCGAAAATATCGCTGTCCTTGCCTATCTCTCCTCGCTTGCCCCTGAACACAATTTCATGGGCACACCGGGCTCGATGGAGTCTTTCCGCGTCCTGGAATGGCTCTCCTTCGTTTCAACGGAAATGCATAAACAGATTTACTGGACGACGTTCAACACCGAGGCCCCGCGCCCTTACAAAGCCTATTTGCGCACTTTGCTGCACAAGCGTTTCGACACGCTTGCCCGGCAACTGGAAAAACAGGACTTTATTGCCACCGGCAGTTTCACGGCGGCGGATGCTTATCTGACATGGGCGCTGCATTTGGCGGGTCTTCTCGGCGAAACGGTGACTGCCTGGCCGGCCCTCGAGGCCTACCGGACGCGCATGTTCGCCCGCTCCGCCGTTGTCCAGGCGCTTGCCTTCGAAGCGGCGGACTGACCGGCACCAAGGCTAGAGATACTTGCGCAGCGAGACCTCGTAGAGCCCATAGCCCGATTTCTCATAAAAGCGCTGGGCGCTCTTATTGCCCGCAACGGCGAAAAGCCGGACCTGGGTGAGCCCCAGCGCTTTGAAGTGGGCCTCGGCCGCCGCCATAAGCGCCTGGCCGGCGCCGCTGCCGCGCGCGGCTTCTTCCACATAAATATCGGCGATATAACCGAAGCGCCGCTCATTCTCGGCAACGAAGAAACCGGGGTCGGTGTCCACCATGGCGGCGATGAAGCCGAGGGGCTTACCCTCCTCTTCTGCGATCAGCATGACGCCCTGATGGGCGGCGGCTTCCTCTTCCAGATGGCTGAGATGCGGCTCGGCCATTTCAGGGCCGGGCGTGCGGTTCGCCTCCAGCGCGCGCTCATATTCTTGGAGCGCCGCCATGAAACGCAAAAGAACGGGCCGGTCCTCCGGGTCTGCCGCGCGCACCTGAACGCCCACTAGAACTTCTCCTCGCCGCGAATGCGCTGGGGATCGGGGAAATCCCGGTAAAGCGCGAAGGTCACATCCTGGACCAGGGAATTAACGCCGTGATGGGCGGTCTCGATGGGCTCGCCCCGTGCCGAGACGAGCTTGAACGCCTCATCGAGCTGAGCGAGATCCTTCACCTCGATCATAAAATGAAATTCGGCCAGATGCGCCGGGCCGAGCCCGAGCTTGCGGCGGGTGAGCCTGTAGCTTTCGACTTTCCCGCGCGCTTTCAGATCGCCCATGTAATTGGCAAAGGCCTCGGCAAAGGCGGTATCGCTCACCCCCGCCTTCAGGTTGCACCAGCCGTGATAAATATCCATCGCCTCATCCCTCTTTTGGCCGACAGGCTAAAGAAAGATGGCCAAAGAAAAAGGGCGGCGCAAGCGCCGCCCTCTTATCCGGATGGAACCGATCCGCCTTAAAGAGACTTCACGATCTCTTCCACCATCTTCTTCGCATCGGCAAAGAGCATCATGGTGTTGTCGCGGAAGAACAGTTCGTTCTCCACACCGGCATAGCCCGAGCCCATGCCGCGCTTGACGAAGAGCACCGTCTTGGCCTTTTCCACATCGAGCACCGGCATGCCGAAGATCGGGCTGGCCGGGTCGGTCTTGGCCGACGGGTTGGTCACGTCATTGGCGCCGATGACGAAGGCCACATCGGCCTGGGAGAACTGGTTGTTGATGTCTTCCAGCTCGAACACTTCGTCATAAGGCACATTGGCTTCGGCCAGGAGCACGTTCATATGCCCCGGCATACGGCCTGCCACCGGGTGAATGGCGTAAGAAACCTTCACGCCTTCTTCCTTGAGCACGTCGGCCATTTCTTTAAGCGCATGCTGGGCCTGCGCCACCGCCATGCCGTAGCCCGGCACGATGATAACGGAGCCGGCATTCTTCATGATGAAGGCCGCATCGTCCGCCGAGCCCTGCTTGACCGGACGGGTTTCGACCTGACCTGCGCCGGCTGTCGCCGCATCCGCGCCGAAGCCGCCGAGGATCACGCTGATGAAGGAGCGGTTCATGCCCTTACACATGATGTAAGAGAGAATGGCGCCCGAAGAGCCCACCAGCGCCCCCGTGATGATGAGCGCGAGGTTGCCCAGCGTGAAGCCGATGCCTGCCGCTGCCCAGCCCGAATAGGAGTTGAGCATGGAGACCACCACCGGCATATCCGCCCCGCCGATCGGAATGATGATCAGGAAGCCGATAATGAAGGAGAGGATGGTGATCGCCAGGAAGAGCTCGACGCTCTGATTGGCCGGATCGAGGCAGAGGAACACGATGCCGCCGACAATGGCGAGCGCCATGAGAATGTTGATCGCATGGCGGCCCGGCAGAATGATCGGCGCGCCGGACATATTGCCGTTGAGCTTGGCAAAGGCGATGACCGACCCGGAAAAGGTGATCGCGCCGATGGCAACACCGAGCGACATTTCAACGAGGCTCGCCACCTTGATGTGGAGGAAGGAACCGATGCCGAAGGCCTCCGGCGCATAGAACGCGCCCCAGGCGACGAGCACGGCCGCAAGACCGACCAGCGAGTGGAACGCGGCCACAAGCTGCGGCATCTGCGTCATGGCGATGCGCCGGGCGATGACCGCGCCAACGCCGCCGCCGATCACCAGCGCCACAATGATAAGGCCCCAGGTGAGCGCATTATTCGCTTCCAGACTCACCAGCGTGGTGAGAATGGCGATCGTCATACCGATCATGCCATAGGTGTTGCCCTGGCGGGAGGTTTCCGGCGAGGAAAGCCCGCGCAATGCGAGGATGAAAAGGACGCCCGATACGAGGTAAAGCAGCGCCGTTACGTTTGCTGACAACATGCTGCCCCCTTACCGGTCTTTTTTCTTGTACATCGCAAGCATGCGCTGCGTGACAAGAAAGCCGCCAAAAATGTTTACCGCTGCGAGCGCCGTCGCCACGAAGCCGAGACCCTTGGCGAAAATGCCGCCCTCGGCATCGCCGAGCTGCACGCCGACGGAAATCAGCGCGCCGACGATGATCACGGAAGAAATGGCGTTGGTAACGGACATAAGCGGCGTATGGAGCGCAGGCGTCACGCTCCACACCACGTAATAGCCCACAAAGATCGCAAGCACGAAAATCGCCAGGCGGAATACAAACGGATCTACGATTGCCGCTTCCATCATGCGCCTCCTTCTTGGAGTGCCGAATGCACCACTGCGCCGTCTTTGGTCAGCAGCGTTCCGGTAATGATTTCATCTTCCCAATCGATGGCGAGCTGACCGCTCTCCTTATCGATAAGGGGGGTGAGGAAATTGACCAGGTTGCGCGCGTAAAGCGAGGACGCGTCGGCAGGCAGACGCCCGGCAACATTGGTATGGCCGACAAGCGTCACACCGTGCTTCTCGACGACTTTACCGGCTTCGGAAAGCGGGCAGTTGCCGCCCTGCTCCACCGCCAGATCGACGATGACGGAGCCCGGCTTCATGGACTGCACCATTTCCTCGGTCACGAGCACCGGCGCGGGACGCCCCGGAATGAGCGCCGTGGTAATGACGATGTCCTGCTTCTTGATGTGTTCGGCAATGAGCGCTGCCTGACGGCGCTTGTAATTTTCGCTCATTTCCTTGGCATAGCCGCCGGAGGTTTCACCGGTATCGCCTTCATCGGCCTCGACCATGATGAAGTCGGCGCCAAGGCTTTTCACCTGTTCGGCCACCGCGGCACGCACATCCGTCGCCGTGACGATGGCACCCATGCGCTTGGCCGTGGCAATGGCCTGGAGACCGGCAACACCGGCCCCGAAAACGAAAACGCGCGCAGGGGCGATCGTGCCCGCCGCCGTCATCATCATCGGCAGCGCCCGCCCGTATGTGGCGGCCGCATCGACCACGGCTTTATAGCCGGCCAGGTTCGACTGCGAGGACAGCACGTCCATGGACTGCGCACGCGTGATACGCGGCATGAATTCCATGGCAAAAGCGTTGATCCCGGCATCGGCATAGGCTTTCACCCGGTCCCGGTTCCCGTAAGGGTTCAGGATCGCCGCCACCATGGCGCCTTTCTTCATCTGGCCGAGTTCGCTGTCGCTGGGACCGCGCACCTTGAAGACGATATCGGCATCTTTCAGCGCATCGCCTGCCGAGTCGGCAATCGCCGCGCCGACATCCTTATAAGCATCGTCGGAAAAATTGGCATGGGCGCCCGCGCCGGTCTCCACCACCACGTCGAGACCGAGGGACACGAGTTTCTTCACCGAATCGGGAGAAGCGGCAACGCGCGTTTCCCCGTCTTGGGTTTCTTTGGGTATTGCGAGTTTCATGAGTGGTTCGCCTAGCCCTCTTTTCGCGCGGGGTCTGACACCCGCGCATTTGACTGACAAGCAGCGGTCCGCACCACTTGCTAATTGGAATTATTCTTAAACAATCCGGAGCCTCAAATAGGCTCGAAACGCCGGATGACAAGAGCGAGCTGAACGGAAAAAACTAGAGAAGCGTAATCGCCATCAGGATCAGCAGGACGGTCAGGGCAATCGTGCCGTATTTCGTCCCCTTCACGAACCCGTCATAGGTCCGCATATGTTCCTCGGCAGCCATTTCCTTGCTCCAGCCCGCCTGCGCGTTTTCTTGGGTCATTTTGTGCCTCTAATGCTCACGCAATTCACATGTGCGCCGGACTATACCAGACGCCCCCCCGGCGGCAAGCATCGCCTCTGCGCAAAGCCTGCGCATAGGCGCACAAGCTTCCTAAGAGGCACGCCGGGCACGGAATAAAAGCCCGAATTCAGGATTTACGGTGCGGGTGGGAATGATTCCAGTCCGCGAGCAGCGCCCGGAGAGCGGCCACGAAGGCCAAAGGCTGATCGAGCAGCACATGGTGGCGGGCCTGAGGGATTTCGATCACCGGGGCAGCCCGGCCGAGCAGCGAGAACATGTAATCCCCGATCTCTTCGGGCAGAAGCACGGAATATTCCCCGCGCATCACCGCGATGCGGCATTTCGTGGCCCGGAGCCGCTCGGCCGGATCCCCGATGGAAAAACGCCGCCAGATGCGCGGATCGAATTTCCAGGTCCAGCCCCCTTCCACCTTTTTCAGGGAATGGCGGGCGACATATTCGGTAATGTAGAAATTCTCGCAAGGCTGCGGCGGGGCGAGGCGGAAGCGCCCCATCGCCTCTTCCAGCGTCGGATAGACCCGGTGCGGGCGAATCGTCCGGTTGGGCGGCCCGCCGGGCCTGTCCGGCGGATTGACGGGGCTGTCCACGATGACCGTGCCCGCCAGCCGCTCGCCGTATAGCGCCCCGGCAAGGATCGTCACGAAACCGCCGAAGGAATGGCCGACGATGATGGGCGGCTCTTCATTGTCGAAAAAGCCCGCATCCTCGCACACCGCCATCAGCTCTTCGGCATAGCTTTCCATCGAATAATGGGAACGGAAGCCGCTGTCGCCCATGCCCGAAAGATCCATGGCGGCGACGGAATATTCCTTGGCAAGGAACGGCGCGATGAAGGACCACCAATAAGCATGCGCCCCGTTGCCATGGACAAGCAGCAGGCCCGGCTTATCAGGATCGCCCCAATGCAGGTAATGGATGGGCGTGCCTTCCACATCCACCTTGCGGCTTTCCACCGGCGTCTCGACGGCGCGCTTGAACCATTCGGGCGGGGCCACCACGGTCGGGCCGATGGAATCGCCGGGCGCGAGCTCAAATTGACGCTGCTCGGCTTCCTGCTCGGCCACCAGCGGGCTTTTGGAAGGTTTTTCGGTGTCACTCATTATGGGCGCTCCCCAAGCGCCTTGAAGACGCCCGTTCCCGTCATGATGGTGCGGTCCCCGCACCATATCCGGCCTTTCACGGTGATGAAATCATCTTCATCGCCCGTGGCAATGCCCGTGCCTTCCACCCAGTCGCCGACTTTGGCCGCCGAGATGAAATCCGTCAAAAGCCGCACCGTCACCCAGTAGCGGTGATAAGCCATGGTCACCGCATGGCCGAAGGCGACATCGGCAAAGGCCATGAGCATGCCGCCATGGCAATTGCCCATGCCGTTTGTGTGATGTTCCTGCACGAGAAAGGCGCGCCGGTAGGTGCCGTCTTCTTCGATACGCTCATAAAGCGGCCCGATCTGACGCCCGAAGCCGCGGGTCCAGTTCATGGACTGGTAGCCTTCGGGAATAGGAACGGCATTTTCTTCCAGAAGATCGTCGGTCATGAGCGATACGCACCCCTCTATCGCCCCGCCTCATCGGGCAGGCCGCTCAAACAGCGGGCGCCCTCAGGCAGCGGATGTAAGACCTGCCTTCTTTAGCGCGTGGGCTTGGCGCTTTTCAAGCTGGGTGACGTCGAAAGCGTCGATCGCCTCATTAAAGAGCTTATAGAAATTAAGCTCGGCGCCGAGATGCAGGAACACCCCGCCAAGCCCGATCGCCGCCCTGTCCATGAAAACGAACTCGCGCGGCGGCGTCACCGGCCCGTGCTCTTTGAGCGCCTTATGAACGGCAAAGGCCTGGGCGCGGCCATATTCCCCCGGCGTCACCCCGTCGGCGATGGTGCGCACGCGGTCATCGAGGAGCGGGCCATAGATGAACCCCGCCCAGAGATTGAGAATATCGACGAGCTTGCGCGAGAGGTTTTTAAAGCCCCAGCGCTCATAGGCCGCGACTGCCCGGTCCGTGTCGTTCGTCTCCAGCGCCCGGTAAAGCTCGATCACCCCTTCGACGAAGGAAGGCGGAAATTTCCGGATGCAGCCGAAATCGAGAAGATTGATCCCGCAATCCTCCCGCACCGTGTAATTGCCAAGATGCGGATCCCCGTGAATGACGCCGTAGCGGCTGAAGGGATGCCACCAGGCAACGAACATGGCAGAAGCAATGGCGTTGCGCCGCTCGAGCGTGTCTTCCTTGAAGGAGAGAAGCGGCTTGCCTTCGAGCCAGCTCATCGTCAAAAGCCGCTTGGTGGAAAGCTCGGGCAGCACATCCGGCACCTCGATGCGCGGCTCGTCCGAGAGCATATCGCGGTAAAGCGCGATGTGCCTTGCTTCCAGATCGTAGTCCAGCTCTTCGCGCAGGCGCTCGCCGATCTCCTCGGCAATCTCGCGCGGATCGATCGCCGGATCGAGCCGGCGGTAAAGCGAGAAGATGAAATCGAGCTGTTTCAAATCCGCATTCACCGCCGATTGCATGTCCGGATATTGCAGTTTGCAGGCAAGGGCCGTGCCCTCCAGCGAGCGGGCTTTGTGCACCTGGCCGAGCGAAGCGGCAGCGGCCGCTTCCTTTTCGAACTCGGCAAATCTCTTCTGCCAGCCCGCGCCGAGCTCGGCCATCATGCGCCGTTTGACGAAAAGCCAGCCCATGGGCGGGGCGGCGGATTGGAGCTGCACCAGTTCCTCGGCATATTCGGCCGGCAGCGCTTCGGGGATCGTCGCCATCATCTGGGCGACTTTCATGATCGGGCCCTTCAGCCCGCCCAGCGCCGCGGCAAGCTCGCGCGCATTCTTGTCGCTGTCGACATCGAACCCGAAAAACCGCTGGCCGGCATATTTTGCGGCGAAACCGCCAACACCCGCGCCCACCCGGGCATAGCGGGACATGCGCCCGGAAAGCCGGTTGCTCTCTTTGTCGCGAACAGACTTGGCTTTCTCGCGGGCAGGTTTGTCTTTGCCCCGCGGCGGCTTTTCCTCGCTCAAAGGTCGGCCTCCAATTCGTCGATGAGACCGCGGATGACCGAAAGCCCCTTGTCCCAGAACGCCGGGTCGGACGCATCGAGGCCGAAGGGGGCAAGCAGCTCCTTATGGCGCAGCGTGCCGCCCGCGCGCAGCACATCGAAATATTTCTGCGCAAAGCCGTCAGGCGTGGCCTCGTAAGCGGCATAAAGCGAATTTACGAGGCACTCCCCGAAGGCATAGGCATAGACATAAAAAGGCGCATGGATGAAATGCGGGATATAGCACCAGAAGGTCTGATATTCCGCATCAAGATGAATGGCGGGGCCTAAACTTTCCCCCTGCACCTCCATCCAGATCCTGCCCAGATCCTCCGATGTCAGCTCACCGCCGCGCCGCGCTTCATGCACCCGCCGCTCGAACGTGTAAAACGCGATCTGCCGGATCGCCGTGTTGATCATGTCTTCGATCTTGGAGGCAAGCAGCACCCGGCGCTGGGACGCGTCCTTGGCATTTGCAAGGAGCCTGCGGAACGTCAGCATCTCGCCGAAGACGCTTGCCGTTTCGGCCAAAGTCAGCGGCGTGTCGGAAAGAAGCGGGCCTTGATCCGCGGCGAGCACCTGGTGCACGCCGTGGCCAAGCTCATGGGCAAGCGTCATGACATCGCGCGGGCGGCCCATATAGTTCAAAAGCACGAAAGGATGCGCGCTCGGCACCGTGGGGTGGGAAAAAGCGCCCGGCGCCTTGCCCCGGCGGGCGGGCGCATGGATCCATTGGCGCTCGAAAAACTCCCCGGCAAGGCGGGCCATTTCCGGATCGAACCCTTCATAGGCGCTCAGCACCGTCTCGCGCGCCTCGTCCCAGGAAACGAGCTTGTTGTCGTCTTCGGGCAGCGGCGCATTGCGGTCCCAGAAATTCAGCCGCTCCTTGCCCATCCATTTGGCTTTCAGCGCATAGTAGCGATGCGAAATATCAGAATAAGAGGCCTGCACCGCGCTTTGCAGCGCATCGACCACCGGCGCTTCCACGCGGTTCGCCACGTGGCGGGACATGGCGACATCTTCAAAGCCGCGCCAGCGGTCCTCGATTTCCTTGTCCTTAGCGAGCGTATTGGTGATCAGCGTATAAAGCGGCACTTCCTCGGCGAAACTCGCGGCAATCGCCTTACCCGCCTTCTCGCGCAGTTTCTCATCGGGCTCGGAAAGCTTATCAAGCGCCTCGTTGAGCGAGACTTTTTCGCCGTCGAGCTCGACACGCAGCCGCGCCATGCTTTCATCGAAAAGCCGGTTCCAGGCCGCTCGCCCCGTCACCGATTTTTCGGTTAGGAGGCGCTCCATATCCGCAGCAAGCTCATAAGGCCGCTCGAGCGCCAGATCGCGCAGGAAGGGACGGTAGCGGGCAAGGCGCGGCTCGCGCGCGCAGAGCACCGCGAGCTTTTCTTCCTCAATGGCATTCAGCTCCAACGTGAAGAAGAGGAGCTTTGCCGCCATGTCCGAGCTCCAGCCCTGAATATCGGCATAGAGCTTGGCATGGGCGGGAATGGTCGAATCTTCGGCATAAAGCAGTGAGGCATAAGAGCCGAGCCGCCCGGCCTTGTCCTGCAGGGCATCGAAAGCCTCGATCGCCTCGGCCAGCGCCAGCGCGTCCCCTGCTTCGGCAAGGGCCCCGAGCTTCGTTTCATAGCGCTCTGCAAAGCGCGCGGCCTCTTCAAGCGCGGCCTTGCGGTCGGCGGCGATCCGCGCATCGTCCGGGCCTTTATAGAAGACGGAGAGGTCCCATTGCGGCAGCTCGCCCAGCGCCTTGGCGCCGCTTTCGGCTTTATCGAAGCGTGGGCTGGTCGATGCATCGCGCCGTCTCATACAAGGCTCCTTTGCCGGGAATTTTCCGATCCCTTCAATATCGGCCTCAGGGCCCCGCGATCAATGGGGCGGGCGGCCAAAAGCGATACCCCTCTCCCATTCGGGGGAAATGCTGAAAAAAGAAAAGCCCCGGCGTTGCCGCCGGGGCTGATCTCTTCGTCTTTAAGGCGATGCCTTAAAGGCGCTGGCTTACTCGGCCGTCACAACCGCGCGGCGGTTGAGCGGTTCGCGCACACCGTCGCCGGTCTGCACAGCCAGGTTCGATTCACCGTAGGTGCCGGTCGTGCCGACCGAAGCGCCCTGGGCGCTCAGAGCACCGGCAACGGCGTCAGCACGGCGCTGACCCAGAGCCTGGTTGTAAGCGGACGAACCGGACGTATCGGTGTAACCCGAAACGTTCAGCGTCTTGCTGCCGGCAACATTGGCGATTTCTTCCACAACAGCCTGAGCTTCGGCCGTCAGGTTCGACTTGTCGAAGCCGAAGTAAATCGTCCACGGGCCAACCGGTGCAGCTTCACATTCGGTCAGAGCTTCGAAGAAAGCTGCTTTTTCAGCTTCCACACGCTCCGGCTGAACGGGGCCGCCGGGGCCGCCGAACCATGCGCCGCCTTCACCCAGGTCGTTGTCGCTGGCCTGTTCGACCCAGCCGTCATAGTGACGCTGAGCTTTGGCGCAAGCGCAAGCCTGATCGCCTTCGCGGCCGCCATTGTCCAGTGCTGCCATCAGGCGGGCACGGGCATCCTGCAGCTCGCCGAGGTCGCTCGGCAGAACGGCATGGTTGGCCGGATCATAGGGCAGTACCGTTTCGCCGGCCTGGGCAGCGCGGCCCTTCGCGACGATCTTGGCAGTATCGACCCAGTTGCAGTCCACATAAGCTTCCGACGTTGCACGGTCTTGGTATTCGCGCGCGAGGCAGGCATTGAAGTCGTTACCCGAAATCTCGTCGTCCAAATACGATTCCGCAGTCCAGGTGCCGCACGCAGCCAGCCCCAGGAACGCAGTTACCGCAATTAGCCGGGATAGAATGTTCATCCCAATCTCCGTCATTTTTTGATCTACCCCCCGTGTTTAAGAGACGGGTGGCCCGGACCCCACCGGTTCGCAGTCAACCGGTTTTGCATGAATATTATGGATGACACGGAAGACCCGCGGTCTTCAAGCCATATCGAGGATTTTAGTCTCTTTTCAGCTACAAGAGTCACTTGACCGCAACACCCGTATTCCAAGGAAATCTCTAGCTTTTCTGCGCTTTGCCATGGTAACGCGCAAATTAACGATAAGTTTCCTTATCGTGCCTTCCCGGCACAAAACTCTTCCCGCCTTAAACCGGCCTTTACCACTTGCGCGCCACCATGCCCCGGAAATTGACGCGGCGCGCCTGCCCGCCTTGCTCTTTCGGTATTCAAGCCGGCCGGGCGGCAAAAGCGGGCGCATAAAGGTTCTGTTGGGGACAAAGGCATGGCTCAGACGATTCTCGTCGTCGATGACGATCCGGCACAGCGGCGGATTCTCGAAGAAGTAGTAAAACGCGACGGCTACCGGACGCTCACGGCCGAAAGCGGCACCGAGGCCATGGAGATCATGGGCGGCATTCACGCCAAAGACATCTCCATGATGATTCTCGATCTCGTCATGCCCGGCATGGACGGGATGGAAGTGCTAGAGGCCCTGCGCCCGCAGCACCCGGCCCTGCCCGTTATCGTGCTCACCGCCCATGGCGGTATCGAGACGGTGGTGAAAGCCATGCGCGCGGGCGCCGACGATTTCGTCGTCAAACCCGTCAGCCCCGAGCGCCTGCATGTCTCCATCCGCAATGCGCTGAAAGTCACCGCGCTTACCGGCGAGATCAACCGGCTGCAGAAAAAGGCGCAAGGCCAGCTCACCTTCGACGATATCATTGCCGGCGCGCCCTCCATGGGCAACGCGCTGAAGCTCGGCCGCCGTGCCGCCCAGTCCAACATCCCCGTTCTCATCGAAGGGGAAAGCGGTGTGGGCAAGGAAGTCTTCGCCCGCGCCATTCAGGGCGAGAGCGACCGCGCGGGCCGGCCCTTCGTGACCGTCAACTGCGGCGCGATCCCGGAAAACCTGATCGAGAGCATTCTCTTCGGCCATGAGAAAGGCGCTTTTACCGGCGCCAGCGAAAAACACGCCGGTAAATTCGTGGAAGCGAATGGCGGCACGCTCTTTCTCGACGAGATCGGCGAACTGCCTCTAGATATGCAGGTAAAACTGCTGCGCGCCATTCAGGAAGGCGAGGTCGATCCCATCGGCGCGAAGAAGCCGGTGAAAGTGGATATCCGTCTCATCTCGGCGACAAACCGCGACATGATCGAAATGGTCAAGCAGGGCCATTTCCGTGAAGACCTTTACTACCGGCTCAACGTTTTTCCGATCAACATCCCCCCCTTGCGCGAGCGGCGGGAGGATCTGGGCGAGCTTGTCTCGCATTTCGTCAGCCGCCTGGCCGCCGAAGAAGGCAAGAACATCGCCGCCGTCTCGCAAGACGCCATGCAGATGCTCAATGCCTATGACTGGCCGGGCAATGTGCGCCAGCTGGAAAACACCATCTTCCGCGCCATCGTGCTGGCGGACGGGGCCGAACTGACGATTGCCGATTTCCCGCAAATCGCCTCGCAGCTCGACGGGTTCGATGCGACCCCGCCCGCGCCCGCCGAAACGCCCATGCCCGTCATGCAAGGCGCGGCAGCAAGCGGCGGCTTCCGTCAGACGCTCACCGACTTTGCCATGTCCAACATTTCCGATGGCGTCTCCGTCATGGACGAGCAGGGCAACATGCGCCGTCTGGAAGACGTGGAGGCAGATCTCATCCGCCTCGCCATCGACAAATATAAAGGCCACATGTCCGAAGTCGCCCGGCGGCTCGGCATCGGCCGCTCGACGCTTTACCGCAAGGTCCGCGATCTCGGCCTTGATGTGAGGGGTGAATAGTCTCACGGACTATCCGAACCGGGGGAATGCAAAGGGGCGCCGCAAGCGGCGCCCCTTTCTACTGGCGGCCTTCGCTGGGGACGTCGGCTGCCAGCAATCAAATTCAGGAGCAGTCAAACTCAGGAACAGCCGCGGCCCTGATAAATGCCCATCAGCGAGGTCCGGCGCAGCTGTGCGGCCTGAGCCCGTTCCTTGGCGCTTTGCTGGGCGGCCTGCTGGGTCGAGCCGAGGAACCCGCTGAGAACGGACGCCGCCGGCAAGGCCCGGCCGAGCGCTGCGCCCGCGCCGCCGTAAATCGCCGCCTGCTCGGCCACGGCAATGCCTGCGCCGGTGAGCTGGCCTTCGGTTTCGGCAGCGCCCGCCTCGCCGATAACCTGATCCATCGCGCCGATTTCACTGGCAAGCTGCGCGCAGTTCATGCTGGCGTCGCCCGGCTGCTGCACCTGCAAAGACTGCTGCTGCCCCGTGGTCTGGCAGGCGGCGAGCAAAAAAGCCGAGGCCAGAAGGCTGACCGCCGTTTTTACCGGGCGCCCTGCCGGTTGAGTTATTACGCGAACCATATCTATCCCCTTCCCTGCCGCCCGCAGCGCGGGCGGGTGACTGTCTGAAAGGGAGAGTGCCCAGAAGGGCAAAAGGGCGGAATGGTACAGATATACCAGGAGGCAAAAGAAAGCCGGTTAACCGGCCTTTGAGGATGCGTGAACAAGCTCGTCCAATATCTCGGCAAGGTGCGCGGCGCTGATGAGATGCCCCTCGCCTTCGAAGACGCGCAGGCTCGCGGGCGCGAAGCGGGCAATGCCTTCCCGCGCCTCTTCCAGCGGCACCTGCGTATCTTCCCCGCCCAGCCAGACATGGAGCGGACAGCGGATCTGCGTCGGGTCGAGCTGATAGCCGCCCGAGGCAAGCTCGCTTTCCCGGATCACCCCTTCCACCTGCAGGCTGAGAGAATCATAAAGCGCATCGAGAAGCTCTTCCGCCAAAGCGGGATCGGCTTTCAACCGCGCGGCATCGGCGGGTGCGCCCTGAAAGAAACGCTGCATCATGCCGCTCAGGATTTTCCGCGAAAGCTTTTGCCGCAGAAGCTGCAGCGCGCCGCGCCGCAGCCAGCCATTGCGGATGAGGCTGCCGTAAAAAGAAAGCGCCGGATTGTTGCGGTAGTCTTTTTCAAGATGGACATCGATACGCGGCGCGGCGAGCCCGGCCCGCTCCACCCGCTCGCCAAGCTCGCTGGCCGCGGCAAGCACGAAGGGCGCCGCAGAGGCCGAGCCGTAAAGCAGAACCCGTTCAAGCCCCAGCGCATCCATGAAGACGCGCAGGTCTTTCGCAAAGCTCTGGATCGTCATGTGAGGATCGAAGGTGGAGCCGCCCGTTCCCGGCCGCTCCACACGGATAAGCCTGATGCCGCTGCGCTGCAGCGCCTCTGATTTGCGGCGGGGCAGAAAACTGCCCGTAATGGCGGGCACGAGATTGAGCACGGGCGTGCCTCCCTGCGCGCCATATTCCCGGTAAGCAAGCTGGCGCCCATCCGGCAGCTCGACATAAAGCCGGGCATCGTCCTCGGGCGGGTTTTGCGGCGCGCCTGAAAGATGCGTGCCCAGCACCATGAGCTCCGCGACATGGCGGATGAGATCGCCCTGCCGGTTAAGGCCGAATTTTTCAAAGACGTTTGCCAGCTGATTGCGCGCGGTATTGGGCGAGATGCCGAGCGCGCGGGCGGCCTCTTTGAGCGCCAGGCCGCGCGTCAACTCGCCCACAAGCCGCGCCTCGGCCGGAGAAAGGCCGAGAAGCGCAGCCGACAGCACCTCTTCATCGAAACTGAGCGCACGGGCGGGCATGAGAAAAACCGCCGCCGCTTCTTGACTGAGCGCAGCGGAAAACGGCAGGCCCGTTTCCGGCAGCCGCGCGCCGTCGAGCAGGAACCCGAAAACCGGCAAGGTGCCAGGCGCATGAATATTGAGCCGCACCAGCCGGGCACCCGCGCCATCTTTTAGCGCCGCGAAAGCCTCCTCAAATGCGCTGCGGTCTTCGCGCGCGCTCCAGGAAAGCGCCGCGCCTTCTTCAAGCGCGCCTGCGAGGGGGCGAAGCTGCGCGGCCATCGCCTCGTTGAAAGTAAGAAGACGCCCGCGCCCATCGAGCGCCAGAAAAGCCGCAGGCGGCGGCTGCGCCCCGGATGCTTCGCTTTGCGCCATGCGTTCTTCGGCAAGGCGCGCGGCTTCTTCCAGATGGCGGGAAATTTCGGCGAGAAGGTCTTTGGGCAGGCTCTCTTCCTTGCGGTCCACAAGCTCGGTGAAACGCAAGAGGTCTTCCCAGTTTTCCGGATCGGCGGCATAGGCATAAAGACTGGCGATCACGTCGGAAAGAAGTGCATAAGGCGCGCGCGCCTCCTCTCCCTCGCCTAGGCCATGCGCCCTACCGCCTATCGGTGCGCTGCTCATCCCCTCGTCTTACGCCCCCAGATGCGCCGCCTGACAATGGCGGCCAACACGAAGGCCAAGACTACGCAGAAAGAAAACGCCCTGCTACCCCGCACCAAAACAAAAGGCCATCCCCTTCGGAACGGCCTTTTAGAATAAGACAGCGCGAGAAGCCCCGGCGTTTAGCCCAGCATGCCCAGCGCGTGCAAATAAAGTTCCAGCACCGCTTCTTCTTCCTGGCGCTCGGCCTGATCTTTCTTGCGCAAAGAAATCACCTTGCGCATGACTTTGGTGTCGAAGCCATTTCCTTTGGCCTCCGCATAGACTTCCTTGATATCGGCGGCAATCGCAGCCTTTTCTTCTTCAAGGCGTTCGATCCGTTCGATATAGGCCCGCAATTGATCTTGGGCGATGGTCGTTGCGCCCGCAGGCGCGTTTCCGTCCGCCATGAGGAAAGTCTCCGCTCGTCAAACTGGTACTGAAATTTAAGGAGCGGCAACATAGCGCCGCCGCCCTCCGCCCGCAAGCGCCGCTCAAGCGTAAAACGCCAGGGCTGCCGCAGATGCCGTCTAAGCCCTGCTATTGCCCATGTTTTTTCTGCGCCGCCTCGAAAGCGGCGATCTGTTCGGGGCTGGCTTTGGCCTGATATTTTTCTTTCCATTCGGCAAAGGGCATGCCGTAGACGATCTCACGCGCGTCCATCTTGTCGAGTGCGATGCCCTTTTCCTCCGCCGCTTCCTTGTACCAATCGGCCAGGCAATTGCGGCAAAAGCCGCCATGGATCATGAGATCGATATTCTGCACGTCCTTGCGTTCATCCAGATGCGCCAGAAGCCGGCGGAAGGCGGCGGCCTGCAATTCCGTTTCGGTCTGCTTGTCGATGTCCTTCGTCATGAGCGGCTCCTTTCAAATGATCCTTACCCGCGCGCCTCATGGCTGCGCGAGCCGAAATGCTGAACGCGGGCAACATCGCCGCGCTCCAGAATCGGGGTCAGCAGACGGGCAAGGCGGGCGGCCCATTCCGCCTGTCCTTCGCGCGCTGCGATCAAATCCTGGCGGATTTCGATCAGCGCATGGGCATAGCCGTTCACCGTGCCGTGCCGGTAAAGCGTATCGCCTTTCAAATAGCCGATATAGGGAAGATTGTCGCCGACGGTCAAACCGCCTTCCCTCGCAAAGCCTTCAAAAAGCGCTTCGGGCACACGGTGATCGCGGTCCCAGAGCACACCCGTATGCCAGGGCCGCTGCACCCCGCGCCAGGCCGGGGTGAAACTGTGAATGGAAATGATCACGGGCACATGGCCGCGCGCGCTTAAATGCTGAAGCGCGCCCGCAACGGCGCGGTGATAGGGCTGGTGAAAACGCGTCAGGCGGTTTTGAAATTCTTCTGCGTCCCGGTAAGGATCGACGAGCCGGTTCGCCGGCACGATCGCGCCATCGGAAAGTTTCATGACAAGGGTCGGATCATCCTCACCCCTGTTTAGATCGATGAGGAGGCGTGAATAGCGCCCGAGCAGCGCCGGAGCTTCCATCATCTCCGCAAGGCGCCGCGTCACTTCAGCCGCGCCGATGTCATAGGCGATGTGGCGGGAAAATTCTTCTTCCGCAAGCCCCAGCGTGCCATATCCTTCCGGCAAGGCGTTGGAGGCGTGATCGCAAAGCAAAAGCAGCCCGGTGCGGGCCGCGCCCTCGATCACTTCAACCGCGCCGTCGCGGCCCGGTTTCAAAGAGGCGGATTTCAGGATAGGAGAAGGCGGGGTTTCGGTCAGCATGGCCGCAATATAATCACGCCGCGCGCCAAGGAGAACGGGGCCAATGGCTTTTCTGGAAGACCCGGCTGTTTTTTTACCGCGCCTTTTCGCGCGCGCCATTGCCCGTGTGCAGCCCGAAACCTGCCTGCCGCCGCATCTTCCCGCCTTGGCCCCCAACAAAAAGTTGATCGTGCTCGGCGCAGGTAAAGCTGCCTCCGCCATGGCGCTCGCCGTGGAAAAGGCTTACGCGGACCACCCCTCTTTAAGCGGCCTCGTCATCACGCGCTACGGGCACGCGCTGCCCACCGCCCGCATCCGCACGGTGGAAGCTGCCCATCCCGTGCCCGATACCGCCGGCCTTGCCGCCACACAGGAACTGCTTGCCCTGGCCCGCGAGGCCGGGCCGGAGGATTTCGTTCTCATGCTACTTTCCGGCGGCGGCTCAGCACTGATGACCGCGCCCATCGATGGTGTTTCCTTTGAAGAAAAACAGGCGCTGACCCGCGCGCTCCTGCGCTCTGGCGCGCCCATTCAGGACATCAACAAGGTGCGGGCGCAATTTTCTAAAGTAAAAGGCGGGCGCCTTGCCGCCGCGATCAATGCCCCCGCCCTCACCCTCGCCATTTCCGATGTGGCAGGGGACGATCCTGCCGCCATCGCCTCCGGCCCCACGGTGCCGGCTAAAGGGACACGCGAGGATGCCCTTGCCATTTTAAAGACGCGGGGCCTTCTCACGCCCGTCCTTCAAAAAGCGCTGGAAGAAGCGCCGGAGGCCCCGCGTGCGAGCGATCCTGCCTTCAAGAACAAACGCTATGAAATTGTCGCCGCTCCCAAAGATGCGCTCGCTGCCGCCGCAGAGGAAGCGCGCGCGGCGGGGCTGGGCGTCACATTGCTTGGCGATGCGCTGGAAGGCGAAGCGCGCGATCTTGCCCGCGCCCATGCAAAGCTTGCGCTTGCCCATAAAGGGCCGCCGCAGCTTTTTCTTTCCGGCGGGGAAGTGACGGTGACGATGGACAAAGACGCCGTGCCCAGCAATGGCGGGCCCAACCAGGAATATGCCCTGGCGCTCGCCCTTGCCCTTGAAGGCGCGCCCGGCATCTTCGCCCTTGCCGGGGACACGGACGGCAATGATGGCGGCAGCGGCGACAAGGACGACCCGGCCGGCGCGCTTATCACGCCTGAAACACTCGCGCGCGGCGCGGCAAGCGGCCTGAGCGGGGAAGAAGCGCTCTCCCGCCATGCCTCGGGCGATTTTCTGCGCGCGGCGCAGGCGCTTCTCACCCCCGGCCCCACTTTTACGAATGTGAACGATTTCCGCGCTATTCTCGTCCTTCCCAGCCGTTGAGTCGCGCCTAATTCAGAGTTCCCCTGATGTTTTCCCTGCCCGCAAGGTTTCCTTATTCCGCCGCGTCTCTTGCGGGCGCGCTCATCATCGTTCTTTCGGCGGCGCATCCGGCACAGGCAGATCTCAGCGTTTGCAACCGCCTTGCCGTGCCGCTTTCCGCAGCGCTCGGTTATCATGACGGGCAGGACTGGGTGTCGGAAGGCTGGTGGCAGCTGGCGCCTAAAAGCTGTACAAAGCTGCTCGCAGGCAAGCTCACCGCCCGGTTCTATTATCTTCATGCCGTCGATACGCGCGAAGGACGGGTCTGGGGCGGGTCTGCCCCCTTGTGCATTTCGCCCACCGCCTTCACCATCAAAGGCAGGTCGGACTGCACCGGGCGCGGCTATGCGCGCGCCGGTTTTCATGAAGTTGATACCGGCACCGCGCTAGACTGGCGTCTCGACATTCCTTTCTCCGCCCGCAGCCAGGGCAATAAGCCGGAACCGAAAGACAGGTAAAAACATGCGCCGCCGTAACGTAAAGATCCTTGCGACCCTTGGCCCGGCAACGAACACGCCCGAGCGCATCCGCGCGCTGCACGATGCCGGAGCCGATGCCTTCCGCCTCAACATGAGCCATCTGGACCATGAAGGGCTGAAAAAGATGCATGGCTATCTGCGCCAGGTGGAAGCGGAAGTCGGCCGGCCCATCGGCATTCTGGTGGACCTGCAAGGCCCCAAACTGCGCGTCGGCAAATTCGCAAACGGCCCGGTGGAGCTGAAAGAAGGGGCAAGCTTCCGCCTCGACCTCGATCCTGCGCCGGGCGATGTCACGCGGGTGAACCTGCCGCATCCGGAAATTTTCGCCGCCATTGCGCCCGGCCGCAATCTGCTGCTCGATGACGGGCGCATCCGCCTTGAAGTGAAGGAAGCCGAAGCCGATTACGCCGTCACGAAAGTCCTACAAGGCGGCGTGCTCTCCGACCGCAAGGGCGTCAACCTGCCCGATGCGACGCTCGGTCTTTCCGCGCTGTCGGACAAGGACCGCGCGGACCTTGAAGCCGCGCTCTCGCTCGGCATCGACTGGCTGGCGCTTTCCTTCATTCAGCGCCCGGACGATGTTGCCGAAGCGCGCAAGCTTGCGCGCGGGCGTGCGGCCATTATCGCGAAAATCGAAAAGCCCAACGCGCTGACCGAGCTTGACGGCATTCTCGATCTTGCCGACGGGCTCATGGTGGCGCGCGGGGACCTTGGCGTCGAACTGCCGATCGAACAGGTGCCCGGCTGGCAAAAGCGCATCACGCGCCTTGCCCGCAAGGCCGGCAAGCCCGTGGTCGTCGCAACACAGATGCTGGAATCCATGATCTCCTCGCCCATGCCGACCCGCGCGGAAGTCTCGGATGTGGCAACCGCCGTCTTTGAAGGCGCGGACGCCATCATGCTTTCGGCTGAATCGGCGGCAGGCGATTATCCCATCGAGGCGGTGGAGATGATGAACCGCATCGCCGTGGAGGTAGAAGACGATCCAAACTATTCCTCCATCATTTACGGCCAGCGCACGGAGCCTGAAGCAACGAGCGCCGATGCGATTTCCGCCGCCGCCCACACCGTTGCCGACACGCTCAATGCCGCCGCCATCGTCTGCTGGACAAATTCCGGCTCGACCGGTATCCGCGCCGCGCGCGAGCGCCCGCAATTTCCCATCATCGCGCTGACCCCGATCACCGAGACCGCCCGGCGCCTTGCGCTTGTCTGGGGACTGCACTGCGTTCTCACAGAAGATGCGCAGAACCTTGACGATGTGGTGGACCGCGCCTGCCGCATCGCTTTTAGGGAAGGCTTTGCCCAGCGCGGCCAGCGCATCATCATCACCGCAGGCGTGCCGCTCGGCACGCCCGGCGCCACGAACATGCTGCGCGTGGCCTTTGTGGGGGAAAAAGGCGGCATGGTCGGCTGAGTCCCGCCGCCTCTTTTCTTTAGCGGAGCCCGGATCTTTTAGCGAGCTTCAGGCGCCTCGATCTCGTGGAGGCCGGGGCGCAGCGCCCCGCCCGTTGCCAGGCGCGAAAGCGCCTCGCGCACCACATCCCCATGCACATGATGGGGCATATGGCCCGTGCCTTTCAGCTTGATCAGTTCCGATCCCTCGATCTGCTCATGCAGCACATAGGAATGGATTTTGGCGCGCACCGTCCGGTCGCGGTTGCCGGTCAGAATGATGGTGGGGACGGAAATCTCGCCATAGCGTTTCGACTGGCGGGCAAGATGGGATTTGAGATTGCCCGTATCCTCGCTATTCGCCTTGAAATTGGCCGGGCGGAAAAGCAGCGGCAGACCAATATCCGCACCGAACCCTTCGGGCGCGGGATCGGGCGCAAAATTCCCCGCGATCCCGGCTTGCGAGAGAAACCGCCCGCCCGGCACCGCAAGCGTGCGCGCAAAAAGCCCGCCGATGAGAGGCGTGCGCACAACCGAATGATACCAGGCGACCCCGCCCTCCCAGGGATGCGTCGCCCCGGACATGACAAGGACACCGGCAAGGTTTTCCGGAAAATGCAGCGCATAGGCCGCCGCCACCGCCCCGCCCCAGGAATGGCCGAGCACCACGGCCTTTTCGATGCCGAGTTTGAGAAGCGCATCGCGGATCAGTTCCGCCTGGCGGGCCGGGTCGTGAATATCCTCGATACCGGGCCGCTCACTCCAGCCATGGCCGGGCCTGTCGAAAGCAAGCACCCGGTGCTCCTTGGCAAGGCCGGGAAAAATAGAGACCATAAAATCGCGCAGGTTCCCGCTCGCCCCGTGAATGAGGACGATCGGCACGCCCTTGCCGCCGCCTTCCGGCACCGCTTCCACATAATGAAGCCGCGCGCCCTTCACCTCGACGAACTTGCCGAGCGGGGGGAATTTCTCCGCCGCCTGCCCGTTCATGAAAGCGGAATAGGCAAAAGCGGCAATCAGAAGCGCGCCAAGCGCGCCGGCAATCCAGAAAAGAAACGACACATCAAACCCCTGCGCTCACTCTGCCTTTCGGGCAGCATCACCGGTCATCACTGAAGTGAGAGTATAGGACGGCGGCGCAGCGCTTAAATACCCTGGCCTTCCACTTCTTCGGAAAGCTGCTCCACCGCTTCTTGCGCGCCCGGCAGATGGGGATAGACCTTCAGCACCTTGCGGTAAGCGGAAAGCGCCCCTTCCTTATCCCCCAGCTCATTGAGCAAAAGCGCGAGCCCCCCCAGCGCGCCGAAATGGCGCGGCTCGAGGCGCAGCGTCTGTTCGATGTCTTTGAGCGCGCGCTGATAATCTTCCATCAGATAATAAAGCGTGGCGCGCTTCGACCAGCCTTCCGCATAGCCCGGCGCGAGCGTCGTCACTTGCGTGAAATAAATCAGCGCCTCGCCCTGCTCGCCCGCCGCCATGGCGCCGAGCCCCTGATCCATCAGATAATCGATGCTGGCGCTACCCGAATTCGTCCAGAGCTTCCAGATCGCCGCTTCCACGATCTTGGCCTGTTCGGGGTTCTTGGCTTCTTTCAAGCGGTCGAAAAGGGAATCGAGAAAGGCCTCGCGCGAGGCAAACTCATCCGCCGACAAAGCATCCTTGGAAGGCGCAGCTTCTTTGCCAGCCTCAGCTCCCGCCTCAGGCTCCACTGCCTCCGGGCGCGCATCCGGCGTCAGCCCAAAGCGTTCCTTCAGCCCCTGCCCGGTTTCTGCCTGGGCAGCGCTTGTCAGGACCGCAAAGAAAAGACCGCCCATCAGGGCAGTGAGAACAGGGGGCTTCATGACCTCAACGATAGTGCGCAACAGGCCGCTTGGCCATGGGGCAGGCGAAAAGAACCTGAAAAGGTTCCCCCCGCCCCATCACAAGCCGGTGATGACATCAGGCCGAATTCAGGTCTTCCAGCTCGCAGCCCGGGAATTCCGTAATGAAATCGGGTCCGAAAACACTGGACGGCGTCTGATAGCCGGGCACCGCATTGCCCTGCATAACCCGGCGCACGATCTCCAGCGAGGTGAGCGCGGTCAGCGAATAACCCTCCGGCGTGCGCAAGCGCGAAACCACCCGGTCGCCCGCCGCGTTCACCGCCTCGCCGAGCAGGATGGAATAACCTTCGGCGCGCTGGGCATCGTCCGGACCTTCCGGCTGCTGATCGATCCTTTTCTTCAGCATCCGCTGGGCCGGCCCGGTGCTGAGCAGCCAGCGCAGGAAGGGGCCGATATTCGCCGCCTGTTCAAGCTGCGCCGTTGCCTCGAAATAGACCGTGATATTGGGAATGCCGGTCGAATGGTAAGCGGTCGAAACATCGCCCCAACCCACGGCGACGCTTTTCTTCACGCCTTGGCCGAAATCGATCTCGCGCACAAGCGGGGCCTTGGAAGAAAGAATTTTGCCCTCGCGCCGGATGCGCGTACCGAAGCGGATGCTCTCCACTCCCGTCTTCGCCGTGCCGCGCGACATGGAACCGAGGCCGGAAATGGCAAGCGTCAGCTCGCTGGCATCCGGCATGCGCCGCTTCATATGCGCGGCAAGACAGTCGGAGGGCACCACGTCGAAGCCGACGCCCGGCATCAGCATGACGCCGGCCTGTTTGGCTTCCGCATCGCGCGCCGCGCACGCCTCGAAGACATCGATCTCACCGGTAATGTCGAGATAATGCGTGCCCGTTGCGATACAGGCATCGACCATCTGCCGGGAGGTCTGGGAGAAGGGACCGGCAATGTGCAGAACGACATCGACTTCCTTCAGGACTTTCTCAAGGCCCGCCCGGTCACTGAGGTCCACCGTGCGGTGCTCGAAAGCCATTTGCCCGGCGACGCTTTTCAGCTTGGCGGGGCTGCGCCCGCCCAGAATGGGCCGCAGCCCCTGCTGCTTGGCCGTGCGGGCAACGAGTTTACCGGTATAGCCGGTCGCTCCGTAAATCAGGATACGATCAGGCATATTCATTCTCCTCCATGCTGCGCGCATGTGTCAGTGAATGTGGCGCAGCGAAAATTCAGCTGCTGGGTTCCTATCCCGCCCGCCCCTTATCTGGCAAGAGCCCATGCGCGCAAAGCGCCGCGTGAAGCCCTGCCGGGGTCTCGAAAACATGTCCATGCATGCCAAGCGCCTCAGCCGCAGCGATGTTTTCCGCCAGATCATCGACGAAAAGCGCCTCGCCCGGCGAAAGCCGGAACCGGGAAAGCGCCAGCCGGTAAATTTCGGGATCGGGTTTGCGCAAACGCTCTTGCCCCGAGACCAGCACATCCTCGAAAAGTTCCAGGAACGCATAATGCTCTTTCGTGCCCGGCACGGCGCGGTGCGGCGGCCAGACCTGATGCGGCCAGTTCGTCAGCCCGTAAAGCTTGATGCCCGCCCCATGCAGCGCATGGACAAGCGCGACACTTTCCTCGATAAGCCCGGTGAGAAACGAGCCCCAGTCTTTTTCATAAACCTCGATGAGATGGCGCGCATGGGGGTGCTTTTCTTTCAGCGGCGCAAGGCAGGCCTCCATCTCCCGCTCATCGTCGTGAACGGCATCGTAAATCTCGCGGAAGAGCGTGCGGAAAAACGCATCGAGCGCCGCCTCACTTTCAAAATGCGCGCGGTAGCGGGCGCGCGCATCCCAGCCGATCAGCACATTGCCCATATCGAAGATTACGGCCTTCGGGCGCCCGTCGCTCATGACGCCTCCAAAAGCCCGAGCTGAGTAAGCACGCGGGCAAGCCCATCCGCATTCTGAAAATGATGCCCGTACATGCCCAGCTTTTCGGCGGTGCGCACATTGGGCGCTGAATCGTCGATATAAAGCGTGGCTCGAACTGGCAGTCCCGCACGGGCGATGAGAATCTCATAAAGCCGGGGATCGGGTTTCAGCGTCTTTTCCTCGCCCGAGACGACCGTCACCTCCAGCGCCTGCATGGCTGGATAAAGCGCGTGCAGCTTGGGATAGATGCTGGAGGGCATATTGGTGAGGCCGTGCAGCGCGAGGCCTTTCTCCTTCAGCGTCCCAACTAGCGCTTCCATGCCCGGCACCGCGCCGGGCGACATTTCCAGATAGCGCGCGCGCCAGATGTCGATGAGCGCATGATGATCCGGGTGGCGGGCTTTCAGCTTCTCGGCATTTTCCTCGAACGAGACGCCGGCATCATGGGCGATATGCCAGTCCATGGTGCAGACCTCGGCAAGAAACCGCTCCATCTCCGCCTCCCGCTCGAAATGCTTGCGGTAAAGATGGCGCGGGTTCCATTCCACCAGCACATTGCCGATATCGAACACCACATGGGTAATGCCGCTCAAGCTCTCCTCCCCGCCTTCTCTGGTTTTGGCCGAATCGCGAAAGTCATTATGCCAAACAAAAAGGCCGCACCCGAAGGTACGGCCTTTTCAAACTCTATCGCGGCGCCGAAGCGCTTGCCATGCCTCAGCCCTGGCGGGCCTTGAAGCGGCGGTTCGTCTTGTTGATCACATAAAGACGGCCTTTGCGGCGCACGATACGGTTGTCCCGATGGCGGCTGCGCAGCGACTTAAGCGAATTTCTGACTTTCATGGGCCCGTCCTCTGGGATGGTTCGCTGGGCATTGGGACAGGCTGAAAAGCGCCCGCACCCGGCGACCGGCGGAAATTGGAAACTGGGCGCGGAACCTAAGGGGAGAATGCCCCCCTGTCAACCGGGCAAAGCGCGCCTTTTCCGGGCTTTTTTGCCGCCGGGCCGCCCCCATATGCTTCCCAGCGTCCCATGCAGGTCCCATCCAGGCTTTGCAAAGCCCGGCCAGCCGCGCTAGACCATGGCGCAAAAGATGACGCAGGCGCCATTTTTACGGAATTATCATGAGTAACCAGCCAGAAATCGCCCTTTTTCCGGAAGAAGACCTCATTCACCACCGCCCGGACTGGTTCCGCAAAGCGCTGGCAGAAGAAGGCGAAACCCGGTTCGTGACCTCCGAGGGCACGAAAATCCATTACCGGTTCTGGAAGGCGAAGCGGGCAGACCGGCCGGGCCTCGTCTTCGTTCATGGGAACGGCGCCCATGCGCGCTGGTTCGACTTCATCGCCCCCCAGCTCACGGACGATTATAACGTCGCCTCCATGGACCTGCCGGGCATGGGCGATAGCGGCTGGCGCACCGAATATACCCGCGAGACCTATGCCCATGCGATCGCCGCCGTCGCCTTCGAAGGCGGGCTCGGCGAGAAGCCGGTCATTGTCGGCCATTCCTTCGGCGGTTTCGTCACGCTGATTACCGGCGGCCTTTATGGCGACAGGCTCGGCGGCGTGATGCTGTGCGACTTCCGTGTCTGCCCGCCCGAAAACGCGATGGAATGGTTTAAGAACGATCCCCCGCGCCGGGCAACGCGCATCTATCCGGATTTCGAAACGGCGGCGGCCCGCTTCCGCCTTGCCCCGCTGCAGGACTGCGTGAACCGCTATATCCTCGACTATATCGGCGGCCATTCGCTCATCGAAGTGAAAGAGGGCGAAGACCGGGGCCGCGGCCCGGAAGCGGCGAGCGGCTGGACCTGGAAATTCGATCCTTTCGCCTATGAAGGCCTGCATATGGGGCCGGATCATGCCGAGATGTACCGCACCATGCCCTGCAAGGTCGCCGGTATCTACGGCGCGCAGAGCAAGGATTATGATCCCGAGACCATCGCCTTCATGCGCAAGACCCGGCCCGATGCGCCGATCTTCACCATTCCCCATGCCCAGCACCACATCATGCTGGACCAGCCCATCGCCTTTTCAAGTGCCGTTCATGCGCTGATGAGCTCGTGGGAAGCGGAAGGTGCGCTCGGCGCGAAAAGGAGCGATCCCAAAACTGGTGACCTCTGCGCGGCGGCGGAATAAGGCCGCCGCGCCTTTCTCACGCGGTCAAAAGAAACAGCGGCGCCAGATGCAGCGCGCCGATGGCAAACTCCGTGGCCGTGCCCATGAGATTGGGTCCGTTGACGATCCTGTCCGCGATCATGGAAGCGGTGCGCGCGATGGCCGCGCCGAACCAGGCCGCCGCGCCGACGAGATAAAGCATCGGCTCGCCGCCCAATAAAATGGCCGCTTCCATGCCGACAAAGAGCCCGCCATAGGTCGCGCGCACTTCCGAAATGCCGTGCGGCGCCCCCTCGCGCAGGCCGAGCCCCACAAGCCGCAAGGCCGCATGCGGGCGCAGCAGCCCAAGCGCGCCAAGGCCGAGGCCCGAAAGCGCGCCAAGCAGTCCCAGATAGAACATCATTCCTCTCCTTTTCCGGCGCTCTAGCGCCGATAAACCGTCCCGCTTCGGGAAACCGGGCCGGTACAGCGTGACCTTCCCGCATCACCGGACAAGAACCGGCCCGGCGCGCGCCTTTATCCCGGCCCCATGCCTTGGCGCCCTTAGCCCAAGCCCCCACTATAGAGCCGCGAGGTTGGATCGCTGGGGACATGCGGCCCGGTTCAACGGGCCGGCTTTAGAAAGATACGCAAGAAGACGGAATTAAGTTCATGGACCCCCTTACAAGGGCCCCGGAAGATGGGGGCCCGGCGGCAGATCCGGCCCAAAATGCGCCAGCGCCTGAGCTGCGCCCCGCCGTCGAAGGGCGCGATATCCTGATCATTCCGTTTGTGGCTTTCGCCATCACGGTCCTCGCCGCCGCCATCTGGCGCTTCTTCCCGCCCGATTTCCTGAGCGCGCTCGACCGCGCGCTCTTGCCCCATCTCATCGCCGCTGTCCTTTACATCATCACGCTGGCCACCTGGGGCGCGATTTTGCTCGTGCGGCGCATCCCGCCTGCCCGCGCGGGGCTCAGCAAAACCCGGCCGCGCTGGACGCTGATCACGCTGGCGCTCTGGACCGGTTTCATACTCGTCTTTGCCGGGCTCAATCTCTGGCTGAATGCGGAAGGCGTGGAGCTCATCGAAGAGCAGAACCGGCAGGTGCTCGGCGATGGCAATATTCTGCTGACCCTGGCGGTGCTCGGCCTGCTTGCGCCCATTGCAGAGGAAATTTATTTCCGCGGCGTTTTTTTCGGCTGGCTGCGCACGAAGATCGGTGTCTTTGCCGCGGCCTTTCTCACCAGCGCCTTTTTTGCCGCCGTTCACACCAATTACATGGTGGGCGACGGGGCAGCGACGGCCCTCGCGCTCGCGCAAATCGGCACGCTCGGCTTCATCTGCGCCATGCTTTATCAGAAATCCGGATCGCTCCTGCCCGCCATTTTCTTTCACATGACGAACAATCTCATCGTGACCGTCGCCACCGCGAGCGCGCTTTGATAAGGGGACATGTCAGTGGACGTGAATGTCCGGGTCTTCATCTTCCTCAATGCTGTCCGACATATCGCGCACGGAAGGATGAAACGCCACATAGGCGAGGAAGCAAAGCATCAGACCCGCGCCAAGGAAGTACGGCGCTTCGGGCATCCACTGATAAAGCGGCATGCCGATGATCGGATTGATGATGTGGCCGGTCGCCGCCGTCGAGCCGATGATCCCGGCAATCGCGCCCTGCTCGCTCGGCGAGACCATGAGCGAGCCTTTCGCCTGCAGCCCGGGCCGCAGGAAACCGAAGCCGAGCCCTGACAGCGCAAAGGCCGCGACGAGCAGCCCGTAACTGTCCCCGAAGCCCATCAGAACAAAAGCAATGGCGGTGATGCCTGCGCCCCAGCGCAGGAGAAACTGCACCGAGAGGTTGAAGCGCTGAATGAGTCCGATCTGCGCGAAAAGCGTCGCCATGGCCATGGCCATCAGTGCGACACCCACCATCTGCGCCGCTTCCTTGCTGTCGAGATGCAGCTTGTCGATGAAATAGAAAGCGACGGTCTGCATGGCGATGGTCTGGCTGAAGGCAAGCACCACCCCCATGATGAGGATCGGAATGACGCGCCGGTCGGTCAGCGCCAGTTTCGGCTTTTCGTTTTCATCGCGCGCCGGCCGCGGCAATTTGCTGAGCGGCAGGATGACCCAGATCGGCGCCGCCGCTGCCGCCCCCACCGCGCCCATGAGCAGAATGCCCGTCCAGCGGATGGCGCGCGGGCTCGTCATGCCCAGCATGGCAGCAAGATCGCTCGCCACATGCTGCACGAGCGAGGTCATGGAAAAAGCAAGCGCGATTGCCATGACGATGGCGGAGAGCACACGCGGGTCCTGCATGGACACTTTCAGGCTCTTGTCCCAGCGCCGCTTCTTGCGCTTGGGCGGTGTGCGCTCGGGCAGGAAAATCCAGATCGCAATGGCGCTGACAAAGGCAATGGCGGCCACCGCAAAGAAGGGCGCGAGAATATGGATATTGGCGAGCGCCGCGGCAAAGCCCGGCCCGACGACGAGACCGATGCCGAAAGCCGCCCCGAGCGAGGCCACCGCCGAGGCGCGCTCGGAGCGCGAGGTGCGGTCGGCCACGTAAGCCTGCGCGGAAGGCTGCGCACCCGACCCGAACGTGCCGAAAATCGCCCGCACGAACATCAGCATCGGAAAGACGAGAGCAAGGGAAATCCAGTTCGACAGGCCCGCAAGAACGACCAGCGCAAAGCCCGTCGTCGACACGGCAAAACCCGTCAACCCGATCATGATGACGGGCTTGCGCCCGATCACATCCGAGCGCCGCCCCCAGAACGTGCTGGAAAGCACCCAGAGAAAAGCAGAGAGCGAAAAGATGAGGCTGGTGTCCACCTCGCTCATGCCGAGGTCACGGGCGATGGGCGGCAGGATGGCGAAGAAAAGGTTCTGCCCCATGCCGAGGCCGAGCAGACAGGCAAAGAGAATACGAAACGCGCGCTGGCGCTCGGCCGGCGTTGTCGCGCGCAGGCCCGGCAGGTTTTCCCTGTCTGTTTCCGGAAGTTGTTTTTCTTTTTGATCTTCTGGAGCAGACATGGGCATTTCCGATCCGGCGGCAGGCGCACCTCGCGCGCCCCTCATTTACGCTATTCAGGCCCCCGCGCCAATGCCCGCGGGATAAATTACCGGAGATTCCCTCTCCCGCTTTTCAGGTTTCACATCTGGGGAAAGGACAATTTTGACGCAGCGGCGCCATGGCCGCGCGCCGGCGCCATTGACGCGCCTTGAGGAGCGGCTACCGTTCGCACGGGCAGCGACAAGCCCGGGGTCTGGGGGACCAAAGGACCGGCATAAACAAGACCGGAAAGGGAGGACGCGCGATGGACCTGAAACTGAGCCCGAAACACGAGGCCTTCCGCGAGGAGGTGCGCGCCTTTCTAGATGACAAGCTCACCCCCGAGCTTGCCGAGGCGGGCGCGCGCATGACCAGCGTCTATTCCGATTATGAAAGCTCCATGGCCTGGCACCGCATCCTTCACGCCAAAGGCTGGATCGCGCCCGGCTGGCCGGAAGAACATGGCGGCACCGGCTGGGACATCGTGCAGCGCTACATCTTCCAGAGCGAATGCGCGCGCGCCGGCACGCCCTCCATCTCGCCCATGGGGGTGGGCATGTGTGGGCCGGTGCTGATCGGCCACGGTACGAAAGAACAGCAGAACTATTACCTGCCGCGCATTCTTTCCGGCGAGGATTTCTGGTGTCAGGGCTATTCCGAGCCCGGCTCCGGCTCCGACCTTGCCTCGCTGCAGATGAGCGCGGTGGAGGACGGGGACGATTTTATCTGCAACGGCACGAAAATCTGGACCACCCATGCCCAGCACGCCAACCGCGTCTTCTGCCTGGTGCGGACCGACAATTCCGGCAAGCCGCAGGAAGGCATCACCTTCGTGCTGATCGACATGGACACGCCTGGCATCAGTGTCGATCCCATCATCATGCTGACGGGCGAGCATATTCAAAACCAGATATTCTTCACCGATGTGCGCGTGCCCAAAAAGAATGTGGTGGGGGAGATCGGCAAGGGCTGGACGGTCGCCAAATATCTGCTGGAATTCGAGCGCGGCAATGCCTATGCGCCGGGCCTGCATGAACGGCTGAAGAAAATCCGCGCCATGGCCGCCGAAGAACGCTCCGGCGACGGCGCGCGGCTTTTGGATGATGCCGCCTTTGCCGGCAAGCTTGCCGAAGCCGAAGTAGAACTGACCGCCATCGAGTTCACCGAGCACCGCGTCCTTTCCACGCTCTCGCAAGGCGGCGCGCCGGGCTCTGCCTCTTCCATGCTCAAAACCCGCGGCACGGAAATGAGCCAGCGGCTGACCGAGCTCGCCATCGAAGCGGCGCAGTATTACATCGCCCCGTTCCAGCCCCATGCCACCCGTCCGGGCGGCCCGGTGCCGGGCTATAAAGCGCCCGCGCAACAGGACATTGCCGGGCCGGAGCACAGCCTGACGGTGATGAGCAAATATCTGAACGACCGCGCCGGCTCCATCTATGCCGGCTCGAACGAAATTCAGCGCGGCATCATGTCGAAGGCGGTGCTGGGGCTTTAGGCGCTTCGCCCCTTTACGTCGCTTACCCCCTCACCCAACCCTCTCCCCTCGGGGGAGAGGGCTTTCTTTTGTTTCCCTCGCCCCCCTTGGGGAGAGGGAGGGGCCCATCGCGCCCAGCGATGGGAGGGTGAGGGGGAACCTTCACCGCCCCAGCCCATTACGCAGATACGAGGTGACCTGCTGCGTCAGCGTTTCGATATCGGGCGCGCCCATTGCCTCGCTGTTAAAACCGCGGTCGTTGATCAGCGTGGCAAGCCCGTGGACAAGCGACCAGGCGGCCATGGTCGCCGCTTCCGGGTTTTCCGCATCGCCCCCGGCTTCTTCAGGGCCTATCTCTTCAAGATAAGCCGCCACCGCGTCGCGGATCATTTGATAGGAACTCAAAGAAGCCTCAAGCAGCGCAGGGTAAGCCGCCTTCTCGCCGATCAGCGGGCCGAACATCAGCCGGAAGCGGCCGGGATTTTCCGTGGCAAAGAGCACATAGGCGGTGCCGAGCGCGCCGAGCCGGGGAGAGGCGCCCGCGATGGCGCTCCCCCGCACTTCCATCTCCGCTGAAAGATCGCGGAAGCCGGTCGCGGCAATCTCCGCCAGAAGCGCTTCTTTATCGGTGAAATGATGATAGGGCGCGGTTTGCGAGACCCCCGCCTCCCGCGCCACCCGGCGCAGGCTGAGCGCCATCACCCCGTCCCGCTCGACGATGCGCGCACCCGCTTCCACCAAAGCCGCTTTCAAGTCGCCGTGGTGATAGGCCCGCGGTTTGGGGGTTTTCGGGGCTTTGGATTTCGGTTTTGCTTGGGCTTTGTCCGGCATGAGAAAGAAATTGGCAGCTCATCTTGACGGCGTCAAGATTCTCCTTATCTTAACATCGTCAAGATAAAGAGATGCCCATGCTGTTCGTTTTCATGATGCTTGCCGTCGCGGCTCTGGCCGCGCTTTTCGGGCGCCTCGGCGCGGCGCCGCTCAAAGACGCGCGCCTTGCCATGCGGATCGGCATGGCCGCCGGCTTTTTCTTTGTCGGCACCGACCACCTTCTCACCCCCGAGCGCTACATGCCGATGATGCCGCCCTACATCCCCTTCCACGGGGAAGTGATTTTCTTCACCGGGCTTTGCGAGATTGCAGGCGCCATCGGCCTTCTCACGCCGCGCCTGAAGGAGCTTGCGGCGATGATGCTCGCGCTTTATGCGGTCGCGGTTTTTCCGGCGAATGTGCACAACGCCATGAACGGTCTTTCCGTTGCCGGTCTTCCGGACGCCAATCTTTATTACTGGGCACGGCTTTTCTTTCAGCCGCTTATCATCTGGTGGGCGCTTTATGCGGGCGGTCTTGTCGGCAAGCGCGCGCCCCAAGCCGCTTGAAGCCCCGCCTCTTGCGCTCCAAGCGTTCCGTGTTAACACTCCCACCAACAGATATTGACGCAATGGCGGGAGTTAACCCATGCAGCTTCAAGACGCGATCAAAGAGCGCAAATCCATCCGCGCGTTCAAACCCGATCCCGTTCCCTTTGAAACGGTGAAAGAACTTCTGGAACTCGCCGCGCTCGCCCCTTCCGGCACCAATGTGCAGCCCTGGAAAGTGCATGTCGTGACGGGCGCGGCGCGCGAGCGCCTGGTGGAGGGCCTCCTTGCCTACCGCGAGGAAAATCCCGGCGACACCGCCCAGGAATTCGAGCATTCGAACAAACGCGTCGAGCCTTATCTCGGGCGCATGCGCAAACTCGGCAAGGATATGTACGGGCTGATCGGCATTCCGAAAGGCGACAAGGAACGGGCCTGGGAGCAATGGGGCCGCAACTACAAGTTCTTCGACGCGCCGGTCGGGCTCATCTTCACCATCGACAAGGAACTCGATGCGCGCAGCTGGCTCGATATCGGCATGTTCATGCAGAACCTGATGCTGGCCGCGACGGAAAAGGGGCTGGCCACCTGCGCGCAAGGCGCCTGGAACATGTTCTGGAAAGCAACGCGCCCACTGCTCGGCATCCCAGAAAGCGAATACATCATCTGCGGCCTCTCGCTCGGCTATGCCGACCCGGATGCACCTGTAAACGCGCTCATTTCAGAGCGCGAGCCGGTGGAGACCTTTGCGACCTTCCACGGTTTTGAGGGAGAAGAAGGCTCAGCGGCGAAAGCCGGCTGAAATCCCGGCCGCGGCAAAACCGGCAGCGCGGCGGGCGGCATGAAAACCGTCGCGGCGCACGAAGATGAAGCGCGTCCCGTTATCGATATAGACCGAAGCGGGCCGCTCCACACCGCCCTGAAAGCCCGTCAGATCGATCTTGCCGTTCAGCACGAGGCCAGCGTCCGCCGTCTGCGCACGCGATTGCACAGTCCCCACCCCTTCCTCACTAAGTGGCCAGGAATCTGCAAAGGCCGGAGAAACGGCACCGGCAAGGAGAAGGCAAAGAGCGGTAAAAAGCGGTTTACGCATAGCGTCCTCATGAACAAGGCGGGACATGTGTTCAATATAGGGACAGACGGGCCAAAATGCAGCCCCGTTCTGGCACAGATGCACGGCTATTTCCGCAAACATGGTTAATGCAAAACGCCGCTGAAATCCGCTAGGCTCCCCTCAGAAGCAATAACAAATGCAGGGAGCCTTTTATGCTGAAAGTCTATCACGCCCCCAATACGCGCTCGGTGCGTATCGTCTGGCTGTGCGAGGAACTGGGCCTCGACTATGAGAAAGTCGCGCTGGAATTCGACCCGAAAGTCCTTCAGTCGGAAAATTATCTGAAGATCAACCCGCTCGGCAAAGTGCCGTCCATGGAAGAGGACGGGCTGGTGATCAACGAGTCCGGCGCCATCGTGCAATATCTTCTGGAAAAGACCGGCGACAAAGACTTGCAGCCCGCCCTCGGCACGCCGGAACGCGGACGCTATCTGCACTGGTTCCATTTCGCCGAGGCGACCTTGATGCCGCCGCTCGGCAATATCGCGCAGCACGCCTTCATCCGCCCGGAGGAAAAACGCATTTCCGCCGTTGCCGAAGAAGGCAAGGAAATGGCGATCAAAATCCTCAAGCTGCTCGACAAGGAACTGGAAGGGCGCAGCTATATCGCGGGCGAGAAATTCTCCGCCGCCGATATCATGCTGGGCTATGACCTGCTGCTCGCCAAGCTCTTCGGCCTTCTGACCGACGCCATGCCCAATGTGCTGGCCTATTTCAACCGCCTGGCCGAGCGCCCCGCCTTTAAAAAAGCGACGGGCCAGTAAGAGCGCCGGAGCGGAAGCAGATGTCTCACCCTTGGCGGCGGGCGGGAAGCCGTGCCAAACTCGCTGCCAAAAGAAGGCCGCCAGGGGAGAGAAGACATGAGCTACAAGACCATCGACGTCAAACCGGTTTCAGGCGCGCTCGGCGCGGAGATTTTCGGCGCGGATCTCGGCGCCGATCTCGACAACGAAACTTTCGACGACATTCACCAGGCCTTTCTCGACCATCAGGTGATCTTTTTCCGCGATCAGACTCTGACACCGGAAAAACACAAGGAATTCGGCCGCCGCTTCGGCTCGCTCAACATCCATCCTTACGTGAAAGGCATGGACGGCCATCCGGAGATCATGGAGATCATCAAGGAGCCGGAAGACAAACTGAATTTCGGCGGCGGCTGGCATTCGGACATGTCGTTCCAGAAAGAACCCGCTCTCGGCTCTATTCTCTACGGCATCGATATTCCCCCTTATGGCGGCGACACGCTTTTTGCGGGCCAGTACCGCGCTTATGAAACGCTTTCGGAGGGCATGAAGAAACTTCTGGACGGGCTGACGGCGCTGCACACCGCCAAGGCCGAATATGGCCGCGCGGGCAATTCCGCTCAAAAGCGCAGCGCCATGGATGTGAAAAACGCCGAAGAAGATGTCCCCGCTTACGAGCATCCCGTCGTGCGCACGCATCCGGAAACGGGCCGCAAGGCGCTTTATGTAAACCCCGCCTTCACCGAGCGCTTTTCGGGCATGACGCGGGCGGAAAGCAAACCGCTGCTCGAATTTCTCTATGCCCATGCAACGCGGGAGGAATTCACCTGCCGCTTCCGCTGGCAGAAAGGCTCGCTCGCCTTCTGGGACAATCGCTGCGTCCAGCATTTCGCGCTCAACGATTATCACGGTCACCGCCGCCATATGCGCCGTGTGACGGTGAACGGCGATCTGCCGCGCTGAGGAGCGGCTAGGTCACATCATCGTGCGGAAGCGGCGGATGATTTGCGACAGCGCGCGATTGACGGTGAGCGGCAGCCTTTGCCATCGTCGATCCGGCAGGCCCCTATCTGCGTAGACTTTGTGAGATACCCTTGTGCCATGAGGCGGCAGGACCCGAAGGACAGAATATGGAATCGATCTATTACGTCATCTCCTGGGCCTGCCACCGGCGCTGCAAACATTGCTACGACACCCGCTTCCGCCCTTATGTGCGCGGCGCGCTGGACAATGTGATCGGCGAAGGCCAGGACGCCTATAAGAAGATCATCGCCAATCTTCCCGACACCATGATCTACAAAGACCCCAAGCATAAGGATGCGGAGGGCAACCCCGAGGAGCGGATCGGCCGGCTCATTCTTGCCGGCGGCGAAGTCCTCATCGATGCGATGCGCGAGCCGCTCTTTTATCCGGTGCTCGATGCCGCGAACGAGAAATACGGAAAGAATGTGCGCCTTTCCATGCAGACAACAGGCGATCTCGTCACGCCGAAACTCATCGATGAATTACTGGAGCGCAATGTCTGGATGATTGCAGTGGCAGGCATGGACGATTTTCATGTCGGCATGGAAGGCGACAAGCGCCTGGGGCTCATGGAAGAGCTGACCCGGATGTTCGAAAAAGCAGGTATCGGGCCGGTGCCCGGCCCGAAAAGCGGCCGCGACCACCTGACCGAGGACGGGCCTTTCTATTTCTTTTTCGGCGCCGACCCCAACCAATGGATCGGCGAGCTTTGGCCGCGCGGGCGTGCCTGGGAAAACGGGCTTTCCAAGGCCACGATGGAAACGAATTTCTGCGCCCGTCATTCCGGCGGCAAAAACTTTCTCAATCACGGCTGGGCGGGTTCCGAAGTCGCCATCGAACCCAACGGCAATGTCTTTCCCTGCTGCCTGAAAACCAAGCGGCCCATCGGCAATCTGCAGGAAGAAAAGCTCACCGATATTCTGGACAGCCTGAAGGGCCATCCGGTTTTCGAGGCAATCAATCAAGGCGCACCGGAGAGAATGGGCACCGCCCATGGCTGGGACGAGGCGCGCTTTGCCGCCGCCTCCCACACCAAAACCCCGAAAGGCGAGCCCTATGCCAATCTCTGCATCGGCTGCGACCGCTTTTTCGAGGAAGTGATGGGCCCGGTGCTGGATGAAGCGCGCGCCAAACGCCTTGGCTCCGGCGCCGCCGCCCCCGCCCCCGCCTAAAGGCGCATTTATCCCCGGGGTTATTGCCGGGGCTTATCCTGCTGAAACAATTTGCAACAGAGCGGACATGCCCGGGATACGCGCCCGCGGCAGGCTTCCGCTCAATAAAACTTGATGCGGCGGCTTGACGCAGCTTGCACAGGCCCTTACATAAACCATACCAACTGGTCGGTTTGTTTAACTTTGATGACGGATATGCAGGAAAAAATTCCCTCAAACTCCTCCGTTCCCCTGACCCCTGACAAGGATGGCCGCCAAATGCGCGGCGACCGGACCCGTCAGGCGCTGGTGGAATCGGCCTTTGAAGAAATTTACATGCACGGCTTCCGCGCTGCGAGCCTGAACGACATCATCAAGAAAGCCGGCTGCACAAAAGGCTCCCTCTACCACCATTTTGCCGACAAGCACGCGCTGGGGCTGGCCGCCACGGCGGAGTTCATGGGCGCGCATATCAAGGAGCTTTGGATAGACCCCCTGGCCGAGACGGCGGACCCCCTCACCTCGATCCGGACCATCATCGGGCATTATGCCTTTGGCGATGTCGGTCACGATCCCCGTCTCGGCTGCCCTTTTCAAAACCTGACACAGGAAATGGCGGGCATCGACGAGGACTTTCAGAATTACTTCAAGAACCTCTTCGAAGCCTGGCGCGACGCGCTGGTCGATGCGCTCAAAAGGGGCGAGCGCAACGGCACGGTGCGCAAAGGCATTGATGCGGAAAGTGTCGCCACCTTGATCATTGCCAGCCATCAGGGCGTGGCGAGCATGATCAAAGCCACGCAGGACGAGGGCGTGGGGCACACCGCAACTTCTGCATTCTTCGATTATCTGGACAGCCTGCGGCCCTAAGGTACGCAGGCCAAGTGAGGCAACATGAACAACTGGGTTGTGGCTTACGCCAAGGCGGTCGTCAAACTGCGCTGGCTTATCGTCCTGGCATCCATTGCCGGGGTGATGTTCCTGGCAAGCGGCGGACGCTTTATCGAATTCTCGAACGACTACCGCTATTTCTTCACCGAACAGAACCCCAACCTGCAAGCCTTCGAGCGGCTGGAGCGCACATATACAAGCCCGGACACGCTGCTCTGGGTGATGCGCCCGAACGAAGGCACGATGACGACGCCCGAGCGGCTCGCCATCATCAAGGACATTACCGAGCGCGCCTGGCAGACGCCCTTTTCGATCCGCGTCGATAGCCTGACGAACTATCAGCACACGACGGCTGAGAACGACGATCTGACCGTGCGCGATCTCGTGCCCGATCCCGAGGCGCTCGATAAGCAAGACGCCAATGAAGTCGGCGACATCGCCCTTGGCGAGCCCGTCATCGCCAAACGCCTGATCTCGGAGGATGAAACGACGAGCGCCGTCGTCGCCACGCTGCGCATGCCGCGGGACGATCAGGTCGCCACGTCCAAGGTCATAGCATATGCCCGCTCGCTGCTCTCGGACATGCGGGAAAAACATCCCGAGATCCGTTTCGAGCTGACGGGCTCCGTCGCGCTTTCGAATTCCTTCTCGGAAGCAGCCCAGAACGATCTGAAAATCCTCACCCCGGCCATGTATATCGTACTGGGTCTGACGGTCTTCCTTCTCACCCGCTCCTTCTCGGGCACGCTGGCGACCATTCTCGTCGTCACGCTTTCCGCCTTCGGGGCAATGGGCCTCGTCATGGGCTGGCTCGGCGTCAAGCTGACCCCGCCATCCGCCGGGGCGCCGACGATCATTCTGACCATCGCGGTGGCCGATTCCATCCACGTGCTCGTCACGATGCTGGTGGAAATGCGCAAAGGCCGCACCAAGCATGAAGCCATCGTGGAAAGCCTGCGCGTCAACTGGGGCCCGGTCTTCCTGACCTCCGTGACGACCGCTATCGGCTTTGCCTCGCTGAACTTCTCCGATGCCCCGCCCTTCCGCGATCTCGGCAACACAGCAGCCGCCGGCGCCATCATCGCCTGGGTACTCTCCGTCAGTTTCCTGCCCGCGCTCATCGCCATTTTGCCGGTCAACGCCAAAGGCGCCATCGTGCGGCAGAGCGAGTTCATGGAACGGTTCGCGGAAACCGTGATCGGCAATTGGCGCAAGCTGCTCGTGGTGATGACCATCATCATCATCGCCTTTGCAACGCTCCTGCCGCGTTTCGTCTTCAACGACCGTTTCGTGACCTATTTCGACGACCGGATGGAATTCCGCGTTGCCTCGGACTGGGCCGCCGATCACCTGACCGGCATTTACCAGATCAGCTATTCGCTTTCGGCGGGCGAGCCGGGCGGCGTTTCCAATCCGGAATATGTCGCCAAGCTCGAAGAATTCGCCGACTGGTTCCGCCAGCAGCCCGAGGTTGTGCACGTCTCCACCTTTTCCGACGTGATGAAACGCATCAACAAGAGCATGCATGGAGATAAGGAAAGCTATTACCGGGTGCCGGACGAGCGGGAAATGGCTGCCCAGTTCCTGCTGCTTTATGAAATGTCCCTACCCTACGGGCTCGATCTCAACGATCAGATCAATGTGGACAAGTCCGCCACCAAGCTGACGCTGACGCTGACCGACATTTCCACCGTGGAAATGCAGGACCTGATCAACCGGGCCGATACATGGCTGCGCGAGAACGCACCGGAGCATATGTATTCCTACCCGGCCGGCCAGGCGGTGATGTTCGCCTTTATCGGGCGCAACAATTTCAACGCCATGACGAGCGGTACGGCCATCGCACTCCTGCTGATCTCCGGCTGCCTGATGCTTGCCCTGCGCAATCTCAAGCTCGGCCTGATCAGCCTGATCCCGAACCTGACCCCGCCCATCGTCGCCTTCGGCATCCTGGCGCTTTTTACGGCGGAAGTCGGTTTCTGGTCCACTTTCGTCATCGCCACGGCGCTCGGCCTCATCGTGGATGCGACGGTGCACTTCCTGTCGAAGTACCGCCGCGCCCGTTTCGAGCACGGCAAGGACGCCGAAGACAGCGTGCGCTACGCCTTCTCCACAGTGGGCACCGCGCTTTGGGTCTCGACCTTCGTGCTGGTGATCGGCTTTGCGATCCTCGCGCTCTCGCCCTTCAAGGTGAATGCGATGCTGGGTCTCATGGTCGCGCTGACCGTCGCCTGCGCGCTCGTAATCGACTTCCTGCTGCTGCCTTCTTTGCTCATCGCGCTCGACCGGCGCAAGAAGGTGGCGAGCGCAAAGCTCGAGGCCGCGTCCTCGGCACCGGCAGAATGAGGGAGGCAAAGATGCTGACAAACAGGTATAACCGTTTCGCATTTTTCGGGAACGGGAAACGGAACAAGGAGGATTTAATGACCATTCGGCACGCCACCCATTGCCAGATCAAACAGGGCATCATGATCGCCGCTCTGATGCTGGCCCTGCCCGCAGGGATCAGCGCGGCCCTCGCCGCCGACGCGCCCACGCTCCCCGAAGACCCGGTTGCCAAGGGGCTGGCGATCGCAGAGGAGACGGACCGGCGCAATCAGGGGTTCGGCGACACCAAAGCCTCCATGAAGATGATCCTGGAAAACGCTTATGGGGAAACCAGCGAGCGCGAGCTGCGCTCCATGACGCTGGAAAACGAAACGGAAAATGAAGGCGACTGGACGTTGAACGTCTTCGACCGCCCGCGCGATGTGGACGGCACCGCTCTTCTGACCTATTCGAAAATTCTCGACCCGGACGATCAGTGGATGTACTTGCCGGCCGTGAAACGCGTCAAACGCATTTCCTCGGTCAACAAATCCGGCCCCTTCATGGGCTCCGAATTCGCCTTTGAGGACTTCTCCTCGCAGGAAGTAGGTAAATACAGCTACAAGTGGATCCGTGACGAAGCCTGCCCGGAGCCTGTGGCCGATCGCACCTGCCACGTCACCGAGCGTTATCCGCTTTACGAGCATTCCGGCTATACGCGCCAGGTTGTGTGGACCGACACGCAGGATTATCAGCCGCGCAAGATCGAGTTCTATGACCGCAAAGACAAGCTGCTGAAGACGCTCGCCCTGACCGAGTACAAGCTCTATCAGGACAAATACTGGCGCGCCCATGACCTTTACATGGAAAACCACGTGACCGGTAAATCCACCCGTCTGACCTGGGAAGACTACGCCTTCAACACGGGCCTGACGGAAGACGACTTCAACACCAACTCGCTCAAACGCGCCCGTTAAGGCGTTAACGGAGTGTGAGGCCTGCCGTGATAGAAACGCGCGGCAGGCCGGCGCCCGCCGCATGTGAGCATCATGCGGGAAGAAAGCGCCGCAAGACCGCATCTGGTTCTCGGGGGATAGAATGGCAATCGGTACTGTCGCCAAAAAAACGGCCCGCGCTTCGCTCGCCGCCTTTTCACTTGCAGGCATGTTTGCCAGTGCGGCTCACGCAGCCGAGCTGGAAGTGACCGGCTACATCGAGCCCGAGTTTCAGCTTTTCCCGCAAAGCCCGAGCGGCAGCGAGCAGCGCCGCGTCAATGCCTCCGTCGCCGCCGAAGTGACGTTCGAGAGCTTCTGGGACAATTCCAATCAGTGGGTCGTCGTCAAACCCTTCGCCCGCTGGGACCGGCGCGATGGCAACCGCACCCATGCCGATCTGCGCGAAGCGAAATATGCGCGCGTCGTGGATAATTGGGAATTCCGCATCGGCATGGACAAAGTGTTCTGGGGTGTGACGGAAGCCGTGCATCTCGTCGACATCATCAATCAGACCGATCTCGTTGAAAGCATCGACGGGGAAGAAAAACTCGGCCAGCCCATGATCATGGTCTCCTCCTTCTGGGATTTCGGCACGGTGACGGGCTATCTTCTTCCCTATTTCCGCGAGCGCACCTTCCCGAGCCTGTCGGGCCGGCCCGCCTTCGACATTCCGGTCGATGAAACGCAGACCCGCTATGAAAGCGGCGCCAAGCGCCAGCATCTCGACTTCGCCCTGCGTTATTCCAACACATTCAACATCTGGGATGTGGGGGTAAGCTATTTCCGCGGCACGAACCGCACGCCCATCCTCCAGCCCGGCCTCAATGCCGGCGGCGAGCCCGTGCTCATTCCCTTCTACGCGCAGCTCGACCGGGTGAGCACGGACATTCAGGCCACCTCCGGCGGCTGGCTCTATAAGTTCGAAGGCTTCTGGCAGGAACAGCTGGATGAAGGCAACCTGCAGGCAACGGGCGGCGTTGAATATACGCTTTACGGCATTTTCGACAGCCCCGCCGATCTCGGCCTTGTCGCCGAATATGTCTGGGACGACCGGGGCGCGAACCGGCAGAACAATTTTGCCAATGACGCCTTCCTTGCCTTCCGCTGGACCGCGAACGACGTCGCCTCCACCGCCATTCTGGCTGGCACCACCGTCGATCTCGACACCCAGGCGCTTGGCTTTTCCATCGAGGCGGAACGCCGTTTCGGTGCGGATTATTTCGTCACTTTGGAAGGGCGTTTCTTCGAGAACATTCCCCGCTCGGATCCCGGCTATTCTTTCGAGGATGACGACCTCATTCAGCTGCGCATCGCCCGCTATTTCTAAAGATCTCCCGCCAGATACGGAGTGAGGCACGCGCGACACTCCGCCATGAGTCCTTCAAGAAGCCGGGCCGCCGCCCGGCAGAAGATAAGGACCCATGGATCATGCATTCACTCAGCGGCAAAACCATCATCATCACCGGCGCAAGCTCGGGCATCGGCGCAGCCGCGGCAAAGCGCTTCGCCCGCGCCGGCGCGCAGCTTGTGCTCTCCTCCCGCCGGGAAGAACCGCTTGCCGACCTGACCCGCACAATTGAAGAGGGCGGCGGCACAGCGCGCTATGTGCCCGGCGATGTAAGCGATGAGGCTTGCGCCGCAGAGCTCGTTGCCTTTGCCTGCCGGGTATTCGGCAGGCTGGACGGCGCCTTCAATAATGCCGGCACACTCGGCACGCTCGCCCCCGTCACCGACCTGTCGCTCGCCGATTGGAACGAGGCACTAAGCGTCAATCTCACGGGCGCCTTCCTGGCCGCCAAACACCAGATTCCGGCGCTTCTCGAAAGCGCCAAAGAAAGCGGCGGCACCGGCGGCTCGCTTCTCTTTACTTCCTCCTTCGTCGGCAACACCGCAGGCATGCCGGGCACCGCCGCTTATGCCGCCGCTAAAGCAGGGATTGCCGGACTGACACGCTCGCTCGCCGCCGAATACGGGCCGCAGGGCCTGCGCGTCAACGCCCTGCTGCCGGGCGGCACCGACACGCCCATGGCCCGCGCGATGAACGATACGGAAGAGGCGATGAATTTCGTGAGGGGCCTGCACGGGCTCAAACGCATTGCGCAGCCCGAAGAAATCGCCGAAGCCGCGCTTTTCCTTCTCTCCCCCGCTTCAAGCTTTGTGACAGGGACGGCGATGCTGGCCGATGGGGGCGTTTCCATTCAGCGCACGTGAACTGCCAAAAGAAAAGCCGGGAAGCATCGCAGCTTCCCGGCGGTCTATTCGTGTCGGAGCAGGCCTCGCGCCTAGCTGCCGGATTTCATCTGCGATTGCAGGTAATTCTGTTCGCCGACTTTCTCCAGCAGATCGAGCTGCGTTTCCAGCCAGTCGATATGCTCTTCTTCGGAATCGATCAGCCCCACGAACAAATCCCGCGACACATAATCGCGCACGGATTCGCAGTAGGTCGCCGCGTCCTTATAGAGGGGATGGGCGCGCATCTCGCTTTTCAGGTCGCATTCCAGAAGTTCTTTGACCGTCTCGCCGATCATCAGCCGGTCGAGATCTTGAAGATTGGGCAAACCTTCAAGGAAAAGAATCCTTTTGATCAGCTTGTCCGCATGCTTCATCTCGTCGATGGATTCTTCGTAGACCTTGTCGCCAAGCTCATCGAGCCCCCAGTCCTGCAACATCCGGGCATGGAGGAAGTACTGATTGACGGCGGTCAATTCCTGCTTGAGCGCAAGGTTGAGATATTCAATGACCTTCGCGTCGCCTTTCATCGGAGCCTCCTGTTACAGCGAATCTGTGAGGCACCCTATCACGGCGAAAACGGTGTTTCCCGGAAAAAGGTCAACAATAAGAATGAGTTGCAGAGATTCTTGGAGAGTCTCAATCCGCAGCGATAAGCAGCGAGGCGGCGGGGCGCGGCGTGCCCTCTTCCAGCACTTCGCGGGCAAAGCAGATGCATTTGCCGCAGCGCGGCCGGCAGCCCAGCGCACGGTAAGCGGCGGAAACCGAGCCTCCCGCTTCCGGGGCGACCGATTTGACCTGACGGACGGTCAAGGCGTTGCAGCTGCATACATACATGGATCTCTCCTGACCCTTGCTCTTGCGAGCCAATCTCAAGACCTATGTAGCGATAATGCGAATGATTGTCAAATGCCAGTTTGTCGCAGAGAGCGGCCAATGCCGCCACTGCCGTCTTGCTGCCCTCTCAGACGGTTCAATAAAGTTCGGTGCGGGTATTCTCGTCCAGGGCCTCATCCACGGCCTTGGCAGGCACGTCGAGCTTCATCTGGTCGCGGAAAATCTCGCCCGCCGTCGGGAAGGACGAGCGCTCGATCTGGGTTTCCGCCTTCCAGAGGCCGGAGCGGGCCACGGCCTTGGCGCAGTGGAGATAGGCTTCTTTGACGTCCACCAGCATGACTGAGCGGGGCGGCTTGCCGTTCATCTCAAAGCGCTCCATCAGCGCCGGCTCGACGGAGAGCCTGGCCACACCATTGATGCGCAGCATCTCGTTGACGCCGGGCAGGAAGAACAGGAGCCCTACCGCCGGGTTGTGGAGAAGATTGGTCAGCGAATCGAGCCGGTTGTTGCCCGGCCGGTCGGGAATGGCGAGCGTCGTCTCATCGAGCACATGGACAAAGCCCGGCTCGCCGCCCCGCGGGGAGACATCGCCGAGCCCGTCGGCCCGCGAGGAGCCGAGACAGAAGAAGGGCGAGAGCTCGATGAAGCGCTTGCAATGGGGATCGAGGCGGGCGAGCTGCTTGGCAACGGCGCCGTGGGAGGGCTCGGCATAAACCTCGCGCAATTTGCCTTCGTTTTGAATCTCGTGCTCCGTCCCAGCCTTCGCCATTACCGCCTCCTTGAGAATTATTCTCAAGTCTTAAGGGAAAGCCCCCGCTGCCGCAAGTTGGGCAGCGGGGGCCAAAGCCGCCCACCTGACCGCTCCTGCCAAACCAATCGCCCCGCTCACATGCTTTGGCCCATCGGCCGGATAAACCAAAAGGGCGGGCAAGACAGGCGCGGATCAGGCAGCGGTCAACTAGCCAGCGCCAACGGCGCATCGGCGCTCAAATGCCGCCCATGCGCGCCCACCGCCAGCCGGTTCCAGGCGTTGATCATGACGATGGAAAAATTGATCGCCCGGATTTCCTCCGCGTTGAAATGCTTTTCAAGCGCGCCGAACGCACTGTCGAGCTCGCGGGTTTGCGGCAGATGCGTGAGGAGCTCCGCCCAGTTCAGCGCCGCCCGCTCGGCCGGGGTGAAATCCTCCACCTCCCGCCAGACGGCCAGATGATCGAGCCGCTGCTGGGTTTCATTGTCGGCGCGCGCTTCTTTCAAATGCATGGTCACGCAATAAGCGCAGCCATTGATCTGCGAGACGCGCAGCTTGATCAAATGCCGAAGCTGAGCATCGAGCGGCGATGCCGCCAGCGCTTCTTCGGTTTTGACCATGCCTTGCACATAATTCTGTTCGCCTTTGTAAGGATCATATCTCTGGGTCATGCCGGGTATCTCTCATCCTTGGTTGTACCAAACCTTCAAGAGCACTGACGGGCGGGAGGGGGCGGCTGTGACAGAATGCGCTAGCACATATGTACGAATTGAACGTCCAGGCGCCCGCTTTCTAGTTTCAACGGGCATTCTGCGGCTAGGATGGGTCCCCAGCCTGTTCAGGCCGCAGGGCAAAAGCCGGGCATCCGTTCCGGCTTTTGCTTTTTTGCCCGCCCCGGCGCCGAAAAGATTTGAAACCCCGCCCGCGCTCCCCATTTCTTTTCAAAACGGGGAGTGAGATGCGGATAAGAAAAGCCGAAACGGCGGATAAAGCAGCCATCTGGAAAATTCTCGAGCCTATGATCCGGGAGGGTGAAACCTTTCCCCTGCCCCGGAACATGACCGAGTGGGAAGCGCTGGAATATTGGTTCGGCAAAGGCGCCTCGGTTTTCGTCGCCGAGGAAGAGGGAAACATTCTCGGCACCTATCACCTCACGCCCAACCAGCCGGGCGGTGGCAGCCATGTCGCCAATGGCGGCTATGTGACGGCGCCTGAGGCGCGCGGGCGCGGCATTGCCCGGGCCATGTGCCTGCATTCTTTCGATATGGCCAAGACGCTCGGCTACCGCGCCATGCAATACAACCTCGTGGTGAGCACGAACGAAGCCGCCGTTCATCTCTGGCAGGATTGCGGCATGAAACTGATCGGCCGCCTGCCCGGCGCTTTTCATCACCCTGAGAAAGGCGATGTGGACGCGCTCGTCATGTACCGCACGCTCTAAATGAAAAAGGGAGCCGAAGCTCCCTTCCCCCTGCCGTGATCTTGCAGCACTCAGGCGGCGCGTTGCAGATCCGCCTTCTTTACCTTCGGCCACATATAAAGCGGCAGTTTGAGGCGGCGTTCGTAAGCGATCGAGCGCCAGGTGAACTTACAGATGAATTCCTTATGACGCGCACCGGCCTTGCCGGTTTTGATCTTGCCGTTCGCGCGGTCGAACTTGTCCACATACTGAATGATGCCATCTTTACGCCCGAGGCTGATGCAGCGGAAAAGATAGGCGGCGTTATGCGGCTTCGGCGCGCGCCCCTTGACGAGGCGGGCGACATTCTCCGCCGCCTGAATACCCATCGGCATCGCCATGGCGCAGGACGCCCGGTAAGGCTCGCCGTCCATACCCGCCACCGCCGAGGCATCGCCCGCCGCCAGAATTTCCGGATGAGAAAGCGCCTGCAGCGCCTCATTGGTGCGCACACGCCCAGCCTCATCGACGGCAAGGCCGCTGCGCCGGGCAAGATCCGGCACGGCGAAGCCCGCGCACCAAAGCAGCGTATCGAACCCGTGCCGCGCCCCGTTGCCAAGCACCAATTCCTTGCCTTCCACCGCGCTGACCCGCGCGCCTTCATGCAGCTCGATGCCGAGCCGGTCGAAAGTTTTCAGCACGTAGTCGCGCCCCGGCGCGGAGAAACCAGGATCGAGCAGCGGCGTCAGCAGAGAGACCTTGGCGCCTTTCACCCGTTCGGCAAATTCCGTCGCCGCCTCGATGGCGGTGAGCCCGCCGCCGACGATGGCGATGCGGCCCGGTTTCGACTTCAGCTTCGCGCGCAGCCGTTCGGCAGAAGGCAGGTCCGCCAGACTGTCGGCAGCGCCTTCCAGCCCCGGCACCTGATCGTGCGGGATATAACTGCCAAGCGCATAGATCAGATAATCGTAAGAGAGCCGCTCCGGCGCGCCCTCGCCCGAGAGCAGAAGCTCGCGCGCATCGGCGCGGATTTCCTCCGCCCGTGCCTGCACGAAAGAAATGCCGGACTTCGCAAGAAACGGCGCGTAATAATGCTGCTTGAGCCTGTCGCCCGCCGCCGCCTGATGCAGGCGGATGCGCTCGACGAAATGCGGCTTCTCATCGATCAATGTCAGCTTGATAGGCAACTTCTTTTGCGCCAGCCGCACCGCCGCCATGAGCCCGGCATAACCGCCGCCCAAAATCACTACATGCTTCTCGCTCATTACCGTCTCCTGATCCCCGTTCCGCAAAACGCGCGTTCGCCGGCGGGCGCATTGCCCGCTCTGGCCTGAAAGACGAAGCGGCGGACAAGTTTGTGACAGGAAAATCGGAAGCGGCGCAAAAGACGCTGCGCCTCACGCAAAGGTGATGGCAAAGAAAATACGCGAGAGGAGGAAAATGGTGGGCGTGACTGGGATTGAACCAGTGACCCCTACGATGTCAACGTAGTGCTCTCCCGCTGAGCTACACGCCCACTTGGTCCGGCGGCGGGATGGACCCTGAAAGGTCCGGGCCGGAGCGCAGGATATATCGAGATTAGACGGCTCTGGCAAGTCTTCCGGCAGGCGGAAGCGGCGCAAAAATGCGCTTTTTCAGGTAAAAGCCCGTCAAAATCCGAAGGAAGGCGGCAAGCGGCCTGAAGCGCAGCCTTTAGGCGGCGGCCATCAGCCGGTCGACCTCATTGACGAGATCGCGCAGATGGAAGGGCTTGGAGAGCACCTTGGCGTCTTTCGGTGTTTCCCGCTCGCCGGAAAGGGCGACGGCGGCAAAACCGGTGATGAACATGATCTTCATAGTGGGGTCGAGTTCGGCAGCCCGGCGGGCAAGCTCGATGCCGTCCATTTCCGGCATCACGATATCGGTCAGCAGCAGATCGAAAATGTCGTTCTGCAGCTTGTGGTAGGCGTGATCGCCCTGCCCGTAGGAAACGACTTCATGACCGGCCTTCTCAAGCGCCTTGGCGAGAAAGCGGCGCATCGATTCATCGTCTTCTGCCAAAAGGATACGTGCCATGAGTTTGCCTGTTTGCTGCGGAGCGGGCGCAGGGCCCTTGCCCGGCGCCGATTCGCCCCCTTCACCGTCTGCACTCCTTATAGGTTTCCAAGAGTAAACGCCGCGTGAAGAGTCGCAAAGGGCGTTGTTTTGACTTTTCGCAGCCCCATTTCTCACAAACGGCACTAAGGGCGCCACTGAGGGCTCGCCCTTGGCGCGAGCTATGCTAAGCTTTTCAGGCAGAGGCCCGGAAAAAGGCGCAAAACCGGGCATATCGGAGCGCGACGCGGGTGGATATGGATTTCGACGATCTGCCAGACAACAGACCGCCGGAAGGGCAGATGAGCGAGCCCGGGCCCGCCGTGCATCACACCGCAGGGGATCCGGCGGCATTTGCCCCGCCTTTCGGCGTTTTGCGCCCGCCGCGCCCGCTCATGCCTTTCGTTTTTTCCTCGCCCCATAGCGGGCGGGTCTATCCGCCCGAATTCATCGCCGCCTCCAAGCTCGACCCGCTAACGCTCCGCCGCTCGGAGGACAGTTTCGTCGAAGAGATTTTTCAGGGCGCCGCCTCGCTCGGCGCGCCGCTCTTGCACGCGCATTTTCCGCGCGCCTATCTCGATGTGAACCGGGAGCCTTACGAGCTCGATCCGGCGATGTTCGCCGATCCCCTGCCCCCGCATGTCAATTCCCGCTCGCTCCGGGTGGCAGGCGGGCTCGGCACCGTGGCGCGCATCGTCACCGAGCAGGCGGAAATCTACCGCCAGCCGCTGACCTTCGCCGAAGTGGACCGGCGCATCCGCCTTCTCTACATGCCCTTCCACGACACGCTGCGGGACCTTTTGCAGAATGCCTATAGCCATTTCGGCTGCGCCGTTTTGGTGGATTGCCATTCCATGCCCTCCGTCGGCGGGCCGATGGACGGGGACCAGGGCACGAACCGCCCCGATATCGTGCTGGGGGACCGCTACGGCACCTCCTGCGCCCCGGAGCTGACGGATACGGCGGAGGAGATTCTCACCCGTCTCGGCTATTCGGTGATGCGCAACAATCCTTATGCCGGCGGCTTCAACACCGAGCATTACGGGCGCCCGGCCCGCGGCCTTCATGCGCTGCAGATCGAGATCAACCGCTCGCTTTATATGGATGAAGCGCGCCTGCGCCGGTTGCGGGGCCTGAAACGGCTGCGCGGCGACATGACCACCTTCATGCGCGAGCTCGGCGCCGCCTCGGCCGACTTCCTGCTCGGCGCGCGCGGGGAAGCCGCCTCCTGACCCCAAAGAGCGCTTGAAGAGAGCGCTTATCCCTTCCGAACCTGGCCTTCAGGCAAAAAAAGGGGCCATGCCGAAACCGGCATGGCCCAAGTCTAGGGAGGAAACGCCCAGGAAGGGCTACGGGGCAGAGGAGCTAGGCTCAACCCTGCCGCGCTGAATTCATATTGCACCGCAGCGCACAAATTTCAAGAAATTTTTGCTGCACTGCGCATAAATTTCCGAAAAATCGCCCGGCGCCCGCCGAATTCTGACAAACTTGTGACGGTTTTAGCATTTTTGCACTGCACAATTACCGGCAGTGCGCCAATACCCCTTCCCGAAGTAAGACATTTTTCCGGCCCCGCAGTGCCCCGATAAGGGCCGGTTAACCGCATTCTGCGACACTTCTTCTTTGAACGGGCCTTTGGGCCGCAATCCACTGCCCCCGCACAGCCAGGCGGGGAAACAGGCGGAAGGCAGGATGAAGAAAGCACTCGTCACCTCGCTGCTTTGCATGGCCATCGCAAGCTTTGCGCATTCTGCGCGGGCGGATACCGGCGCGCTTTTGCAGAAGCTCGACAGCGACTGGTCGCAGTGCCGCTATGCAGCTCAGCAGATGGAGCGCATGAGCGGCATTCCCAAAGGCCTTCTCACCTCTATTTCCATGGTCGAAACCGGCCGCCGCGCGCCCGGCGGCAAGGTGGAGCCCTGGCCCTGGACCATCAATGTGGAAGGGCGCGGCTATTATTATGCCAGCAAGGCCGAGGCGATCCGCGCCGTGCGCCGGCTCATGGCCGCAGGCTCGCGCAGCATCGATGTAGGCTGCATGCAGGTCAATCTGCGCTTTCACCCGCGCGCCTTCACCAGCCTTGAAGAAGCTTTCGATCCGGATGCGAATGTGGCTTATGCCGCTTCTTTCCTCTCGGATCTGCAATCGCGCTCGGGTTCCTGGGATAAGGCGGCCGGGCACTATCATTCCTATTCGCCGCATCTCAATCAGAAATACAGCGCCCGCATCCAGAAAGTCTGGGCGAGCGAAAAAACCCGCGCGCCTCTGGAAGACCCGCGCTTTGACGTGCTGCGCCGCGCCGTTCCCGGCATTGCGGCAAGCGAAGAAAAGGGGCCTGCCACCGCTTCCAGCGAGCCTGAAATGCAGGCACCCGGCGCGATCCGGCCGGAGCTGCGCATCATTCTGCGCGCCTCCCTTGCTCCGGACCATGACGAGAAAGCTGCACCCGGCCCCGCCAAAACGCGCAATACCGTGACCGTTGCCATGCGCCCTGCGCCGCAGGTTCTTGGCACCGAGGCCTCTATCGTGCGGCAGGAGCCCGAACGGCCCGCTCCGCAGGTGATTTATCCGGCCAATGCCCGCGTCGCGATGCGCTAACGCTCTGCTAGGCGCGAACACCGGCAGTATTGGCCAGTCTTAAAACGGCAAAAAGATTGGGGCATTGTGCCAAGCCGCCAATTCCTTGATGCTGAGGGGAATGCTGAGAGCCGCCCCAGCGGAGCGGCAGAACATCTGGCACGGAGCAAAGCGGCATGGAACAGCTTCTCAGCTGGATAAATGCGCCGTTGATCGTGGAATCGCTGAATGTGATGGCCGGACTTTTCGTCCTTGCCGTTGGCTTCGGCGTCTTTTCCGTGATCGTTCTTTACATCGCCGACCGCACTCAGACGACACACGCCATCAGGCGCAACTATCCCGTCATCGGGCGCTTCCGCTATCTCTTCGAAAATCTAGGCGAATATTTCCGGCAATATTTCTTTGCCATGGACCGCGAGGAAATGCCCTTCAACCGCGCGCAGCGGGCCTGGGTTTACCGCGCCGCCAAGGAAGTGGACACGACCGTCGCCTTCGGCTCGACGCGCGATTTGCGCCCTGCCGGCACGATTTCCTTCGTCAACACCGCCTTTCCGACGCTCGATGCGGATGCGGCCAGCCCCTCACCCATGGTGATCGGCCCCTATTGCCGGCATCCATTCGAGGCCCGCTCCTTTTTCAATGTTTCGGGCCTCAGCTACGGGGCGATTTCGAAACCGGCCGTGCGCGCCCTTTCTCTCGGCGCCGCCCGCGCCGGCTGCTGGCTCAACACGGGCGAAGGCGGGCTGTCTTCCTTCCATCTGGAAGGGGGCGGCGACATCGTCTTTCAGATCGGCACCGCCAAATACGGCGTGCGCGACCGGGAAGGCAAGATGAGCGATGAAAAGCTTGAAGAGCTTGCCGCGCATGAGAACGTGCGCATGTTCGAGGTGAAGCTGTCGCAAGGGGCGAAACCGGGCAAAGGCGGTATTCTGCCCGGCCCGAAAGTTTCCGCCGAGATTGCCGCCATTCGCGGCATTGCGATCGGTCAGGATTCGGTCAGCCCCAACCGGCATCCGGAGATCGACGATCTGGACGATCTTCTCGACATGCTCTCCCATGTGCGCGAAGTGACGGGCAAGCCCATAGGCTTCAAGCTTGTGCTGGGGGACGGGGCCTGGCTCGACACGCTTTTCACCGCCATTGCCGAACGCCCCATCGAGGAAGCACCGGATTTCATCACCCTCGACAGCGCCGATGGCGGCACGGGGGCCGCCCCGCAGCCGCTGATCGATTATATGGGCATGCCGATATGGGAAAGCCTGCCGCTGCTTGTCGATGCGCGCAATGCCCATGGCTTTGAAGACCGCATCCGCATCATCGCATCGGGCAAATTGATCAACCCGGGCGATGTGGCCTGGGCGCTGTGCGTGGGCGCTGACTTCGTCAATTGCGCGCGAGGTTTCATGTTCGCGCTTGGCTGCATTCAAGCGCTTCAATGCAACAAGAACACCTGCCCGACCGGCGTGACGACCCATGACAAACGCCTGCAACGCGGCCTTAACGTGCCGGACAAATCCGCCCGTGTGCATCACTATCACGACAAGGTGGTCAACGAGGTTTGCATGATCGCCCATTCCTGCGGGCTGCCCGAGCCGCGCCTCCTGCGCCGGCGCCATGCGCGCATCACAACGGCAAGCGGCATTTCGCTGCCGCTGAGCGAATATTACGAGCGCTGGAAGAAGGGCGAGGAACCGGCGCTCGACGCGCGCCCCAGCACGAAATTGCGGGTGCATCAGTAAACGCGCTATGATCGGGCCATGCTGAACCGCCCGAAAGCCATTCTCTTCGATCTCGACGACACGCTCATCTCCGCTTATGCGGACCCGGGGCCCGTCTGGCAGGCGCTTTTGAGCGAACATGCCGAGGCGCTTTCCCCGCACGATCCTGAGGAATTGACCGCCCATGTCGGCGCTTATGCCGCCGAGTTCTGGTCGGACCCGGCCCGGCATAAAACCTGGCGGCTGAAACTTTACGACGCGCGGCGCGAGATTATCCGCGGGGCTTTCGAGCGGATGGACATCCTCAAAGGCGATCCGCGCCTTGCCCTTATCGCCAATGATATTGCCGACCGTTATTCAGCCCGGCGCGATGAAGCTATGACGCTTTTCCCCGACAGCCACGCGCTGCTCGATCATTTGAAAGAAAAAGGCATCAAGCTCGCGCTCATCACCAATGGGGAAGCGGCGATGCAGCGCGCCAAGGTGGAGCGTTTCGAGCTCACCCACCGGTTCGATCACATCCAGATCGAAGGGGAAGTCGGCTTCGGCAAACCGGAAGAAGAAGCCTATCACCATGCCCTCGGCGCGCTTGACGTGCGCGCGGAAGAGACCTGGATGGTGGGCGATAATTACGAATGGGAAGTCATAGCGCCCGCCGCGCTCGGCCTCACCACCATCTGGCATAACAGCCACAAGGCCGCGCCGCCCGAAGGCAAGCCCGCGCCCCACCACACGCTGGAAGACTTGAGCGGCTTCTGGCCGCTTCTCAAAAAAACCGGCCTTGCCTGAGCGGGACTAACGCCCCGCCGCCGGCATGACGAGCCTGAGGAAGCGCGTGCCTTGCGTGACCGTGCGCGGCAGATACCCGCGCTCATCCCCATCGACCTCGACAGGCACCCCTTCCGGCCCCAGAAAATCGATATGGCGCGCGCGCCGCACGGTCACGGATTTCAGCGCGCCGGCGCGGCCAAGCCCGAGCGCCAGCAAATAGCCGGCAAAAGCCAGCCGCCCCGGTTTGCGGAATAAAAAGACATCGAGCCCCGGCCAGGTGATGTCGGCCTCCGGGGCGAGCACGAAGTTGCCCGCATAATGGCGCGCATTGGTGACGACCGCCCAGGCCGCCTTTTCACGCCGCCCGTCCACCACCAGATCGAGCGGGGCGCCCGGCCCCCGCAGCCATTCGCAAAGGCCGGCCCAGACAAAGGCGCCCTTGCCGAAACGCCGCTTGAGGCGCGGATCGATGCCATGGACGATGCGCCCGTCGAACCCGGCGCCGACCATCAAAAGAAACAGATCACCGTCAATATCTCCCGTACCGATAAGCTGCGCTTCCCCGAAAAGCAGCATATCGGCCACCGCCCGCGCCTTGATCTTAAGACCGATCTCGATGGCAAGCACATTGGCCGTGCCGAGCGGGATGATACCCATGGGCGTGCCGAAGCCGAGAAGCCCGCGCGCCACTTCGTTGATCGTGCCGTCGCCGCCCGCCGCCACCACAACATCCACCTGCCCGCTTGAGGCGGCTCTATAGGCCAGCACGGTGGCATGCCCCGGACCGTTCGTTTCCTCCACGGTCACGGCCGCGCCGTCCTTTTTTAAAAGCGCCGTCACATATTCGAAAAGCCCGCCATGGCGCGAGCCGGCGGCGGGATTAACCACGATATGGATGGACTTTCGCCGCGACATGATCCGCACCCGGATTGAAAGCTACACAAATGTCTCACGCATCCGACACAAAATAGTCACGCCCAAATCCGACCATAGCCTTATCGAATCGGGCAGCGCCTGGCGCGGGACCCGGTCATCATATCGACTGGATATATGACGCGGCTATGACACTTCTCGACACGGCTTCCTGGGGCGCGGCATTGAAATTCCGCCGGACATCCGGCGCAGACAACAGACCAGCGCCGAAAACGAAATCCGTTTCCCCGCGCATTGGGCGCTCCCGCCGCCCTTCAGCGCCTGAAGGGAAATTACCCGTGCCCGCAAGCCCGCCCGGCCTTCCTGCGCCGACAGCAGACCCTGTGGCGGAGCCTGCGCCGAAAAAGAAACTCCGCGCCGCCCGCACCCGCGTCGGGCGCGGGACGATCCACGAAAAACTCTATAACAGCCCGCGCCCGAAAAAGACAAAGAAGCACCGCACGCTCTTTCTCTCCGACATTCACCTCGGCACGCCGGGCTGCAAGGCGGACCTCCTCTACGACTTCCTGCGCAACAATGACGCCGAAACGATCTATCTCGTCGGGGACATTATCGACGGCTGGCGGATCAAGCGTTCCTGGTACTGGAACGAAAGCCACAATGCCGTGGTGCAGGAGCTGCTGAGAAAGGCGCGTAAGGGCACGAACGTCATTTACGTGCCCGGCAATCACGACGAGGCGCTGCGCGATTATACGGGTCTCAATTTCGGCGGCATCGACATGGTCGGCGAAGCGCTGCACGAAACCGCGGACGGGCGCACTTTCCTGATCATCCATGGCGATCAGTTCGACAGTGTGGTGCGCTATGCAACCTGGCTCGCGCATCTGGGCGACAGAGCCTACACGGTGGCGCTTGCCCTCAATACATGGCTGCATGATGTGCGCCGTCTCTTTGGCCTGCCTTACTGGTCGCTATCGGCGTATCTCAAACACAAAGTGAAAAACGCGGTCGAATATATCTCCCGCTTCGAAACCGCCGTTGCCCGCGCCGCCCGCGAGCGCGGCGTCGACGGGGTGATTTGCGGGCATATTCACTTTGCCGAAATCCGCGAGATCGACGGCGTGCTTTACTGCAATGACGGCGACTGGGTGGAAAGCTGCACGGCCATGTCTGAGGACGAGAGCGGCCGGCTCAGCATCATCCGCTGGCATCACTTCTCCTGGGAAATGCAGCCCGAGCTCATCGAGCCGGAAGCGCGCAGCGCCCCGCCCGTCCTTGATGCCGCCTGACACTCTTTTGAAAACGGAACATCCCATGGCCTCTTCCGCGCCGCGCCACACTAGCCAGAAAGCGGCCCCAAGAATGGGCGATCAGGCCGGCCGTCCCCTTCATATCGTCATCGTGACCGACGCCGCCCCGCCGCAGGTGAACGGCGTCGTACGCACCTTGCGCCAAACGAGCGAGGAACTGCAGCGGCTCGGCCATAAGGTGGATACGATCACGCCGGAAGATTTCCGCACCGTGCCGCTGCCGAGTTACAAGGAAATCCGCATCGCGCTGCGCCCTTATCCGCGCATTGCCCGCCTCCTCGACCAGGAAAAGCCCGATGCCATTCACATCGCCACTGAAGGCCCGCTCGGCCACGCGGCCCGGCGCTATTGTCTGTCGCGGGGCCTGCCCTTTACCACATCCTTCCACACGCGCTTTCCCGAATATCTGCACGCGCGCACCCGCTTTCCCCAAAGCTGGTCATACGCCTATGTGCGCCGCTTCCACGCGCCCTCAAGCTCCGTCATGGTGGCAACGCCGACCTTGCGCCAGGAACTGGAAGAGCGCGGCTTCACGAATTTGAAGCTGTGGTCGCGCGGCGTCGACACAGAGCTTTTCCGCCCGCGCCCGGAGCTGAGAGAAGGGGAGCAAGAACAAAAGCGCCCGCTCTGGCTCTATGTCGGGCGCGTGGCGGTTGAAAAGAACATCGATGCCTTTCTGGAAACGGACCTGCCCGGCACGAAAATGGTGGTGGGAGACGGGCCGCGGCTTGAGCATCTGAAAAAGAAATTCCGCGATGTCGCCTTCACCGGCGCGCTTTTCGGCGACAAGCTGGCCGAGGCTTTCGCCCGCGCCGATTGTTTCGTCTTCCCTTCAAGGACGGACACATTCGGCCTTGTCCTTGTCGAGGCATTGGCGAGCGGCACGCCCGTTGCCGCCTATCCGGTGCAAGGCCCCATCGACATCATCACCGACCCGGCAACAGGCTGCCTTGATGCGGATTTGCGCACCGCCTGTCTTACCGCCCTTGAGAAAGGTGATCGCGAGGCCTGCCGCACCCACGCGCTCTCTTACTCGTGGGAGGCCTGCACAAGGCAGTTTCTCTCCAATCTGGTGCTGATCGACCGGGAGCGCGAGGCAGGTTCCGGCACGCTTGAAAGCGCGGCAGCACAAGCAAAAGCACCCGTCCCCGCCTAAAAACCTTCTCTTCGCGCCCGGCGCGCCTATCTATTTGAGACGCACTATCAGGAACGTGATCGCATTTGCCGGCACGGCTGATAGACTTGCGCCGTCACGCCATAACCGGGAGAGAGGAAACATGAACAGCTATCTGGCACGTATTGCGCTCACCGCAAGCCTTGGCGCGGGCCTTGCCTTCGCCGCGCCGGCCATGGCCGCCACGTATAAGATCGATTCCAGCCATGTGCACACCGCCTTCGAGGTGAACCATCTGGGTTTTTCCACCACGATGGGCCAGTTCGACGATGTGAGCGGCATGATCGAGTTCGATGAGGAAAACCTGGAAGCAAGCTCCGTGGAAGTCACGATAAAGACGGCCAGCGTCGATACCGGCCATAAAGAGCGCGACGAGCATTTGCGCAAGGCCGACTTCTTCGATGTGGAAAATCACCCCACCATGACGTTCAAATCGACCGCCATCGAGGTGACGGGCGAGGACACGGCGAAAATCACCGGCGATCTGACCCTTCTGGGCGTCACCAAACCCGTGGTACTGGATGCCAAGCTGAACAAGAAGGGCGAGCATCCCTTCGATGCCTCGCGCTATGTGGCCGGTTTTGCCGCCACGACGACCATCGACCGGACCGCTTTCGGCATGGATTACGCGGCGCCCGCCATCGGCAAGGAAATTAAGATTTCCATCGCAGCCGAGGCTATCCGCCAATAATCGGAGCTTTGGTCATCCGGCCCGGCACTCAGCCCCGCCCCGCAAAGCCCTGAGACAAATGGGCACTTGAGGCGGCAGGCCCCGGGGGATATAACGCCCGCAAGCTTTCGCCCTCGCAAGATACTCTTGCGGGGGCATATTCATTCGTATGATTGGCCCGCTCTCATGACTTTGCGCAATATCGCCATTATCGCCCACGTCGACCATGGCAAGACCACTCTCGTTGACCAGCTCCTGAAGCAGGGCGGCGTTTTCCGCGAAAACCAGCACGTCGCCGAACGGGTAATGGACTCCAACGACCTGGAGCGCGAACGCGGCATTACCATTCTGGCAAAATGTACCTCCGTCGCCTGGGCCGATAATGGCGAGACGACGCGCATCAACATCATCGACACGCCCGGCCACGCCGATTTCGGCGGTGAGGTGGAACGCATCCTCTCCATGGTGGACGGCGTGATCCTGCTCGTGGATGCCGCCGAAGGCCCGATGCCGCAGACGAAATTCGTGACCTCCAAAGCGCTCGCCCTCGGGCTGAAGCCGCTTGTCGTCGTCAACAAGGTGGACCGGCCGGATGCGCGCATCAATGCGGTGCATGACGAGGTCTTCGATCTCTTCGCCGCGCTCGATGCCAATGAAGAACAGCTCGACTTCCCCACTCTCTTTGCCTCGGGCAAGGAAGGCTGGGCCTGCGAGGATCTCGATGCGGCGGACGCGCGCGAGCATGGCATGACCCCGCTCTTCCGCCGCATCGTTACGCATATCGCGCCGCCGGAGAACGCCACGGAGGAAGAAGCAGCCAAGCCCTTCCGCATGCTGGTGACGACGATCGAGAGCGATCCTTATCTCGGCCGCATTCTGACGGGCCGCATCGAAACCGGCACCGCAAAGCCCAATATGGCCGTTCATGCGCTGCGCCCGGGCAAGGGCACTGTGGAGACGGGCCGGATCACACGCGTTCTTTCCTTCCGGGGCCTCACCCGCGAGCCGGTGGAAGAAGGCAAGGCAGGGGACATCGTCGCCATTTCAGGCCTTGAAACGGCCACCGTGGCCGACACGATCACGCTGCCGGAAATCACCGAGCCGCTCGACGCGCTGCCCATCGACCCGCCGACCCTTGCCGTGACCTTCGGCATCAACACCTCCCCGCTTGCCGGGCGCGAAGGCGACAAGGTGCAGTCCCGCGTCATCCGCACACGGCTGATGCGCGAGGCGGAAGGCAATGTGGCGATCCGTATCCGCGATACGGAAGAAAAAGACGCATTTGAGGTGGCAGGGCGCGGCGAATTGCAGCTCGGCGTTCTTATCGAAACCATGCGCCGGGAAGGCTTCGAGCTTTCCATCTCCCGCCCGCGCGTTCTCTTCAAAGAAGATGAAAACGGCCAGCGCCTGGAGCCCATCGAGGAAGCCATCGTCGATGTAGATGACGAATATACCGGTGTCGTCATCGAGAAGCTCTCGCTGCGCAAAGCGGAAATGACCGATATGCGCCCCACGGGCGGCGGCAAGACGCGCATTACCTTCGATGCGCCCTCGCGCGGGCTGATCGGCTATCACGGCGAGTTTTTGACCGACACGCGCGGCACCGGCGTCATGAACCGCGTCTTCAAACATTACGGCCCCTACAAGGGCGAGATCGAAGGCCGGCGCAACGGCGTGCTGATTTCCAACTCGGACGGCGATGCGGTTGCCTATGCGCTCTGGAACCTGGAAGAGCGCGGCGTGCTCTTCATCGGCACGGGCGTGCCGGTTTACCGGGGCATGATCATCGGCGAAAACTCGCGGCCCGACGATCTCGACGTCAATCCGCTGAAATCCAAACAGCTCACCAACGTGCGTGCCTCGGGCAAGGACGATGCGATCCGCCTCACCCCGCCGCGCCCCATCGCGCTGGAACAGGCCATTGCCTATATCGACGATGACGAGCTGGTGGAGGTTACGCCCCACTCGATCCGTCTGCGCAAGCGCGCCCTCGATCCGGTGGAGCGCAAGCGCCGCGCGAAGGCCTCGTAGAACCGAACAAGTAATAGCTGCCGGTTTTCGCGGCGGGCGGGCGCTCTTGCCCTGCCCGCCGCTTTCGCTTAAGGCTTCTTCCCTAGGCGCATCCGCCCAAAAGGCGCGCAAGGGAGAGGTTGATGTTCAAAGCACCGCCATCGCAGCTGAGCGATCTTGAGGCAGACGAGCTTTCCCGCTTTGCGCTGACCCTTGCGCAGGCCGCCGCCGGCGTCACCCTGCCGCATTTCCGCACCGGCACCCGGATCGACAACAAGGCGGCGGTCGGCGATTTCGACCCCGTCACCGCCGCCGACCGCGACGCGGAAACGGCGATCCGCCGCGCCATCAAGGCGGCCTATCCCGATCACGGCATTTTCGGGGAAGAACACGGCAAGGAAGAAGGGACAAGCCCGCTCACCTGGGTGCTCGATCCCATCGACGGCACACGCTCTTTCATTTCCGGCGTCCCTCTCTGGGGCACGCTGATCGGCCTGAATGACGGGGCTTATCCGCGCGTCGGGCTGATGAGCCAGCCCTATCTCGATGAAATTTATCTGGGTACCGGCAGCACGGCCCGGCTGATCCGCCACGGACGGGAAAGCACCTTGAAGACCCGCCCTTGCGACGGGCTGGAACACGCCATTTTGGGCGCAACGGACCCGGCGATCTTTTTCGGCGCGGGCGAGCATGAGGCTTTTGAGGCGCTGTCGGGAAAGGTGCGCCTGCGCCGCTTCGGCGGAGACTGCTACTTCTACTGTCTGCTCGCCGCAGGTCAGATAGACCTTGTCGTTGAAGCCGCGCTCAATCCTTACGACATTCAGGCGCTTATCCCCGTCATCGAAGGGGCCGGCGGCGTCATCACGACCTGGGCAGGCGGGGACCCGCAGGAAGGCGGGCAGATTGTGGCAGCGGGCGACAAGCGCACCCACGAAGAAGCGCTAACCATTCTCTCCAAGGCCGCTGCCCAAGCGCCTTAAAGCACTTCTTCGGTGAGCTTGTCGAAGGCGTCCCAGAAGCGGGCGCGGGCGGCGTCTTTTTCCATAAGGATTTCATGGCGGGCGCCTGCAATCTCGACAAGGCGGCAATCGGGCAGAAGTTCTGCGGCGCGTTTCACTGCCGCATTGTCCACCAGCACATCTTCCTCCGCGACCGCGATCATCACCGGGACGGCAATTTCCGCAAGATAAGCCGGCTTCGTCACCTCGCGGCAGGAGGCCATGGCCGCCTTGAACCAGCCGTAGCTCGGGCTGCCCAGCTTCAGATTCGGCTCGGCTTCAAGAATATCCATGGTGCGCCGAAAACGGCGCTCGTCATGGGTGACGATATTTTCCGCAAATGTGGAGCCTTCCATCATATCCGGCCCGCCGCCCGGCACATAAGACTGTGCCTTGCCCATCTTAACGGCAGCATGTGCCAGCAAGGAGGCGCCGAGCCGCGCCAAGGCATTCGGGAAACGAATACCGAGCATGGGCGCGGAAAAGGCCGCACCTCTCAAAAGCCCGGGCTCACGGCCCAGCAGCCGCATCAAGAGATTGCCGCCCATGGAATGGGCAAGCCCGATGAAGGGCGATGGCAAGGAGGGTTTGACGATCTGCTCCAGAAAAACCCCGAGGTCCCGGTCGAAAGCGGAAAAATCATCGATATGCCCGCAATAGCGGTCCCCCAATGGGCGGTAGGACAGGCCCTGCCCCCGCCAATCGAGGCTCGCCACCGCAAAACCGCGCACGATGAGCTCGCCGATCACCTCGAAATATTTCTCGATGAATTCCGTGCGGCCATTTAAGAGCAGCACCGTGCCCCGGCAAGTTTCGATGCCCGCATTTTCCGGGCGCCAGATCATGGTGCGCATCGGCGCGCGCCCGGCGACCGTCAGCCAGATAACTTCACCGCCGGGCGGCATGGGGTTGGCGTCCGTTTCCACCGGCGCGGCGCGAAGATCGCTCATGCGCGCCGCCCATGATAGCGGGCCACCACCGGCCCGAGCCGGAGCGGAACGAGAGGATCGCCGGAAATTTTCAGCTTGCCCTGCCGGAAAGCCTGGGTCTGGTCGAGCTCCATATTGAGCATTCTCCAATGATCGTCCGGCGAGAGCACCACGGTGCAATCGGCCGTTTCGCTGCGGCTATGTACTTTAGGCGGGGTGGCGGTTCCGTCAATGAAGACGCAGCCGTCGGCCCCGTAATCGAACTTCAGCCGCGCGCCAATAGTCCCGCCTTCCGCTGCAAAGGCCGCTTCCAGAAAGCCGAGAATCTGCGCCACGCGCTCTTTGCCGCTTACCTCGTCGTCCATCATGTCTCCTGCCTTTTCTCCCCGCCCATCTGACCACCTTCCCTGCGCCCTCTCAAGCCTCGCGCGCGGGATTTACGCGAGTATGAAACCCCCGCCATTTCCAATCCGTGCCCAATCTGTGATCACGCAAAGAGCCCCACAAACGTGTGCAGAAAGGGATTTTCCGCTAGGCTCGGCGCCAATCCGCAAATAACGCAGACAGTTTGACGAAAAGAACAGGGACGCCGATGAGCTGGGAAAAGGAAGTCGAGGAAATTCACCTGCGCCGGAAGCTCGCCAAGCAGCAAGGAGGCGTGGAGGCCGTAAACCGCCAGCACGAAAAGGGCCGGCTAACGATCCGCGAGCGCATTGGCGAGCTTGCCGATGAAGGCACCTTCCGGGAAGCAGGCGAAGGGGCAGGCGTGCCGGAGTTTGCCGAAGACGGCAGCCTGAAGGATTTCCAGCCCGCCAATTACGTGCTCGGCCTTGCCAAAGTGGGCGGGCGGCGCGTCGTTATCGGCGGGGAGGATTTCACGCTGAAGGGCGGCTCACCCAACCCGGCAGGCCTGCGCAAAAGCGTTTATGCCGAGGACATGGCCCTTAAATACAAACTCCCGCTGGTGCGCCTGCATGAAGGGGGCGGCGGCTCGGTGGCCGGGTCCGGCGGGAAAGGGGCAAGACCGACAGGCGATCCGGTGTTCGCCCGCTCGCGCTTTCTTTCCATCGCGCAAGTGGTGGGCACCGTGCCCGTTGCCACCGCCGCGCTCGGGCCCGTCGCAGGCATGCCGGCGGCCCGGCTCGTCGCCTCGCATTTTTCCGTCATGACCGAGACCTCGCAGGTCATCATTGCCGGACCTCACGTGGTCAAACGCGCCATGAACGAGGATGTCACGAAAGAAGAGCTGGGCGGGCCGCAGATCCACGCCAAATCCGGCGTCATCGACAATGTGGCGAAGGACGAAAAAGACGCGCTCGGCCAGATCGCCCGCTTCCTCTCCTATATGCCGGACAATGTCTGGGAACTGCCGCCTTCCCTAGAGCCGGAAGACGACCCGGAGCGCATGGAAGAAAAGCTTCTTTCCATCGTGCCGAAAGAGCGGCGCAAGCCTTTTCAGATGCGCCAGATCATCAAGGCCGTGCTCGACAAGGACAGCTTTTTCGAGATGACGAAAAAATACGGCCCCTCGCTCATTACCGGCCTTGCCCGGCTAAACGGGCACAGTGTCGGCGTCATCGCCAATGACTGCATGTTCTATGCGGGCGCCATGACGGCGGATGCGGCCCAGAAGCTGCGCCGTTTCGTCGATACCTGCAACACGTTCAACCTGCCGGTGATCTCTTTCGTCGATGAGCCGGGTTTCATGATCGGCTCAGCCTCGGAGAAAGCAGGCACGATCCGCTATGGCACGTCGGCAATCGCGGCCGTGATGCAAAGCCGGGTGCCCTGGGCCAGCGTCATCGTTCATAAGGTTTTCGGCGTGGCGGGCGCGGCGCATTTTGCACCCGATTCTTACGTTCTTTCCTGGCCCTCGGCGCAAACCGGCGCGCTGCCGGTGGAAGGCGGCGTCGCCGTCGCCTTTGCCCGCCAGCTTGCCGAAGCAGAAGACCCGGAGGCCCTGCGCCAGGAGATCGAGGAAAAACTCGCCGCCGCTCAGTCCCCCTTCCCCCGCGCCGAAGGATTTTCGGTGCATGAGCTGATCGACCCGCGCGAGACCCGCCCGCGGCTTTGCGAATGGCTCGACTGGGTGAACCCCACCCGCGACCTTGCCCTCGGGCCTTATGAAACCACGATGAGGCCTTGAGGTGGGAGGACATATTACGGCTGCGACAAGCTTTAAGGCTGCTTGGACCCCGGCATAAAGCCGGGGTGACACATGGTGTTTGACGCCAAGCAGTCCATCGCCTTTTACAAAAAGCTGTCACCCCGGGCTTGTCCCGGGGTCCATGAGAAGCAGCAACGTGTTGCACGGCCCAATGGACCCTCGGGTCAAGCCCCAGAGTGACGATCTGCGTTAGTAATACTGCGTGCCAAGCACCTTGCCCGTATAAGCGCAGACTTTCAGCTGGACGTTCCGCCCCTGCCGGTCCCGCGCACGCACATCGTAATAATCCTCATGAGACTTGATCTGCGTGAAGCGGGAATAATGCTGCTTCTGCAGGCCCGAGCGCCAATGCTTGAACTGGCGCCGCTCACCCTTGGCATAGGCCGGACCGTTATAATTGCGCGCCGGTTTCACCGCGAGAATATGCCCATTGCGCGCCGCAACCTTCACATTGACCGGGCGCCCGCGCCGGTCGAGGCCGCGCGCCAGATAAGTGCCTTGACGCTCCTGATAGACCACGCGGTCGAAGTTCCGGTACCCGTGGCGCGTCAGGTCGCGCACGATATGATCGATGGGCGTGAAACGGCCCGGGCGGTGCACATGGCCGCGCACCCGGCTGATATCGTAAAGCGCGCCCGTGCGCGCATCCGCCTTCGCGGAAACGGGGCGGCCCTGCCGGTCGAACCCTTCCAGCTTGTAAAAGCGGTTATTGGGAGAAAGGACGATATCCGTTACCCGGCCCCCGGAACGGTTCTCGACAAGCTGCACCATGCGCGGCAGAGAGCGTACTTGGGTCACACGCTCGTGATGGCCGTAATTGCGATCATCGTCGCTCCAGCGCGCTTCCAGATGCGCGGCAATCGCCTGCGCCAGAATATCACCGAAGAGATTGTTTTGCGCCTGAGCGGCGGGTGCCGCGCCTAGAAGCATGAATGCCATGCCCGAAGCTGCCAGAATTTTTTTCATGATGTTTCTCCGCCTGCTGCGTGATTGAAGACAGGCGAAGAATGGCGCCGGTTTGCTGAACGCCCCCGGCACGGCGGATTTAGATGGGGTTCATGTAGCTGAATGGAAATCTAGCCGCCGAGGAAAAGCCGCCCGACTTCCGGATTCTCCAAAAGCTCAGCGCCTTTGCCTGCAAGTGCCGCGCGGCCCGAGACAAGCACATAGCCAAGATCGGCAAAGCCGAGACCTTTCTTCGCATTCTGCTCGACCATGATGATGGTTTTGCCTTCGCTTTTCTGCAGGTCTTCCAGAATCTCGAACACCATGTCGATGAAGCGCGGCTCAAGCCCGATGGACGGTTCATCGACAAGCAATACCTGCGGGTTCATGACGAGCGCGCGGCTGATTTCCAGAAGACGCCGCTCACCGCCAGACAGAACGCCAGCCCGCTCGCGCCGCCGTTTGGCAAGGCGCTCATACTTACCGAAAATTTCTTCCGCCGCCTCCTGCGCTTCCCTCGGGCGGGATTTCAGATAGCCGCCCATCAGAAGATTTTCCTCAACGCTCATATCGGGAAAAACGGAATTGTCCTGCAGGATATAGGCGATGCCGGCTTTGGCGAGTTTCTCCGCCGGGCTGAGCGCGGTGACGTCCTTGCCAGCCATATGAATGCTGCCGCCCATGATTTGCGTGAAGCCGAAGATGGAATGAAGCACGGTGCTTTTGCCCGCCCCATTGGGACCTACAAGGCAAAGGCTCTGCCCCTTGCCCACCGCAAGATCGAGCCCGTGCAGGATTTCCATTTTCCCGTAACCGGCCTGCAATCCTTTCAGCTCGAGAAGCGGTTCACCGGCGCATAAGGAAAGCGCCTCCTCGCTTGTGATCCCGCTGCCCAGCGCCTCGGCCTCGCGCGCTACCGCATCGACGGATAAAACCGTCTCAGTGCCGCCCTCGCCATATCCGCTGATTTTATCCGCGCTCATATCCGCCCCCTATTGCGCGCCAAGATAAGCATCGAGCACGCGCGGGTCCTCGCGCACCTCATCCGGCGTGCCGGAGGCAAGCACCTGTCCATGAGCAAGACAGGTGATGCGGTCGGCAAGGTTCATGATCACACGCATATTGTGCTCGATGACGAACAGCGTCACGCCGAATTCTTTGTTGGCGCGTTTCAGCCGGTCGATCAGCCCGTTGATGAGCGTCGGGTTGATACCCGCCGTCGGCTCGTCGAGCAGCAGCATTTTCGGCTCGCTCATCAGTGCCATGGCGAATTCCAAAAGCTTCTGTTGGCCGAAGCTCAAAGAGCCGGCCAGAAGATCGCGCTTTTCATAAAGCCCGACGAAAGAAAGAAGATCGCGCGCGCGGGCCTCGCTCGCCCGCCCCGCCCGGCGGAAAAGCGGCAGGATGCCTTCTTTCACATCCGGCGCGCTGATGCGCATATTGTCGATCACCGGCATCTGGCCATAGATGCGCGTTTGCTGATAGGTGCGGGTAAGCCCGCGCCGCGCGATCTCGGAAATCCGCAAAGAGGAAATATCCCGCCCTTCATAAAGGATGGCGCCTGCATCGATGGGATGCGCGCCGACGATGGAGCTGAAGAGCGTCGTCTTGCCCGACCCGTTGGGGCCGATGAGGCCGGCAATTTCGCCTTCGCGCACGCTGAGCGAGACGGCATCATTCGCCACCACGCCGCCAAAGCGTTTCGTCACGCCTTTCACGTCCAACAAAAGGCTCATTGGACCTCCGCTTTGGAACCGAAGCGGCCGGGAAATTTTTCCCTCAGCGTGCCGAGAATGCCTTGCGGGAAGAAGACCACGATGGCGACGATCAAAAGACCGAGCGCCACCCGCTGCCAGCCAAGAAGATAGGTCCAGAATATTTCCTGCGTGATGTGAAAGACCGCCGCGCCGATGACGGGCCCCCAAAGCGTGCCCTTGCCGCCAAGAATGGCCATGAGCACCATCCAAACCCCGTAAGTCGCGCCCGCAAAGGCGACATCGCGCGGATCGATAAAGCCGATGAGATTGCCCGCAAGCGCCCCGCTAATGCCGAGAAAGAAAGCCGAAAGGCTCCAGGCCGCGGTTTTCAGCCGCGCCGTGTAAAGCCCCATGGCTTCGGCTTTGTCTTCATCGTCGCGCACCGCATTCAGCGCCAGGCCGAAGCGCGTGCCGTAAAGCCAGCGCAGAGTAAGAAACGTGGCGAGCGCCAGCGCCGCCAGCGTGAAATAGAAGAAAAGAGAGCGCAGCTCCAGCGCGCCGGGGAAAAGCGGCACGGTCATCCCCGAGCCCGCGCCGACATAATCCCAGCCCCCGGCGATTTCCCCTGCCGCAATGCCGAGACCGAGCGTGCCGATGGCAAAATAATGCCCCCTGAGGCCAAGAATGCCGAGCCCGAGAAAAGCGGCGGCAGCGGCGGCGAGAACGCCGCCCAAAGCCGCGCCAAGCGCCAGCGCTTCATAATAACCAAGCCCGCTGTCGCGCTGAAACACCGCGCAGGCATAAGCGCCGATGCCGAAGAAAAGAATATTGCCGAAGGAATTATAGCCGAGCTGGCCGCCCATCAGATCCCAGGTCAGCGCGAAGACGATCATCAGCCAGAGAAAAGTGAACTGCGTAACGAAGGCGGGCGCAAGAAACGGCGCGGCAAGGACAAGCAGCCCCGCCCCGCCGATCGCGGCATATCTGGCAGCGCTTCGGCTCATTTCAGATACATCCTTTTGCGCTGCAGACGGAGATTGCGCCAGACCAGCACCGCCACCATGAGAAGGAAGACGAGGGCGATCTGATATTCCGTGCCGAAGATGAAGCCCGCGACATTTTCAAAGGCCCCAAGGCCGAGCCCCGCCGCCACCACCGCGCCGATATTGCCGACCCCCGCAACGATCACGATGAGGAAGGAACGCACCGTGTAAGGAAGCCCGATATAGGGATGGATGGCCCAGGCCATGACGACAAGCGCGCCGGCCGCCCCGCACAGCGCGGCATTCAGCGCATAGGTTGCGGCATAGACCCGGTCCGTATCGATGCCGAGAATGGAAGCGGCACGCGGGTTCTGCGCCGTCGCGCGTATCGCCTGGCCGAGGCGGGAATATTTCAGGAAAAGCCAGAGCAGAAGCCCGAGACCGAGCGCGAGAAAGAAGGCAAGTACCTTGATCTGCGCCAGTGCCACCGCCCCGTCGAATAGCAAAAGCGTGCCGAGCCCGGCCTCGAGCGTGCGCACATCCGCGCCGAAGAGCTCGTTCGATAGCTGCTGCAAGACAATGGAAAGACCGAAGGTCGCCAGCACCGAAACGAATAGATCCCGGTCGATGACACGGAAGATCACAAGCCTGTAAAGCCCCCAGCCGAGAATGAAAAGCGCGAGCGCGGCAATGGGAATGCCGAGCAGCACGGGAAGGCCGGCCTCCGCCGCCATCAGCGCAACGAAGCCGCCCAGCATGACGAACTCGCCCTGCACGATATTGATGATGTTGAGCACGCCCCAGACAAGCGCCATGCCGAACGCTGCGAGCACGAAGACCGCGCCGATGAGAAGCCCGTTGAGCGCCAGATCGGCGCTGAGCACCGGATAATCGAAAAGCAGGAGAAAATTATCGATCATGAGGTCCGCCCGGCTCAGCGTGCGTTCATCGGATAACGCAGCTCGGCTTCGGCAGGCTCCGGCGGATAAACGACTTTATATTCCCCGTCCTGCACCTGATAGAGCACCATGGGCTTGGCGATATTCTTGCCGCTCTCATCGAAACGTATCGGGCCGTAAAACGTCATCATGTCGGTTTCGGCCAGCGCATCGCGCACGGCTTTAGGATCGAGCGTGCCGGCCCGCTTAAACGCATCGGCAAACACCATGACGGCGGCGGCGGATTCGGCCGCCTGATAAGGCGGCGGCGCGCCATACGTCTCTTCATAAAGCTTGGCGAAGTCGGCCGCGGAGCCAAAAAGCGGGTCGCTATATTTCAGCGCCGGGGCCCACTGCGCCGCGCAGAGAAAACCTTCCGCCTTCTCGCCGAACTTCTCGATGATCTGCGCGGAATCGCAGTGGGTGAGCCCCACCATGGGCAGCTCGATGCGCATGTCGGAAAGCTGGCGCACGGCAAGCGCCGCCCCGCGCGCATGGCCCGAGACAAGCAGCACATCCGGGCGCAGCGCGCGCACCTTGGCAAGCGTCGCGGACATGTCATTGAGCTCCGGCGGCAGCTTGTCCTCAATCACCATTTTCATGCCGTGCCGTTTGATGTCGGCAAGCACACCGTTCTGCACATCCTGGGAAAAAGGATCGTTCTCGAAAGCACCTGCCACGCGCACGTTCGACGGATCGCCGGCAACTTTCGCGGCAAGGTCGACCACGGGCTGCAAGTACTGCTCGGTCGTCGACAGCACCGCGAAGAGATATTGATAGCCTTCGGTAAAAAGCGAAACGGACGCCCCGTTCGCCTCGACCATGGGCACGCCGTATTTTTCCGTCACCGGCGCCATGGCTTTGGTGAGGCCGGAACTGTAAGGGCCCAAAATATATTTCACCCCGTCCTGGGCAATCAGCCGCTCGGCAAGCTGCGCGCCGCGGGCCGGCGTCGATTCATCGTCGTAATAAACGATCTCGAGCGTGTATGCCTTGCCCGCCACTTCCACGCCGCCGCGCTCGTTGATCAGCTTAGCGGCAAGGTCATAGCCCTTCTGGGTAAAATCGCCATTTGTGGAATATTTGCCGGTCAGCGAGATGGCCGAGCCAAGGCGGATGCTCTCGGCAAATGCGGCGCCCGGCTGGAACGCGGCCCATATGAGCGCTGCCGCCAGCGCCGCGCGGCGCCCTGCTTTTCCCGTCCATTTCCGCTTGGTCATGCGCGTCCCCCCGCCTTGCCCCGATTTCTCCCGTTCCGGGTCTTCTGCCCGCTTTGAACGGGCCGCCATCTTACAGACTCCCCCTCCCCCTGCAAGGCAAGGGGGAAGGCTTGAAAAAGGGGAGGCCGATCCAAATATTTAAAGGCGCGGACGCCGGAAGGGTCCGCCTGAGATGTCTTGCCCGCCGGCCCATCAGGGCGGCTCTTTGCAAGGCATGTCACTGGATCATCGCTTTAATGGAGGATGTTCTTATGAACGCGTTTGATTTTTCCCCGCTTTACCGCTCCACGGTCGGCTTCGACCAACTCGCTTCGCTGCTCGATTCCGTGCTTTCGGACAGCAATCAGCAAAGCTTTCCCCCTTACAATATCGAGCGCACCGGCGAGAACGAGTACCGTATCTCGATGGCCGTTGCCGGCTTTTCCCAGGAAGAACTCGGCATCGAAGCGCGCCAGAACCTTTTGACCATTACCGGCCGCAAGGAAGAAAAGCCCGAGAGCGCGAACGATAAGGTGCGCGTGCTGCACCGGGGCATCGCCACCCGCAGCTTCGAGCGCCGCTTCCAGCTGGCCGATCATGTGGAAGTGCGCGGCGCGAGCCTGGAGAACGGCTTGCTGCATGTGGACCTCGTCCGGGAAATCCCCGAGACGATGAAACCGCGCCAGATCGCTATCGGCCAAGCGGGCGGAACCAAAACAATCGAAAGCAAGGCCGCCGACTAACCATCCGCCATAGCTGCCCGCAAAACGGGAAGCGGCAGGATACTGCACAAAAAGGGAGCGTTTACGCTCCCTTTTTACTTGCCCGCCCCTTCGCTGCTCATGAAAAGGGCGCCGGGTTTCCCCAATAAAGCTAGCGTCTATTAGAAAAAATCAGGAAAGGCTTCCTGAAGACCCTTCTCTTTTGGGGTTTTAAGTGTCCCTTAAAACGCTTTTACTATCTTCAAGGGGCATAACGCCCGTCATTAGCGGTACGCCGCTCGGAACGCCAGGGTAGAAATGGCACAGTTTGCCAGCAAGGGGAAAATCTGGCCGAAAGCCGCGGCCTGGCAGGCAGTCCTGCTGAAAGCGGGCCGCAACGACCGTTTGCATGCGGCGGCGGCAGGCGTCTTTCTTTTTGCCTTTCTGCTGCTCGCCGAGTTCGCCTTCTATACGCTTTGGCCCGCACCGGACCTAACCCTCTTCCTTGCCGCGCAGGCCGGCATTGCCGTAGCCACGCTCGGCCTGACCTTCGCCTTTGGCTATTGGCGCCTTTTGCGCCCGCTGCATGACTTGCTGGCCAGGACGGCGCGCAAAAGCGCCCAGCTCGATCTGCCCGAACCTGCAATCGGTCGCGAGCAATCGGCCACCGCCCTGCATCAGATCGTCAATCTGCTCATCCATCAGCTCGAAGAACAGGACGACCGCACGCTGCGCCTTTCGCTGGCCGCGAGCCACGCCGAATACGGCGTGATGCTGACCGATCCCAAGGGCGTCATTCTCTGGATCAACCAGGCCTTCACACATCTGACCGATTACGAGCCGGATGTCATTCTCGGCCGCAAGATCGCCGAGTTCGCCGAAGACCGGCTGGGCGGGCCGCAGGTTTTCGATGCCGTTGCCGATGCCATGAAATCCGGTCATGGGCGGGAGATCGAAACGGTCAACTATACCCGCAATGCGCATCGCTATTGGTCGGCCATCAACGTCAAACCGATTGAAGACGAAAGCGGCCAGATCGAAGGCTATATCGCCTATGAGCGCGACATCACCGCCACCAAGACCACCCAGTCCGCGCTTGAGGCCAGCCGAACCCAGCTTCAGCAGCGGGTGCAGGACCTGCAGACCACCCAGCACCAGCTCGAACACGAGCAGGGAAAACTGGCCGAGGTCGCCAAAGACCTCATCCGTGCCAAGGAAGCGGCCGAACAAGCCAACCGCGCGAAATCCGATTTCCTTGCCACGATCAGCCACGAGCTGCGCACGCCCATGAACGGCATTCTGGGCATGGCGGATCTGCTTCTCGCCCAGAACTTGGAAGACGAACAGAAGAATTATGCCCGCACGATCCGGGAATCCGGTGAAGGGTTGCTCGTCATTCTGAACGACATTCTGGACCTCTCGAAACTGGAGGCGGGCAAACTCGAACTTGAAACCGTGCCGCTTTCCCTCGATCAGATCGTCAAGGCCGTCACCACGGTCATGCAGCCCAATGCGGCGGCGAAGAACCTGACCCTCCACTCGCATATCGATTCCGACCTGCCCCCTCTCATCGAAGGCGATCCGACGCGGCTGCGCCAGATCCTGTTCAATCTGACGTCCAATGCCATCAAATTTACCGAAGCGGGCAGCATCGATATTCGCGTGAGCGCGCAGAAAAACGAAGAGGGCGATGCGCTGGCGGTGATCGCCATCGAAGACACCGGCATCGGCATCGCGCCTGAAACCCAGTCGAAGCTCTTCGAGCGTTTCTCGCAGCTCGATTCTTCCATTTCCCGCACCCATGGCGGCACGGGGCTCGGTCTTGCCATCTGCCAGGAGCTGACCTTCCTGATGGGCGGCAACATCGAAGTGGAAAGCACGCCGGGCAAAGGCAGTCTCTTCCGCGTATCCCTGCCGCTGAAAGCCGCCGAAGCGGAAAAAGGCGCGCCCGTGCCCAAACCTTTGGGAGCGAACGAGGCGCTGGCCGCCATTCCGCCTCACATGAACATTCTTCTGGCCGAAGACAACGACGTGAACCAGCGTCTGATGCGCGCCATCATCGACAAGCTGGGACACAATCTCACCATCGCGAAGAACGGCATCGAAGCGGTCAAGCATCTGCGCCGCGCGCCCTTCGATCTCGTGCTGATGGATATTCAAATGCCGGAAATGGACGGCGTCATTGCAACGAAAGTTATCCGCGCTTCCGACGCGGACTGGGCGGGCATTCCCATCATCGCGCTGACCGCCCATGCAATGCAGGGTTCCAAGGAGCAATATCTGCAAGTGGGTATGGACGGGTTCGTCTCCAAACCCATCCACCTGCCGCTGCTTTTGGGAGAGATCGCCCGCGTTCTCCACGAGCGCGGACGCATCGTGCTGCCGGCAGTCGATGATGCCGCGTCTGCGCGGCCCTGCGCGGAGCAAAACGCCCTATCGCCCAAACAGAAAGCGGATACGAAGGACGCTTTACGGCTTCTCTTGAACAAGATGGAGCATCAATCGGGAAGCCAATCCTCCGGCCAGCCTCCGCGCAAGGCAACTCACTGATCCGGAAGCAGAGGGCCAGACGTTTCCTCAGGCCGCTTCCTGCAAGCGTTTGAGTTTTTCCACCACCTCGGTGCCGAGCGCGCCGCCGCTTCCCTCCACATCATGATCGACAAGTAACGAGAGCGCATCGACATGAGCGCGCACGATCAGCACCACATCGTCGCTGAGCGCCGGCTTGGCGCGCAGAAACTCACACAGAAGTTCGCTGATCGAGGTGATGAGGTCATAACCGAACGTGCCGGCCTGGCCTTTGACATTATGGCTGGTGACGAAAAGCTCCTGCAGCGGATGCTCGCCGTCCGGCGCGCCCGCTTCAAGCTCGCGCAGACAGGCACGCAGCGTCTCGACATCCTGCACGAGCTGCTCACGGTAGCCTTCTTTCAGCGCCGCAACGGCTGCATGCGCGCGCGCGAGAATTTCATCCGCGTTTTCTTCAGACAAGAGCCGTCCTCCCGCCATCTGACATCCCGCGCCGGCAACCGGTGCTCTTCATCAGAGCTCCAATTAAATCACCCGGCGCATACCGAGAAAACGAGTTTATCCGGCAGGGCTGAACAGAATCTGAACCGGCGGGAGGTCAGGCGTCCGGCCTACGCAAGATAGGTCAGGCAGCCTGTCTCTTTCAGGATGGGATCGAGCCGGTCCTTGGCCGGTGACGCCGCGTAACGCTCTTTCAGCGCCTTCAAAGAACGGGCGTGGTATTTCTGCGGCTGCTGCGCAAAATGCCCGCCTTCAATCTCCACCTCGAACGTCTCCGCGCCGCTGGCAAGCGCCGTCGCATTGGCCGTGCTCCAGGGCAAAAAGCGTGCGCCCACTTCCCGCGCAAGAAACGGCACGAGCGTCTCCTTAAGGCTCTCCCAAGCCTCAAAGCCCCCTTCCTTGCCCGCTTTAGGGTCTGGGTTCAGCATGCGCTCGCACCAGGCAAGAAGGCCCGGATGGTTTTCTTTCAAATAAGCTCCCGCCGTCGGATCGAGGCTCATTTCATAGAACTGCGCATAAAGCCCGAAATCGGCTAGGGAAGGCCGGCTGCCCAAAACATAAGCGCGCCCGTTCAGATGCGCCTCGAGCAGCGCTGCCGCCTCTTTCATCGACCCTTCGATAAGCGGCGCGGTTTCAGGCGAAGAGCCGACGAAAAAAAGCCGCCCCGACATGCGCTCGCGCACCATGTCCGCCACCGCTTTCAATTGCGCCTCATCGAGCCCCGGCGCCTGCATGGCGGCGATGCTATGGGCGGTTGCGATCTGATCGGGCTCATAGGTCCAGCGATAGTGGAACATGTGCTTATTACCCCACTCATCCGCATATTCTTCCAAGAGCGCGGAAATAAACGCGAGCACCGGATCTTCCGGCTGAATGGCAGGTTCCGGGTAACGCGCCTCCATCTTTTCAAGGATCGGCGTTGAATCCTGCAAGCCCTTGTCTTCCAGTGTCACAACCAGAGGAATGAGCGGCAGCTTGGCGTATTTCTGGAACTCGCCCTGCGTGCTCGCATCCCGCACCACCCATTCGTGCGGGATCTGCTTGTAGCGGAAATAGGAGCGCACCTTCACCGAATAAGGGGAAAGCTCGGCCCCGAAAATTCTATATGCCGCCTCTGCCATGCCGCATCTCCCTATTGATCTGTTTCATTGATGTGTTTGAGCGTCATCTTAGTATGGAGCAGGCCGGATCGCTAACCTCCTCACACAGGCTTCACATGTCCCCAACCGCCGAAACGCCCATCAGGATTGCCAGACAGCGCTTCAAGCTGCGCGTCTGGATCACCTCCCGTCTTTGGGCGCAGGTGATCGCGGGCATGGTGCTGGGCTTCGCGCTCGGTCTTTTCATGAGCCAGAACAGCGAGCTGCTGGCCCCCGGCAGCATGGAAATTATCGGCCTCTGGCTTGCCTTGCCCGCCAAGATCTTCATGGCGCTTATCGCCATGGTGCTCGTACCGTTGATTTTCTGCTCGATCGTTGCGGGCCTGATGAGCGCGGCATCGGGCACGGAGCTGCGTTCGGTCGGCCTGCGCCTCGGGGCGTTCATTCTGGCAACAACCGCAGCAGCCGCGACCGGCGGCATCCTTCTGGCAAGCTGGCTGAAACCTGGCGAGGGGCTGGGCGCGGCAAGCAGCCCCGCGTCCCCCGCCATGCCATCTGCCGCAGCAGACGCCGCACCGGCGCTGCCGCTGGAACAAGGCGTCGCCGCGCTGCCCGAAATGATCGCCGCCATCCTGCCCGCCAATCCCACCGCCTCCATCGTGCAAGGGGATATGCTGGCCATCGTGGTGCTGGCGCTCCTTGTCGGCATTTCCGTGATGCAGGTGGAGCGCGAGCGCGCCCAGCCCTTTTTGGCACTAGTGGACGCGCTGCTTTCCATTTCCATGAACATCGTCAAATGGGCGATGTTCCTCACCCCTTACGCCGTTTTCGGCCTCATGGTGCAGCTCGTTACCCGCATCGGCCTTGAAACGGTGCTCGGCATGTCGGTCTATGTCGGTACGGTGCTGCTCGGCCTCGCGCTGCTGCTTGCGCTTTATCTTGTCATTGCGGGGATTTTTACACAGACCGGCCCAGTGGAATTTCTGAAAAAAGCGGGCGGCAACCTGCTTCTCGCCTTTTCCACCTCCAGTTCCTCCGCCGTCATGCCCGTCACCATTCAGACCGCGCGCCGGCTCGGCGTGCCGGGCAATATCGCCAATATCGTCATTCCTCTCGGCGCGACCATGAATATGGCCGGCACCGCCCTTTACCAGGCCGTGGCGATTCTCTTTCTCGCCCAGCTTTCCGGGGTCGAACTCAGCCTTGCCCAGATCGCTATCGTCACCGGCACGCTCATCGCCTCCTCCATCGGCGCGCCCGGCACGCCGGGGGTGAGCATTGCTATTCTCAGTTCCGTCGCCCTTTCCATGAACATTCCGGTGGAAGGCATGGTCATTATCCTCGGGGTGGACCGCCTCCTTGATATGTGCCGGACCGCGGTGAATGTGACCGGCGATCTGACCGCCGCCCTGCTTCTGCAGGGGGTTTCGGATTCGCAAAGCACGCCAGGCGCGCCCGCAAGCGCCTAAGGCTTGGATTCCTCCCTGATTCGCTTATGGTTAACGAAGAAAACCCGGCATTTGACCTATAGGTCAGCACCCCTGTCGTATTTGCTTGATCATGCGGGGGTATTTCTGGCAATATCCGGCCTCCGGTGGGGAGAGTTGTCCCCGCTGGCCGGTAGGGGCTGCAAAACCGCAGCCGACAAGGCCTCGCCCGGGCTCCGGCAAGAAGTTAAGGGCGTCCAGCAGAAAAAGCCGCGTTCAAAGCGGCACTGCAAAGGACACGTGGCAGCGCGTTGACGTTCGGCTCTGACAGCGGCGCCCCGACGGTTCGGGGTGCGCGAATTGACGCGGAGAGGCAAAAAACGGCACCCGCCGGACTTGCCATCGAACGCCAACCCGTTAGGGTGCGCCGCCCCGCATGGCCGAATGCCCGTTAAGGGTAAAGGACGGGCGGGGGCCATAGGTGCTGACAGTTTTTGGAAAGAGATTTAGGGAATGACTCAGAATCGCGATTCTTTGAGCCAGCTACCCGGTGAGGCAAGAAACCGTGCCGGGGCGGCCGTGACCCCTCCGGCGGGGCAGCCGTCTGCGCGCGGTCTTTACGACCCGCGCAACGAGCATGATGCCTGCGGTATAGGCTTTGTGGCGAACATTCATAATAAGAAAAGCCACAAGATCGTGGCCGACGGCCTGAAAATTCTCGAAAATCTCGAGCATCGCGGCGCCGTGGGCGCCGACCCGAAGGCGGGCGACGGCGCCGGCATTCTGGTGCAGATGCCTCACGCTTTCTTCCAGACGAAAGCCGCCAATCTGGGCTTCGAGCTGCCGGATGAGGGCGATTATGGCGTCGGCTTCTTCTTCCTGCCGAAGGATGAGGCTGCGCGTGCCAAGATCGAGAAACTGGCAGAAAAGACCGTGACGGACGAGGGCCAGAGCGTTCTCGGCTGGCGCGATGTGCCGGTTGACCCTTCCGACCTGGGCGAAAGCGTGAAGCCGACCGAGCCCACGCACCGCCAGCTTTTCGTCAAGCGCGCGGGCGGCCTCAGCCAGGACGCCTTCGAGCGCAAGCTCTATGTCATTCGCAAGCTGATCGAGAAAACGGTCTATGCCGATGACGGCGATGAAAACAACCGCTTCTTCTATATCCCGTCCTTCTCCTCGCGCACCCTTTGCTACAAAGGCATGCTGCTCGCGGCGCAGGTCGGCCTCTATTATAAAGACCTGGAAAACGAAGACTTCGTCTCCGCAATTGCCCTGGTGCACCAGCGTTTCTCGACGAACACCTTCCCCACCTGGTCGCTTGCTCACCCCTTCCGCATGATCTGCCATAACGGCGAGATCAACACGAAGCGCGGCAACGAAAACTGGATGTATGCCCGCCAGGGCTCCATGAGCTCAGAGCTTTTCGGCGAGGATATGACCAAGCTCTATCCGATCATCCATGAAGGCCAGTCCGATAGCGCCAGCTTCGACAATGCGCTCGAATTGCTGGTGGAATCGGGCTACTCGCTCGCGCACGCCATGATGATGCTGATCCCGGAAGCCTGGGGCGGCCACACGCTCATGGACCCCGAGCGCCGCGCTTTTTACGAACATCACGCCGCGCTGATGGAGCCCTGGGACGGGCCCGCCGCCGTCGCCTTCACCGATGGCCGCCAAATCGGCGCGACGCTGGACCGCAACGGCCTGCGCCCTGCCCGTTATTATGTGACGGAAGACGGCACGGTCATGATGGCCTCGGAAATGGGCGTACTGCCGGCCGAAGAATCCACCATCGTGGAAAAATGGCGCCTGCAGCCCGGCAAAATGCTGCTGATCGACCTGGAAGAAGGCCGCATCATCTCCGATGACGAGATCAAGATGCAGCTTGCCAAGTCGCACCCCTATCAGAGCTGGCTCGACAAGACGCAGATCTATGTCGAAGACCTGCCCGAGCCGGTGAAGGAATTCGAACATGTGGCGCCCGAGAACCTGCTCGATATGCAGCAGGCTTTCGGCTACACCCAGGAAGACATCAAGATCCTGATGTCGCCCATGGCCGAGACCGGCCAGGAAGCCATCGGCTCGATGGGCACCGACACGCCCATCTCCGTACTCTCCAACCGCTCGAAGCTGCTCTACACCTATTTCAAGCAGAACTTTGCGCAGGTGACGAACCCGCCGATCGACCCGATCCGCGAGGAGATCGTCATGTCGCTGATCTCGCTGATCGGCCCGCGCCCCAATCTGCTCGATCTGGAAGGCACGAGCGAGCAGAAGCGCCTGGAAGTGCGCCAGCCCATTCTCACGAATGAGGACCTGGAAAAGATCCGCGAGATCGGCGATCTCGAGGACAATCACTTCCAGACCATCACGCTGGACATCACCTACCCCGCCTCCGAAGGCGCCGCCGGCATGGCAGGCGCGCTCGAGCGGCTGTGCGATGAAGCCTGCAAGGCCGTGGAAGAAGGCGACAACATCATCATCCTGTCCGACCGCAAGGTGGGCAAGGACCGCATCGCCATTCCCGCGCTGCTCGCCACCTCCGCCGTCCACCATCACCTGATCCGCGCCGAACAGCGCACCTCGGTCGGGCTTGTCGTGGAAACGGGCGAGGCGCGCGAAGTGCAGCATTTCTGCTGCCTGGCGGGCTATGGCGCGGAAGCCATCAACCCTTATCTTGCCTTCGAAACGCTGGAAAAAATGCGCCAGGCCGGCGATCTGCCGCAGGACCTGTCCCGCGAAGACGCCCAGAAGCGCTACATCAAGGCGATCAACAAGGGCATTCTCAAGGTCATGTCCAAGATGGGCATCTCGACCTACCAGTCCTATTGCGGCGCGCAGATCTTCGATGCGATCGGCCTCTCGACGAGCTTCCTGAAGCGCTATTTCTACGGCACGGTGACCACGATCGAGGGCATTGGGCTTGACGAAGTGGCCGAGGAAACCGTCCGCCGCCACGCCGAAGCCTATGGCGCTTCGCCGGTTCTCGCCGACAGCCTGGAAGTGGGCGGCGAATACAATCTGCGTATCCGCGGCGAGGAACATGCCTGGACGTCCGACAGCGTGCGCGACCTGCAGCATGCCGTGCGCGGTAACAGCCAGGACCAGTACCGCGAGTTCGCCAAGCGCATCAACGAGCAGAACGAACGCATGCTCACGATCCGCGGCCTCTTCCGCCTGAAAACGGCCGAAGAACAGGGCCGCAAGCCCGTCCCGCTTGAGGAAGTGGAACCGGCGGCCAATATCGTGCGCCGTTTCGCCACGGGCGCCATGTCCTATGGCTCGATCTCCCGTGAAGCGCACACGACGCTCGCCATCGCCATGAACCGGCTGGGCGGCAAGTCCAATACCGGTGAGGGCGGCGAAGAAGTGGACCGTTTCACCCCCATGCCCAATGGCGACAGCATGCGCTCCGCCATCAAGCAGGTGGCCTCCGGCCGCTTCGGCGTGACGACGGAATATCTCGTCAATTCGGACATGATCCAGATTAAGATGGCGCAGGGCGCAAAGCCCGGCGAAGGCGGCCAGCTGCCCGGCCACAAGGTCGACAGCGTCATCGCCAAAGTGCGCCATTCGACGCCGGGCGTGGGCCTCATCTCCCCGCCCCCGCACCATGACATCTATTCGATCGAAGACCTGGCACAGCTCATCTTCGATCTGAAGAACACCAACCCGGCCGCGGACATTTCCGTGAAGCTGGTCTCGGAAGTCGGCGTCGGCACCGTTGCCGCCGGTGTTTCCAAGGCTCGCGCGGACCATGTCACGATTTCCGGCTATGAAGGCGGCACCGGCGCAAGCCCGCTGACCTCCATCAAGCATGCGGGCAGCCCCTGGGAAATCGGCCTCGCCGAAACGCACCAGACGCTGGTGATGAACCGTCTGCGCGGCCGTATCGCCGTGCAGGTGGACGGGGGTCTGCGTACAGGCCGCGACGTTGTCGTGGGCGCGCTTCTGGGGGCCGATGAATTCGGCTTCTCTACCGCCCCGCTTATCGCCGCCGGCTGCATCATGATGCGCAAGTGTCACCTCAACACCTGCCCGGTCGGCGTTGCCACGCAAGACCCGGTCTTGCGCAAGCGTTTCGTCGGCGCACCGGAGCACGTCATCAACTACTTCTTCTTCGTCGCCGAAGAAGTGCGCGAGCTGATGGCCGAACTCGGCTTCCGCACCTTCGATGAAATGGTCGGCCAGATGCAGGTGCTCGACAAGCGCGCCGCCATCGACCATTGGAAGGCGAAAGGGCTCGACTTCACGAAGCTCTTCACCAAGCCCGAGACGATCGAAGGCGTGAACATCCATAAGTGCGAACCGCAGACGCACATGATCGACGACGTGCTGGACCGCAAGCTCATCGAGCTCGCGAAACCCGCCATCGAAGAGAAAAAGCCGGTGCAGATCGACCTGCCGGTGAAAAACACCGACCGCACGATCGGCACCATGCTCTCCGGCGAAATCGCCAAGCGCTATGGCCATGCCGGTCTGCCCCAGGATACGATCCATGCCAAGTTCAAAGGCACGGCGGGGCAGAGCTTCGGGGCCTGGGTGGTGCGCGGCGTCACGCTCGAGCTGGAAGGCGAAGCGAACGACTATGTCGGCAAGGGCCTTTCGGGCGGCCGTCTCGTTGTTTATCCGCCGGCCGAAGCCAAGAAGATCGTGCCGGAAAAGAGCATTATCGTCGGCAACACGGTGCTTTACGGCGCCGTGGAAGGCGAATGCTACTTCCGCGGTGTGGCGGGCGAGCGCTTTGCCGTGCGTAACTCCGGCGCCATCGCCGTTGTGGAAGGCGCCGGCGATCACTGCTGCGAATACATGACGGGCGGTGTGGTTGTCGTGCTGGGTCCGACGGGCCGTAACTTCGCAGCCGGTATGTCCGGCGGCATCGCTTACGTGCTCGATGAAGACGGCATGTTCGAAGATCGCTGCAACATGGCGATGGTCGAACTGGAGCCGGTGGAAGCGGAAGACGAAGCGATGGTCAATTCGCACCATCAAACGGGCGATCTGGAAGGCCATGGCCGTGTCGATATTCTCGGCGACATGACGCGTTTCGACGCCGAGCGTCTGCGCCAGCTCGTCGAGAACCACGTGCATTACACCAATTCGGCACGCGGCAAGGCCATCCTGGACAAATGGGAAGAGTATCTGCCCAAGTTCCGCAAGGTCATGCCGGTTGAATATCGCCGCGCCTTGCTTGAGCTCGCCGCTCAGCGCGAGGAAGAACAGAAACTTGCGGCAGCAGGAGAGTAAGTATGGGAAAGATTACAGGCTTTCTTGAGATCGATCGTCAGGACCGCAGCTACAAGCCGGCCAGCGACCGTATCCGCAATTACAACGAGTTCGTCATTCCGCTCGGGGAAGAGAAAACCCGCGAGCAGGCGGCGCGCTGCATGGATTGCGGTATTCCCTACTGCCACAATGGCTGCCCGGTGAACAACCAGATCCCGGATTTCAACGACCTCGTCTATCACGACGATTGGAAACGGGCGTTCCATAACCTGCAGTCGACGAACAACTTCCCCGAATTCACGGGCCGCATCTGCCCCGCCCCGTGCGAGGCAAGCTGCACGCTCAACCTGATCGACAAGCCCGTGACGATCAAAACCATCGAATGCGCGATCATCGACCGCGCCTGGGAAGAAGGCTGGGCGCAGCCCATGCCGCCGAAGTTCAAGACCGGCAAGAAGGTTGCCGTCGTCGGTTCCGGCCCCGCCGGCCTTGCCGCCGCCCAGCAGCTCGCCCGCGCCGGCCACGACGTTCATCTTTACGAGAAGAACGCGAAAGCCGGCGGCCTGCTGCGCTACGGCATTCCCGACTTCAAGATGGAAAAGCACTATATCGACCGCCGCGTCGAGCAGATGAAGGCCGAAGGCGTGACCTTCCACTGCAATGTGCATATCGGCGTCGACAAGAAGGCCGAAGAGCTGACGAAAGAATATGACGCTGTCATTCTCTCCGGCGGCTCCGAGCATCCGCGCGACCTGCCCATCGAAGGCCGGGACCTGCATGGCATTCACTTCGCCATGAACTTCCTGCCGCAGCAGAACCGCCGCGTCTCCGAGGAACCGCTCGCCAATGTCGAGCCGATCCTGGCAGGCGGCAAGCATGTCGTCGTTATCGGCGGCGGCGACACGGGCTCTGACTGCATCGGCACCTCGCGCCGCCAGGGCGCCCTGTCGATCACGCAGCTGGAAATCATGCCGAAGCCGCCCGTGATGGAGAACAAGCTCCTGACCTGGCCGGATTGGCCGCTGAAACTGCGCACTTCCTCCAGCCAGCAGGAAGGGGCAGAGCGCGAGTTCGCGGTGATGACGCAGAAATTCACCGGCGAGGACGGCCAGGTGAAAAAGCTGCACTGCGTGCATGTGGACGAAAACATGAAACCCATAGCGGGCACGGAATTCGAGCTGAAAGCCGACCTCGTGCTGCTTGCCATGGGCTTCGTTCATCCCGTCCATGAAGGCATGCTGGAAGAGCTCGGCGTCGAGCTCGACCCGCGCGGCAATGTGGCAGCAGACACGATCCGCTACAAGGCCAGCCGCGAGAAGATCTTCACCTGCGGCGACATGCGCCGCGGCCAGTCGCTGGTCGTCTGGGCCATCCGCGAGGGCCGCCAATGCGCCCGCGAGGTCGACCTTGCCCTGATGGGCAAGACGGACCTGCCCCGCTAAGCCTGGCGGTATAAAACGTAAAAGCCCCGCTTCATCCGAAGCGGGGCTTTTTCTTTGCGGGAACGATAGGCACCTAAACCCCGCCTTGCGCGCCGCGCAGCAATGCCCCCTCACGTTCCCCGGCGGGCAGTTCCTCTTCCACATCGTCCCAGGTTGCCGCGCGCCAGACGTCGATCTTGGCGCGCACCTCTTCGGCAAATTGCGCAAGGCCGCGTTCGTTCATCTGCTCGTGCCAGGTCTCGGACATGACGATGATCGTGTCTTCCACCGGGCCGACGGAAAGCCCGCTCACCATGGTCACAAGCCGCCCGCTATTCAAAAGCGCAAGCACGGCGGCGGCGATGATCAGCGCCCGCCAGAGCCGGCCGATCTGGTAATGGGTCTCGCGTTCCTCGCGCAGGAAGCCGCGCGGCACCGCCTCCCAGCCCTGCTCGACCTCGCCGTTCTGAAAGATCACCCGGTCCGTCGTTGCCAGCGCCTGGTTCTGCGGCACGATCTCGCCCGGATTGGAAAGCGCTACATCCTGTCCCATAGCCCCTGCATCCTCATGTCTCCAGCCCGCCTAGAACTGGAAATAAATAAACGGCGCAACGCCTGCCGGCGCCGCAGCCCAGATAAGAAAGATACCAAGCCCGAGCACCAACCCCAAGACGGCGGAAGGCGCATATTCAAGCGGGCGCGCCAGCCATTCGGCAAGCTTCGGCGGGGTAAACTGGAAGCAAAGCGAACCCGCGATCAGCGCCGCAATGAAGGGCGTCACGTAAAGCGAGGGCACAGACCAGTCGGCAAGCCCCGTCACGTAAGTCGACGCCAGGGTGAAATTCTCCGCCCGGAAGAAAATCCAGGCAAAGCAAACAAGATGGAACGTGGCAATAACGCCAAGCACCCTGTTAAGCGGGCGCGAAAGACGGGTGATATAGCCGGGCTCTTCTCCCGCAGGCGGGGCAAGGGCGTTCAGCTTCTGGCGGGCGAAACGCTCGATCCCGAGCGCTGCGCCGTGAAAGGCGCCCCAGAAAACGAAGGTCCAGGCCGCCCCATGCCAAAGCCCGCCCAGAAACATCGTCAAAAAGAGATTGCGGTAGGTGGCAAAACCCCCGCCCCGGTTCCCGCCCAGGGGAATGTAAAGATAATCCCGCAGCCAGGTGGAGAGGGAAATGTGCCAGCGGCGCCAAAAATCCTGCAAGGACGAGGCGCGGTAAGGCTGATTGAAGTTTTCCGAGAACTTATAGCCGAGCAGCGCGGCGACCCCGATGGCAATATCCGAATAGCCGGAAAAATCGCAATAGATCTGCACCGCATAGCCGTAAACCCCGATCAGAAGATCCGCGCCGCCAAGCACGGAGGGATCGAAAAAGACCGGATCCACAAGCTCGGTCGCCAGATAATTGGCGATCACCATTTTCTTGATGAGACCGGAAAGGATCAGCACCACACCGATCGCGCCCATGGCGCGGGTCAGGCGCGGGGTCTCGTCGAGCTGCGGCAGAAAATCCGCCGCGCGCACGATGGGCCCGGCGACAAGCTGCGGGAAGAACGAGATATAGAGAAAGACATCCAGCACCGAGTGCGAGGCGCGCACATGACCCCGGTAGACATCCACCACATAGGAAATGCCCTGGAAGGTGAAGAAGGAAATCCCCACCGGCAAAATGACCTGCATGAAAGGCAGATCCCGCTCCAGATTGAGCGTTTCCAGAAGCACGCGCAGACTGTCGAGGAAGAAACCGTAATATTTGAAGAAGCCGAGAATACTTAGATTGAGAATGACGGCGAACGCCACCACGGTTTTGCGCATGGAAGGCCGGCCCAGCCTGTCGAGCAGCCAGCCGGCGGAAAAATTGATGGCCGAGGACAAGACCAGAAGGCCGACAAAGCGCCAGTCCCACCAGCCATAGAAAAAATAGCTCGCGCCGACGAGAAAAAGCTTACGCCAATTCGGATCGCGGCGAAGCTCCCAGCCCACCGCGAAGACAACGAGAAAGAAAACACCAAACTCGAAAGTTGGGAAAAGCATCCGCCGCCTGACACATGTTACGCGCTACATTAACCGTCAGGGGGCGTGACGGAGCCCAGATTGTCAGGCTTAGCGCGCCTTTTCGCAACAGGCGCATGACATCTTGGTTAATGGGGCGGCCCGCTCAGAAAAGCGTCTTTCCCGCGCCCCGCGCCCGGCACTGCGCCGCCTCATAAGGCCCCATCAAAGCCTCCCAGAAACGCGCGGCAAGCCGCTCGGCGCCCGCAGGGGTCAGATGCACATGATCGGGATAGGCGAGCGCCGGTTCGGCGAGCGCCCAGTCATGGATGGCGCAGGCAGTTCCATCCCCCACCGCCATGGCCGCCGCCGCATTCCAGAAGAAAGCGCCTTCCGCGGCTGCCGTTTCTTCCTGTGCGGCGCGCACGGCGCTCAAGGAGGGCGGCGCGTGCCAGCGGGCGAGCACCGGGCTTTCCTGTGCGAGGAGCGCTCCATATTTCGCTTTTTCGTTCAGCGCCAGCGGCACGCACGGATAGGTCCGCCGCTCCGCCCCGGTTTTCAGATAGGAGGGAAGCCGCGCCCCGCTGCGCGCACCGATAACGGCAAGGGAGGCCCCGGGCGCCCACTCGCTGAGCCGGCGCAGCTTCTGCCCGAGCAGGCGCTTATAGGAAACAGGCGAAAGCGCATCATCGAAACCTTCATTCGTGCCGTAATCGAGAATGATGAGATCGGGCTGCAGCGCCTCAAGCTCGGCGCGCAAAACATCCTCGTCCCAGCGCTCAAGAACAGAAAGTCGCGCGCCCGGAATGCCCTGCGCTTCGTAAAGAACGCCGCTTGCAGGCGGCGCGCTGCCCCAGCCGAGCACTGTGACGGGCCCATCGCCCATGGGGCGCAGTTCCGCCCGGCTGGCCATTCCGCGTTTCAGCGCAACGCGGATGAGCCCGCGGCCTTTCGTGGAAAAGACCCCCGCCTCTTCTCCATTTAGAAGAAGCTGAAAAGAGCCGCCCTCCGGCGTGCCCCAGACATCCACGGCAAAAGAAGAAAAAGCCCCCGCCCGCGCGGCAAGGCGCATAAAGTCCGCCGCCGAGCCGCTTTGCGCGCGAATGCCGGTCAGGCCGAATGGCCCTGACGCCTCCACACGCTGGCTATTGGCAATTTGCCAGCCCGCCGAGGCCGACACTTCATAGCCCTGGCGCGCAAAATAAGGAAAAGGCTCGGCAGGCGGAAAAAGCCCGCGCCCGCCGTCGCCGAAACGGACCTGAAAACGCGCGGCAAGATCGCCGCTGAAGCGGTCGGCGGCGATATGGCTGTCACCGAGATGCAGAATGGAAACCGCCCGGGTGCGCGTGCCGCTCTCAAGCTCCTCCAATGCGCCGTAAAAAGCGGCAAGGCCGGGCGCCGGCGCAAGGGCCGGCCCGCAACTTTCTGAAGCGCAGGCGCTGAGCGCTGAAATAAGAAGAAAGGCGAGGCCGGCTTTAGCGCAGCGGCCAGCTCCAATCGTCGGCACGTCCGGGGCGAAGCTCCGGCACCTCGATGGGGGCGGCCTGCGCGCTTTGAACTTCGCTTTCAGCGCCGTGAGCCCCATCGGCAGAGGCCTCTTCCTCATTGCCTTGCGCAGGCGCTTGAGGTTCGGCCACCGTCTCCTCTTGAGGCTCGGAGACAGCCGCGCTTTGCCGGACTTTCCCGGCCGGTGCATCGAGGCGCACATAGCCCTTGTCGATATCGGTTTTAATCGCATCCGCTACTATAGAGGCGAGCACCTGATAACCGGCAAGGGTGAAATGAATGCCGTCATCAGCGCGCAGCAGCTTTTCCCGCCCGCGCAGGTCCGGCCCGTAGGCGGTGTACTCGCCCTTGGCATTCGCAAGGCCTTCCCAGGTCGGCACGAAGGGCACACCCGCGCGCGCCGTTTCCTCGCGGTAGATCGAGTTGAAATATTGCATGTCGCCGCCGAAACGCGCCGAGCGCATCACCGGAATGCCGACCCAGTAAATATAGGCCCCACGCGCCTGCAGCGAGGCGGTGAAGCGGCGGATGCGCTCACGGTATTCCTGTTCCCAACCCTTGGCCCGCAGCGGGTAGCGTTCGCCCTTGCCATTGACGATAACCTGCCGGTCGTTCGTGCCGATCATCACCACGGCGATATCGACACGCTCTTCCTCGAGCACGCGCTCAACATTCGCATTCCAGTCATAATATTCCGAGCGCACAAAGCCCGAGGCGACTTTCGAGCGTTTGATGACCTCAAAACGCTTGTCGCCTTTCAAGACGCGGTAAAGCCCCGCCCAAAGCCCGTCGCCGAGCGAATCGCCCAGCACCACGACATTGAATTTCTTGCGGGCGGCGTAATCGGGCGCGGGCAGCACCTGCCCGGCCCCGCCCGGGTCGCCGGGCTCACGGATCGGTTTGGAAAGAATGGCATCGGACGGCGCCGGCCGGGCCAGCGGCAGATAATCGGCAACCTCCGCGCGGGTGGCGGACGCCCAGAAAAGCGCGCCGCCTAAAGCCAAGAGCGCAAAGGCTGCCCGTTTGATCTTTGCCGCCCTGTCTATGTGCGTCCTGTCCGCGCTTGCAGCGCGGGCGGCACTTGCCCCCCTGGTCATCCTGTCCAGTCCCCATTTCACAAATACAAGGTCCAGCCTGTCCCGCAGCGGCACAGAACTGCCCTTTGAGCCTTCCAAGCCCCTCCCGTTGCAGGGATCGGGCCGGAAAGCCGGCCTAAACGGTATCGCGGATCGATGCTGAAATACCGGCAAGCGGCCCCCCGCTTTAGCCCGGCAGCATATCTCGCCAAGTCCCGCCCCGATCATAATCGGCACTGGCGGTCACGCCAAACGTTCCGGCAAGGGCCTGCGTAAGCGCTTGATTTGGCTCTTAAACTGCCGTGCGTAACAGCTCGCTCACCACCCGTTCCAGGTCTTTGAGCGAGGCGCAGGTCTGGGCCCGGTCGCAGTGCGGGGTAAAGGAGCGCATGACGCTGTCGCCCGTATTCCAGAGTGATTTCGGCTCCGGGTTGAGCCAGATGACCCGCCGGGCGCGGTCATGGATTTTGTCCAAAATATCGGCGCGCGGGTTGGCATTATTCGAGCGCCCGTCCCCCAGCATGATCACCGTCGTATGATGATCCACATCATCAAGGGCAAGATCGGCGAAATCTTCCAGCGCCATGCCGTAATCCGTCGCCCCGCCGCCATGCACATGCATAGTCTCGGCAATCGCTTTTTCGATGCCCTCCTTCTCGAAGAGATCCGTCACTTCCCCCAGCCGGCCGGAAAAAGCAAAGGCGCGCACCTGCGGCAAAACCTCGCTGAGGCTGTAAAGGAACATCAGGAGAAAGCGCGTATATTGCGCGACGGACCCGGAGACATCGCAGATCGCCATCACTTTCGGGCGGTCCACCTTCTCGCTTTTCCAGACGATGTCGAAAAGCAGCCCGTCATATTCGATATTCTTGCGGATGGTCTTGCGCACATCGAGCTGGCCGCGCAGCGTGCGTTTCTTGCGGCGGGAATTGAGCGCGATGAGCTTCTTCGCCATCTTCTTCACAAGCTGGCGAATGACCTTGGCGTCCCGATGGTCGACATTGGAAAGGCGCACCTGGGAGAGCACTTCCTCGCGCAGGCGCTTGCCGGCATTGGCAGTATAAAGTTCAAGCTGCTGCTCGACATAATCGCGCACCTGCGCGCGCAAGCCGTCACGCATCTCGCGGATTTCCTGCCCGCGCGCATCGCCCGCTTCCGTGCCCTGCCGCTCCGCCACCTCGATCGCCTGATCGAGCGTTTCGAGCCCCATTTCCTCCAGAATACGCCGCACATACATGCCGCGCTGCGTGAAAAGCCGGATGCGGTTGAGCTGCGTGCGCCGGGCCGCCTCCGCCAGCGCCATTTGCAGGGCGGCGGCATCGCCTGCTTCGAGCATTTCTAGAAGGTTCTGCCCGCCGGGCGCATTGGGGCCTGCATGCGGTACATCGCCCTCATTGACCGGCCCGCCGCCGGGCTTGCCGCCGGACTGCGCCCCTTGCGGCGCGCCGCCATCGCCGCCCGAGCTTTGGCCGGGCATGGATGGGGCCCCGCCTTCTTCGCCGCCTTCGCCATCGCTCGGCGCGTCTTGCCCGCTCTCGCTTTCCTCGCCTTCGCCCTCCCCGTCTTTCGCCTGGCCGGGGCCGTCTTCGCGCTTGGGCGGCGGCTTGAACTGGTCGAAGGCAAAGAACTTGTCGAAGGTTTCGTCGAAGGAGAACTTTTCTTCTTCGGTTTTGGCGAGCACCTGGCCCAGCGAGTGCTTGAGCACCTGCCTATTATCGAAGCCCACGAGTTCGACGGTGCGCCCCGCATCGATACTTTCCGATATCGACACGCGCACATCCGCCGCCCGCAGCGCCCGGATAAATTCGGTCAGAACCTCGCTCATGGTCTCGTCCCCGGCGCCGGCTACGCGCTCGCCTTTTGCGCTTGAGAGGTCAGGGCGTTGATTTCCCCGTCCACATTCTCGATATCGTCCTGAAACTTGAGAAGCACGTTCAGCGTGTCGCGCACGAGCTCCGCATCGAGCGTTTCGGCATGAAGCAGCACCAGCGTGCGCGCCCAGTCGATCGTCTCGGAAACCGAGGGATGTTTTTTAAGTTCGAGCGTGCGCAGGCCCTGCACGAAGGCGACAAGCTGCTTGCGCAAACCTTCTTCCACATCCGGCACCCGCGCCTTGATGATGTCGTTCTCAAGCTTGGAATCGGGGAAGGGAATGTAAAGGTGCAGGCAGCGCCGCTTCAGCGCATCGCCGATCTCACGCGAATTGTTCGAGGTCAGGAACACGATGGGCGTGCTCTTGGCCTTGATCGTTCCGAGCTCCGGCACGGAAATCTGATAGTCCGACAAAAGCTCCAGCAGGAAAGCTTCGAACTCGTCATCCGACTTGTCGATCTCATCGATTAGAAGCACCGCGCCCTTTTCCGACCACAGCGCTTTCAAAAGCGGGCGCGGTTCCAGAAACTCGGTGGAGAAAAACGTGTCGTCGAATTCGTGCAAGCGGTCCATGGACTGTTTCAGCCCCACGGTCCCTTCCATCAGATCGCCGAGCTTTTCTTTCAGCACCTGCGTGTAAAGCAGCTGCTTGCCGTATTTCCATTCATAAAGCGCCTTGGCTTCATCGACGCCTTCGTAACATTGCAGGCGGATCAGCTCCTGGCCGAGATATTCCGCCGTCGCCTTGGCAAGCTCGGTCTTGCCGACGCCGGGCGGGCCTTCCACGAGAATGGGCTTGCCCAGTTTCCGGGAAAGGAAAATCGACGTGGCGATCTGCTTGTCGCAAATATAGCCGCCCTTGGCGAAGCCTTCGCGGACCGCCTGAATTTCGTCCTCGGGTTTCACGTGACGCATGCTCCCTGATGCTGCTTTCTTATTGGCCGGGAGACTATCAGCCGGGCCCGCGCGCCGCCAGCCGCCTGAGCCCTGCAAATACCCCGTTTTTCCCCTCACTCCTGTCCATAGGTGCGCGCGCTTTGTACATGAGTGAGCAGCAAAAGAGCAAAACGCAGGGGAAAGCAGGGCTGGCTCTCGGGCTCAAACTGGCTACAATCCCGGCAATTTCAACGACCAGAAAATGGGAGATGCGTCATGGGCAATATCAACGACGTCGCCGACCTTTCCACGGAAGGCGAGATTGCCGTCCTTACCTTGAATTCGCCCCCCGTCAACGCGCTGTCCGCGCCGGTGCGCGAGGGGATTTTCGAAGGCATTAAAAAAGCGACCGCCGACAGCGCCGTGAAAGCCATCGTGCTGATCTGCGACGGGCGCACCTTCATCGCCGGTGCCGATATTACCGAATTCGGCAAGAAACCGACGGGCCCGAGCCTTTTCGATGCGCAGGACATGATCGAGAACGCCTCCGTTCCCGTCATTGCCGCCATCCACGGCACGGCGCTTGGCGGGGGCCTGGAAGTCGCGCTGACCTGCCATTACCGCGTGGCGGTTCCCTCCGCCAAATGCGGCCTGCCGGAAGTGAACCTCGGCCTGCTGCCGGGCGCCGGCGGCACGCAGCGCCTGCCCCGCATCGTCGGGCCGGAAAAGGCCCTGGAAATGGTCACGACCGGCCAGCATGTGCCCGCCAAAAAGTGCCTTGAAATGGGCCTCGTCGATGAGCTGGCCGAAGAAGGCAAGCTGCGCGAGGGCGCTGTTGCCTTCGCCAAGAAGGTGGTTGCCGAAAACCGCCCGCTGAAAAAAGTCCGCGAGATGAACGACAAGGTGGAAGCGGCGCGCGGCAAACCGGAAATCTTCGACAATTTCCGCAAATCCATCGCCCGCAAGACCCGCGGCTTCCTCGCCCCGGAATACAATATCCAGTGCATCGAAGCGGCGGTGAACAAATCCTTCGATGAAGGCATCAAGGTCGAGCGCGATCTTTTCACCAAGCTTGTGACCGGCGAGCAGTCCGCAGCCCAGCGCCATGTTTTCTTTGCCGAGCGCCAGGTCTGGAAAGTGCCGGGCATCGACAAGGACACGAAGCGCATTCCCATCGAAAAAGTCGGCATCATCGGCGCCGGCACGATGGGCGGCGGCATTTCCATGAACTTCGCCAATGCCGGCATCCCGGTCACCATCGTTGAGCGCGATCAGGCGCCCCTCGACAAGGGCCTCGGCACGATCCGCAAGAACTACGAGAACACGGCCAAGAAAGGCCGCATCTCCATGGACGATGTGGAAAAGCGCACCGGCCTCATCCAGGGCTCGACGGATATGAAGGCACTGGCCGATTGCGACCTCATCATCGAAGCCGTGTTCGAGAATATGGACGTGAAGCAGGACATTTTCCGCCAGCTCGATGAAATCTGTAAACCGGGCGCCATCCTCGCCACCAACACCTCGGCGCTGAATATCGACGAGATCGCCAGCGTGACGAAGCGCCCGGAAGCGGTGATCGGTCTGCACTTCTTCTCCCCCGCCAACGTCATGCGGCTTCTGGAAGTCGTGCGCGCCGACAAGACCTCGAAAGAGGTGATCGCCACCTCCATGGACCTTGCCAAGAAGATCGGCAAGATCGCCGCCCTTGTCGGCGTCTGCCCCGGCTTCGTCGGCAACCGCATCCTCGCCCAGCGCCAGCGCGAAGCGAACAAGCTCATCCTGGAAGGCGCCATGCCCTGGGATGTGGACCGGGTGCTTTTCGATTTCGGCCTGCCCATGGGCCCCTTCGCCATGTCGGACCTTGCTGGTCTCGACCTTGGCTGGCGCAAGGAAAACTCCAAGGGCGAAACGATCCGCGACGTGCTCTGCGAGATGGACCGCCGCGGCCAGAAGACGGGCGCCGGTTTCTACGATTATGACGAGAACCGCAAAGCCACGCCGTCGAAAGTCGTTGAAGACATCATCAAGGATTTTGCCGAGAAGAAGCAGATCCAGCGCCGCGATATTTCCGATCAGGAAATTCTGGAACGCTGCGTCTATCCGATGATCAATGAAGGCTTCAAAATCCTGGAAGAAGGCAAGGCCATCCGCGCCTCCGACATCGACATCGTCTGGATCAACGGCTATGGCTGGCCGGTCTACCGGGGCGGCCCGATGTATTACGGCGAAAAGATCGTCGGCCTGGATAAAGTCCTCGCCAAGATGCAGGAATTCCAAAAAGCGCACGGCGACGATTTCGAGCCTGCCGCGCTGCTGGAAAAAGCGGTCAAGGAAGGCAAGAGCCTTTCCGAGCTCGGCTACTAAGCCGCTCCAGCGCAAACAAAAAAGCAAAGGCCCGCCTCACCGGCGGGCCTTTTTGCATCCACACTCTTTTCCCGATCCCGCAGAATTGAGCCCCCGCCCCTGTAAAGCGGTAGGCGAAATGCTTAGGTTGGACGCATCATCTTTTTCATCTTGCAGGGAGCTACCCCCATGAGCATCACCCTTTATGACCTGTGCGGCCAGGATGACCGGCGCTTCAGCCCCTTTTGCTGGCGCACGAAATATGCGCTTGCCCATAAGGGACTCGCATTCGAAACCGTGCCCGTCTCCTTCAGCGCCATCAAGACGATCGGTGACGGCTCCTTCAAGACCGTGCCGGTGATCGAAGATAACGGCACCTGGGTCGGAGACAGCTGGGAGATCGCGAAATATCTCGACAAGGCCTATCCGGATAAACCTGCTCTCTTCCCGAGCCCGGAGGTCGAAGCACTATGCCATTTCGTCGAGACCTGGCAATTCTCGAACGTGCTGCGCCAGGCCTTCCCCGCTTACGTCCATGACATCTATCTCCATGTGAAAGAAGAAGACCGGACCTATTTCAAAGAAAGCCGGGAAAAACAGCTGGGCGGCACGAAGCTCGAAAGCCTGGTCGAAACGCGCGAGGAAAAACTGCCCGGCCTGCGCTCCGCGCTCTTTCCCTTGCGCATGACGCTTGGCAATCAGCGCTGGCTTTCCGGCGATACGCCCGGTTATGCCGATTATCTCATTCTCAGCACCTTCCTGTGGCTCGGCTCCGTTGCCACGCTGCCGGTACTTGAAAAAGACGATCCGCTCCTCGTCTGGCTGGAAAAAGGCCGCGACCTTTATGACGGTCTTGGCCGCACCTCGCCCTGCAACGAGATCGCCGCTTAAGACCTACGCTCACGCAGCAAAAAACCCCGGCCTTTCGAACCGGGGTTTTTCATGCGCGATGGGCGGTGAATTACGCCGCCGCGAATTTCGACAGGCGCTGATTGATGATCGCCTGGGCTTCCGTAACGATGCCCTCGATCAGTTCCTTGCAGGTCGGAATGTCGTGGATGAGGCCGGCCACCATGCCGCAGCTCCAGGCCCCTGCATCCATTTCCCCTTCCTGCATCACCTTCGGGTAAACCCCGCCGACGAGATGCGCGATATCTTCGATCGTCGTCGCCGCGCCTTTTTCACGCTCGATCTCGACGATCTTTTCCACCGCCGCGTTGGAAAGCACGCGCTCGGTATTGCGCAAGGGGCGCATCACAAGGCGCGTATCGAGCTCGGTTGCCGCAACCAGCGCCTTTTTCACATTCTCATGCACCGGGGCTTCTTTCGTCGCGATGAAGCGCGTGCCCATATTGATGCCGTCCGCACCCAGCGCCAAAGCGGCGACGAGCTGCGACGCCGTCCCCATGCCGCCGGAGGCAACGAAGGGAATTTTCAGCTCTTCGGCGGCGCGCGGCAGAAGGATCATGTTCGGAATGTCATCCTCGCCCGGATGGCCGCCGCACTCGAACCCGTCGACGCTCACCGCATCGCAGCCGATGCGTTCGGCTTTCAGCGAGTGGCGCACGGAGGTGCATTTATGGATGACCTTGATGCCGGCTTCCTTCAGCGCGGGCATATAGGCTTCGGGCGAGCGGCCCGCCGTTTCCACGATCTTCACGCCGCCGTCCACGATCGCCTTGATGTAGCCGGGATAATCCGGCGCGGCAAAGCCCGGCAGGAAGGTCAGGTTCACACCGAACGGCTTGTCCGTCATGGACTTGCACTTGGCGATTTCATTCGCCAGGTCCTCCGGGGTGCGCTGGGTGAGGCCCGTGATGATGCCGAGCCCGCCCGCGTTCGAAACCGCCGCCGCCATTTCGGCAAAGCCCACATAATGCATGCCGCCCTGAATGACCGGATGCTCGATGCCGAAAAGCTCGGTAATACGCGTTTTCATGACTGTCTCCCTGCAGAGTTTTGTTTTGGGATAATCGATTGGCCGACAGATTAGTGCAGGCGCGGGCCGGGCGCTACGCCGCTTATGAACCGTCGCCGTTCAAATTTGTACCAGCGACACGCTTGACGGTACGGAAACCCAAATGGCTCGCCCCAAGGCCGAGGTCCTGCGGATGGCGGGCGCCCGGCCGGTAGCGGCGGCAATAATTGGGCGCGCAGAGAAACGAGCCCCCCTTGATGACCCGCACCGGAATGCCCGGCTGGCGGGGATCGTGGCTCGTCTCCCGCGAAATGCCTTGCGGGTCTGTCACCCCTTCAGCCTGGCGCGGGCCGTACCAGTCACCCGTCCATTCCCAGACATTGCCGATCATGTCGTAAAGGCCGTAGCCGTTCGGCTCATAACAGCCCACGGGACTTGCCAGATGCGCCCCGTCTTCCGCGCCGTCATAAAGCGGAAAGACGCCCTGCCAGGTATTGGCGAGATGCCGCCCTTCCGGCGTCAGCGTATCCCCTTCCCAGGCATAAGAGCGCCGCTCCAGCCCGCCGCGCGCGGCGAACTCCCATTCCGCTTCGCTGGGCAGGTCCCGCCCCGCCCAGCGCGCATAGGCAAGCGCGTCTTCGTAAGTGATATGTACGGCGGGATAATCTTCCCGCCCCTCAATGCTGCTCCCCGGCCCTTCCGGATGGCGCCAATTGGCGCCCTCCACGAATTGCCACCACTGTGTGATGTCCCCGCCCCGGGGAAGATCCGCCGGCATGATGAAGACGACCGAGCCCGGTTTCAGGAACTCTGCCGGAACGCCCGGAAAATCCGCCGGATCGGGCCCCGTCTCCGCCACGGTCTTATAGCCCGTCTCTTCGACAAAGGCGCTGAATTGCCTGTTCGTCACTTCATGGGCATCGATGGAAAAGGGGCCGACCTCCACTTCCCGAAGCGGGCCTTCATCCTCATAGACCGTGCCGCCCATGGTAAAACGCCCGCCGGCAAGGTGTACTTCGCTGCCCAGCTTATCGTCGGGAAGACAAGAGGCGCGCGCCGGCCCCGCTTCGGGCCGGCTGAGGACATAAGCCCCCGCCCCCGCCAGAAGGCAGAGCGCCAGAACGCCGAAAACCGCCCAATAAGCCCGTTTCATCGCCACTCCTGAAAACCTCATCCATAAGGGTTATGGCATATTGCCCGCCAATATCCCAATATGCCGCCATGACCAGCGGCAACAGCATAGACGGAAATAAAGAAGCGGGGATAAGTCTCGATCCGGCTCTTCTGGAGCGGTATCTCGCCTTTCTCGACCGGCTTTATGAAACGCGCATGCGCCTTCATGTGGGCGATGCCCAGGCCGCCGTCATGCGCATTCTCACCCGCGCCTGCACGATCGAGGGCGAGCCCGGCGTTTCCCTGCACGCCCTTGCCCGGCAAACCGGCATTCCCCGCGAGACCCTGCGCCGCAAAATCGGCACGCTCATCAACAAACGCTTCGTGGAACAGGATACGGAAAAGCGCTTCCGGCCGACCGAAGCCTACCGCCTCGCCTCCCGCCAGGACATGATCGAGACCACCCGCGAAATGCTGATGCTTGCCGAGGAACTGCGCCCCTTCATCGAAAAGCTGGACGGGAAAAAGTAGTCCGCACGCGCATTCGCCGGCTTCATGGCCCCCGGGACAAGCCCGGGGTGACAGCCACGGCAAATGGCAAAGCCTCGCCTCACATAAAAGCCGTCACCCCGGCCTCCGAGCCGGGGTCCACACAGCCTATCCCTTTACAGCAGTGCCTTAGGGCCTCACCCCAAAAGCGCATCCGCCAGCAGGCGGCGGTGATAGACCGCATCGCCGTGCTGATATTCGCACCAGAGCGCCCGGCGCCGGTAAAGCTGGGCATCGCATTCATAGGTAAAGCCGAAGCCGCCATGAAACTGGATTGCCCGGTCCGAGGCGAAGGAGAAGGCCTCGCTTGCCACGGACTTTGCCATGCGCGTCGCCGCCTCGCCTTCGCCCTGCTGGTTGAAATTGCTGGCGGCGCTATAAAGGTGTGAACGCGCCTGCTCATAAGCGATATGGGCATCCACCACCGTGTGCTTGAGCGATTGGTAAGAGCCGATCAGCTTGCCGAACTGTTTGCGCGTCGTCAGATACTCGAGCGTGTAATCGATGGCACTCGCCGCCCCGCCGCACATTTCAGCCGACAGCAATAGCGACGCCACAAGCTCGATATGGCGTAGCGCCTGAACGGCCTTGCCTTCATCGAGAAGCGCGGAGGCAGGCACGGAAACCCCATCAAGCACGATCTGATAGGACCGGCGCGTCTCGTCGATCACCGTTTCCCGGCGCGCGTTCAGCTTGCCGATTTCCTCTTTGCCGAGCACGGCAAGCACCGGCTTGCCGCCGAGATTGAGCGAGAGGATGAGATAATCCGCGGAAGGCAGATCGAGCACGAAAGTCTTCTTACCGGAAAGCTTCAACACATCGCCTTCGCGCCGCGCCTCGGCCTCCACATGGGTAAGGTCCCAGTCACCATGTTCTTCCATCAGGGCAAGGCTCGCCGGCGCACCGGCGCAGATTTCCGGCAGCAGCGCTTTTTTCTGCGCCTCCGTACCGCCCGCCAAAATCGCCTGAGCGGCGAGCGTCGTCGGCACGAAGGGCCCGGCCATCAAATGCCGGCCCATCTGCTCGGCAACCGGCACGACCTCGGCAAGGGAAAGGCCGATGCCGCCGAACTCTTCAGGCACGGCAATGCCGAGCCAGCCGAGCTCGGCCATTTCTTTCCAGACGGCAGGATCGTAGCCCTGCTCGTCTTCCAGCAATTTGCGGACTTTTTCGACCGGCGACTTTTCCCGGCAGAAGGAGGCGGCAATATCCAGAAGCTGCGCCTGCTCTTCACTGAACCCGATGGTGCTTCTTTTCATGATCTTCTCTCTTCGGCTTTCTTAAAGACAGGACGCATCAGCCCTTGGGCAGGCCAAGAACGTGCTCACCGATAATGTTGTGCTGGATTTGGCTCGTGCCGCCGCCGATCGTGGCGGAGAAGGAATTGAGATAGGCGCGCTGCCAGATCCCTTCATCATAAGCATCTTCCTCGCCCACATAATAAGCCGCCTTCGGCCCCTGCAGGGAAAGCGCGAACTCGTTGAGGCGGCGGTAAAACTCCGTCGACATCAGCTTGGAGGAAAGGGCGAGCGAGGCCGGCCGATCCTGCGTCAAAGGCTGAATGCGGCTGCGGCTCGAGCAAAGTTGCAAGGAGCGCGCCTCGATCATCAATTGCACGAGCTTGTCGCGCACCACCGGGTCTTCCATCGCAGGCTTGCCCCCGCGCGTCGCCTTGCGGGCAAGATCGAGAATGGCTTCCGGATCCGAGGCCACCATCACATGGCCGCCCGCCTGGCCGCGCCGCGCACCGCGCTCATATTCCAGCGTGCGCATGGCCACAAGCCAGCCCTCGCCTTCCTTGCCCATCAGGCTTTCGGCGGGAATGCGCGCATCGGTAAAGAAAGTCTGCGTGAAGCCGTATTCCCCGGTCAGCTTGCGGATCGGCACCGTCTCGATGCCCGGCACCGTCATCGGCGAGAGGAAGAAGCTGAGCCCGGCATATTTATTCGGCGCATCGGGGTTCGTGCGGGCGAGCAGGATCATGTATTTGGCGTAATTGCCCTGCGTGGTCCAGATCTTCGAGCCGTTAAGCACATACTCGTCCCCATCACGCACCGCTTTCGTCTGCGCATTGCCGAGGTCGGAGCCGTGATCGGGTTCGGAGAAACCCTGGCACCAGATATCTTCAGCCGAAAGAATGCCCTTGATGTAGCGCTTCTTCTGTTCTTCCGTGCCGATATCCAGAATAAGCGGCCCGGCCCAGTTGAGCCCGATCGCATTCAGCATGATCGGCGTCTGCGCCCTGGCAAGTTCCTGGCTAGCAATGTCCTGAAAGGCCTGGTCGAGCCCATGGCCGCCATATTCCTTCGGCCAGGCGGCGCCGAGATAACCTGCCTCATAAACCTTGTTCTGCCATTCGCGCAGAAAATTGAACTGCTCGTCTGTACCCACTTCCATGAAAGTGAGCGGCAGCATGAAGCCGGGATTGGCGGGGGCGTTTTCCTTTACCCAGGCCGCAGCTTCGGCGCGGAACTCGTCGAGCTCTTTTTGGCTGATCGTGCTCATGGATTTTCCTCTCGTCTCGAATGGCGGCGTTTAAAGCGTGATGGCTTTCTGGAAAGCGGGCCGCGCCTGAAGGCGTTCGTAATAGGCCAGCGTATTGGGCTTGAACCCATCTTTGAAACCAAGCGTATCGGCAAGATAAAGCGCATAGCCGACGCAAATATCCGCCACGGTGAAGCGGTTGGCGCAAAGATAGTCTTTTCCCTCGAGCCCCTTTTCGACCGAGCGCAGGCGGGCAAAGAACCACTGGGTGTAATCGTCGGCGGCCTGTTTCAGGCGCCGCTCTTCCGGCTCAAGCTGCGTGTAGCGCAGAACGATCGTCTGCGGGAAGGTCAAGGTCGCATCGGAGCGGTGGATCCAGTTGAGGTAATTGCCGTAGTCCTTGTCGCCCAGCCCGAGCGCAATATCGGTAGGCCCATATTTCTCGGCCAGATACTGGCTGATCCCGGCGGATTCCGTCATCTGCGCTTCGCCGTCGTCCATGAAGGGCACCGTGCCCAGCGGATTGACCTCGAGATAATTCTCCTGGAAGAAGCGCGGCGGAAATTTCATCGCCACCAGCTCGTAAGGCAGCCCCATTTCCTCCAGCGTCCAGAGCGGGCGCACAGAGCGCGAGCCCTGACAGTGATAGAGTTTGACCGTCATCCTGGATGTCCCTGTTTATTCACCGGCGGGTTGGCCCCGCTTCGGCCGGCAGCATAGCCGATCTGACAGGTTGTCACGAGGCCGCACGGTAAAAAACCACTTGCCGCAACGGCACACTGGCGCGGCGGCGATGATTCATTTCTTGAGAGCGAAGAACGGGAGACCGCCACGCAAAAAGAAACGCTCCCGCCGCCGAAAGGCGGAACGGGAGCGCTCGTCCGTTTGGAGGGTTCGGGGGACTTAAACCCTAGCGGCGGACGGTATGGAGGCAGCGCCGTTCCAGTGATGGTGCAACAAAGTAACGAACTCATCCGGCCGCTCGCGCGGGAAGAAAAGCTTGGCGCCGGGAATTTCAGCGACAGGCCCTGCTCCCGGAATAGTGCCCTCCAGCCATTGCGCACATTCGAGCCCGAAAAACACATCTCCCGTTCCCCAGGCAATGAGCGTGGGCGCGGTAAGCTTGCCCAACCCGTCTTGCGCGGCCACGGTATCTGCCGGGTTCATGGACGCAAAAAAGCGGGTCATCAGCTCTGCCCGGGCGGGCGAGGCGACGAGCGGGCGGAGATAGGCTTTGAATTCGTCAGGGGAAAGAGCGCCCACATCCTCAAACCCCACCGCAAAAACCTCACGCGCCGCGTCCACATCTTCGGCCAGCCCCGCTGCGATGGCGGCAAACCCCAATTCCGCAATCGCTTGCTTGGTCGGCTTGATCGCTTCCGGCGGCCACATGTCGTGAACATCGCAATTCGTCAGCACCAGGCTCTCGATACGCTCGGGATGATTGGCCGCAAAGATCTGGGCAATCCCGCCGCCGCTATCATTGGCAACGAGATGGCAGCGCGCAATACCAAGCGCCGCACAAAATTCCTCCAGCATCCGGGCGTTGCCCGCAAAGGAAACATCTTGATCCACAGGCGTTTCCGTCGCCCCGTGGCAAAGAATGTCCAAGGCGATGCACCGGTACTCTCCCGCCAGCTTCTCCATGACGGGGCGCCAAAGCAATCCGTTCAGAAAAACCCCATGAACGAAGAGAACCACCGGCCCCTCGCCCATTTCCACATAGGCAATTCGCCCTGAAGGGGTTTCTACATATCTGCGGCGTTCGAGAAATGTGGCAACATTCATTTCGATTCTCCCTGCCCGGCGCTGCCTTCAAGCGGCGGGAATATTTATTTACCGACCAACAGTCTGTAACTTACAGACCAATGGTCGGCTTCGCAAGAGGTTTCATGCCGCCGGAAAAGAACACGCAAAAAGCCCGCAGCGACAGCGCCCGCGCCGCCTTGCTCAAGGCGGGCCGGAAGCTGTTCGGCAAAAGCGGTTTTCTCTCAACCTCCGTGAACGAGGTGGCGGCTGCGGCAGGCATGTCGAAAAGCGGGCTGCTGCATCACTTTTCGTCCAAGGCCGCCTTGTTCGAGGCGGTGTTCGAGGAAGAAGAGAAACGGCTCGCGGCACAGGTGGCAACCGAGGCGGCGGACGCCCCCGGCGCAAAAGCGCGGATGAAACGCGGCGCCAGAGCACTTCTCGATGCGCTGAACGATCCTGTATCCCGTCAGATCACGCTGATCGACGGCCCCGCAGTGCTTGGCTGGACGCAGTGGCGGAAGATCGAGGCGGCCTATGGCATCGCGCTCATTCAAACGACGCTGGAGGAAGCACAGGCCGAGGGAAGCCTTTCCAGCCTGCCGGGCGCCGCCTTCTCACGTATGTTTCTCAGCGCCCTGCACGAAGGCGCGTTCAGCATCATAGAAGACAAGTCCCAGCGGCCCGCCGTTGAGGCGATGCTGGATCAGATGATCGACGGTTTGTTTGCGCAGGGCTGAACGGCTCCCCGCACTCCTTACGCACCGCGCAGCCGCGCCAGAATTTCGGGCGTCGGATGGCCGTCCGCCGGCAGGCCCTTCGCCCGCTGCCAGCCGCGCAGTGCATCGCGCGTATTGGCGCCCAGAATGCCGTCTACCCCTTGCGTGTCGTAGCCTTTGGCGGTGAGAAGACGCTGCAGTTCTTCACGCTCGGCGCGGGCCAGCGGGCGCTGGGCGCGCGGCCAGTCCGCCGCAACCGTGCCCTTGCCCTGAAAGCGCTCCGAAAGCAGCGAGACGGCAAGCGCATAAGAGGTGGAATTATTGTAGCGCAGGATGGCGCGGAAGTTCTGCCCCACCAGAAAAGCCGGGCCTTCATAGCCCGCCGGCAGGACGAGCGAAGCGGCCTCCGCCTGCCAATCGAAACTGCTTCCCTTTGCCGGCTTCACGCCAAGCTTTTTCCAGGCGGCCAAAGGCTTGCGCACGGAAGGATCGGCCAACGCATAGTCGAAACCGTCCGGCAGTTTGACCTCAAGCCCCCAGCGCCGCCCGCTCTGCCAGCCCGAGGCGCTGAGATAATGCGCGGTCGAGCCCAACGCATCCGCCACGCTGTTCCAGATGTCCCGGCGCCCGTCCCCATCCGCATCCACCGCATAGGCGTTATAGGTGGTCGGGATGAACTGCGTATGGCCCATGGCACCCGCCCAGGAGCCCGTCATTTCGGCGACGGGGATATCGCCGCGCTGAAGAATTTTCAGCGCCGCCAGCAATTGCTGATTGCCGAAATCCTGCCGCCGCCCGGCATAGGCAAGGGTTGCAAGCGCGCGGGGCACGTTATGCGTGCCTTTGAAGCGGCCATAACCGCTTTCAAGCCCCCAGATCGCGACGATGGCATGGCGGTCCACGCCGTATTTCTTTTCCAGCCCCTCGAGCGTGCGCGCGTACATGCTCAGCTTCTCTTTGCCATCCGCAACGCGGGTGTCGGAGAGTGCGGAGTCGAGATATTCCCAAACCGCGCGGGTAAATTCGGGCTGATTGAGATTGGCCTCGATCACTTTAGGATCGGGCGAAGCGCCGCGCATCGCCTGATCGAAAATGCGTGGAGAGATGCCTGCCTGCATCGCCTTCTGCCGGAACCCCGTCAGCCAGGCGGCAAAAGCCTCGTCCTGAAAGGCGGGCGGGGCCATTGGCGTGCGTTCACCGGCGGCCCCCGCCGCCTCAGCCGAGCCGATGGCGGCAAGTCCCGCCAAACCAAGTGCCGCACATTTTACGAAGAAACGCATTCCGCTCCCCACACTCATCCTCAAGGCAGCGCATTGCCGCCATATCCCGCTTTTTCTGTCAGCGCATCATGGCCGAATTGCGCCCAAAACCCAACCGGCCAAAATGCCGCCACGCCAAGGTTGCAGAAAGGCCAAAAGAAAACCCCGCCGGCGGCAAGCGCAGGCGGGGTTCAACTTTGCTTATGAAACCGGGCTTAGCTGGCTTTGATACCGCTGAGGAAATCATGCACCCGGGACTTCATGTTTTCGGCCTGGCGAGAAAGATCTTCTGCCGTGGTCAACACGTCGGCAGAGGCGGAACCCGTCTGCTCGGCGGCGTCCTTGACGCCGTGCATGTTCTCGCTGACGCGGGCCGTTGCCGAAGACACCTGCTCGGCATTGCGCGAGATTTCGCGCGTCGCCGCTTCCTGTTCTTCCACGGCGGCGGCAACCTGCGTCACCACGCTTTCGATCTCGCCGATCCGGCCGGTGATCTTTTCGATCGCGTCCACCGCCATGCTGGTGCGGTCCTGCACCTGCTGAATCTGGGCTGCGATCTCCTCGGTGGCAGATGTCGTCTGCTCGGCCAGCGCTTTGACTTCCTGGGCAACGACGGCAAAGCCCTTACCCGCTTCCCCGGCGCGCGCGGACTCGATCGTCGCGTTGAGCGCCAGAAGGTTCGTCTGGGCGGCGATATCGCGGATCAGCGTCACCACTTCGCCGATGCGGCCTGCCGCTTCCGCCAGATCCTGCACGGAGGCGTTGGTCGAGTTCGCATCGTCCTTGGTTTCCTTGGCCAGGTTCGAGGACATCGTGACCTGACGGGAAATTTCGCTGATGGAGCCGGAAAGCTGCGTGCTTGCGGTTGCAACGGCGCCGACATTGTTCGTGGTTTCCATGGAGGTTTCCACCACTTCGGAAACGCGGGTGGAGGAATCCTTCGCCATATCGGCCAGCGAGTTCGCCGTGCCCTGCAGCTCCGTCGAGGCGGAGGAGAGGATCGTGGTCAGCTCGGTGATCTCGCCTTCAAAGCCGTGGATAAGGCCTTCAAGACGCCGGGCCCGGTCGACTTCCGCCTGCTGGCGCTCAGCGGCGGCTTCCTGAAGTTTCTGGTTTTCGATCAGGCTGCCTTTGAAGATATCGACGGCATTCGCCATCTCACCGATTTCATCACCGCGGCCGCGTGCAGGCACTTCCACGCCGTAATCCTGCTGCGTCAGACGGCGCATCACATCCGTCAGCGCCATGATAGGCTTGGAAAGGCTCTGCGTGAGAAGCCAGCCCGCCGCCACCGCCAGGGCGAGCGAGAGCGCGCCGCCCACAATGGCGACAAGGATCGTCGTGGAGAAAGCGGAGAAGGCATCCTCGCGCGCAGCGCCCACGGCAGCTTCTTCGGCTTTAAGAATTTCGACGAAGACTTTGTTGAATTCGCTCTGGAAGGCATCGCTGCCGCCGATCGCTTCCATCACCTTGGCTTCATCCGCGGTCATAGGCTGGCGCATCAGCTGGATCTGGCGGGCGGCCACATCGGCGCGCCAGCTTTCAACGATGGTTTTCAGCTTCTCAAGGTTCGCACGGCGCTCATCGCTCGTAACACTTTCAAGCAGCGCGGCATGGGTCTTATCGAAGGCAGCGCCGGCTGCCTCATAAACATCGAGATTGCCCCGGTCGCCGGTCAAAAGCAGGCCGCGTACCGCCGTCGATTGCTCGAACGCCGCCTCGCGCAGATCGCCAACCTCCTGCAGCATGGAGAAGGTATCAGCCATATTCTCCACTTCGCCCTCGGCGCGGGAGATATTCGTCACCGTCACCAGACCGGAAAGCAGAATAAGCACCACAAGCACGCCGTAAGACAGCACCAGCTTGTTGGACACTTTCAATGAATCGAGCCAGTTCATCGTCATCCCCTTAAGATTATGGCCCATCAGATTCCGGCCTTGCTGCGGCGGGCAAGCTCGGTGAGATTGACCTCGATCGTCGCAGCCCCGATGCGGTCTCCCCCATCATCGGTCAAGGTCACGTTGACCTGCGCCCGCCACGTATCCGTTTCCTCGTGATATTCGGCCTCGTCGATAAAGACGGCGGAAGGGCCGACATCGTAAGTCTTCTGGAATTTCGCTTCATCGCCCTGCCAATAGTCGGAGGTGACGGAGCTCTGGCCCGCATTCAGCCCCTTGGCATCGATCACGAAGATTTCCGAATAAAGCCCGAGCTGACCTGCCTGCACGCGCAGCAGATAGGTAGAAAGCGGGCTGTTCAAGACGGCGGTGATGAGCGGCTGATCGTCGCTCTCCGTTTCTGCGCGCCACTGTTTATCGAGCACATCGATATCGCTCTGGCCGAGAGAAGCATTCGCCTCATTGCGGCTTTCCAGCGTCAGGCGCACGACCGGCACATCGAGCCAGGTCTTCAAGCCTTCGACAAAAGCTGTGTCGAGGAGATCGGTGGAAGGCACTTCTTCCTGAACCGAGGCCACGGGCGGGCACTGCGCGGGTGCGGCGGCAAGTGCGTCACCGCCTTCCTCATCCAGCATCTCGTCTGCCAGTTCGCCTTCGGCATCGATTTCGTCCCCGGCCACCGCTTCTTCGGCGGCGCCCTCAGCAGGCTGAAGCGCTTCGGCAAGCCCTTCTTCCGCCTGATCTTCGGCAAGCGCCGCGGCGCCGGCCATGGGAACCAGAAGCGCCGCAACAGCTGCGGCGTGCTTCAACGCATCTTTCATTCGGTTAATCTCGGACATCCCCGCCAACCCTACCTTGTGGCCAAATCTTGCGGCCAATTCTCCTGGCCAGATTTGCAGTTAGCCACAGCACGAATGAAGACGAGGTTAAACTCGAATCCTCCGGGCAAGGAGGATCGACAAAAACCATCAACTTGGAATGCGTTTAAAAAGCGAAGAAAAACTTCTAACTGCTAACTTTGCGAGACGGCCTCAAGCACCGAAAGGAACGAACTGCGCCACTTTGCGACATCCGTTTCCACGTTCACCCGCATCAAATCACGGTGCCGCTCCACCCTTTCTTCGAGCGGCATTTGCAGCGCCGTCTGCAAGGCCGTCGCCATTTCTTCGGCGTTATAGGGATTGACGAGCAATGCTGAAGTCATCATTTCAGCGGCGCCCGCAAAGCGCGACAGCACAAGAACGCCAGGGTCTTCCGGGTCCTGAGCGGCGACATATTCCTTGGCGACGAGGTTCATGCCGTCGCGCAGGGGCGTGACGAGGCCGACGCGGCTGGCCACGAAAAGCGCGGCCAGCGTGCTGCGCGGCACGGAGCGGTGAATGGAGCGGATCGGCGTCCATTCGAAATCCCCGAAAGAGCCGTTGATCGCCCCGGAGAGCCATTCCAGCTCCTGGCGCAGGTCCGAATAGGCGTCCACAGCCTCGCGGGTCGGCTGGGCGATCTGCATCAGCACCACCCGGCCACGCGTTTCGGGATAATGTTCGAGCAATTTCTGGAACGCGCGGTAGCGTTCCGGCAGACCCTTGGAATAGTCGAGCCGGTCAACCCCGATGATCTGCGCCCGGCCGAGATTGCGCTGGCGCATGCGCCGGATCGTGCGCCGGGCCTCCGCCGTCCGCGCCATCTCACGGAAGGCTTCGACATCGATGCCGATGGGAAAGGCGCGCACCTCAAGCGCGCGCCCGAAGGCCTTCACCCGGCTCTCGCCCACCATCTCGCCGCCCGCCTGCTCCAACACATAGTGGAGAAAATTCATGCAGTCGCCCTGGGTCTGAAAGCCCACAAGGTCATAAGAAAAGAGCGAGCGCACGAGCCATTCATGATCCGGCACCACCATCAGCGTGTCGGGCGGGGGAAAAGGCACATGCAAAAAGAACCCCATACGCAGCCCGAGCTGCTGCGCCCGCAGCTCGGCGCCGAGCGGCATGAGATGATAATCATGTACCCAGACGAGATCGCCTTCCTGAAGCCGGGGAGCCAGCTGATGGGCAAAACGCCGGTTCACCCGCCGGTATTCGTCCACATATTCCCGGCGAAAGGAAACATGGTCGAGCCGGTGATGGCAGACAGGCCAGAGAACGGAATTGGAAAAGCCGAGATAATAATTTTCATATTCCTGGCGCGTCATGGCGCCGGCAACGATCTCGACATTTTCTTCATGGGTGATATCGGGCTCGCCCGCGCTTGCCCCTTCCTCGGCGATCTGCCCGTTCCAGCCGAACCAGATACCGCCGCGCTGGCGCAAAGCCGCGCTCAAGGCGACCGCGAGCCCGCCGGAGGGTGCCTTTGTGGTCCCGGTGCGGTTCGACACGCAAACAAGACGGCCGCTCATATCTCTCTCCTTTTCCTCAAACGCTTTCCGTCCAGGAGGCGCTGAGGCGCCTTGCGGCATTGATGATGCCGACCAGCGAATAGGTTTGCGGGAAATTACCCCAAAGCTCCCCCGTCTTCGTCGAAAGGTCCTCCGACAAAAGCCCCAGATGATTGCGGCAGGCGAGAATTTCCTCGAACACCGCCCGCGCTTCATCCACCCGCCCTATCTGGGCCAGCGCATCGATACGCCAGAAGGTGCAGATATTGAAGGCGGTTTCCGGCTCACCGAAATCGTCCGGCGCTTCATAGCGGCGCATATGTGGCCCGTCGCCAAGCCGCGCCTCGATCTTTTCCACCGTGGCGACAAAGCGCGGGTCCATGGGATCGATAAGCCCGATCTCGCCCATCAAAAGCACGCTCGCATCGAGATGCCCGCCGCCGAAGCTCTCGACGAAACAGCCCTGCTCCTCGTTCCAGGCTTCTTTGAGGATCACCGCGCGGATTTCATCCGCCCGCCCGCGCCAGTAAGAGGCGCGCCCTTCCATGCCCAAGTGGTGGCCGATCTTGGCAAGCCGGTCACAGGCCGCCCAGCACATGAGCGAGGAAGACGTGTGCACCCGCGCCCTGGTGCGCAGCTCCCACATGCCCGCATCGGGCACATTGTGGAGCTGATAGGCGCGCTCGCCGATCGCTTCCAGCCAGCGGAACTCTTCCACCCCGCACGGCCGGAAGAGCCGCTTGTCGAAAAAGGCCTGGGCGATGGCGAGGACCACATTGCCGTAAACATCGTGCTGGAAATGCTCATAGGCCTGATTGCCCCGGCGCACCGGCCCCATGCCTCTATAGCCTTTAAGGTCGGGCACGATTTCCTCGGTCAGCGTTTTTTCCAGCCCCACCCCGTAAACGGGCTGCAAATGACCATCCGAAGCCCCTTCGACGAAATCGCCCGCGACGTTGGAGATCCAGCGGAAATAATGTTCCATCGTGCCCACCGCGCCCAGACTGTTGAGCGCGCGCAGCACGAAAAACGCGTCCCTGATCCAGCAATAACGGTAATCCCAGTTCCTCTCGCTGCCCGGCGCTTCGGGAATGGACGTCGTGAGCGCGGCAATGATCGCGCCCGTCGGCTCATAGACGCAGAGCTTCAGCGTGATGGCCGCGCGGATCACCGCGTCCTGCCATTCGAAAGGCAGCGCCAGGCGGCGCACCCAGTCCCGCCAATAGCGCTCGGTCTCTTCCTCGAAATTGCGCGCCACAGTTTCCGGCGATTCCGTCAGCGTTTCATCGGGCCCGAGCACGAAATTGAGCGAGCGGTCGAGATGAAAGGGCGTTTCCCCGGCCACGAAATCCACCGGCGCATCCGTCGTCAGCCGCAAGGTGAGCCCGTCGCTCGTATAGCGGATGTGATTGGAACCGCGCGTCGTCGCCGGGCGCACCGCATTCCACTCGAAACGCGGGCGCAGCAGAACGCGCACCCTTGGCCGCCCGTTTAAAGGACGCACCCGGCGGATGATCGTATTCGGGCGGAAGACGCGCCCGCGCGAGGGAAAGCGCGGTGCGAAGTCCACGATCTCCAGCGCCTGGCCTTTCGTATCGTAAAGCCGTGTTTCCAGAATAGCGGTGTTCTGCCGGTAGACCTGCTCGGCATGGGAAAAGTTCTCAAGCTCGATCTCGAACACCCCCTCCCCGCTGAGCAGATCGTTGAAGACAGGATCGCCATCGAAACGGGGCAGGCAGCACCAGACGATCCGCCCGAGCTTGTCCACCAGCGCGCCGAAGGAACAATTGCCGATAACGCCGAGATCGAGGGAGGATTGAGGGGTCATGGCGCCTCCGCTTTTTTAAGACCGTCTGCGCTTTGCGCGAGCCAGCGGCGGAGCGCGGCGATATCCGCCAGGCGCCAGGCGGCCGCCGTCCTGCCGCTGCCAATCTTTAGGCCCGCACCGCCTAATTCCTGTGCAGCCTGAAAGCCGTCTTCATCCGTCACATCGTCTCCCGCAAAGACCGGAACGCGCCCCGCGAAAGGCTCAAGCGTCATAAAGGCGTGTACCGCCGCGCCTTTTGTTGCTGCTTGCGGTTTGACTTCCATCACCATTTTCCCCTTCATCAAGGTCAGCCCCGCATGAGGCGCCGCGGCCTCTTGCATCGCATTATGCACAATCGATTCCAGCTCGGGGCGGGCGCGGAAATGAAGACAGAGCGCATGGGCTTTCTTTTCAAGGAGAACGCCTTCGTGCGCATCGGCAAAACGTTGAAGGGCACGCTCGATATCGCTGAGCCCTTCGGGGACGGGGAGCATTTCCGTCGCGTCGCCCGCACGCCGCTCCGCCCCATGCACACCAGCGGCGGGCAGATGCAAAGGCGCAAGCATGGCATCGATCTGACTGATAGGCCGGCCGGAAACGATGGCGAGCGCGCCTTCCAGCGCGCCGTGGAGGCGGGCAACCTCGCGCTTCATCTCCTCTTCGACCCGCGCCAGTTCCGGCCGGGCCGCAATTTCCGCCAATGTCCCGTCGAGATCGAGAAAAAGGCAGTGGCGTTTGCTCAGCAAAGGCGGCTGCACGTCAGCCTTGCTCCTTTGGGCTCATGACATTCATCCGTCAAGTCTAGGCGATAGATGTTGCCTCGGCCAGTGCGCGCCCGCTAATAGAGAGCAGGGAGAGCGCCTGCCGCTCAGGGGATGAGAAAAATGATAAATGAACTGCCTCATAATTTGCGGCTGTTTTTGACCTGCTATCAGGACACACGGAAAAAACTCGGGCTCACGGGCGCGCCCCGGCAAAAGGATCTGCCGCTGCGGGAAATGGCGCCCATCCTGCCGGAATTCGATATCGTGGAGCGCTCACCGGAAGGCGATCTCGTTTACCGGCTGATCGGCACCGAGGTCGAGAAGCGTTTCGGTCCCGGCTATACCAAGCGGCCCTTCCGGGAGCTTGGCGGGAAAGGCAACCAGACGCTCGCTCTGCAGGGGTTGGAACTCATCGCGCCGCTGCCCTGCGGCGTGCTGTGGACCTCGGCAAACAGATTCAAATCGGGCATCGAGCTTAACGTGGCAATCTTGTCGCTGCCGCTCACCATTCAGGACGGCGAAGCAGTGCCCTCGGGCTTTGCCAGTTGCCACGCCCCGCTCGATGCCGTGCCGCCCTTCCGGGAAGATGACGATGTCTTCGTCTATTTCAAACCGCTAGAATTCCAATATGTCGATTTGGGCAATGGAGTGCCGGAAGTGCCTTTCGGCACGTAAGGCAGGGATATGACAAGAGCAGGCGCCGCAAGGCAAGAAGGTAAGAACGGCCGGCACCTCTTCTGGCTGATGCTCATGGCCGCCAGCCTTCTCATTGGCGGCTCGCTCTGGCCCGAGGCGCTCATACCCTCCGAAGGCGGGCTCGACAAATGGGCGCATGGGGCAGCCTATGCCGCGCTCGCCTTTTGCCTGCCGCTTCTCCTGACCGGTTTCCGCCGCGCCGCTTTGGCGGGGCTCGCCCTTTTCGCCCTCGGCCTTTTGATGGAGGCCGCGCAGCTTTTCCTTCCCGGCCGCTGGGCCTCGCTGGAAGATGCCGCGGCGAACGGCGCCGGCATCCTCCTCGGCTGGGTCTTGGGCTGGGCTTTGGGATGGGGCATCAGCCGGCTTGCCGCTCGCCGCCGGGCCGCAGCAGAACACCCGTAAGCGCCGCGGCCACGATCACGGTAATCCCGAAGGCGGGATTGACCCCCAGCACGTTAAGCTCTGTGCCGTCGGCATATTTCATATCCCCGCCATAAGCCCCGGCAATCACATAAGCGAAGATGAAGCCGCCCGTTACGATAAGCAGGATCGCCGCGCCGAGCCGCACCTGCCCCCGCATACAGCCAAGCCAGAGCGCAAGAACAGCAAGGGCGAAATGCACGGCAAGCTGCCAGACCTCATGCATGCGCGCATGGCCCGGCCAGTCGGGATTGAAGACATGCGTGTCGCTGATTTCCATGAAAGGCAGCACGGCGAGATAAAGCAGCGCGGAAAGGGACAGGGTGATTTTGGCGGGCATGGCGGCTCTCCGTTTAATTGACGCTGTCAATTTACAGATCTTATTGACACTGTCAATATATCTCTATGAAAAATCCCGCCCCCTCCCCGCCGCCTGAAAAGCCCGCCAGGAAAGGCGCCCTGCGCCCGGCCCTTCTGGCTGCCGCCCGCACCCTGCTCGACCGGGAAGGGGCGGATGCCGTGACGATCCGCGCCGTTGCGCGGGCCTGCGGCGTTTCCCATGCGGCGCCCGCCAATCATTTTGCCGACCGGCGCAGCCTGCTGACAGCGCTCGCGGCGGAGCTTTTTGCGGATCTGGCAGAGACCATGGAAAACGCGCTGGCAGGCGCGCCCCAAAACCCCGCCAATAAGGGTTTCGGTACCGCCCGGCTCACCGCCTTTGGCGAAGCGCTTGTCGCTTACGGCCTGGCTCATCCCGAGCGCTACCGGCTCTTATGGCGGCGCGATCTTCTGGACGGGGAAGACGCGGCGCTGCAGGGGACGATGGACCGGCTTTATGCGCGGCTGCTTGAGGAACTGAGCGCCCTTCCCCTTCCCGCCGGCAAGGACCCGGAAACGGCGGCGGTCGGCCTCTGGTCGCTCTGCCACGGCTATATCTCGATGCGCCTTGACGGCAATTTCATCGCAAGGCGCGACAAGGAAAGCGGCGCCCCCCGGCACAGCGCCATGATTGCGAACTACCTCGCCGCTCTTGCGCCCCAGGCCCATCCGGCTTAGGCCAGACAGATCGGCATAATCAAAACCAAGAAAAGGGGAGCAAGATGCAGGACACGGATTTCACCGGAAAACGCATTCTGGTCGTCGGCGGCTCGAGCGGCATCGGCAATGGCATGGCCCAGGCCTTCCGCGCGCGCGGCGGCGAGGTGCATGTCTGGGGCACGCGCGCGAAAGCTGAGGACTACAAAAAAGAAGACGGCTCGGACATGACCGGCCTGCACTATCACCAGATGGACGTTTCCGATTTCGCCGCTATCGAAGCACATGACCCCGGCTTCGACACGCTCGACGTGCTCGTGCTTTGCCAAGGCACGGTGATTTACGGGCGCGGCGAGTTCGAGATGGAGGGCTTCCAGAAGGTCATGGATGTGAACCTCAACAGCCTGATGGCCTGCGCCATGAAGTTCCATCCCATGCTCGCCGCCTCCAAAGGCGCGCTCATCACCGTCAGCTCCACCGCCGCCTTCCATTCGACGCGCGGCAACCCGGCTTACAATGCCTCCAAGACCGGCGCCGTCGGCCTCACCCGCACGCTGGCCGAGGCCTGGGCGAAAGACGGCATCCGCGTGAACGGCATCGCCCCCGGCCTTGTCGATACGAAGCTGACGAAAGTGACGACGGAAAATCCGGACCGCCTTTCCGCGTCGCTCAAAGGCATTCCCATGCGCCGTCTCGGCACGCCGGAAGATATGGCAGGGGTAGCGCTGTTCCTCGCCTCGCCGCTTGCTTCTTACGTTCTGGGGCAGACCATTCCGGTGGATGGCGGGCTTATTCTCTCCTAACGAAAAACCGGCCCCTGCGATGCGGGGGCCGGTTTCTTATCGCTTAAGAACAAGCGCGCTTACTGATAGACGAAGGCTGCATCATCAAGGTCGATTTCCGGCAGCTCGTCTTTTTCCTTCCAGTAATCTTGCGTGTGCTGCCATTCGGGCTTGTCGCCGCGCTTGGGCAGCAGATGCATGCCGCGCATAAGATAACCGGGATTGAAGTTCTCCGGATCGATCCAGGGCTTGAGTTCCATATCCTCATCTTCCGGGCGCAGCTGCACGCAGACCTTCTTCGCCTGCTTATCCTTCATATGATTGAGCAGGCGGCAGACGAAATCGCCCAGAAGATCGACGCGCAATGTCCAGCTTGCGCGGAAATAGCCGAAGACCCAGACCATGTTCGGCACGCCCGTGAACATCATGCCGCGATAGGTGACGGTCTTGGAAAAATCGAGCGGTTTGCCATCGATGGAGAAATCGATATCGCCGAGCACGGAGAGATTGAACCCCGTCGCCGTGATGATGATATCGGCTTCCAACTCTTCGCCTGACTTCAGGAGAATGCCTTTTTCCGTAAAGCGGTCGATCTCATCCGTCACGATCGAGGCTTTGCCTGCGGCAAGGCCCTGGAAAATATCGCCGTCCGGCACGAAAGCGATGCGCTGGCGCCAGGGGCGGTATCTCGGTGTGAAGTGCTTTTCGACATCAAAATCCGGCCCGAGGAAAGCGCGCACACCTTCGAGCAATTCTTCCTTCACCGCTTCCGGTTCTTCGAAAGCGCGGCGCGTGAAATCGGCCTGATCGTGCAGAATTTTGCGGCGGGTGATCTCATGGATCCATTCCTCATCCACCTGCAATTCGCGCAGCTGATCGGCCAGCTCGTTTTCATTGCGCCCCGGAATGAAATAGGTCGGCGAGCGCTGCAGCATGGTGACATGCGCGCAGTCGCCGGCAATCGCCGGCACCAATGTCGCCGCCGTTGCGCCGGAGCCGATGACGATCACTTTCTTGCCTTTGTAATCGAGGTCTTCCGGCCAGGTCTGCGGGTGAACGATCTTGCCTTTGAAATCGCTCATGCCGTCCCAGTCCGGCGTATAGCCTTCCGAATGGCGGTAATAGCCCTGGCACATCCAAAGGAAGTTGGCGGTGAAACGCACCGGCTCGCCGGTATCTCCGCGCGTGGCTTCGATGGTCCAAAGATTGTCCTTCTCCGACCAATCGGCTTTCTTGATCTTGTGATTGTAGCGGATATGACGGTCGAGATCGTTTTCCTCGATCACCTCGCCCATATAGGTGCGGATCTCCTCCGCCGTCGCGATCGGCGCGCCGGTCCAGGGCTTGAAGCGATAGCCGAATGTATAAAGATCGCTGTCCGAGCGGATACCCGGATAGCGGTGCATCAGCCACGTGCCGCCGAAACTTTCCAGCCCTTCCAGAACGACAAAGCTCTTGTCCGGGCACTGGTGCGCCAGGTGATAGGCTGCGCCGATGCCGGAAATGCCTGCGCCGACCACCAGCACATCGAAATGCTCTGCTTCGCGCGCGGTTTTGTCCGCTCCGGGCCGCTCAAGAATATCTGTATCCGTCATCTGTCGCTCTCCCTTTCAGGTTTCTTTTTATTTTCCATGACTTGGAGGTATGGCCTTTACTCCTTGCTATCAAGGATGCGGGCAGCAAGGGCATTTGAAAATGAGCTATGTCAAATTGCCACCATAAAAGAAACGCACCCTAATTAGGGTGCGTTCCAAAGCCTTTGATTATCATGAAAGGCGCGGCTATTCGGCAGCCTTGTTTTCTTCCGTGCGCCCGTAAACATCGTCGAAACGCACGATATCGTCTTCACCCAGGTAAGAGCCCGACTGCACCTCGATAATGCTGAGCGGCTCGTCGAACGGGTTTTCCAGCCGGTGCTTCGTGTTGACCGGAATGTAAGTCGATTGGTTGGCCTCGAGCGTGGAGGTCGTATCGCCCACCGTGACGCGGGCCTTGCCGTTGACGACCACCCAGTGCTCGGCGCGGTGGTTGTGAAGCTGCAGGGAAAGCGCGCCGCCCGGATAGACCATCAGATGCTTGACCTGGTGCCGGTCGCCCTGCGTCAGACTTTCATAATAGCCCCAGGGCCGGTAAACGCGATTATGGGCTTCATGCTCGCTGCGCCCTTCTTCGGCGAGGCGCTGAACGATTTTCTTGACGTCCTGCACCCGGTCGCGCGCGGCGACCATGACGACGTCGCCGGTTTCCACCACCACGAGATCTTCGACGCCGAGCGTCGCGACCAGCCCCTTTTCCGCGCGCACATAAGTGTTCCGGCTATCGACATTGATGACATCGCCGAGATGCACATTGCCGTCTTCGTCTTTCTCGCCGATTTCCCAAAGCGCCGACCAGCTGCCGATATCGTTCCATTTCATATCGACCGGCACAACGGCGGCATGGCGGGTATGTTCCATCACCGCATAGTCGATGGAATCGGACGGGCAGGCCTCGAAGGCCGTCTTGTCGAGCCGGATGAAATCGAGATCGCGCTGGCTGACGCCGAGCGCGGCGCGCGCCTTTTCGCAAATTTCCGGGCAGAAGACATCCATCTCTTCCAGGATACGGTCGGCGCGGAACATGAAGATACCCGCATTCCAGTAATAGCCGCCATCGGCAAGATAAGAGGCAGCGGTCGCGCTGTCCGGCTTTTCGACGAAAGCCTCAACCTTATAGCCGCCTTCTTCATCGGCGCTCTCGCCCCGGCGGATATAGCCATAACCCGTTTCAGGCGCGGTCGGCACGATGCCGAAGGTGACAAGCTGGCCTTCGCCGGCAAGCCGTGCCCCGTGATGGACGGCGCGGCGGAAGGCATCCAGATCGCCGATGTGATGATCGGCGGGCAGGACGAGCAAAATCGCCTCGCCGCCTTCTTCCTGGCGGATGAATTCGGCGGCAACGGCGGCGGCCGGCGCCGTGTTGCGGCCCAGAGGTTCGAGAATATGCGCCATGGGCTCGATGCCCACATCCTGCATCTGCGCGGCGATGACGAAGCGGTGCTCGTCATTGGAAACGATCAGCGGCGGCAGGAACGTGTCGCCATCCGCCACCCGCAGCGCGGTTTCCTGCAACATGCCGTTGGCGGAGACGAGCGGCAGCAATTGCTTGGGGTATAGCGCGCGCGATGTGGGCCACAAACGCGACCCCACCCCGCCGGACAATACGACCGGAACGATCTTACTCATTACTGCGCCCTTCCCATGCTCATCCCTCACGGCCGGTCCACAGGTTCCCCCTTCAGTCGGCCGATAGCGCGCCGTTTGCGGCGATTTTCATATCCGCTTCTACCATTTCCGCGACCAGTTGGTCGAATGTCGTGCGGTGCACCCAGCCCAGCTCATCGCGGGCCTTCGCCGGATTGCCGACGAGGGAATTGACCTCCGCCGGGCGGTAGAAACGCGGGTCGATCTCGATAAGCGCCCTGCCCGATTTCTTATCGAGGCCTTTTTCTTCAAGCCCGCTGCCCGCCCATTCGATCGGCATGCCGACCATTTCAAAGGCAAGCTCGACAAATTCGCGCACCGAATGCTGCTCGCCCGTCGCCAGCACATAGTCGCCCGGCTCTTCCTGCTGCAGCATGCGCCACATTCCGTCCACATAATCGCGGGCATGGCCCCAGTCGCGCGTCGCATTGATATTGCCGAGCACCAGCTTTTCCTGCTGGCCATGGGTAATGGCGGCAGCAGCGCGCGTAATCTTGCGGCTGACGAAGCTTTCTCCCCGGAACGGGCCTTCATGATTGAAGAGAATGCCGTTGGAGGCATGAAAGCCGTAAGCCTCGCGGTAATTGGCCGTGGTCAAGAACGCGAAATGTTTGGAAATCGCATAAGGGCTGCGCGGGCGGAAAGGTGTCGTCTCGCTTTGCGGCACTTCCTGCACATTCCCGAAAAGCTCCGACGTGGAAGCCTGATAGAAGCGCACATCATTGCCCATTCCCAGAAGGCGGATCGCCTCGAGAAGGCGCACAACGCCGAGCCCGTTCACATCGCTCGTATATTCGGGCTTGTCGAAGCTGATGCGCACATGGCTCTGAGCGGCGAGATTGTAGATCTCGTCCGGCTTCACATCGCGCAGCACCTGAAAAAGGCTCATGCCGTCGGTCATGTCCGCATAGTGCAGATGAAAATCGGCAACGCGGTCGTGCGGCCCGCGGTAAAGATGGGTGATGCGCTGCGTGTTGAAGCTGGAGGTGCGCCGGCGCACCCCATGCACCTCATACCCCTTACTCAGCAGCAAATCGGCTAGATATCCCCCGTCCTGGCCAGTGATCCCGGTGATCAGTGCAACTTTGCGTTTTGTCATATTTCTTCCTGAAGCGCCGTCCCGGCACGCGCGCCCGCTTCCCCGGCCGCAAGCCCGCGTCTAATTTACAACCCTGTCAGCCGATCAGCTGAACCGGCCCTATATATGTTTTATAGGCGAAGTTTGAAACCAGCAATCACCCCCGCCATCAGCATTAATATTGTGGAATAAAATCCTACATATACTTCTGTGAAACAAGCCGCTTTGCTAGTCTCAGGGCGGTTTTTCTGTCAAGAAAACGCCACAGCCGGGTGCAATACAGCCCCGGCGCGGGCCGAACCGGTGAACGCTCGCCCGCCGCACGCCGTTGAGGTATAAGGCCCCAACAACAAGGAAGTCCCGCCATGGCCTCGTCCCAGAGCCCTGTTACCAAGAGCCCGGCCAAGAAAAGCCCCGCCGTTAAAACAGTCGTCTTTCCCGTTGCCGGCCTCGGCACGCGCTTTTTGCCCGCCACCAAGGCGATCCCGAAGGAAATGCTGCCCGTGGTGGACCGCCCGCTCATCCAATATGCCGTGGATGAGGCGGCGGAAGCCGGGATCGAGCATTTCGTTTTCGTCACCGGCCGGGGCAAGGCGGCCATCGAGGACCATTTCGACCGGGCTTTCGAGCTTGAAACCACGCTGGAAAACAAGGGCAAAACGGACGCACTGAAAGAACTTGTCGCCAGCCGCCCGCGGCCCGGCCAGATGAGTTTTACCCGCCAGCAGGAACCGCTCGGCCTCGGCCATGCAATCTGGTGCGCCAAGGACATTATCGGCGACAACCCCTTTGCCGTGGTGCTGCCGGATGAATTGATGCACGGCACACCGGGCTGCCTTGCCCAGATGGTGGAAACTTATAAAGAACGCGGCGGCAATGTCGTGGCGGTGCAGGAAGTGCCCCATGAACACACCTCCCGCTATGGCGTCATCGACCCCGGCGCCGATGACGGCACCGTCTCGGAAGTGCGCGGCATGGTCGAAAAGCCGAAGCCCGATGCCGCTCCCTCCAATCTTGCCATTGTCGGGCGCTATATCCTGCAGCCCGACGTCTTCGTGCCGCTGTCGGAAGGCCGGCGCGGGGCAGGCGATGAAATTCAGCTTACCGACGCAATGGCCGAACTGATCGGCTGCCAGCCCTTCCATGCGCTGCGCTTCGGCGGGCGGCGCTTCGACTGCGGCAACAAAGTCGGTTTTCTGGAAGCCAATCTGGCGCTTGCCCTCGAACGCGAGGACATGGAAGCGGATTTGCGCCAGGTTCTCACCCGCTATCAAACGAAATAACCACCCGGCTCACCCCGCCCTTTCAAGGAGAACAGGTTCATGCGCGTTGCAATGATCGGCACCGGATATGTAGGCCTTGTGTCCGGCGCGTGTTTTGCCGATTTCGGGCATGAAGTCGTCTGCGTGGACAAAGATGCGTCCAAGATCGAGGCGCTGGAGCGCGGCGAAATTCCGATCTATGAGCCCGGCCTCGATGTGCTGGTGAACGGCAATCGCTTTGCCGGCCGGCTTTCTTTCTCCACCGATCTCGGGCCCGCCGTGCGCGGCGCCGATGTGGTTTTCATTGCGGTCGGCACGCCTTCACGGCGCGGGGACGGCCATGCCGATCTTTCCTATGTCTTTGCCGCCGCCGAAGAAGTGGCCGATGCGATGAGCGGCTACACGCTCGTCGTCAACAAATCGACCGTGCCGGTGGGAACCGGCGACAAGGTGGAAGAGCTCATTCGCGCCCGCAAACCGCAGGCCGATTTCGATGTCGCCTCCAACCCGGAATTTCTGCGCGAGGGCTCGGCCATCGAAGATTTCAAGCGCCCGGACCGCGTCGTCGTCGGCACGGGCTCGGAGCGCGCCCAGGAACTGATGAACCAGCTCTACCGCCCGCTCTTTTTGAATGAAACGCCGATCCTTTTCACCGCGCGGCGCACCGCCGAGGTGATCAAATATGCAGCGAATGCCTTCCTTGCGACGAAAATCTCCTTCATCAACGAGATCGCCGATCTCTGCGAAAAAGTGGACGCGGATGTGCAAGCCGTTGCCAAGGGCATCGGCCTCGATAAACGCATCGGCGGCAAGTTTCTGCATGCAGGCCCCGGCTATGGCGGCTCCTGTTTTCCCAAAGACACGCTCGCGCTCCTGCGCACCGCCGAGGAAACCGGCGCCAGTCTTTCCATTGTGGATGCCGCTTCAAGCAGCAATGCGGAGCGCAAAAAGCGCATGGCGGAAAAAATCATCGCGGCCTGCGGCGGCGATGTGAAAGGCCAGACGCTGGCTGTCTTGGGCGTCACCTTCAAACCCAATACGGACGATATGCGTGATGCCCCGAGCCTCGACATCATTCCGGCGCTGCAAAAAGCGGGCGCGCATATCCGCGCCTATGATCCGGAAGGCATGGAAGAAGCAGCCCCGCTTCTGCCCGACACCGAGTGGATGAAGGATGAGAACGAGGCCATGAAAGGCGCCGATGCGCTGATCATTCTGACGGAATGGAACCAGTTCCGCGCGCTCGATCTTGGCCATCTGCGCGAAAGCCTGCGCAAGCCTATCATCGTCGATCTGCGCAATATCTATACGCGCGAGGAAATGAAGAAGGCGGGCCTTGCCTATCATTCGGTCGGGCGCGCGCCCGCCTGAAAGCAAGCCTGCACTCACACAAGACTTAGAGGTCGGTGCGGATGAAAACGCCGATCAGGTTCTCGTCGTAATCCTCTCCCAGATCCGTCGAATCCCGGCTCGTGAACTTGTAATTGAGTCCAAAGCGGAAATGGCGGTTCATGAGATAGGTGCCGCCGAAGCCGAACGTATAAGTATCGTCCTCGCGCGAGGACCCGATAAAGTCTTCGTTCTCATAAGAGGCATCGGCGGTCAGAATGAGATTGCGCAGCAGCTCATGATCAACCGCAGCGCCAAATGCCGTGCGCTCATTGCCCGAGGCGCCCGCCTCGATCGTTTCTTCAAGATCGGAGAGCGCGGTAAAGCGCAGAGTCGTCAGCGGCGTTGCATACCAATTGAGGTTGGCGCCGTAGGAAACCCCGCTCACATCTTCAAGCGCGGCGGCATCATATTGCTGCTCGCGGTAGCCGACATAGACCTGCCCGTCCACAAGCCGGGTGAGTTTCAGGTCCACACCGCCGCGCAGCTCATAACCCTCGGAGTCGCGTTTCGCACCGAGCGCGGGATCGATCCGGTCATAGTCACGCTGATTGACCTGAGCCACAGCGAAAAGATTCGTGTCGGGAGAGACCTCATACCCCAGCTTGAACTGGGCGAGATATTCTTCCCGGTCGCGGAAATCATTGTCGATCGTTCCCCCGCCGGTGCGCGCCACATCTTCATAATCGACATCGGCATAGCGCCCGCCAAGCGCCACGGAAAAGCGGTTGAAGCGCTGCGCCAGCTCGAAACCGGTCTCGATAATATCGTACTGGGTGGGCTCTTCTGCGGCGGCAAAGGCGTCGGGCTCGCCGCGCTCTTCATGCTCGCGCCGGTAGCCCGCATCGAGCGCCAGCGTGGTGTTGCGGGTAATGTCGATCCGCCCATCCGCGCCAAGCGCCCAGTCCGTCGCGTTCTCATCGCTTTCCTGCGCATGGAAGCGCGTGTCGAGCGAGCCGCGCAGACGCAGCTGATGGCGCGACCAGGTGGAGGTCACGGTAATATCCGGCGCAACGGAGGTAATGATATCGGATTTCTTGTTCGTCTCGCTGGCGAACACGTTGTCGGTATAGGTTTCGCTGACCTTGACCCCGGTCTTGATCTCGAAAGCGCCAAGGCGCACCCCGTCCGGGTCATAGGCCGGGCGCAGCCGGTCGAGCACGCCGACACCGCGCAAATCTTCCTGCCCATAAACCGCGCCAGGCACGGCAAGACACAAAAGACCAAGCGGCAATGCTTTGCGCCAATGAACCATTTCCGCCCCGACTGCTGGGTTCCCCGATTTCAACCGGTAAAGACTACCGCTAGTATGTTTACAGGGAGTTAACCATGGACTATCAGAAGATCGGCTCGCCCCCGGTAACAAGTTGGAATATAAAGGCTTTCCAAGTTTCCCGGCCGCCGGCCGCGTTTACCCGCTATCTGCCCGCTACCTGAAAGACGTAAATCTCATGGTTTCCAAGACAGTGCCCGCCCATGTGGCTTCCGCCAAACGCACCATCGAAGTGGAGATCAAGGGGCTGGAGGCGCTCGCCGCCTCGCTGAACGGAACCTTCGAGGAAGCGGTGGAAAGGCTTGCCGACCTGAAAGGCCGGCTCATCGTCACGGGCATGGGCAAGAGCGGCCATATCGGGCGGAAGATCGCCGCCACCCTCGCCTCCACCGGCACACCTGCCCAGTTCGTCCATCCGGGCGAGGCGAGCCACGGCGATCTCGGCATGATCACGGCGGAGGACGGCATTCTGGCGCTTTCCTGGGGCGGGGAATCCGCCGAGCTGCGCGATATTCTGGCCTATGCCAAACGCTTCAAGATCCCGCTCATCGCCATCACCTCGCGCGGGCAAAGCACGCTCGGCGCCGCGGCAGATGTCGTGCTGGAAATGCCCCAGGCACAGGAAGCCTGCGCCATCGGCATGGCGCCCACCACCTCCACCACCATGCAGCTGGCGCTCGGCGATGCACTCGCCATCGCGCTGATGGAAAAGAAGGGTTTTGCCGCCACCGATTACAAGCTCTTTCATCCGGGCGGCAAGCTCGGCGCCATGCTGCAGCATGTGCGCGACGTCATGCATAAGAGCAGCGACATTCCGCTGGTGCCCGAAGGCACGCTGATGAGCGATGCCATCATCGAGATGACGCAAAAACGCCTCGGCTGCGTCGGCGTGACGGACGGCAAGGGCGCGCTCACAGGGCTCGTTACGGACGGCGATTTGCGCCGCCATATGGGCGAGGGCATTCTGCAAACCCCGGTCGATGCGATCATGACGAAATCGCCGAAAGTCATCGGGCCGGACATGCTGGCCGCCGAAGCGCTGAGCAAGCTCAACGAAAACAAGATCACGAGCTTCTTCGTGGTGGAGGACGGCAAGCCCGTCGGCCTCGTCCATATCCACGATTTCCTGCATATCGGCGTCGTTTAAACGCCCTTCCCTTTTTCAAGCTCAAAAACAAAAAGCCGGCCCCGAAGGGCCGGCTTTCTTTTGACCGGATGGATCTGGCTGAAGCCCCTTACTGGGCCATCGCCATTTCCTGCTCTTCCTCGCTCACACCCTCGTTGAGGTCGATCACGATGGCCGAGTAGCCTTCCGCCAGCAGCGCGCCGAGACGCTGGACCGAGCGCACGAAGATCACGCGCGGCGCCGTCCCTTCGCTGCCCTCGCCCGCTGCCGGGCTGATAAGGCCGATGGCAAGACCCTGCGGCAGAACGATCTCGCCCGTATCCGTCACGGTTGCGCCGGCCGGCAGAGTGAAGCCTTCCACCACGATCTGGTTGAAGTCGGCATCGCTCGAGCCCACCACCGTCTGGCCGTTCACTTTCAGCGAACCGCTGCCGGTCGTGTTGAGGCCGGAGGGATTGCCCGTCACGCTGCCGCCCGAAGCGTTTACCGTGAAGCTGCCGCCGCTCAGGTTCGTGTTGACCGTGCCGGCATTGATCGTGCCGCCGCCGCCGGCGCTCACATTACCGCTCACGCTGTTCTGCGCGGTGATGTTGGCCGTCTGGTTCGCCGTGACGTTGGAGTTCACGTTCTGGCCCGCCAGCGTCACATTGTTACCGGAGACGTTACCCGAAACGTTACCGCCGGAATTCACGTTGACGTTGCCGCCCGAATTGATCGGGCCGCTCGCATTCCCGCCGACCGTGCTGCTCACGTTACCGCCGGCATTCAGCGTTTCATCCGTGAAGGTCTGGTTGCCGGTCATCGTGCCGTTATAGTCACCGGCAAGCCAGACTGTTGCCGCGGAGAAGTCATCCGCGTTCACAGTCAGGCCGCCAAGCTGAACAGCCTGCGTGCCCGCATTCTGGATCGAGACGTCCCCGTTGGAGCTCTTCGCGCCTGCGCCGTTACCGGCGATCAGGTTGAGGCTCTGAGCGCCATTGGCGGTGCCGAAAATATTCCCCGTGAAGGTGATATTGCCGGCCTGGGTTCCGGAGATCGTGCTGTTGAAGCTGGTCAGCGCTTGGGTCAGCGTCACCGGCCCGCCGAAGGTCAGGCTATTGGCGTTGTAATTGGCGCCCGTCAGCGTGGTGCCCGCCCCCGTGATGGAGGTGGCGCCAAGGCGCGTCGTGCCGCCGAGCGAGCCGAAGGAGGCCGTTCCGCCCGCATTGACCGTCAGCGTCTGCGCGCCTGCCGCAGCAGCATTGATCGCCCCTGTCGTAATGGTGGCCGTGCCCGTGGTGGTCAGCGCCAGATTACTGCTCAGGATAACCGGCGCCCCGAAGGTGAAACCAGAAACGGCGGAGTTGAAGGTGCCGCCGATCGTGCTGCCCGCGCCGTTCAGCGTCAGGCCATCAATGGCTGCACCATTGCCCGTTACGTTAATCTGGTTCACCGCCACAGCATCCTCAGCATAAGTCGAGGAGCCCACATCGAGCGTACCGCCGGTACCGGCGAGGTGAATGGCGTTCTGAAGACCGCCGCCCGCAATCGTCACATTGTTCGAATTGGACGTGAGGTCACCGGCCACTGCCGCGGCGTAGAAGTTCAGCGCATCACCGCCCGCACCGATGGTGAAGGTGTTGCCGGTGAACGTGTTGAGCCCGGTCAGAAGACCGACGCCCTCCGTCGATGCGGTAACATTGTTACCGGAAACGTTATTGCCGGCGTTCTGAAGGCTCACACCCACAGTTGCGCCGGTAATCGTGTTACCGGTGAAGGTGCCATTCCCAGCCGCATATTGCGTCGTTGTCTGGATACCCGTCAGCACATCGGTAATCGTGTTACCGCTCGCCGTGATGCCGATACCGGAAACGGAGATCCCGACGCCGCCGCCATCGCTCGTAATGTTGAAGCCGCTCAACATGGTGCCATCGGCACGAAGGTCAACGATACGGTTGTTGCCCGGCCGCGTGCTGCCGTCGATCTCGGCGCTATCCACCGTCTGGATCGTCAGGTTTTCGGCGCCGCCGAAGGAGGTGCCGAACGCGTCATACGTGCCACCGAGGACGTTGATCGTATTGCCATCGGAAGCGGCATCCACTGCCGCTTGGATCGACATAGCATCACCGCCCGTACTCGTACCGACGGTGAAAATGCCGTCAAGGGCCGAACCCGTCCATCCCTGGATGCTGCTCGAGGCGGTATTGATCATTTCGAAAGCACCCATGGCGAAATCGATAGCTTCCTGCTGAGTTGCCTGAAGCCAAGTGAACTCGTCGCCATCGCCCTGGGTGCGGCCATTGGGATTGCGCACCGCAAAGTCGAAGCCTGCAATATTGAGCGTACCGAAGTCGTTCGTTGCGGATTCGTCTTCCAGATAGACCGGGTTGAGTTCCGCAAAGCTGTTGGACGCATCGATATTGATGCCCGTCGTCTGCTGATCGTAATAGGTGTTGTTCTGATAAAGCGCGACGCCGCCCCAATCGTTCCCCGTGGTCGAGGAATTGGTGACCGTCACATTAGCACTGTCACCGATCGCGATACCGACACCCCAGGTATCATTGCCATCGGCAAGTACGTTATCGATCGTCGCCCCGTCCACACCGTTGAGATCAAGTTCCGTACGGCCGGAGTTTTCAATCGTCACGTTGGAGATATTGAAATCCTCCACGCGGCTGCTCGAAGGCGCGGTTGCCGGAGAGACTTTGACGCCGTAGGTCGTGGCGTTGCGGGTGGTGAAATCGCGCAGAGTGACGTTATCGCCGCGCACGTCGATGCCGTAATTGGCAACGCCCGTCGCATCGATAATGGTGTTCGCCCGGCTCTGACCGGCAAGGGTCAGCGCCTTGTCGATCAGCAGCTTCGTGCCGATCAGGTAATTGCCGTCACGCACGTTCACCGTGCCGCCATCATCCACCAGGTTGATACCTTCCTGGATGCGGCCCGTGGCGCCCGTCTGCCCGCCTTCATTCGTCACGGCGAGAGAGGCGAAATCGCCCTGGAAACCGGCCGTGCCGTTATCCGTATCCGTGCCGCTAAGAAGGAAGGGCGAGAAGTCGATGCTGGCTGCTTCGTCCCCGCCCATATAGGCAGCGACCGTGGCTGCATCGGTGGAGCCCCACCAGTTGCCGGAGAAATCGGCACTCGCGGTATTGGCCGTCAGTGCAACACCGGTGTCGTTACCGGAAAGATCGTTGTCTTCCGCCGTCACATTGCTGACATCGCTGCCGTCATAACCGATATGAACACCAACGCTGTTATCCGTAATGACGTTGTTCTCGATCGTGGCGCTGGACGCCCCGCCATAATAGGAGGTCACCAGGATACCGGCAGAACCCGAACCGTCGCTTGCCGCAACGCCCCGGTTGCCGCTGATCGTGTTCCCGGTGATCGTGGCCTGACCGCTGGCGCCCACTTCGATGCCGTAGTCGAGGAAGTCACCGGTGCCTTTACCCGTGAACGTGTTTCCGGTGATATCGGAGGTTGCCTGCGTCCCTTTGATGAGAACGCCGATACGCCCGATGTCGCTGAACGTGCTGCCGGTAACGGTCAGATGCCCTGCGCTGAGCCCGCCGCCGCCATGCGTGTCGGCGCCTGCGCCGCCTGCAACCACGCCGCCGAACTGCTCGATGGCGATGCCGCGATAGGGGCTGCCGCTTGCGCTGCCCGCGATATTGCTGAAGTCGACATTCGTGACCGTCGTGTTGCCGTGCGAACGCAGCGCCTGCCAGACGTTGTAGCCCGTACCATCGATCGCCACATCGCTCAGCGCGAAGGTCACGCCGTCATTCACAAGGAACCAGGCATCGGCGGCGTTGTTACCGGTATAGTCGGTGCCCGGCGTGATCACCGGCTTATTACCGCTCGTATCCCCAAGGATCGAGAGGTTCTTGGAAATAACGATCTGCTGATCTTCGGTATAGGTTCCTTCAAGAACATTCACCGTGTCCCCGCTCTCAGCCGCATTGACAGCCGAGAAGATCGACATGGACGAGACGCCGTTGCTGCCGACATAGAACTGGCCGTCACCGCCGGACCCGTCCCATCCTTCGATGACTGCGGAGTCTGGGCTCGGCATGGTCACTGCAAGCGCGAAGTCAACAGCATCGCTCAGCGTGCGCTGGAACCAGGAATAAACCGTGGTGCCGGCATCCGTGTCCGGATTCGTGATCGTGTGCGAGAAGCCTTCGATGGTGATGTTGTCGCCGAACTGCTGCGAAGCAGCTGTGTATTGCTGCGCATAGACGGGATTGTCTTCATTAAACGTATTCGTCGCATCAATGGAGATGTTGTCGGATTTAAGATCGTAATAGGCGTTGCGCTGGTAAAGCGCGAGGCCGCCCCACACGTTCCCAGTCGTCGTGGAATTGGTGATCGTGACATTGGCGCTGTCGGTCAGCGTAATACCGTTCCCCCAGGCGGTGTTGAGCGCCGTGAAGTTGTTGATCGTCGCCCCATCCACGGCATGAAGGTCAAGCGCGGTACGGTAAGAGTCCTGAACCGTCACATCGGAGATGGAGAAGCCGAGCACCCGGTCGCTCACCGTGGCCGTATCCGGCTGAACTTTGATGCCGTAGCTCGCACTGCCGTTGGTCGGCGAACCGATCAGCGTGAACGTGTTGAGATCGACATTGTCCGCTTCAACCTGAATGGCATAGGCATTGCCGATGCCCGATGCGTCGATGACCGTTCCTGCCTGGCTGGTGCCCGTAAGTGTCAGGCTCTTGGAAATATCGAGGGTCGACGCAAGCGTATAGTTACCATCCCCGACGAAAATCCAGCCGCCGCTGACCACACCGTTAACCGCGGCTTGCAGCGAAGGAAGTGGTTGACGCTCGTTCCCGAGACCGTTGCCATATCCGAAATCATCCGCAATCGTCGCCACGGGCGTATCGTCATCGACAAAGATGTGCGTACGGTTGTTAAAACCGTAGCCACGATCGAAAACAGACATTCCGTTATTAGCCGTACTGTAAGCCAGCAACTCGCCCTGGCGCGTCGCATCAGCAACCGCATCATCATCAATCGCGCCCAAGCCGAGCACGATTCCCCACTCATTGCCTAAGGGGCCTTCCGTATTACCGGAAATAGCGGTCAAATCAGACGGACGTGAGAGGATGCCACCCTTGGTATTTTCAATATAGTTGTTGGTCGCAGATCCCATGGTGCCGGCGTTGAAATTCATACCGGTCCGAATGTCGTGAATATTGTTGCCGGTGATCGTGACACCAGTTGCTCCCGTCACGTTCACACCGATGCTGGAGCTGAACGCAGAGTCGTTCCAATCCGTATCGAGCCAGCTATCGACTACCGGACCGGCAATTTCAAAGCCCGAAATAGTCGTGCCATTACCTCTGACTTCGAAGCCGATTTCCCCGTTGGCCACATCGACACGCGCCACGTTACCGCCGTCAATCGTAAGGCCGGTCTTGGACGAACTGACAACTGTCCCTGCCCCATAGGCACCGGCGCCCACGTTCAACTGTGCACCGTTCGCGGCGACATCGACACCGTTCTGAATGGACGTGCCATTATTGACATTCACCACCGTGCCTTCACCCGTCAGGGTCTGATTGGCACCGAGCGTGATGGCTGCGTTCAGGTTGATGGTGAGGTCGTTATTCGCATCTTCGTCATTCAGCGCAAGCGTAGTGCTGGAGCTCTGACCGCTCGAATCGATTTCAGCATCCACGCTGATCGAGTTATTCGCAGCAAGCGTGACACCCGTCGTCGCCAGCTGATTAACGATCGTCGCGTTGTTAACGAAGGAGGCTGCCGGATTGATGCTGCCTTCATCCAAGCCCGCAATGACAGCAAGATCATCCGGATCGATGGTCCAGTTACCGGCCGAGCCCTGAGGCGCAAGGGTATTGACGGAAATATCGCCGTCGATCTTGACCACTTTACCCGACGTCTCCACAAAGCCGCCATCGCCGCCATTGGCGCCGCCTTTGGCCGAGAAGGAGCCGGCATAATCGCCGTGGCCGTCCGCATAGGCGATGATGGAGCCGCCATCGCCATTATCCGTGGCATCCGCCTTCAGCACCGCGGAGCTTTCCGTGGTGATGGTTTCCCCGTCGATGGAGATGGAGCCGCCGCCCGTGGCACCCGAAGCATCGAGCGTACCGGCGACATTCACTTCGCCGCCGCCCAGGATGATTTCGCCGCCGGCAACCGTCGCCGAGGCTGCGCTGGTGATGCCTTCCACATTGACGATGGAATCGACAACCTGCGTTGCAGCTTTCGCGGAAATTTCGATCACGCCGCCTTCGGCCACCACCTGGCCGAGCTGCTCGGCCTTCGCACCATCGGCGCCGAGCCCGATTTCGATAAGCCGGTCACCGGCCAGATCGAGCGTGAAGGTTTCACCGGCCGCCATAGCCACCTTGCCGACCTTGGCGCGGATCGTGCCGTTGTTGCGCACATGCGGAGCAACGAAAGCGGCAAGCCCGCCTTCGCGCACCGTGATCTGGCCTTCATTGACGACCGAGCCGCCGCCCGCGCCCAGAAGATCAAGGCGCGTATCGCCCGCCATGAAGCGGTCGACATTGATGTTGGCCGTGGAGGCAACAAGACCGGACACGTCCACCCGCGCACTTGCGCCGAACATCACACCGTTCGGGTTCAGCACCCAGACATGGCCGTTCGCGGTGAGCTGGCCGTTGATTTGCGTCGGGTTCGTCGACTGGTTGATGCGGTTGACCGCAATCGAGCCGGAATTCGGCTGATTGAAGTTCACATGAGCATTCTCGCCGATGTCGAAGCTGCGCCAGTCCAGAACCGTACGGTTGGTGGACTGATTCACATCGAGCCGCGAGCCGCTTTGCGAGATCGTCGCCGCGCCGCCCGTCACCGTGCCGCCGCTCGGAAGCGTGTTCGCGTCGATCGCGAAGGCGCTGCCGCTGCCCAGCACCATGGCCGCCATCGCCCCCAGCGTTGCTGCCGGGCGGGTCAGGGCCGTCGAACCCATCAGAAAGGACTTCTGGATATTGCGCTGAATGCTCATTTTAACACCTGTCAGACCGTCTCCGGTCTCCTCCTTGATTGCCGCCCGTAAAACGCACGGGGCTTTGGCTGTTCAATTGCTCTGGTGCGGGGCAGCTTTGTTAAGCGCTCCGCTTCATTCCCAATCTCAAAAGCTCGAACTGATCTGGAAGAACACGCGGGCGTCGCGGTCACGCTCGGCCTGCACGGTCTTCTCGAAAGGTTTGGCGACATAAAGGTCGAGATTGACCTGATCGAAGAGCGCGGTGCGCACACCGACGCCTGCGGATTCGATCGTCTCGCGCCGCGGCGAGCCGGGCAGCACCGTGACCTGTTCAACGGTCGCCGCTTCATAGAAACCGTAAAGCTGCGTGTTCTGCATGAAGTCGGCCTGATGCGGCGTGTACCACTGCAGCTCTGCTTTACCGGCAAGGCCCTTCTCACCCGTGATCTCGGAAGGATCGAAGGCGCGGCCATAGAACGTGCTGCCGAAGCCCTGTTCCTCGGAAGCCAGCAGGTCTTCGTTGAAAGAGGTCTGACCGGCTGCGCCCAGAAGCAGGCCGAACTCGCCGCCGATGGGCTGCCAGCGCGTCACTTCGAAATTGAGGCGCTGATAGTCGCTGTCGGCATTGACGCGGGACAGGTTCGCATCCCCGTTCTCAGATCCGCCAAGCGCGGTAATGCCTTGCGTGAAGGTGATCTCGCCCGTGTTGAAGCCGCCCCAGCTGTCGAGCAGGTTGGCAAAGACCTTCGCATTGACGTTGCGCACCTTGTCATCGAACACCGGATTGACCGCGTTGTTCTCAGAGCGCACATCGTTGGAGAAGAAACCCAGCGTACCGATGACGTTGAGGTCGCGCGAGCGGATGAAGGGATAGGAAAGCTCGACGCGGGCGGTCTTAGCCTCGCCTTCCGTGTCGATCGTCTCAAGCTCGAGGCCCGGACGGGTCTCGGAGTAAGAATAGGACGCAAAAAGCGTGAGGCCCGTCGAGGTGAGCGGCTGCTGAATGCTCAGCGCGCCGTAAGCCAGCTCCGGATCGCCGTCCGGCGTCACAACACCGGTAAAGCCCAGACGGCCCGCCGTGCCGAAAAGGTCGTTCGCGAAAACCGCGCCGACGATTTCCTCGCGGCCGAGATAGCGGCTGCCGAAATTATCGACGCCCGCATAGCCTTCAAAGGCTTCCCGCTCGACAACCAGCGTCAGATCGGCGGCGCCCGGCGTCGTTTTGGACGGGGTGAGAACTGAGCGCACCGTGAAGCCGGCCATGTCGCTTGCCAGCAGCAACTCGCGCTCCAGCACATCCGCCGTCAGAGGCTTGGCCGCGGCAATGCGCTTGGCATGGCTCTGCAGGAACGGCATGGCGCCGCCCGCATCGCCTTCGATTTCCACATTCTCGATGAAGCCTTCCACGACCTGGATGCGCAGCTGGCCGTCACCAATGCGCTGCGCGGGGACAATGGCACGGGTGAGAATGTAACCGGCATCGCGGTAGGCGGCGGTTGCCCGCCCGGCCAGTTCATACACATCGGCCAGCGTAATGTCGCGGTTGATATAATCGCTCGCCAGTTCCTGCAAGCGGCCTTCGGGGAGGGTCTGATTACCCTCGAAAATCACACCGGAAATCTGGAATTGTTGAAGCTCGGCCCCTTCAGGTGCTTTCTGGTCGGGCGTTGCCGGTACATCGAGCGGCGTGCCGAGACCCGGGGCATCGGGGCGCGGGCGGAACCGCTCATCGACCCGGCTCGGATCGGCCGGCGTCTGCGCCATGGCCGTCCCGGTTACCCCCGCATAGAAAAGCGCTGCAATAGTGGCTGCAACACGCAGCGTGCCCCTGTTCGACTTCATTTTTGCCCCCAAAAACGCCCGCGCTTGGCGGAAAAGCGCAGCCGCCTGCACAAATTTTAGTAAACTTTTCGTTAATGAGTCCTACGAAATCGCAATGTAAAAAGCAATCGGACAAATGTGTTAGTACCCTTTGACTCTGAGGGCTCCGCCGATTCTTGCTTTTGATTCAGCGGCTTAAAGAATTGATAATTTTATATTAAAGTTAATGCGCCTCATGACTCTGGCTTGACTCTAAAGGGGGCATTTTTCCGCCCCGGCCCGGCACTGGCACAGTTAAACCCATAGAGATAAAAGGGAATAAGACAGGCGGCGTCCAAAGCCAGGCTCAAGCCGCCTTTTCATGCCTCAAGCGCTAAAACTTGAATCAAATCCAACCGCCCCGCTGAACGCCGATTTAAACGGGACTTGGGACACTCACCGCACGGTAAAACGAGTTTGGTGCGGTTGTTCCCATGTCTATCGCGCGCGTAAGAATGGCGCTTTGCGCCGGAGCGATTCTCCTGGCAGGTGCGGCTCAGGCAGCCCCCGCCATGGCTGAAGGCGGCTTCCCCGACGGGGCGCCGGGCCGCGGCGATTTTCAGGTCTTTCCGCGCTGGCAGCGGGTGCTCTCGGAAACGAAACCCGTCTCCGAACTCGCCGCGCTTCGCCGCGAGGAAAATACCTTCTCCCAAGCATATAAAGTGGACACGGGCAAAGCAGGCGCTGCAGCTGAGTTGCAGCCCGCCGCAAGCGCGGCCCGCCTGACCTTCACCCTGCCCGCCCCCTCGGCCCGCCTGCCGGAGAGGCGCCGCACGCTCACTCTGCGCCCGCCCGTGGAGCGCGGCGCCGTGGCTACGGCCCCTGCCGAACAAGCAGTGGAAAAGACCGCGCGGTTGACCCTGCCCGAAGGCATACTGGTGCCGCTCATCCGCCCCGAGCGCGGGCAAGAAAAGCAGGCCGCAAGCGCCATGCCCGTCTTCAATTTCCTGCCGCCGGTCGAACGGCCCGCGCAAACGGCACAGACGAAAGAAGCGCCCGCACCGCAAACACCCCCGGCACAAGTGGCGCCGCGGGAACAGGCCGCCGACTGCCGCGCGAAGGGCGCTTGCGCCCTGGACGATTGGGCCCGTGTTATCGACAGCGCGCTGGATCTCTCACCCGCCGAAAAGCTGGACCGGGTGAACAGCTGGGCGAACGGCATTGCTTATGTGGACGACATGTCCAATTGGGGCATGAGCGACCATTGGCAGACGCCCGCCGAGTTTCTGGCGAATGGCGGCGACTGCGAGGATTACGCGATCATCAAATATTTCGGGCTCGTCGAGCTCGGTTTTTCCCCGGCCGATATGCGCATCATGGTGCTTTATGATGAAGCCATCAAAACGCACCACGCGGTGCTGCTCGTCCGGCTGAACGGCAAGATCAAACTGCTCGACAATCAGAAAAAGACGGTGGCCGATCTTGCAGACGCGCCGAACTACCGGCCCATCTATTCACTGAACCAGCAAAACTGGTGGCTGCATAAAAAGCCGGAGCCGGTGCGTCTTGTCCCGACGCGCCCGGCCCGCTATGCCGCGCAGGCAGCAGCCCGCCAACGCTTCCGTTAAGCGGGGGCGTTAAACCCGCTCGGCCAGGTCGCCCCAGTTCAGCATGGAAATCTGATGGGCGGTGATGGCCTGCAGCCAGCCCTTGCCCCACCATTCGCCAAGCTCGTCCTTGCTCAGGCGCTGGGCCTTTTCCGCATCCACCACATGAAAGCCGGTCAGATTGAAGTTCTGGCCGTCCTTCTTGGCGACATTGGCCTGGCGTTCGATCAAGAGCCCCTTGTCGGAGAGTGCTTTGACGAAGTCCTGCGTCGGCCCCACCGCGCCGTGATAGGCCCGGCAGAAATCAAGCGCGGCTTTGGCATGATCGCTCGGCGTGCCGTCTTCCTCGAAGAACGTAAGTCCGTCCTTGTCGCTCAGCACACCGTCGGCCTCATCCACGCACAGCGTCAGCACATCGCTGTCCGGCGTCGTGGAAAGAATGAAGGGATAGCGGCGCACATAAGCGGGCACATAGACGTTCTTCGCCCATTCGCCCTTTTTATCGACGAAGAGATTCTCGCCATTGCGCATGCCGACCACGGCCACCGGAAAAGGCACCGCCGCAGCGACAAAGGCGATGGGATAGTGGCGCGAAATCTGCGCGAACTCGGAAAGGTTGATCGGGATGGCGTTGCTCTTGGCCGCAAAGCGCGCATCGACCCGGCGCGCCAGATGCTTCTTGCCGTGGCGCTCGAAAGAAATCGGCACCGGGTTTTCATAGAAAAGCGGCATGCCCGCGCTTTTTTGCTCTTCCGGATTTGCCACCGTTTCCTGGCTCTCGCTCATTCCGCCTCTCCGCTTCTATGTTGCGCCCCATCGGCGCTTTCCTATGGCATAGCGCCCCGCCTTGGGCCGGAACAAGGATAAATCCGCAAAAGGGTTAAATAGAGCCGGTCATTCACGAGAGGAATAGTCGGTATACCAAGAAACGAAGCGGGAAAGCCCGTCCTCGATATCCGTGGCGGGCGCATAGCCGAGCGCGGCTTTCGCCCGTTCGATATCCGCATAAGTTTCCACCACATCGCCGTCCTGCATCGGCTCGTAAATCCATTCACTCTTCTTGCCGATCAGCCCTTCAAGCGTGGTGATGAAATCCATCAGCGCGACGGGCTTGTTGTTGCCGAGATTGAAAACCCGGTGGGGCGGGCTTTCCTCCGCAGCTTCCGGCGGATTGTCGAGCGCCGCCACAACGCCCGCCACAATGTCGTCGATGTAAGTAAAGTCGCGCCGCATCTTGCCGTGATTGAAAACGCGGATCGGCTTTCCTTCCATGATGTTTTTCGTGAAGGAGAAATAAGCCATATCGGGCCGCCCCCACGGCCCATAAACGGTGAAGAAGCGCAGCCCCGTCTGCGGCAATCCGTATAGATGCGCATAAGTATGGCTCATCAGCTCATCGGCTTTTTTCGTTGCCGCATAAAGCGAGACCGGCGCATCCACCCTGTCGTCCTCCGAAAAAGGCACTTTCTTGTTACCGCCATAGACCGAGCTCGATGACGCATAGACGAGATGCTTAAGACCCCCATTGTGGCGGCAATATTCCAGCACCTCGAGATGCCCGGTCAGGTTGGACGCCGCATAAGAACGCGGGTTCTGAATGGAATAGCGCACGCCCGCCTGAGCGGCGAGATGCACCACCCGGTCGATGGCGCGCCCGGCAAGGCCCGCCTCCAGCGCGCCTTCCTCGCCAAGATCGGCGCGCACGAAGGAAAAGCCGGGGTGATTGCGCAGGAGTGAGAGGCGATCGTCTTTCAGCGAGACATCGTAGTAATCGTTGAGATTGTCGAGCCCGACCACCTCTTCGCCGCGCCGAAGCAGCGCCTCGGCGACATGCATACCGATAAATCCCGCCGCGCCCGTGACCAGAACCGCCATTCCAACTCCTTTGCCTTCCTGTGCCTCCGCTTATAACACCGCGGGCGCGCAAGGAACATGCAAAGGCTCAGCGCAGATCGAAGGTGACCGGCACCTCGATGCTTAAAGGAAAGGGGCCGAGCTCCGCATAAGGACGCGGCAGGCGCCCGGCATCCGCCACCATCTCTTCCACCGCCCCGTCGAGCCGGGAAGACCCGGAGCTGCGAAGGATCCCATGGCGCAGCACCCGGCCTTCTCCGTCGATCGTCAAGGAAAGCGCGACCGTGCCTTCCTCGCGCAGCAGCCGCGCGCGGCGCGGATAGGATTTATGCCGTTCAAGATGGGCGCGCAGCAGGGCGAAATAATCCGCCGCGCCCATCTTGAACGGCATAAATCCTAT
>MRWF01009185.1_pt1 | contig 171739 bp, 160 predicted proteins | sample 1013331 | NCBI WGS metagenome assembly MRWF01 (sample SAMN06117577, study PRJNA244670) | biofilm metagenome | biome: Water; feature: Cathode Biofilm; material: Biofilm; isolation source: microbial consortium enriched at the cathode of a solar microbial fuel cell | place: USA: District of Columbia... | reverse complement strand
ATCCAGTGGGGCTTGGGGGGGCGGGGATAAAACTGGACCGGGGGGCTTGCAAAGGTTGCTGGCTCCGGGGAGACGCCACCATCGCAATTGCACCCAGATAACGCGGGCCGGAAAGGATTGGTTCCTTCTCAGATCAAAAAAATTTGTGTGATTTGTCTTTAAACAAGAACCGGCAGCGAAACGGTAACGACACAACCGGGTTCATCGACATCCATATGGGCGCGGAGCTGACGGATCAGACCCCGAAAGAGATTGATATGGCCCTCGTCCGGGCGGTTCTCCATCAGATCCGCGAGCACGGGCTGGTCGACCTTCATGGTGAGAGTGGAACCGCCTCTCGGTTGCTCGGCGAGGTCGAAATCGATCTGGGTCGCCGGATGGCCCTCAGGGGAGAGCCGCGAGGTCGCATCTGCGATCAACTCGGTGACGAGAAAGGCGAGGGTGAGGGCGGCATCGGGGCGCGCGAAAACCGGAGACGGGCAATGCATGCTCAGGACGGGGCGTCCCCACTCGCTCGAGAGGTGTCGCTCCGTCGACTGGCAAAGGTCCTTGAGAAGGATGCTGAGGTCCACCGAGCGGAAATCGTCGCCCTGATAGAAGGCGGCGTGCACGATACCGAGTGCGTTGAGCCGCCGCTGGACGTCGAGAAAGATAGCCGCCTGTTCCGGCGTCTTGGCACGTCGGCTCTGCAGGTTGAGCAGGCTGTTCATAACCTGAAGGTTGTTCCGCACGCGATGGTTGATCTCCCGGACAAGAGCTTTCTGGTGGTCGAGTGCGGCTCGCAGGGCCTCGTCGCGCGCCTGGATCGTGTCGGCCATGGTATTGAACTTGGTGGCGACCGCCTGAACCTCCTCCGGCGCATTCGTGTCCCTCTCGACACGCGCGGTATCGTCGCCTGCTATGTAGCGGCGGATTGCCTGACGGACATTGTTCAGCGGCTCGATCACGATACGCTCCGTCGCGCGGCCGGCCGTGATACTCGCCACGATCCAGATGAGAAGCGGAAACGCGATGATGAAATAGAGAAGTGCGCGTGCCGCCGACGAAAGTTCTTCTGCATCTTGCGCGTAGATGCCGAAAATATTTCCCGGCAGCGCGACAACGACGTAAGTGCGTTTGATTGAATCCAGACCGGTTAGAACATAGGCCCCGGACATGAGCCCGGCGTCCGCCTCCCGGCTTCGTGCCGCCGGCAGCCACTCGTCGACAGGGACGCCCTTTGCGCGCTGGGCAAGTATTGTGCCCTTGGCGTCGAGAATGGCGACGGCGGAGGCGTCGGGCAGATCCGTTTCCTGTATCGACAAGGTGAGCGAACGGGAGGGAACTTTCGCGCCAAGAATGCCTATCGCACGCCTGTCGGCGTCGTAGATCGGCAGGGTAGCAATCAGTTCCCGGTTCTGGTCCGCATCCTTTTCTGTTCCTGTTGCCGGCGGGGGAGCCCAGATAGCGAATTGCTGAACTTCAATGGCTCTTTCGAACCACTTGTCCTGCATGTCTCCGTCAGCGCCCGGACGAAGCTGCGGGGTACGACAGACGGTCTCGCCGTCAAGTGCGATCAGGTGAAGCGATGAAATCTTGCGGTTCTGCAAAACGATACGGCGGAAAGTTTCGTCGCAAACATTGCTGTTTGACGGATTGCCGAGGGGAAGCGCCGAAATCGTTTCGAGAAGGATGTTCAATTCCTGGAGCGCGCTGCTCTGCCGGGCGAGGATGGCTTCACCACGCGAAACGAGGGCGCTCTCCCGGAGCGACCGATTGTGAAGGGCATTGCTGTATTGGGCGATCTCCGCGGCAAGGCAAAGCGGAAGAATCGCGACCGCAAGATGGATCGCGATTCGCGTCCGAAGCGTCAGCCGTCCGCTGGGCGAGCGTCCAAAGCGTCTTAACCATTTATTGGATACGGACTCTGCTGCCAAACGTCAGCCCCTGTTTTGGCGTCGTGTAGGCCCGGCTTCTTTTCCTCGGGAAGCGGAGTGTCCGCTTACCCCTTCTTCCGATCGCCATTGGAGTCCGACAATTGGTCAAGCAGAGCCGAAAACTCGTCGGGAATGGGCTCATTGAGAACTTTTTGATATGCTCGTCTCAAGCCGGTGCCGAGCGCTTCCCGCCGAGCACTCTGTTCGACTTTGTCGCGCGCATTTGCGGAATTGCCGTCGGATTTCGGCGCCGCCTGCTTTTCCGTTTCGTTCGCCACTTTCTCACCGCACTTTGGCGTCGGCTCCTGCACATTCACAAATCGGCGACCGCAGAAGACGGTAAAAATTTTTCTACAGAGGATGAAACTCTTTTTGTTTCCGAGGGTTCCCTAAAACGACAACTTTTTTGCGAATTTAGTTCGCAGACATGAGGGCCGCAAGCCGGTTATCCTGATAGTTCATCTTTTGGAGTCCAAAACGCATGTCGCTCGCAGATCAGATCGCCCCCCTTCTGCCCCACTTGCGCCGGTACGCCCGTGCACTTACCGGGAGTCAGAAACGCGGGGACGCTTATGTCCGTTCCCTGCTCGAGGCGATCATCGCCGATGAAGGTATTCTCGATCGCGAGATGGAGCCGAGGGTGGCGCTTTACCGAGCTTTCCACGCAATCTGGTCGACATCCGACATGGATGCGGCTCAGCCCGAGGAGGCGGCGGATGTGGAGCAGGTCGTCTCCAGGCGCCTTTCGCGAATGACGCCCATAAATCGTCAGGCGCTGCTTCTGACGGCCATGGAGGGTTTCAGCAATCAGGAAGCTTCTGTGATTCTGGCTGTCGATGGCGCCGAAGTGGCGACCCTTGTCGATGCGGCCTTGAAGGAAATCGACGAGCAGATCGCCACCAACGTGCTTATCATTGAGGATGAACCCATCATTTCGATGGATCTGGAGCAGATCGTGCGCGATCTGGGTCATGAGGTGATGGCGACCGTTGTGACCCGCGACGAGGCGGTAAATGCCATAGGTGCCAGAAAACCCGGCCTGGTGCTCGCCGATATCCAGCTCGCCGACGGAAGTTCGGGGATCGATGCCGTCAAGGACATCTTCTCCCGCTTCTCGGTTCCCGTGATCTTCATTACCGCCTATCCGGAACGCTTGCTCACAGGAGAGCGGCCGGAGCCCACCTTCCTCATTACCAAGCCTTTTCTTCAGAGCACGGTGAAGGCGGCGATTGGCCAAGCGCTCTTCTTCAACGCGGAGCAGAGTGCCGCCGCCTGACCACGACGACAGCTTCCAACACGAAAGCACAAAGGCACCGGTGGAAATTGGTGCCTTTTGTCTGTTCATCGCCTGCCGTGGCCTACTAGCGCGTGATTTTGTCCATCTCGTGCATGATGGCGTCGGTCGTGTCGCCGACCGCAAGGGCACTGTCGCCGCGAGCCGGAAGAAGACCGTTGTCGATCATTTCGTCGAGCGCTGCACGAGCTCGCGCAACCCGGCTCTTAACAGTGCCAATCGCACAGTCGCAAATCTCGGCGGCTTCCTCGTATGAAAAGCCGCCGGCGCCTACGAGGATAAGTGCCTCGCGTTGTGCCTCCGGCAGGCGCATCAATGCACGCTGCAAATCGGAAAGCTGCATCTGATGATCCTGATGCGCTGGCGTCGAAAGCATGCGCTCCGCAACCGTATCGTCCCATTCACCCTTGAAGCGAGAACGCCGCATTTGCGACAGGAACTGATTGCGCAGGATGACAAACACCCATGCGCGCATATTCGTGCCTGCCTTGTAGCGTTTGCGAGCAGCCCAAGCCTTCAGCAACGCATCCTGTGCGAGATCGTCTGCCATATCCGGCTTCCCGCACAGGTTGCGCGCGAAGGCGCGGAGATGCGGAATGAGCCCTTCCAGTTCTTTCTTGAAGTCGGCATCGCTCAACGGCGATGCCGACTGCATGTCTTCCCTGTCTGTCATGTCGTCAGCTCTCGTCGCCATTGCCGAGCTGCTGGAGCAGCCTTCTGAATTCCGGCGGAATGGGTTCTTGCGCGATATCGCGATACATGTTGCGAAGCTCGCGACCAAGAACGGCGCTCCGCGCAGTTGTTTCGCGCCGGGTTTCGGCGGTCTCTCTCGGGCGCGCTCCTTTTGGTCTGTTGTCGATCATGACTCAAAGCCAACCAGATGTATCGGCGCGTATGGGTATGATGGCCGCGCCTGTTGGGTTCAGTACTCTGGAAAACGCTCTGGACCCGGAAAAGTTCAAAGAAACTCGATTCAGTCAATGTCCCGGGTTGCCATTTTCCGTTCACATTCAATGCTCTAAGCCCATCTCCCTTACGGCGTCTTCCTTTGGCGAAATTGTGGCAGTGGAGACGGGTTTCGGGAATCGAATCCGCCGCCAGATCGTTATTGCGAACGATCCGGCGGCGGAACTGTTTCGCGGCGATCCTAGTGACGCGACAGCCAGTTATCGATCTCTTTCTCCGCGTCTTCCTTCTGCTTCCCGTAGCGCTCCTGAATGGCGCCGGCAAGCCGGTCTCGCTTGCCCTCGATCTTGCTCAGGTCGGAATCGGTAAGGTCGCCCCAGGTCTCCTTGACCTTGCCCTTCATCTGCGTCCAGTTGCCTTCAATTTGATCCCAGTTCATTTGCCGCACTCCTGTGATGATATACCTCTCCGGACAATTATCCGGCTGCCGGATTCAACCGCCTGTCAGCAGCTTTGTTCCAGCATCACGCGATCGCTTGCAACGAAGAAGGGCTCCCGAAGGAGCCCTCTACCGTCCGAAAGCCATTGCTCAACGGGGTGGTCGGGGCCTGCGGGCTACGCCGAAGATCAGGCTGACGATGAAGAGCACAAGGAAGACGAAGAAGAGAATCTTCGCAATCCCGGCGGATGCAGCAGCGATCCCGCCGAAACCCAGCACTGCCGCGATCACGGCAATGACGAAGAAAACAGCAGCCCAGTAGAGCATTTCTATACCTCAACTTTCAGTTTCGATGAGTGGCGCTACCGGCGTCTTACTTCGCCTCGTTCGCAGTGTCCTGCACAGCCTCGCCGGTATTCTCGATATCCTGGCCAGCGCCCTCGATGGTGTTGCAGGCAGCAAGACCAAAGCCGAGAAGAAGAACAACGGCGGTGAAAATTTTCGTCATTGGGTGAAACCTCATGAAAATCGAAGCCGGATATCGCTCATGGGCACAACGAAACAGGTGGAAAAAAGTTCCACGGCGGAGGACTACTCCCCAGGCGTATCATTGCCGGATGGTCCGCCTACATCGTCTTTCTGATTGTCCGAACGCTCACCGAACCTGCTTTCCAGAGGACGGATTGCCGCCAGAATGATTGCGGCAAGAGCGAGGGCTATGACGGCAAGAAGATAGTTCTCCGTGCCGCAGGCAACGCCAAGCGCACCGGCAAGCCACATGCCCGCGCCGGTGGTAAGCCCCTTTACCTCGCCCCGCGCCTGTATGATCGCGCCGGCCGCCAGAAAGGCGACACCCGCGGTTACGGCCTCCACAATTCGAATGGGATCTGCCGTTCCGTGTGCACCCTTCTCGATGAATGTCTCGTGCAGCTCCATCGTCAGAATGGTGAAGATGGCGGCTGCCATTGCCGTCATCATGTGGGTGCGCAGCCCCGCCGGTCTGTCATGCTTTTCGCGGTCCAGGCCGATCACGCCACCCATGATCGCAGCCGATAGAAGCCGGAGCGTGTAGTCCGGTGCATCGGACGAAATTATGAGTGACACGATGTCCATATGACTATGCGATCGATCAATCGATGCCGTCGTGCGAGGTCACGCCGGGAGCCGAGCGAGCCCATGCCTCGAGCTCGGCAAGAAAGTCGGCGGCAAGGTCGGACCACGGACTGTCGTCGGGTGTCTCCCCATTGTCGCCGATGCTGTTTTCGATATCGGGTATCGAGAGAACCGAAGGGATCGTCACCGCTCCGAAGGAAGGTATCAGGAGACGCATTTGTTCGGCGGCCCGCACACCGCCAAAGCGGCTGACGGAGTAGGACACAATACCGGACGGGCGGCCGCCGAACTCGTCGGGGCTGAAGTGGTCCATCAGGTTTTTCAGAGCGGGCGGGATACAGTGGTTGTACTCCGCCGTCACGAACACGAAAGCGTCGGCGCGCCGAAAGATGCCGGAAAGGCGAAGGAGCTTTTCCGGCACGTCTCCTTCCTTGAAATCGAATATCCGTTTGTCGAGCATCGGAAGATCGAGTTCCGCCGGGTCCACAATCTGTGCCTGATGACCGCGGTTGCCGATAGCCCGCGCCATCAGTCTGACAGCGCGCAAGCCGATGCGCTGACTGCGGACGGAACCGTAAATGACGGGCACAAACATGACACGTCAGCGAAAATTCGCGGGCCGCACGCGCAAGTTAATGTCACGATCTGCACGCTGAGCGAGTGCGAGTTGGAGCATCAGCCAGACGATGCCGCTCAGCATCAGTGCTGAAAACAACGAGATGATCGCCAGCGGCACCAGCCACATCATCAGGTCGAAGGATTCCGTGAGAGGACGTGCGACGAGGATTCCGCCGATGAAGACCAGGCCGCCTCCGACCCAGAAAGAGCGAAGACGGCGTTCCCACTTGCGTTGCGTAATTTCGGAGATGACGTTCATGCCCATGTGTCTCCTGCGGGGATGAGCGGGAAAGACTTATGGCGATAACGTGCATCGCGAGATTCCGTTGCAGCGGAGCTGAAATTAGCGTGTGGATCAATCGCGGCAGATGACGGCAATGCCGCGCATTAATGCCGGACATTTCTCCAGCGGCGTCACGCCATCTGATCGGGAGCGAATTCAGCTCCAGGGAACCCGATTTCCCCTCCAGCGTTGTTGGAAGATCACAGTTACGGAAAGCAAGCCGATGAGCACCGTTCTCCTGATCATTCTGATTTTGCTGATCCTGGGCGCCGTTCCAGCGTGGCCTCACAGCCGGAGCTGGGGATATGCGCCGAGCGGTCTGCTTTCGGTGTTGCTGGTTGTGATGATCGTGTTGTTGCTGACCGGCAGGGTTTGACGCGCCGCAAGCAGAACATCACACGACTGCGAGCGCGCGATGAGGAGCGGCGGGGAGAACGGCGCGGACGATATCGCCGGGTGAGACGACGCCGCCTGTTACCACAATGCCCATGATCCCGGCCTTGCGTATGAGGCTTCCTCCGGCGTCCCGCTCGAGCACTGCGGCCATGAGACCAGGTAGAAACTCGTCAAGTTGCCGGCAGGGATTACGCAGGCCGGTCACTTCCACGACAGCCTCGTTGCCGATGGCGAGCCGCGTGCCCGCAGGAAGAGACAGGAGATCGATGCCTTGCGTGGTGATGTTTTCACCCATGTCCCCGGGTTTCACCTCGAAACCCTGCCGTTTTAGTTCCGCGTGGAGTTCCGCATGGATGAGATGCACCTGACGAAGATTGGGCTGGGCGGGATCGCGCGCCACACGCGAGAGGTGCTGCACGGTGACACCGTTATGCGCATCGCCTTCGACGCCAAGGCCCCGAATGAGACGGATCGAGGCTTCGCGCGTTTTGCCGAATGTATGAGTGCCGCTTCGGGCGACCGCTTGAACACTTGCTGTCATCGTTCCCCGCCGAATGCCGGTTCACAGATAGCACAAGGCGGCCTGCATCAGCATGAAATCGTGGCCTCAGGGGATCGCATTCCGGCGATTACATAACTCGACTTAATTCCCAGTGACTTAGCGAGGGTCGTTGCGAAAATTGGTAACAGAGCAGAACGAAAGACCGTTGCGAGATCGGTCTGGGGTACCGGGATCTGTCCCGGCTGACATGGAGGCAAGCACAGGGCATCTGCAAATCCGGCGACCTCACGAGCCCCCCACTCTGCACACAGGTCCATGCCGATTTGCCGGTCTGCTCTGTCTTTCTCCGGTCCGCCATTCCGGTAGCCCTCCCCGAGGTCGACGATGCGGATATGCGAACCCCACGCAGCGCGACCTCGGGGGCTTTCGCTCATGCTCCCCAGGAACGGCAAGCGAGTAAACGAATGTCGCATGAACCCCAGTACGCCATGCACGCCTATCGGGCGCATCAAGGCAGATCGGAAACACCGGTGAGCCGTTCCCGTCCGGTCATGGAGATGATCGACTCGGACGAATTCTGTCGCGAGTTGCTGGAGAAGGCCCGCTGGCCTAACGGTCCGGTCTGCATGAATTGCGGAGCGCATGGTGCGGCCAGCCGTCTGACAACACGTCCTGGCCTGTGGACGTGCAAGGCTTGTCGCCGCTGCCAATACAGCGTTACGTCAGGCACGCAACTGCATCGCTCCAGGTTGCCGGTATCGGCATGGGTGAAGCTGTTCTACGCCATTCAAATTCGCAATCAGAGCTTGACGGCATCTCAGGTCAGCCGACGGTTCAACGTTGCCTATCTGACGGCAAAGAGCATGCTCAAGCGGATCGACGCCATGAAGCAGGAAATGCCGGACATGGCGATGCGGCTCGAGCAGCAACTGCGCGATCTGGCGAACAGGCCCGCCGCGGGGCCTCGCTGACGAAGGCAAGGTGAGGCGCGCTCGTCGCCGCGACATCTCCGAAAATAGTATCTAGAGGGTGTCGTTGCGTTCTGGCGGCGGCGCGGGAAGAAGTGGATAGGCACCCTGATAGTTTTCCAGCGGGCGATATTCCGTATCCGGATTTTCAATCAGCTCTTCTTCATCTGGACCATCGGCCCAGGCTGCGATGCCCGATGCCATGTCCCTGATCCCGACCGCAGCGCGGCCCAGAAGCTCGCGGCTTGCCTGGCAGGCAAGCGGCTCGCGATCACAAAACCACCGCGTGTCTCGCGCTGCATGCGAGACGACAATCTGTGCGTTGGTGAAAGTGGAAAGCTTGCCCGTGATGTCCGGCTCTGCGATCTGCGCGGTGCCTTCCATGTAGTTCGCAGGCATGAACCTGGGCTCCACTTCCGCCTGCTCTACGGGTTCGACGAGCTTGATTGCGTGGCCGACAAGGACCATGACGACCAGAGATTTTATCGCGAATTTGATCATTGCAGCCTGACCTCGTTTTGGTGAGGTAGGCCAAATGTACCACCTTTCAACTCGTTAAGAGCGTCGAAACTGGTGGAAAGCTGTTGAAGGTCAGGCGGCGTCTGCCTGTCCCAAAGCGGAACGCAGGAAGTCCGTGATCTTGTCGATCTGCACGGGTTTGCGGAAGACGGCGACCGCGCCGCAATCGGCAAGGCTCGCGTAGTGGTAGGTTTCGCTTTCCGCGGTCATCAACATCACGATGACCTTGTGGTTCAGATTGCGCGCCGCCTCCGCCACGCGAACGCCGTCCCAGCCGGGCATGTTAACGTCGAGCATTAAAATGCGGGGACGTTCGCTGGCAATCAGTTCGATTGCCTCATGTCCATCCCGGGCCTCGATGACGTCGAGGTCATTCGAGCGGAGAAACTCCGACATTTCCTGCAGCTGGACGGGGTCGTCGTCGGCGACAAGAACACACGCACGCATTTGTCACTCCACACGAAAGAAGGGCGGCACCGGTGCCGCTGTGCTGCCTCATCAAACGCCAGTCGGCTTTAACCGCTGGTAAACCCGCCGTTCCGCTGCGAGATTCATCTGTCGACTTTTGTAAGGCGCGGAGGAGGCCCGTCAGGGCCGGGCCAGAGCGGGACCGGAAAGCAGCTGGTCCATATCTCCTGACGTGAAGGGCTTGTTCAGGGTTCCGAGCAGGCGGATGTCGTGTGCGACGCTCAGGGATGCGCCGGCATCGAGCAGATTGTCCCGTGCGCCCGACATCATGATCACCGAAATCTCGCCCTTGCGCGGATTGTCCGCAAGCGCGAGCAGAGCCTCGAACCCGTTGAACTCGGGCATATGCACATCGAGCATGATGAGGTCGGGCTTGAACTCGCCGACAAGCGTCGCGAAGTCCGCGCGGCCTTCCCGCGTGCGGGTCTCATAGCCGCGATGCCTCAGCGCCTCGGCGCATTCCTGGGAAAGGTCGTCGTCGTCGTCGTAGATGAGCGCGCGCATATCCATTTCCTGATTTCGAGCCTATCCGGTTCTAACCCGGACAATCGTAATCGTGTGAACCGGTTTGAAGAATTGCGTGCGCCGGCCGCATATCTGTTAACCCACCAGAACCGGCGCGCGGCATTTCGCACCGTGAACGATTATGTCCATTGCACCGAGTTTGACGCCGAGCGTCGTGAGAAGGGAGTCGAGGACCGTATCGAGGGACGTGAGCGCGCCGCCGACGGCGCTCATAAGGGTTGAAAGAATAGTCGAGAGCCCTGGAATGGAGATGCCGACCAGAGTTACCTGCTGGATTGTCAACGCTCCCCCTAGGCCAGACAGGATATTCGAGTCCGAAGAGATTGTCTTGATCGTGGCGCTATCGACGTCCGTTTGCGTGAAAGCAATGTCGGTAGGCCCATGGGACGCAAGTTGATGGGAGCCGCTTGCTTTCAGATTCATCACAGGGACGGTTGCCAAACCTATATTGAGTTCGATCGTTGCAATCGTCGGTGTCGTGTCGCTTTCCGTTCCATATCGCGCGTCGGTGGCTCCTGTGGTTCCTGACAGAACGGTGACGGTGCTGTCGGAGCAGGGAATGCTGGCAACGGTGGCTGTCCCTTCGGCCGCGGTAATGTAGACCGGCACGGCAATCTGGGAGTCGACGAGAGAGAGAATGCCGGTGTCGATCACGGCATTCAGCTGAATCTCGATTTGCGACGTCTGAACGCTGTCACCAACCTTGCCCACCGCCATATGCGCCATGGGCGATCCAACGCTAATGGTGCCTGATACCGAAGCGAGCGAACCGAGATTGACGTCGGTGTCGAACCCCACGACCTCGCCTTCGCCCGCCACCATCGCGGTCCCCGTCAGGATGTCGTAGACGTTGAACGGAACATTATCGCCGGCTGAAGAGCCGATGGACCCGATCACACGGTTCACGAAAGGCGTAGCATCAAGGATCTGGTCGAGAGGCACGGTAACGTTTTCCACGGGCGACAGCGCCGTCTGCAGTGCGACCTTCGCCACGGAGGGGTCTCCCTCGAAGCTTTCCCCGTTCAACACATCGACGGCGGCCGCAACAATGTCGCCGATCGCGACCTCGGTATCGAGCAGGTCTCCATAGGTGTCCGATCCCGCCTCCAGCCCAACCTCGACGGCGAGCGCGTCGAGAAATTCAAGCGCATCGATGTTGGCCGCGGCAAGCGCGTTGTAATCGACAAGCGACAAGTTCAGCGTCGTTCCCAGAAGGCCGCCAAGTATCTGATTGGCGAGACCTTCATTGAGTTCCGCCAGCCGTGTTCCCGCGGAGAACGACACGGTCTTCACATAAGCTGCCGTTGCCTCCGCGTCGATCGCGGTGAGACTTCCGAATCCGAAAAGACGCGCGAAATAGGTTGGTGAAGAGGCTGCCTTGCGAACGCGCACGGCATTGATATCCGCTTCGTCGATTCCGCCGCCCTCGGCGATAAAACGGCTGGAAGCCTGTTTCGACGGATCTGGGTCATAGACGCCGCGTGCGACTTCGGTGCCTGCAGTCTGAAAACCGTTGATGTCGAAAATCGTCTCAGCCGCAGTTTGCGTCGCTTCCTGCGACTGCAACTGACGTACCGCACCGAGTGCAGCCGCGTCGGTTGCGGCTTGAAGATCGCGCCGCGCATAGAGCATGGCGCCCGTATCGATCACGATCATTGCAACGGCGAGGGCAAGAATGAGCGCTCCCACCGCCATGACGGATATGACGCCACGCTCGTCTCCTGCGAATTGCCGCAGAAGAACTCTCAGCGGTTGCGGCATCCTTTGGTCCTCCGATGTTCCCGCCCCAGCCGGAAACACTGCCTCGCGAGCGAGTGCCACTCTACGTCATAACTAGAGTTCCGAGAGGTTAGCGAAGATTTAAACCGAAATCTTCCGGATACGCACCATGCGCACCTGGAAGCACGCTTCTTAAGTTCCGGCACACAAATAGACATAACGCCACACCTCCTCATACGCCCCTGTTTTAGAAAAAGAACAGGGAAAAGGCAGCATTCGGTCTCGCCGAACTGCTGAAAGGAATGGAGGAACCTGTGTCGGGAAGAGCTCTGGTCAGTTCCATCGTCTGCCTCGGTCTCGCGGGTTGCGTCACCGACAAGATTTCCATGTCGTCGGAAGTGGGGGGCAGTGGTGGCAGCAGCGTCGTTTCCGCCCGGGCCAATAATTCCGGCGGCAGCGGATTTGGCGGTGGCGACGCCGGTTCCGGGCTCGGCGTAACCGGCGATGGGGGTGTTCTGGACAATGTTGTAGGCACGGACCCGGTCGGCGGCTTCGTCGAAGACGCACTCGGCGCAGGCAATCCGGTCAGCGCCATCCTGGGATCCGGGAGCGACGGGCTGGTGCCCTCCGCCGCGGCCGCGCTTGCCGGCGACCCGAACGCCGAAATAACGGGCCTCGGCGTTCTGGGAAGCGGTGGTCTCGTATCCGACCTCGCAGGCACCGATCTCGTCGGCGGGTCTTTTGACACGGGTGGCGTACTCGGCGCGAGCATCGCTGGAGGAAACGACGGGCTGCTCGGTTCTCTGCTGAATGGCCAGCTTTCGAGCCCTCCGCTGGCGCCCGTGGCCGGTCCCGTCGCTTCAGCGTTGCCGGCCGATGCTCTCAATGGCGCGTTGTCTCAGGTCCCTGCCCTCGGTGTGACCGGTGAGGGCGGTCTTGTCGCCGATCTGATCGGCGTGGACCTCGTTGGGAATCTGGTCGGCCAGAACACGCCGCTTGGAGGCGGAAACACCGGACAACTGGGCGCACTTGTCCCGACCGAGGAGGCGCCGCTCGGCTATGTCGGTGAAACTTCGGCCGGGCTGCTCAATATCGTTGCGGGATCGCAGGGAGCACCGGTCGACGGTGGCAGCGCGCTTGCCCCCGCCATCCCCGTCCTTGAGAACATTCTCGGCAGCGGGGCCAGTGTCGTTGGTGGTGTCGCGGCGCCCGTCACGGGTGCTCTCGGTTCCACTCCTGTGATTGGCGACATCATCAGCGGTCCTTCCTCTTCTGCTGCCGCGCCGGCCGCATCTTCAGGCAATAGTGCGCCAGCGTCTCCGGTCGGTGGCGCCCTCGCCCCTGTTACCGGGACGCTCGGCAGCGTGCCGATCGTCGGCGGGCTTCTCGGCGGAAGCTAGGTCCGGCCCATACCAACCCCCCGGGGCTCTTGAGCTTCAAGGCGCCTCAAGCGGAAAGGCCCGGCAACTTTGCCGGGCCTTTCTTGCATCACTTCTGTTCTTCAGAAGCGCACTTCGAACGACAGAAACAGGCGCGGATCCTTGTTGCTTTGCGAGATCGGCGTGCGATTGATGGGTTTGTCGATCTCAATGCCGACCGAAAGCCAGCGCCTGTTGGAAAAGGTTACGCCGAGACCGGTCGAGAAGAGCCGTGCATCGCCCTGCCGATCGACATCCGTGTTCCAGGCATAGGCGTGGTCGAGAAACGTATAGGGTGTGACGGACCAGCCGCCAAACATTTCCACGTCGAACCGGTAGCTTGCCTGGATGGAAGTGCCAAGCCCGCTGTCGCCGCTGATTTCCGAGTTGTTGTAACCTCGGGCGAAGCGCGCGCCGCCGAAGCTGATTTCCTCCGAACTATACAGGGAATCGGGACTGTACTGGCCTTCAACGCGCAAGCTGAGCAGCAGCCTTTCCGTCGCCGCGTAGTTTACCGTCGCTCCGCTCTGCACCTTGAAGAAATTTGGCGTGGCACCGAGACGCGAATGCAGCGTATTGTCCGGCCCACCGTCGAAGATCGAAAAACCTCTGGTGATGCGCAGATGCGAACCGAGAGACACGCGTTCGCCGATCTGCGTAGCGTAGCTTCCACCCAGATGCGCCGCGCGGATCGCGTCCTTGCTGAACGTAACGCCGTTCAGTTCGTTTTCCGCGTCGGTGAAGTAGGCACCAATGAAGGTAGTCAGTGTTTCCTTCGTCGCACGGATCACCGGATAGCTGAGTAGAAAATCGGCCTGGGTGCTGGTGCTGACAAGTTCGATCCCGGGTGGCAGGTCTGGCTGTTCCGAACTCGCATAGGCAACGCCAGCCGATGCGCGCAACCCATCGGTGCCGATGAAGGTCGAGAAGGCGCCGCGGAAATATTGCTGCGTATCGATTTCGGGAGTCGCAAGCGCGGTGATCGAAAACTGGTCGCCATATCCGAAGATGTTGTTGATATTGCCCGTGAGGTAGGCCTGAAACGGCGAGTCGTCGAGATTGGCGCGGTTGTCGACGGCCGTGGAAGCCGTGAACGTGTCGCTTTCAATCGTGAGCGCGAGTGTCGCCGCGCCGGAATATACGTCCATTGATTTCAACTGGCCGCCAAGCGTTACGCCTGGAATATCGCTGATGAGAAGCAGGTAGCGTTCCAGCGTCTCCTTGCGTAATGGAATTTCCGAAACGATCCGGCGGCTGAAGCCCTCGACCATCTTGCGTACGGCAGGATCCGCGGCCGTGATCTGGATTTCGCCGACATAGCCCTCCACGATACGCACGATCAGCGTGCCGCCCTGGATGACCTGCACCGGAATATAAGCGCGACCGAGCGCATATCCTGCCTCATCGTAGAACTTGTTGGCCCGGTCGAGCGCTGCACGGAGTTCACCTGCCGTAATCTGGCGATTCAGAAGTTCATCGAACTGCGCTGCCAACTGCGCATCGTCAATGACGCTGGCACCTACGATCCGGACCTTGGAGACCTTGAAGTTCAGCACCTTTTCCGAACCGTCCGGCAGACCGAGGTCTTCTTCCAGTTCGGGCGCATCGCGTTCCTCGAGTTCGGGCGCCGGCGGCGGCGGCGAAAGAACGGTCCCCGGAGCCGGCGCGTTCAGCGGACTGGCGCTCTGCGCAAAGGCCGGGTGACAGATCAGTGCAAGGCCGGACACCGCCAGTAGAAGTTTGCTCGCATGCCGGTACATGTTCTCTCCCTCACTCCAGGATTCCCTGAACCGCATGGTACAAAGCGGGGAGGATCAACAAAGAAGAGTACTGTATTCAATTTGAGTAACACGGAACTCTCCGTAACTGCTTGTCGATCAATGTAATCCTCGTTCGACTGACGTTTGATTCATGCCATTACATTTTCATTCGATATCTCGCACACACATGCCCCCGTATTTCCTAGGTTCTTCCAAGGGGTTGAGGAAAATATCTGAGTCAATGGAACCCAATCCGTGTGAGTCTGTTTAAGGACTTGCGGAATAGTACTGGAACAGAACGAGTTGCATGGAAAACTCAGGTAATGGCCACAATGGAGGAGTCCGTCGCTCTCTGCCGAACGTGGCGGACATGCTCCTTGGCCTGCCTTTCACAAAGTAGGTCAACGCTGCTGAACTATTTGATATGTAAACAAGTATCGCGGAGTGGCGCTTCGCAAAACAAACCCGTCTCCCTTAAGTAGAACGGCCAGTTTCCAGCAGTGAGTTCAAATCAAGTGAGGGATGTTAGAACTTTATTGACCAGGTTGATTCGTAGAATGGGCGTCCCCGCGAGGAGAAATTGAGGGGTGCGTCTTGGGTGGCGCAGAAAGAGGGCAAAGGGGCCCGGCTTCTGGACCGGGTGGAGGGAGAGTGGGATGAGTTTCGCGCAACGGATTCAGCGAAACCCGATATTGCTGCTGGGAGTGGGGGTCGTTCTGATCGCCGTCGCCATCGTGTTGATATGGCTTAATCTCTCTGCCCGCGAAGCAACACCCGTTCAGACGGCGATGCCGCGCAGCGGGAATACACTTGAAGCGGACGCGGCTGTCGGTGTTCTCGTCGCCTCCCGTTCCATTCCCCGAGGCCAGGCAGTCTCATCGAGCGATGTCGTATTGCGCCGTATGGCGGGCCCGGCGCCCGCCGGGAGTTTTTCAGACCCGACGTCCGTCGTCGGTCGTGTCGCGACCGTCGATATCCGCACCTCCCAGATTGTCTTTCAGGACAATCTGAGTGCAGATCCGGCGGCATCCGGTATCGCGGCGCTTGTTCCCGAAGGGCAGCGCGCTTTCGCCATTCGTGTCGCCGAGGAAGACATTGTCGGTGGCTTCCTCCAGGCTGGGGACAGGGTAGACGTCTTTGTGACATTGCCGGACTCGGTATACGGACAGCGGGGTGGCATCGGTCAGAGAGAGGGAGATCGGAGCAAGAGCACGCTTCTGCTGCAGGACATGCAGGTGCTGGCGGTCGGTCCCGAACTCTCTCCAGCAGGCACGGAAGTTCAAAGCGGTGCGCGCACCGTTTCCGTCGCCGCGCCGCCGGAAGCACTTGCGCGCCTCGCACTCGCTGGCCGGCTGGGCCACATAACGCTTGCGATTCGAAATCCATCGGACAGGGAAACATCGCAGCCGGAAGTCGTGGCGCTGGAGGATCTCCGGCCCGACACATCTTCCGTTGCTTCCTCGGAAGAGGACAAAGCCGAGGCGGCGACCCAGGGGCACCGCATCACGATCTATTCGGGCGCCAGCCAGACCACTGTAACGGCGCCGCGCTAAGCGCGCATCGGGAGGGGAGATGCACGAGCAGGCAAGACAAGTAAGGCAGTGGAGAGGCCGGCGCGGCGGAGCGGCGACGGGAAGCTCGGCTATTACCCTGGTACTCGCTTTTCTCGTTGCCCTTCTGTCGATGGAGAACAGCGCGCTTGCGGCGAGCCGCAATCTCGATGTGCCCGTTGGTGGACAGCGCATCCTGAAACTCGGTCAGACCATCGATCGCATCGCCATTGCGGACCCCTCCATCATAGACGTGAAAGTCATCTCTTCCCGGGAACTTCGCGTTCTGGGTCAACGGGACGGCACCACCGACCTGACGGTATGGTTTACCGGCGACGCATCGCTTTCCTACCATGTGGTCGTCGGCGCCGATCTGACCGGCCTTCGCGATGAACTCGCCCGCGATCCCATGCTGTCCGATGTTAGGGCGGTCGAAACCGGCAGGGGTGTCGTGCTCAAGGGACAGGTCTACAGCCTCGAAGACCGTCAGAGAGCGAAGGAGCTTGCCGGTTCCTATCTTGGCGAAAATGTCAGCGACATGCTTACCGTTGCCGACCGTCGCATGGTTGCTGTCGAAGTCCGCTTTGCGGCGGTTTCCACGAGCACGCTCAAGGCGCTGGGCCTCAACTTTCAGAGCCTCGACAACAATATCCAGATCGCAGCGATCGGTCCCAATGCGGGTACCGGCTTTGGCTACAACGCGGGCAATTACGGAACAACCAATCCCGGCGGCGCATATGCCGGCCTTGAGCCCAATACGGACCTGCCGGTCGGGCAGGCCTTCAATCTCCTCATGGCCTGGCCGGGCAGCAACATTCTCGGCGTCATCAGCGCGCTCAGCAACGCGAACCTGGCGCAGCTTCTCGCGGAACCGACGCTCCTCGTCAGAAGCGGCGAAGATGCCGAGTTCCTGGCGGGCGGCGAAATTCCCATTCCCGTACCGCAATCGGGGACCGGCAACGGCACGGTAACGATCGAGTACAAGAAATTCGGCGTCCAGCTCGCCGTCGCGGCGACGGTCCTGGACAACGACCGGATCGTGCTCAAGGTGAGCCCGGAAGTAAGCGAGCTTGATTTCGCCAATGCGCTGGTCGTTCAGGGCTTTCGCATACCCGCGCTGCGGACGCGCTCGACGCGCACGACGATCGAACTTGGCGATGGCCAAAGCTTCGTGCTTGCCGGTCTCATGTACAGTTCATCGGGCAATGTCGAAGACCGCGTACCCGGTATCGGTGATCTGCCGGTCATCGGCTCGTTCTTCAAGCGCACACAGAACGCTCGCGAACGTCAGGAATTGATAATCGTTGCGACACCGCGTCTCGTCTCGCCGATGGAAGCGGGAGAGGTGCCAAAGCTGCCGGGCGAAGGCCAGTTGTACGATCCGAATCTCGGGCAGGTTCTGCTGAATGCGGAAACGCTCGAAGATCATGTCGTCAAACATGGATTGATGAGGTGAGTGCGATGCACCGTGTTCTCCTCGTCTCCGGCAGCAAGGAGCTGATCACTCATATCAAGCAGTCGCTCGAGGCGGAGGCGACGGTCATGTCCGTCGACCCTGCGGTCGACAACATGGTCGAAGTGGCAGAGCAGTTCCAGCCGGACGGCGTTCTGGTCGACAGTGACGTACGGCTGGGAGCGCGGACAGCCTTCGAGCGGCTGTCGACGATGCGGGAATGGTTTGACGATCTGCCCATGATCGTGATCGGAAACGAGGCGGGCGCGCAGCTCATCCTCACGGCCATGCGAGCGGGCGCCCAGGACTTCCTGGATCGGGATGCCGCGGCCGACGACATCAGAAAGGTCGTAGCGCGTCATATCTCCGCAGGCCGGGCCCGTTCCGTGACGTCGTCGCACATTCTGACAGTGCTGAGCGTTGGCGCGGGGGAAGAGGATGGTGACTTCGCACTCAATATGGCGGTCTCCATCGCGTCCTCGCGTCCACGCGAAGGCGTGCTTCTGGTCGACCTCGGTCTGCCGGCGAGCAATACGGCAATCTCGCTCGGCCTCGACCTTTCCTTCAGGGTCAAGGAAGCGGTGAAGGAGATGTCGCGGCTCGATCGTGCGCTTCTCGACTCGGCGCTTGCCCGCTGTCCGAGGTCCGGTCTCTATGTTCTGCCTCTGGCGCTCTACGGAGATACCGATACCTGGTCCGTCAATGTTCATGACCTCCGGGCGCTGCTCGAAATTTGCCAGTCGCTGTACGACGTCGTCATCGTCTCGTGCGGGCCGTTCTCGCGGCAGGAAGAACTTATCAATCTTCCCCCGGACGACGCGCCGTTCTTTCTGCCCTGCAACCAGCGATTTACTTCGATCAAGGGGGCGGCGGAAATGATCCGCTTCGTCCGTCACGTTCGTTCCGGCAAGCAGGAGCCGATCCTTGTCATCCATGAATTTGCGCCCGGAATGGCGCCGGATGCCGTGGGGATCAGAAGCGCGGTCGGTGCTGTCCGGGCTGTCGAACTCCCGGTGCGCTGGAGCGAGCTCGCCGAGAGCGTCAACCGCGGGGAGCCCCTTGGCCTCGTTGGATCGTCTCCTTATGCGCAACAACTGACCCGCCATCTGCAGGCTCTCAACCTTCTGCCCTTTCACGATGGCGGCGAAACAGCCGATCAACCGCTCAGGGCATGGGCGCGGAAGCTGCTCGGGGTGCTGCCATGAAGTCGATGCAGCCCTATATGCTCGATGAGAAGCCGCCGGTCTCCGATATCGGCGTGTCGGACAGCTATCAGGAGATCAAGTTTCGTGTCTTCGATCTGACGCTCGAATATCTTGACCAGCAAGGGGTCGAAGGCGAGGCGATGCCCGTTGCTGCGTTGCAGGACGAGATAGCGAGGGCGATAGCCGTCGTGCTGATGTCCCGCGGTATCGCGCTGAACATGCGCGAGCGTGCGCAACTGATCGAGGATGTCCAGAACGAGATTGTCGGCTTCGGGCCGCTCGAACCTCTGCTGAAGGATCCATCCGTTGATGACGTGATCGTCAACGGCCCTGCCAACATCTTCGTTGAACGGCACGGAGAACTCGAGCCGGTCCAGACACGCTTTCGCGACACGACGCATCTCATGAATGTCATTCAGCGTATTGTGAGCCCGATCGGCCGCCGCGTTGACGAGGGAACGCCCTATGTCGACGGGCGACTTCCCGATGGCTCTCGCGTCAACGTCATCATTCCACCGGTAGCGCTTGACGGTCCCATTCTGTCGATCCGCAAGTTCAAGCACATTCCGCTCACGGGTGAAGACCTTGTGCGCAACGCGACGATGACGCAGGAAGTACTCAAATATCTTTCGGGTGCCGTCCGCGAGAAGCAGAACATGCTGATTTGCGGTGGCACGGGATCGGGAAAGACAACGCTGCTGAACGTCATGAGCTCCTATATCGGTGCAAAGGAAAGACTGGTCACGATCGAGGACGCCGCCGAGCTTCAGCTCCAGCAGTCTCACGTGGTTCGTCTTGAGACCCGGCCGGCTTCACCCGACGGAGCAACGGATGTCACGGCCCGCGAGCTCCTTCGAAACGCCCTGCGCATGCGTCCCGACAGGATTATCCTGGGCGAGGTGCGTTCCAGTGAAGCAATCGAGATGCTGCAGGCCATGGGCACAGGTCATGACGGTTCGATGGCCACACTGCATGCAAATGCGCCGCGCGACGCATTGGAGCGTCTTGAAATGCTGATCGGCCTTCACGGCTTTTCTGCCGACCTTCAGGCTGTGCGCCGGTTCATTGCAGGCGCTGTCGATGTCGTCGTGCACACGGCGCGCCTGTCCGATGGCAAACGCAAGGTCGTTTCCGTCTGTGAGGTGGTTGGGATGGAAGGCCCGACCTATTCGCTGCGTGAAATCTTCGCCGATGGTGAGCTGGAAAAGAAGCGGGTTTTATAGAAGCGGGACACCGCAAGATGCAGGTACTGATTGCAGTTCTGGCCGTTCTTTGCTTCGCCGCGGGCGGATTTGCATTGTTTCTGCTCGCGCGCCTGCGCCGTGATCGCGACGTGACAATGCGTCTCGAGCAGCTGATCCATCGGTCGCCGGCCTCGAACAAGACAGAAGCCTTTCTCAGTGTCTGGCCGGACTCGACCCGCCTTCTTCCGACTATCGTCCAGAACAGGCTCTATCAGGCAGGGATAGAGGTTCTGGCCGACAGGCTGACGGCACTGCTGATTTTTACGCTGTGTTTGTGGATAGCCTTGTCGATACTGTTCGGATTGATCGCCGCAACGATCGTTCTGCTCAGCGTTGTTCTTGTGTCTGCCGCGGTTGTGGACTACAGGGCACGACAGAGAATGAACGCGCTGTCCGACGCAATGCTCGGCTATTTCGATCGCGTCCGCCAATTGCTCGTCGTCGGGAACAGTCTGTCGGTAGCGCTCGCACGGGCAACACAATCCTCACCGCCGATCGTTGTGGAGTTCTTTCAGCCGACGATCCGTCGCATAGCAAACGGTGCGGGCGTGGCCGAAAGCGTCAACCAGCTCGCACGCGAACTGGACCTTTATGAGCTGCGGTTGTTCGGTGCGGCAATCGAAACGAATCTTCGTTTCGGTGGTTCTCTGACGGCGATCTTGTCCAGTCTCATCGAAAACATTCGTCGGCGCGCGTCGGTCATGCGGGAGGTGCGCGTCAGCACATCCCAGATCCGCGCCAGCGCCTGGGTTCTGGGCCTTCTGCCGATGGTGGTTGCATCGGCCGTCGTGGTGCAAAGCCCCGAGTATATGCGCTGGTTCATTGAAGAGCCGGTCGGCAGGCAGCTCCTGATCTACTGTGGCATATCGCAGGTGCTGGGGGCTTTCATGATGCGAAGTGTAGTGCGTACGGCATCGTACTAGTTGCGAAGAGAGAAACGCGAGCATGCTGGATGGATTGACATGGATGGTAGCGGTGGCCGCTCTGGCAGCCGGCAGCTTCGTGTTCGTCACCTCTTTCTCGCTCATCGCGAGGCGGCACGAGGTGGCTGTGCGCCTTTTCCATCTTTTCATGCCCGAGCGCGAACACGGAACCATTGTGGTCATGGCGCTTCGGTTCCTCGAGCAAGCAGGCCGGCGTATCGAAGGATCGCGGATCAATCGCGAGTTGCGGGCGCTTGTCCAGCGGGCAGGCCTTTTCCAGCCTTCGGCTGTCTACATCTTCGTCGCCCTGCGCTATCTGATAGCGCTCGTTGTGGCGTTCCTTGTTCTGACCTTCCGCTATGGCGCCGACGGAATAACGCCGGTCGATTTCTTCCTCGCGCTTCTCTTCGGCTATCTTTTTTATCGCTACGCGCTCATCGGGTTGAAAGTTTACGGAGACCGGCGGGCCAATGTCATTCGCGGAGAGTTGCCCCCTGTCCTCGACATCATGTTGATGGCGCTCGATGCGGGGGTCAGCATTGATCAATGCATGCGCTATGTGGCGAACGTCACGGACAGCACGGCTCCGGTTACCAGCGAATGTCTTCGCCGTCACATCGCGGATATCGACGCCGGCATGCCCTACGACGCGGCGCTGGATCGTCTTGGGCAGCGTCTCGGAGTCGATGAGGGTCAGGATCTCGCGGCAACCATCAAGCAGGCGTTGTTTCAGGGTGGCGAGCTTGGAACCACGCTCCGCCGCTTCTCCGCGGACTTGACCGACAAACGCCTGGCGACCGCGCGGGAACAGGTCGGCCGCAAGGCGCCGCAGCTCACCATGGTCATGATCATCTTTTTCATGCCCGTGCTTCTTATCGTGCTGGCGGGTCCCGCGGTGGTGAACCTCAAGGGAGCGCTCAGGACAGCGGGTCAGGAACTGGCGACAAAGGGGGATATCGTCAAATGAAGCCCGTCATCGCGATTTCCCTCTGCCTGGCGATTGCCGGCTGCGCCGATTCCGGTTTCGACTTCGACCCGGTTTCGACCGTCATTCCCTCGTCGAGCGAGGTGAAGTCTCTTGACGATGCGTCGACCTCGAAGCTTTACCTGAGTGTCGTGAACGGGCTCCTGGAACAGGGGCGCTATCACGCCGCGCTGGCTTATCTCGATCAATATGCGGTGCAGGAGAAGAAGACACCCTATTTCACGGAACTCTATGGCGAAGCGCTGCTTGGCACCAAGCAATACGACAAAGCGGCGGAAGCCTTCGCAGAGCTCGAAGACACGGAACGCGAATCTGAAGGGTTCAGCGGGCTTGGCCGCGTGAGCGCCTCGAGCGGAGACTGGGCAGGCGCGGTTGTTCATTTCAAGCGGGCCGTCGCATCGCGTCCGTCCAGCGCCGAGTATCTGAACAACCTCGGCTATGCGCAGCTCTGCGCCGGCGGTGCGGTCAGGGAAGCGGAGTTCAACCTGCGCCAGGCACAGGAACTCGATCCGTCATCGGCTTCGATCCGCAACAATCTGGTGATTGCCCTGCTTCTCTCCGGCAAGGACAACGAGGCACGCCGCCTTCTCTCCGGCATTCCGACGGCGCGGGAACGCGCCGAGGTCCAGAAATTCGCAGCCGATTGGCTCAAGCAGCGGCCCGAAACCAGCGCCGCCCAGGAGGAAATGTGATGAAAGCCCATGTTGCGTGCCGGCGTTCAGGTGCCGCACTGATGCTTTTGCTGATGGGGCTCGCGGCTGGCTGTGCCCAGCCGAACGAGCCGTCTCCCGCTCCTGCCACCGAGTCGCAAGCGAAGCAGGTTCTGGATGCGCAATACGCGGCGAAAGGTAATCCGAAGCCGATGCAGGCGTCGGAAGCGGACCGGATTTACGAGAACTATCTTGAAAATATCGGTGAGCCGCTGGAAAGCGAAAGCACAACGGATGAGTAGTATTGGTACGCAGTTTTATGTGATCTTGATAGAAACTCAAAATTTCACAAATAGAGTTAGAAAGTAAACCGACTGTACATTGTGGCTTTAACGTCTCTTAGGAGATTGAGCATAATATCTTTACTGAAGAATTGCAGCCAGAGCGCTCAATATGGTGAAATTGTAGATGTGCAGAGTGAGAAGTGGGGCAGGGGAGGCCTGATCTGTAAGCGCCGGAAACGGCATGAAAAGTTGGAGGGTTCGATGTCTGGAAGTGTGAAGAAGGCGTTTTTGCGCCGGTTCGTCGAGGATGAAAGCGGTATCTCCGCTGTGGAATACGGCCTGCTCGCTGCGGGTATCGCGGTCGGTCTGTGGGCGCTTGTCGGCGGCGATGGCGGTATCGGTCCGAGTCTTCAGAGCGTCTTTGGCTCTGTGAAGGATGACCTCGCCACGGCGGTCCCGGCTGACGGCTGATCGGGTCATCCACATGTTTCTCCGCTTGCGTATCGAGCGCGACGTTTCGCGCGGCACCTTCCCCAAAGGGAAGGTGCCCGCACGACGCCAGTTGACCCGCGACGAGGGGGGGTCCGTGGCGATCGAGTTTGCTTTCATCGCCGCTGTTTTTCTTACGATCCTTTTCGGGATCATGTCCTACGGATTCCAATTCGCAACGCGCATTGCGCTCTCCTATGCCGTGACGGAGGGCGGCCGGGCAGCAGTGGCGGGTCTGGACGGAGCCGAACGCGAAACCTATGCGACTGCAGCGATGACACGCGCGTTGGACGCATATTCACCACTGGTCGATCCGGCTCTCGCTCAGATGACCTTTACCCAGGGCACCTCGGCAGCGGGCGATACGCTGGAAATCGGCATCGACTATACCGATGCGCGCTTCTCGTTCCTGCCGTTCGTACCGACACCGGAGGAAACGATCCGTGTGGAGACGACCTTCGTTGTAGCCGATCCGTCGGGATAGGTAGCGCATGGCTGTGCAGGACGAGCGCGAACCCGACGATCCCGGCGCGGGGCGCGGCGAGCAGCTTTCTTCCTTTGCGTCGCAAACGCTTGCCCTTTTTCTTGCTGAAACCGAAGAGCAGGCCCGCTCCGAGCTGGAGGCGATATCGCGTCGCCTGGCGGAACAGGTCTCAGAGCCGGTTGCGATTTGCGAGCTTGGCCTCTCGCCGAACGGACGGCCGCTCATGCTGTGGCAGTCGACCGAGGGGGGTCTGTCGGTCGAGGAAGACAACGTCTTCGCCGATTGGCTCAGGCGCGCATCTCGCGTGGGAGGCGAGTTGACAAGCGCGACGCGCGGAATCTGGTGCGGCGTTCTCTCCGCGGACACGCTGAGTGGCGAAACCGGACTGCGTATGGCGGTCATGCTGCAATCCGCTCCAGCCAACGCCGAAACCATCGCTCACGCTTATGGCATTGCCGACGCCGCCGTTGCGGCAATGGTGCGTATCCGAAAGAGCAAGGCGTCGAGCCTGGAGCGTCGCCGGTTCGATGCAATGTATGAATCGACGAGAGCCTGGCTTGAGCTCGGAGCAGACATTGTCTGGGAGGCTTCGGCGGAAGGCGTGCTCCGCTGTCGCCGGATCATGAACCGCCGGGGCGACGCGGGCCGCGCAGTCGACGGTATGGATCTCAAGTCCCTGCACGTCGGAGGAGGTGGCCGAAGCCTGCTCGACTATCTGGAACAGGAAGGAAGTGTGCGTCATCTGAGAGCCCGTTTGCCGCGGGACGCCGCCGTAAATATGCCTGCAAACGAGACGGTATATGTCTCGGCAATGCGGCGTCCGGCATCGACTTCGGATGAAGCGCCTTATGTCGGCACGTTCACCTTGATTGGCGAGTATGGGGCCTCAAGCCACGCGCGCGAAACGGCGGCGATGATGGTCCAGGTGCGCGGTGCGAGATTGCGCGAAGAACAGCAGCGCCGCGAGGCGGAAACGATGCTGCAGGGTTTGCGTCTGTTGTTGGGTCAGGATTCCTCGCGAGACAAGATGACGAAACTTGTCTCCCTCATTCTGGAATGCATCGGTGGCAGCGAAGCACGTGTCGCGCAACGGGGGCTGGACGGCAAACCTCGCCTCCTTGTGCCGGAGCAGAGAGTGCTCGGCGCGGACGCCGATGCTGCTCTCGATCTCGTCGCCGCGACCGCGCGGGGTGGCCTCGCAGGCATCTACGATGCGAACGCCGACGAAGGACGAAGCATCGCCCGCACTTTTGGGCTCGGTGGCGGCCACGTGGCGGTACTGTCGTTGCCGCTGCGAGGTGACACGGCGTACCTCATCTGCACGACGCAGAGGAATGAGGGATTTGCCGCCGTCGACATCGATTTCGCGGATCGGTTTACGCTGCTTCTAAGGCAGGCGCTGTTCCTCAGGGAGGAGCAGTCGCAAATGGCGCAGACGGCGAAGATGGCAGCGCTCGGACAAATGTCGGCAAGCATAGCGCACGAGCTTCGGCAGCCGCTGAATACGATATCGCTTGCGGTACAGAACCTCGAATACCTGCTTGAGGCGCCAGAGGTAGACGCTGCCGCAGTTGCCTCGAAGATCGCTCGCGTCCTGGCCCAGGTCGAGCGTGCGAGCGATGTTATAGATCGCATGCGCCGCTTCGGCCGCAAGAGTGTCGGCGAACACGCAGTGCTGCCTCTACGAAACGCCATCGAGAACGTCGAAGCCATAATGCATCACGTTCTGCTACGGGCAGGTGTACGTCTCGAAATCGACATCGCTGCCGATCTGACCACCTACGCCGATCAGCTGCAGCTGGAGCAGGTCGTGAGCAACCTCATCCAGAACGCAGTCGATGCCATATCGGGCATCGGCGCCAAAAGCGAACGTGCTGAAGGTTTGATACGGATTGTGGCCGCGCGCTCGGACGAAGAGGAAGGAATGATCCAGATTCGTATTGAGGACAGCGGTCCGGGATTTCGGCCGGAAATCCTGGAGCGCGTACTGGAGCCCTTCTTCACCACTAAATCGGCGGATCACGGTACCGGCCTAGGCCTCGCGATTTGCGAGACGATCGTCCGGGAAAGCGGGGGTCGGCTCGAAATCGGCAACCACGACGGCGGCGGCTATGTCACAATCATCCTGCCGCACGATGCTGGATGACGGTCACTCAATCGCCGCTCGGAAATCCCGTAAACAGATAGCCCTTGCCGCGAATGGTCTTGATGACCATCGGGTGGTCGGGATTGGGCTCGAGTTTCCGCCGCAGCTTCACCACGATACTGTCGAGGCTGCGATCATAGGGCTGCCACTGACGGTTGAAGACGCGTCGGCACAGCTCTTCGCGAGTCTGCGGATCGCCCTCATGGGCCACCAACTCGATCAGGAGATCGCATTCTGCCGTTGTGAGCGGCACAAGCGAGCCGTCTGGAGTCGAAAGGCGGCGTCTGTGAGGATCGAACTTCCACCGCGCGACGGCATCGCTCTGTTCTTCTGAAACCGGACCGCCCTTGCGGTTGCTCGAGCCGCCGGAGCTGCCGCTGCGGCGCAGAAGAGCTCTGATGCGCGCGAGAAGCTCGCGCAGGTTTACCGGCTTCACGACATAGTCGTCGGCACCGAGTTCAAGTCCGACGACCTTGTCGGTCGGCTCGCCTTGCCCTGTGACCATGATACAGGGGGTTGTGTGAGTCTGCCGAATTTCACGGAGCACATCGAAGCCGTTGTCGGCGCCGAGCAGCAGGTCGAGGACGATGAGGTCGAACCTGTGTTCGGAAAAAATCTTCAGCGCGGTCTCAGCATCACCGGCTTCCATGACGGTCATGCCGTTTGCGCTGAGGTAAGACTTCAATTCTTCACGAATCTCCGGGTCGTCATCCACAAGCAGCAATGAAGCGCCGTGTGTACCGGATGTATTGGCGGTTCCGCTATGTTCCGCAGTGATCGCCATCGTTTCTCCCTCCCACCGGATCAAGCAATAACGTTTGCCGAATTCAAGGCCAGAGCACCCTCATACTCTACTCCCGAACAGCGCCAAGTTTAGACCTTCGACGTTTAAGAATCCTATACTAAATTCCCCGGAACCACTGTTCCGTTTTGACTGATCGAACGCTTGATTGCTCTCAACTCCGATCACACAACACCGCACGATTTATTTGAAGTGCGTATCCTCGCTACGGCTTTTACTCGACCGCGCCGATACCATCTGCATTTCACCAATCCGTACAGTTTTCTACACCTTGCCGCCTGTTTTTCCCTGCAAGGTCGAGCATCTGCAAAGCAGCGGGCTTGAGTAGCGTCATATTGAGGACCGGGCCATGAACTACGAATGTGAACTCAAGAACAGCGGTCAGAATCCGATGGATGATCGCACGACGGACCTGGCGGGTGCTGTCGAAAGCTTGAGCGATAACGAACTCCGGGATCTGCTGGTTGCGCTTCTCTCCGAGTGGCGCAAGCGTTGCGATCTGAACGAGCCGTTTCGCAACTAGCTTGTGTTGATCGGATCTGCGGTTACTCCGCAGATCCCTTGTCGCACGAATATCCCCATGCCAGGCTCGTCGCGAGGTCGAGGTTGGCGGGCAGGTCTCGAATTTGCGGGCGTTGCTCCAGAAGAGCCAGAAAAAGGACACGAACATTTTCTGCGCTCACTCCTTCCGCCGGGAGACAGAAATCGAGCTTGCTCATGTTTCGGCGGGACACGGAGTAGTGCCCGAGAAATCCCTGGATATAGGCTCCGCAGATGCCCAGCCTTTGACGCTCCTCTTCGGTGAGCGCGTTTGCATCCCCGGGATTGCTGCACACGGCAGCGAGGTCTGCCCCGGTCTGCAGCGAATATGTTGGCGCCGCCATGGCGGGCCCTGTAAAGGCGATTGCTGCCGCAAGTGTGCTCGTCAAGGCGTTAAGCCGCATTGTCTTGCCCATCCCGTTTCTCCCGTCTTGGCCGGCATCCTTGATGTTTCCGGCCGTTGCTGGTTCGGGAGAAATCTATCAAGCTGAGTCAAACAACTTGATCGTGTGTTGTCGTTTTATGTCGACGGATGTCGCCGTTATGGCAAAAACGGGCGTGCGGTCAAAAGGTTCCGCTCGGCGTTACCATGGCCCTGAGCGGTACGTTCGGGCGCAGCACGATGCGGGCCTGCGGCATGACCTCGCCGGCATTGACGACATTGATATGCGCCCGCTGAGCATAGGTACCGAGGATGAGAATGGCCTCCAGTATCGCGAAGCTTGCGCCGATACAGATGCGGTGTCCGCCGCCGAACGGCATGTAGACATGGCGAGGCCGTGCGGCAGCCTCCTCGCCGATGAAGCGCATGGGATCGAAATGGTCCGGATCGCGCCAGTGCCGTCTGTGGCGGTGCAGAAGCCACGGAGATATAAGAATCGCCTCGCCCTTCGGCACGGTCAGATCCGGAAGCAGTTCGGTGGTCTTCTCCGCGCGCCGCATGAGATTCGCGACGACGGGATAAAGCCTCAGCGCCTCGTCGATCACCGCGCGGGTAAGGACGAGAGACGGAACGTCTTCGGCATCAAGCGGCCGGCCGCCGGTCACCTGAAGCACTTCCTCGCGGATGCGCTCCTGCCACTCCGGATAGAGCGTGAGCAGATACCAGACCCAGGTCATTGTCGTCGCGGTCGTCTCGTGCCCGGCGAGAAGGAAGGTCGCGACCTCGTCGCGTATCTGGTCGACCGTCATCTCGTGCCCATCCTCGCTTCGGGAGGCGGCCATCAGACGGTGGAGAAGAGTGGTTGCCTCGGCGTCGTCCGCCTTCGCCTCCTCGATGATCTTGCGGGCAAACCGGTCGAGCTGGCGTCGCCCGGGGTTGACGATTGCCTCGATGAAGCGGTCGCGCAGGCTTCCGGGAAGAAACGCTGACGCCAGAAACATCGCCGGAAACTTGTCGAGCGTCTCTGTCACCGTGTCCGAAATGCCTTCGATGCTTTCATCGAGATCGGCGCTGAGAACGGCTTCGCCGATGATCTCGAGCGTGAGCTTCGTCATCTCCTGATCGATGCGGTAGACACCATTGTGCTCAAGCGCACGCTTCGCCGATCGTTCGGCCGCGCGAACGAAAAGCGGCGCGAAATCCTTCACGCTCGAATGCTGGAAGATCGGCGCCGCGAGCTTTCTGTTCCGGCGCCATTCCGCGCCTTCGGCGGTCAGCAAGCCATTGCCCAGCAACGGTTTCAGGATGGCGAGCTGATTATCTTCCTTGGGAAAATGCTCCGCTTCCGTCACCAGAACGCGCCGGATAGCCTCCGGTTCGTTGATGAGCACGCCGCGCCCTGTGCGCGAGATGCCAACACGAAAGTCGCAATAGCGCACCTTGTACCAATAGTCCGGATAGGATGCGATCAGATTGGCGAGCAGGCGCGGCTTGAGGAGCGCCATCGCTATGCCCGGCGCTTCCTTCGGCGGCATCGGCCGTGCCGGCAAGATGCTGTCTGCGTCCCACTCGAACGCCGTTTCCGCTATTGCTGCCATCTGCTGTTCCTCTGACCAACGGCCTTCAGATCGGATTCACTTCCGCGCCGCCGAAATCGCTCATCACCGAGGAAACGAGCTCGCGGTTGTCGTGGTCCCAGGGATGAAAGTCCTTCTTGTAGAAGTCGAGGTAGGGCTGCTTCAGGCCGCGCAATGCGCCCTTCTCACCGAAGAGAAACTTGAAGCCGCCGCGCCATAGTTCGAAGCGCGAGCCTTCGTAGTCGCGCAGCAGAAGCCGCATGTTGCGGATCACGTGCTGGGTGAATTCCAGCGTAACGAGCGCCATCGAAAGGCGGCGGCGCCACGTCTTGCCGCCCACCGCGACAAAGACGTCGAAAGCGACGGCCTTGTGTTCCGTTTCCTCAAGCGCATGCCAGCGCCACAACGCCGCCATTTCGGGATGCGCGCCCTCAAGTCCCTCGGGATTGCGGAACGTGGCGTCGGCGAGGATTGCGGTAAGATGTTCGAAAGCGACGGTTCCGCTCAGTTGCTGTTTCGGAGTGAGCAGCTTGCGCGCCAGCTTCTGGCGCCGGTTGACGGCCCGCTCCATTTTTTCAAGCGGCACACCGCGCGCCCGGCATAGCGCCTCGTTGTAGCGTTGATGTTCGCGGCGATGCACGGCCTCCTGCGCCATGAAACCGCGAACGCGCCGCTCCAGCTCCGGATCGTCGAACTTTCCGCGAAACGCCTTCACACTGTCGATGAAGAATTGTTCGCCAAGCGGAAACAGGATCGACATGGCGTCGAAGAAGGCTGTCTTGAACGCATCTCCGCCATGCCAGTTCGTCGCCAGTGTCTCGTCGATGTTGAACTGCCGGTTCCGAGGCACAATTTCGACATTTTGCGGCGTGCGGGAAAGGCTTTGGCTGTGCATCTTGGGCCTCCTGGGTTTGGCGTGACGCGCGCTTGCGCGTCTTGACTGCCTACATAAGCATTTGACGCCGGGGCAGGAGGTCATGTTCGGCCAAGCTGGGGGTCATAAACGGACACACGATGCGTATTGAACCGGGTTATGTTGAAATCGTCGCTGCCGTCCTCAGGGAACTGGGGCAGGAACCTGAACGCTTTCCGTTGCCGCGAACCGGCCCTGTTTCCGAAGACGAGTTTCGCCGAATGTCGGAAAACCTCGTTCACCTCACGGGGGATCCGGCGATCGCCCTGCGGCTCGGTGCAAGCATGCATCTCGGTACACATGGACTTCTGGGACATGCCATTCTGAGCAGCCGCAGCCTCCGTCAGGCCGCGGGTCTGATGATTCAGTACAGTCCCCTCCAGGGTGCGCAGGGAGATATACAGCTGGCGTTTACCGGTGATCGGGCGATCCTCACCTTCGAACCGCCATTCGAGGTCGATGGTGCACCCCACTTTCTCGTGGAGCTCTTTTTTGCGGGCGTTCTCGCCGCGCTGCGCCAGCTCATCGGTCCGTTGCCGGATGAATGCCGCCTCGAACTGGCCTATGTACCCGCAATGCCCGATGAGACTTATCGCCGTTACCTTGGGGTGAAGGTGTCGTTCGGACATGCAGTCAATCGTTTTGTGGGGCCGAATGAGCGCATCGACCAGCCTCTCTCTGCGGCCGGCATTCCGGTCGCCGAAATGTACCGGAGGCAGTGCGAAAAATTGCTGCGCGACATGAACGCAACGGGAGGTGTGGCGGACGAAGTCCGGCGCATGGTTCTAGGAGCGCGCGGAAAGTTTCCAGGCATTGAAACCGCCGCCCGCCGGTTGAACGTCAGCGAACGTACGCTGCGTCGGCGTTTGTCGGAGGAAGGTGTGTCCTATCGTGGCATTGTCGACGATGTGCGCAGCTATCTCGCGCGGGAATATCTGCGCGAAACACCTCTTTGCGTAGCGGACGTCGCATCGTTGCTTGGCTTTGACGATGTCGCAAACTTCCGCCGCGCCTTCAGGAAATGGAATGGCTGCGCGCCGCAGGATTTCCGCTCCCGCGCCGCGGACCAGAATGGCACATGCGTTTCGTCTGTTGACAGGGTCGTATCAGGTGAACAAACGCACACGCAATCGCACATGCTTCCACACCATAAAACGTTCGTGTGACTTAGGCTCCCGGCAGTTCAACGATGCGAGGGAAGGATAAGGCTGATGTCCATGAACGCGACGAAGATAGCTGCGGCGATGGGAGCGATGCTGCTCGCCACGGCCTGCAGCTCCGGCGACTCTGCATTTGGCGGCGGTAGTGGCGGCGGCGGTGGCGGCACGCCGAGTTCCGTGACCACGCTCGGCGTGACCGGCGAAGGCGGCACCACGGAAAAGCTCGGACTCGCCGGGCTCACCGATCCGCTGCTCGGCACCGAGGGTGTGCTCGGCGGCGGCGATGAAGGTCTCATTGGCGGCCAGGTTCCCGACGAACTCGCCGAGGGACTTGCTCCTGTCTCGGACGGTCTCGAGCCGGTCATGACCGCTCTCGACCAGGTTCCGCTGGAGATGGTGACGGAGCAGATTCCAGCGCTCGGTATTTCAGGCGAAGGCGGTCTCGGCGAAGACCTGATCGGTCAGGATTTGACGGGTATGCTGCTCGGAGAGACAGGCACGGTGCCTGCTACTCTGGCCGGCGGCAACGACGGGGCGCTCGGCAACCTCATTCCGGAAGGCGCAATCCCGGGGCTTCCGGGCGGCGATGGCGGTGATCCACTCGCGCCCCTAACCGACCTTGTGGATGGGCTGGCCGGCGGCGAACTGCCCGGTCTTCCCGGCGGCGATGGCGGCGATCCGCTCGCGCCGGTAACCGACCTTGTCGGCGGCCTCACGGGAGGTGAACTGCCGGGTGTGCCCGGCGGTGATGGTGGCGATCCGCTCGCCCCGGTTACGGATCTTGTCGGCGGCCTCGCGGAAGGCGGACTTCCTGCCCTGCCGGGCACCGAATAAAGGACCGGTAATCGCGCGAATATCGGGAGGCGGGGCTTTTGTCCCGCCTCTCTCTTTTGTGTCAGCCACCGGTAGCTGCTCGTTCTCCGTTGGCAAGAAAATGTCCAAGCCAGACTTCGGGCCCAGCCGTTAGGCAATCTCCATGGCAATTTCCGGAGCTTTCGTCCCGCTCGATCGTCCAGGCATCGTCGCTGCGCGCGAGTGAGATTGTTCTCGCGGATTGCGCCTGCGCATCGCGCCAGACGGCGTGCAGTTCGCTGCCGCCCTCAATGCGTATCTCCCAGGGAATACTCGTATCGAAGCGGAGCGAAGGATCCTTGATCATCCGGAGATGTGCATTGTCCCGCAGCGCATCCAGCAGCGGCGGAACGAGATCGATGTGCATGAGATAGGCGCGGTCCCCCCGCAGATGCGCGCGCCACGAGGGAATACGCCTTGGAAAGACGAGGGGCACCGGTGACTCGTCGGGATCGGTCCGATGACTTGCGATCTTCTGCGCCACGCGCATGGCGGCGACCTTGCTCAGAACGAAGACCCACTGCCTGTATCGGCTGTCGACAGCCATCGCCGTTGCCGGGATGTTGGCCTGGAGGAATTTCATGAGGTCGCCGGAACCGCTGAACAGCGCGGTGGCGATAAGAGACATGGAACCGGTCAGGACGATCGTGTCATCCCGAATGTCGCTTAGGGAAGCTGAGGCGAGCGGCTTTTTTGTCAATGTTCCTGTCCGGCCAGTGATCGGACCCCGTCGCGTGGCCCATATGTCGTTCCCGCCCTGAGGCGCATGCTTCCATTCTCTCCGGCGGCAAAAATGTGGCGCCCGCTTCCTCGCGGATAGCGGGCGCCTCTTTCGTTGCATGGTGAGGACTTTCCGCGATTTCCCCGGGGTGAGGGATGCTGCATCGAGATCGAGGAGAACCGTCACGATCGAAATGACAGCTGGGGAAACGGCGTCGGTCGTCTCGCCACGCGGCGAAAGTTCCGTTGGTTGGATCGTTGCAACGTCAGGCATCGCAAGTCCATCGGAATTACAAAGAATTACACTCACACAATCGCCACCACGGGATTGCGTCGCTCGTACTCTTCCTTCCAGACATTCGTATACGGATAAAAGCGAATACTCCGACTGATTCCGAACATATCGCCACATTTCTCTACATCGTCTCTCCGCGGGAATTTGCTACGCAAGTTCACACGGGAGGAAAAATCATGCGTACATCTCTGGTCGTTCTCATCGCTTCGGGCCTGCTTTCGGGTTGCATCACCTCTGGTGGGGATGGCGACCCGTCCGCCATAAGGTCCAGCTCTGTCTCAAGCACCTCCGCGGTCGCCGGCACTCAGCTCGGCGTCGCCGGTGAAGGTGGCGTTTCCGAGGAACTTGCCGGCGCCGATCTGCTCACCCCGCTGATCGGGGGAGGGGGTCTCGTCGGTGCGACGCTGGGGGGTGGCGACGAGGGTGTGCTCGCCGGAAATCTGCCTGCTGAAAGCCCGATCCCCGCCGACGCCACGGCGCCGCTCACGGACGGGCTTGCCCAGATCGAATCGCAGGTGCCCCATCTCGGGGTTTCGGGCGAAGGCGGCCTGTCCGAAGATCTTCTCGGCCACGACATCACGGGCATGCTGGTCGGCACTGAAGGTGGTGCCGTTCCGGTATTGCTGTCGGGTGGCGGTGAAGCGCAGCTCGGCAGTGTCGTGCCGGAAGGCACGGCGCCCCTGGCGCCCGTTGGCGACTTGGCGGCCGATCTGATCGGCGGTGCACAAGCCAATTCATCGGACGGAAATCTTAATGCACTTGCGCCGGTACTGAGCCCCATCATTCTCAGCGTGTCTGGCGCGGGCGGCGAGGGCGATGGCCCGGTGCCGGGCGTTGCGGTGCCCTCTCTTCCGATTGAGCAGCTCGCTCCTGTTGTCGTTCCTGCCGCAAATGCTGCAACTCAGGTTCTGGCGACGCCGCTGCTGCCGAACGGCACGACGGCGACGGACGTAGTGCTCCCGGTTGTTCTGGGGGCCGGCGCCGGCATCGCCGATGCCGCCCTGCCGCTCGAAACGGTCAACGACACCATCATCACAGTATTGCCGTAGCGGCTCGCGCGGGGGCGCTGGTTCTGCGAGTTGAGGGAGGAACAGGATAATGAAACTTCGGGTTTTAGGTTCGATGGCCGCGCTTGCGGGTTTTTTCGCCTTTCCGGTCGGAACGCAGGCTGCCCAGATCAAGTTGGGCGAGGTCGACATAGCGATCTCCACGACTGTTTCGGCCGGCGCCAGCATGCGGGTGTCGGAGCAAAGCTGTGAATACATCTCTGTCTTCAACGGCGGCTGCACGGCTCCCGGTGGCACTGATTACGACGTCAACTCGGATGACGGCAACGTCAACGTCGAGCGCGGTGAATTCATCTCGACACCGGTGAAAGTGATTTCCGAAGCTGACTTCAAGTGGGACAAATACGGCTTCTTTGTCCGCGCCAAGGCGTTCTACGACTATGTCGGCGACCAGGAACTCAGTAATGGCGGAGGCAAGTACGGTCCGATACTGGCGGGCGGATCGCAGCGTCGTCCCCTTGAAGACGAATTCCGTGGCGACGATGCACGCAATCTTCAGGGCCGCTCCTTTGATTTGCTCGACGCCTTTGCCTACACCAACTTCCTCGTTGCAGACATGCCGACGACGGTCCGCATTGGCCGCCAGGCGGTAAACTGGGGCGAAAGCCTTTTCATTCCCGGCGGCGTTTCGGCTTACCTGCCGCTCGACGTGTCGGCACTGGTTCGCCCCGGTGTTGAGCTGAAGGAAGTCTTCCTGCCGCAGAACTCGATCTTTGCCAGCGTCGGGCTGCCGGCAAATCTCACTTTAGAAGCGCAGTATGTTTTCCAGTGGGAAGAATCGGTCCTTCCCGCTTGTGGCAGTTTCTTCGCACCGAGCGATGCGGCTGCTGCCGGCTGCCGCTACGCGCTCAGCGGTGGTGAAGTCTATAATCTCGGCGGTGGAATGAGCTATTCGCCGACGGCGTTCATTCCTCGCGGGCGCGATCAGCGCGCCGATGACCAGGGGCAGTTCGGCCTGGCACTTCGCTACTACGCCGACTGGCTCAACAAGGGTACTGAGCTTTCCGCCTATTTCGTGAACTTCCACTCGAAGCTGCCTGTCGGCACGTTCACGGCGTCGACGCCGACGGCAACAACGGTTGCATTGCAGGCTTTCTGCAATCCCGCTGTGCCGGGAGCGCCGTCGAGCCCGAGCTGTACGACAGCAGTGCCGGGTCTCACCGACGATGCCGGCCGCCCGGTTTCTTTCGGCCAGGGAATTTTTGCGGAAGCCGCCGGCGACAACAAGAATCTGGTCGTTCAGTACCCTGAAGATATCGAGATGTTCGGCTGGAGCTTCAACACCACCATTCCGATCATCGGCGATGCGACGGCGCTGTCCGGCGAACTCGCTTACTATCCGGACATGCCCTTCCAGCTCGATACGGGCGAGATTTTCGGCGCGGACATCGAGAACTTCGGCTATACGCCGGGACCGGGCGAACCGGATTACTATCAGGGCCCGGCTGTGGCCCCCGGTTCGGTCATTCCGGGTTACCGGGAAACCGAGGCGCTGCATGGCCAGATCTACACGCTGAGCACACTCACGCCTTCCGATCCCATCGTGAACTTCCTGGATGGTAATCTGCTCATCCTGGTTGCCAATGTCGGCTTCCAGTACCTGCCGGATGCGGAAGGCAACCGCTACGCCATCCCCCGGTCGAGTGAAACCAGCGCCAATCCCGGCACCGCAGCAACGTTCGGCGACAACTGTGTTCGCCTCGGCACCTGCACCATCGACCCGGTCTATGCCTCGTCATTCTCCTGGGGATACCGGTTGCTGGCGCAGATGGAATACAACAACGCCTTCGGGACGCCCTATACGCTGAGCCCCCAGATCATCTGGAGCCACGATGTCAGCGGCTATTCGGCGGGTCCGATCGGTCCGGGCTTCGTCGAAGGCAAGAAGGCGGTGACGCTCGGCGTGACGGCGAGCTATCTCGACCAGTATCGTCTGTCGCTCGACTACACCAACAACTTCGGCGCGAAATACCGCAACGGGTCCTATGATAAGGACTTCGTCAGCATGACCGCGTCGTACACCTTCTAGAGAGAGGCCACTCTCTGACCTGAGGCCAACAGCCTGGCCTCGCGTCGCGGCCCGTTCCCGGGAAACCGGGGGCGGGTCGTCGGCGTTGGGGGAGGGTCAGTCTTGCGCGGGTTGCAGGTAGCCGCGCGTCAGCACTTCCAGCACGACATCGGCATAGCGCCGCTGCAACGCTTCGTCGATCTCTTCCACACCGTGGACGAATTTCAGGATCGAGCGGTTGGCGAAGATCTGCTCGCAGGCACCGAGCGCAGCCATATAAAAAAGTTCCGGGTCGATGGGCCGTATGCTGCCATCCTTGATCCCGGCCTCCATCAGGTCCTTTGCCGAGCGGGCGAGCGGTTCTGCAAAGAACTGCGTGATCTCGCGCGCATGTTCCTCCGACCCGTCCCGCATCACCGCCGCCAGCAGCCGGTAGAGATAGGGATAGCGGAAAAAGGTGCGGATCACGCCCGCGAGGTGCCGCCTGAGTTTTTCGGCCGGACTTATGTTGAGAGAGAGCAGCCGGTCGAGCTCGCCGAGCGCTGTTACCGCGTCGCGTTTCGCCAGCGCCAGCAGCAGCCCGTCCTTGCCGCCGAAATAGTAGCTCACCAGCGCGACGTTCACTTCCGCCCGGGCGGCAATATCGGTCAGCGGCACGTCGATCGACTGCCGCTCGCTCATCACGGCGCTTGCGGCGTCGAGCAGCAGCTCCCGCGCGGCCGGTCGTGCCGGGGCAGCTCTCGCTTTGCCTCTCTCCTGCGCCTCCATGAAAGGCCTCCTTGCTTCCGTGCCTTTTTCGATTTAAATGTAGATTTAAATTTTTAAATGCGCCATTAAAAACCACCCGCGCGAAGACGGGATCAGGGAGATGGACGATGAAGGTAACGGCTGCGGTCGCGCGTGCGCCCGAGGCTGATTTCAGCATCGAGGAACTGGAGATCGACGAGCCGCGCGAGGACGAGATTCTCGTGCGCGTGGTCGGCGTCGGCCTCTGCCACACCGATCTTGTCTTCAAGGCGAGCCAGACCATCGCGCCCCCCGCCGTCTTCGGCCATGAAGGCTCCGGCATCGTCGAGAAGGTCGGCGCCGCGGTCAGAAAGGTCGCGCCCGGCGACCGCGTCGCTATCACCTTCCGCTCCTGCGGCACCTGCCCGCGCTGCCTCAAGGGCGATCCCGCCTATTGCCACACCATGCCGATGCTCAACTATGCCGGCATGCGGTCCGACGGCACGAAGGCGCTGCACGGTGCCGGCGAGGACATCGCCAGCAATTTCTTCGGCCAGTCTTCCTTCGCCACCCATTGCCTCACCTATGAACGCAACGTCGTGAAGGTGCCGGTAGGCTTCCCGCTCGAGCTCGCGGGCCCTCTCGGCTGCGGCATCCAGACGGGTGCCGGCGGCGTCATGCGCTCTCTCGCCTGCGACGCCGGTTCTTCCATTCTCATCCTCGGCGGCGGCGCCGTCGGCCTCTCTGCCGTCATGGGTGCAGTCGTGCAGGACTGCGAAACCATCATTGTGCTGGAGCCGCATGCCGAACGCCGCAAGCTCGCGCTGGAGCTCGGCGCGACCCACGGGCTCGATCCCGCCGAAGCGAAGGACCTCGCGGCCGCCGTGCGCGCGATTGTTCCGATTGGCGTCGACTATGCCTTCGACACCACCGGCATCCCCGATCTTCTGCAGGCCACCATGGGTTGCCTCGGTCCTCATGGCACTTTCGGGATTGTCGGCATCGCGCCGCCCGGAACGCCGATGCCGGGCGACCTCATGAATGCAGTCACCTTCGGCCACACGGTCAAGGGCATCATCGAGGGCGACAGCGACCCCGATACTTTCATTCCGGAAATGATCGAGCTGCACCGCCAGGGAAAGCTTCCCTTCGACAGGCTCATCAAGACCTATCCGCTGAGAGAGATCAATCGCGCTATCGCCGATCAGCATGACGGCAGATGCGTGAAGGTGGTTCTTCTCACCGGCCAGAACTGAAACATCTCAATAGAAACGGGAAACCAGGAGAACAAGAATGAGTGACGCATACATCATCGACGCCTGCCGCACGCCTCGTGGCATCGGCAAGGTCGGCAAGGGTTCGCTTGCCCACCTGCATCCGCAGCATCTGGCGCGGACGGTGCTCGCCGCGCTTGCGAAGCGCAACGATCTCAACACCGCCGAAGTCGATGACATCATCTGGGGCACGTCGTCCCAGCGCGGTGCGCAGGGCGGCGACATGGGCCGCATGGCCGCGCTCGACGCGGGTTACGACATCAAGGCGTCCGGCGTCACGCTCGACCGCTTCTGCGGGTCGGGCATCACGACGGTCAATCTCGCCGCGGCGCAGATCATGTCCGGCATGGAAGACCTTGTCGTCGCCGGCGGTACCGAGATGATGAGCTACACCTCGGCCACTGCCGATACGAAAACCCCGCCGATGATGGATGCGGGCAACCTCCATCTCCGCAAGCAGCATCCGCAGTCGCAGCAGGGCGTCTGCGCCGACGCAATCGCGACGCTTGAAGGCATCGACCGCAAGGCTGTGGACGAACTCGCGCTCATGTCGCAGCAGCGCGCGGCGAAGGCGATCGAGGAAGGCCGCTTCGACAAGTCGCTCGTCACCGTCTACAACGATGACGGCTCGGTCGCGCTCGACCACGAGGAATTCCCGCGTCCGCAGACGACGCTCGAGGGTCTTGGCGGTCTGAAGGCGACCTTCGAAGCCTGGGCCGGTATTCCGGTCGACGAACAGGGCACAACCTATGGCGACCTCATTCGCCAGAAGTATCCGCAGCTCGAAAAGTTCAACCACATCCACCACGCAGGTAATTCGTCGGGCGTTGTGGACGGCGCTGCGGCGATTCTGCTCGCCTCGAAGGAATATGCGGACAAGCATGGGCTGAAGCCGCGCGCCCGCATCGTCGCCACCGCCAACATGGGCGACTGCCCGACGCTCATGCTCAATGCGCCGGTTCCCGCCGCGAAGAAGGTGCTCGAAAAGGCCGGTCTGACCACCGACGATATCGATCTCTGGGAGATCAACGAGGCCTTCGCTGTCGTCGCCGAGAAGTTCATCCGCGATCTGAAGCTCGATCGCGACAAGGTGAACGTGAACGGCGGTGCCTGTGCGCTCGGTCATCCGATCGGCGCCACCGGCTCGATCCTCATCGGCACGGTGCTCGACGAACTTGAGCGTCGCGACCTGAAGCGCGGTCTCGTCACCATGTGCGCCGCCGGCGGCATGGCCCCGGCCGTCATCATCGAACGCATCTAGCAGTCAAGGGTTCGTCGGGCGGAAGCGGCCTCGCGCCCTTCCGTCCCGCCCCCGGGAGGTTCATCGCATGACCTACACGATCACAGACCTGGCCAACGAGTTCGGCATCACGCATCGTGCGCTCCGCTTCTATGAAGAGAAGGGTCTGATCGAGCCCGAGCGGAAAGGGCAGACGCGCATCTATTCCAACCGCGATCGCGTGCGCCTGCGCCTCATCATCGGCGGCCGCGATGTCGGGCTCACGCTCTACGAAATCCGCCAGATCCTCGATTCCTATCGCAAGGACGACATCGCCGAGCAGAACCGCATCGCGGTCCAGTTCTTCCGCAAGCGTCTCGCCGCCGTGAAGGAGCAACGTGCCCGCGTCGACGACCAGATCGACCGTCTTGAAGAAGCCTGTGAGCGACTGTCAGGCGGGGACTCGAAGGCTTCCGCGGCCACGACCCGGCGCCGCGCCCCGCAAACTGAGCTCCGCACCGGCACGCACTGACCGGCATTCTTTTGCGAATCGCCATCGGGGCCGGGTGAAGCTAGACTTTGCCCGGCCTCAATCATAAGAGCCTCCGGCAAACGGAGTTCACAGGGAGAACGAAGGCATGAGCGACTACAGGCTCCTCATCAACGGCAAGCTCGTCGACGGCGCGAAAACCTCGAACGTCATCAATCCGGCAACGGAAGAACCCGTCGCCGCCTGCCCGCGCGCCTCGGAAGCGCAACTGAACGAAGCGGTCGCCGCCGCCAAGGCCGCCTTCCCGGCCTGGAGCGCGACGCCCATCGGCGAGCGCAAGAAAGTGCTGAACGCCATCGCCGATGCGATCGAGGCGAACGCCACCGATCTCGCCCGTCTCCTCACGCAGGAACAGGGCAAGCCCCTTGGCGACGCGACCGGCGAGGTCTACGGCACCGCCGCCTTCTTCCGTTATTTCACCATGCTCGACCTGCCGGTGAAGATCATCGAGGACAGCGAAGGCAAGAAGGTCGAGGCGCATCGCCGCCCCCTCGGCGTCATCGGCGCCATCGTGCCGTGGAACTTCCCGATGATCCTGATGGCGTTCAAGCTGCCGCCGGCGCTCCTCGCGGGCAACACGGTGGTGCTGAAGCCCGCGCCGACAACGCCGCTCACCTCGCTGAAGCTCGGCGAACTCATCAAGGACATCGTGCCGGCGGGCGTCGTCAACATCGTCGCCGACGAAAACGATCTCGGCGCGGCGCTCACCGCGCATCCCGACGTCCGCAAGATTTCCTTCACGGGGTCCACCGCGACCGGCCAGAAGGTCATGGCGGGCGCGGCGGGGCTCCTGAAGCGCATCACCCTCGAACTCGGCGGCAACGATGCCGGCATCGTGCTCGGCGACGTGAACCCGAAAGAGGCGGCGCCGAAGCTTTTCCAGAGCGCCTTCCAGAATTCCGGCCAGGTCTGCATCGCCATGAAGCGGCTCTATGTGCACGAGTCGATCTACGACGAAATGTGCAACGAGCTCGCCGAACTCGCGAACAACGCCGTGATCGGCGACGGCCTCAAGCAGGGCACGCAGCTCGGGCCGCTCCAGAACAAGATGCAGTTCGACAAGGTGAAGGAACTGATCGAGGACGCGCGCAAGACCGGCAACATCATCGCCGGCGGCGACACGCCCGAAGAGAAGGGCTACTTCATCCGCCCGACCATCGTCCGCGACATCACCGACGGCGCGCGTCTTGTGGATGAGGAGCAGTTCGGCCCGGTCCTCCCCGTCATCAAATATTCCGACGCGGACGATGCCGTCGCCCGCGCCAATGCCTCGCCCTACGGTCTCGGCGGCTCGATCTGGTCGAACGACGCGGACAAGGCCTACGATCTTGCGACGAAAATGGAATCCGGCAGCGTCTGGATCAACAAGCATGCCGACCTCGCGCCGAACATCCCCTTCGGCGGCGCGCGCTTCTCCGGCCTCGGCACGGAACTCGGCGAGGAAGGCCTCGCCGAATTCACGCAGCTCAAGATCATCAACATGGCGAAGTGACCGGATAAGGCGCGACCGCGCCGTCCCTCTCCGCAAGAATCCTCTACGCCGCCTCTCCGGAAACGGGGAGGCGGCGTTCGTTTGGAAATCTCCGCTTCTATCGAATCTCACCCCTCCGGCCGCGTCCAGATCCAGCTTCCGCCGATCGCCGCCGCCGCCAGCGAAATCAGCGACCAGGGCAGCGGCACGAAGGCGAGCGCGAGCATTGCGCTCAGGGCGAAAGCCGCCAATGCTGCTTGCTTCCCCTTGCGGGAAATGGCGCCTCTTTCCCGCCACATGCGGATGTGAACGCCGAATGTCGGGTGCTCGACAAGCCACCGCTCCAGCGTCTCGTTGCTGCGCGCGAAGCAGAAGGCGGCGAGGATGACAAACGGAACGGTGGGCAGAAGCGGAAGCAGAATGCCGATCCCGCCCAGCCCGAGCGCGAGAAAGCCGGCAATCAGATAAAACGTCCTGGACAATCGGAACTCCGCAAGACGGCAGTCCGCCCGGAGAGATGGCGCACCCGGCACGATTCGAACGTGCGACCTCTGCCTTCGGAGCTGGTCTAGTACCCCATCCGAATTGCGCGATAGAGTACGCCAGAGCACGCTAAGCATCTGAAAAACATTGCTTTTCAGGATCGACGCTCCGAAGTCTCTATCCGAGAACACGCCCGAATTTGCCGCCAAGTGCTTACGTGGTGCTTACGCGAGAATCGGGTCCGGCAGGGACTGGGCTATGGCGAGGATCACCAAACGGGTCGTCGATACGGCCGAAACGGGCAGCAAGGATTACCTCATCTGGGACGATGAGCTCCCGGGGTTTGGCCTTCGCGTCTTCGCTTCCGGAAAGCGGAGTTACGTCATCCAATACCGATCGAGGGGCCGGTCCCGGCGCTACACCATCGGTCTTCATGGCGTGTGGACGCCGGAAAGTGCGCGTCGTGAGGCCAAAGCGCAACTCGGCCGGGTCGCTCACGGCGACGATCCTGCGGAAGAGCGCGAGGAAGAGCGCAAGGCGCTCACCATCAAGCAGCTCTGCGAGCAGTACATTGCCGATATGGAAGCCGGCCTCGTCCTGGGAAAAGGCGGGAGACCGAAGAAAGATACCACCATTGCCACCGATGTCGGACGTATCCGCAGGCACATCATCCCCCTTTTGGGCACACGACGCGTGCGAGACATCACCAAGCCGGACATGAACAATCTGATGAAAGACATCATCGCCGGGAAGACCCGCGTGACCGTGAAGACCGAAAAGCTTCGCGGCAAGGCGATTGTTCGCGGCGGCCGCGGGACCGCAATCCGGACGATGGGACTGCTTGGTGGAATCTTCTCATATGCGATCGAGGCCGGGATTATCGAGCACAATCCAACGCACGGCCTTCGCAAGCCGAAATACCAGGTTCGAGACCGCCGGCTCAGCGAAGCCGAATACCGGATTCTCGGCAACATTCTTCGAGAGGCACAGCGAAGCGATCACTACAGGATACACGCCGAAATCCTCAGGCTGATCGCGCTGACGGGCTGTCGGCGCGGCGAAATCGTCAACCTCAAATGGAGCGCCGTCGATCTTGACGGAAGTTGCTTGCGGTTGGCCGACAGCAAGGAGGGTGCCTCGGTTCGCCCTGTCGGATTACCTGTGGTGGAATATCTGGAACGGGAACGACTGCAGAGAACCGGAACCTACGTCTTTCCCGGCCAGGGCATCGACAACGCGGTCGGAAATTTCCCGCAGAGTTGGAAGAAGCTGTTCAAGGACACCGCGCTCTGGGATGTCACGCCTCACGTGCTGCGGCATAGTTTCGCGAGCATAGCCAATGATCTGGGGTTCACCGAAATCACGATCGCTGCGCTGATTGGGCATGCAAAAGGGTCGGTCACCAGCAAGTACGTTCACACCCTCGATTCCACCTTGATCATGGCTGCGGACACTGTGTCTGGCTACGTGAGGGCCTTACTTGAAGGGGTAGAGTTTAGGCGAAACACCTACACGCTGGATCGGCAATCCCGGCAGAGCGCTATCGATCAAATGCTGACTGAATCGAGGCCGAGCGTTTAGTTCAACTCCAACTCTCATCGGATCGCCACGTCACGAGTTGCCCAGGTCCGAAGACCACGCGTCCGCCGCCATTAGGAAACCCGGGTTAAGATCAGCAAAATCATTGGAATGCCGAGAGACGAGCCGCTGATCGAGGCTAAGGAGATCGATATCGATAAGCTGGTGCGCTGTACCCCCGTGCAGTAACCGCAGCACCTCCGACAACGCTAACGCCGCCGCGATCGAGCCCACGAACGGCGCGCCGACGGCCTTGCCGGCAAGCAGCGTCATGCCGCAGCGATCGAGCACACCGTCGGTAAGAAGCTTGGCATAGGCCGGACGGTCCTCGACCATTTCGCCTTGGCGCGCCTGCTTCCAGATATCGGCGGCAGCACGCCGTCCCGGTAAGACATGAAGCCGCATGGTACGGAAATCGCGGTGCCCGCGTCCAAGACCAGCTTCAACGATAAGATCGAACCCAACCTGGTCCAGGGCCCGCCGGCCTGCGCCATTGTCGAGCCCGCAGAGCGCGACTGCCGGCTCATCCGCCTGCCGCTTGAAATCCGCAGTGAACAGGCGCTCCTGAAGAGAGGTCGCAAAGCCGCGCCGCTCCGTCCACGTCGCCATCGCCCGTGTCTTCTTCTCACCCACCATGGTGGCATCGGTCAGAATCGAGGTGCTCTCCGTCGAGTCGGTGATGACGTCGATGTCCTGCAGGACCAGCGCCACCTTGGCGGGATCCCGATAGGGCAACAGGCCGAGGCCCCACAGATATGCCTGGCCCAGATGGCCAAGACCGATCAGCCACAGACGCGATGGCAGATAGGTCAGCGCCGGCTCGCTTTCGTCAGCCTGCAACCAGTCGATTTCCACGCCAGGACGCCATAGCGAAAGCCCCACTGCCCGACGTCCGGCCGCAGGCATACCGCCATTCACAAAAAGGAACGCCTCGTTGACGGCCAATCCCGCCGCAAGCATTCCGCTTAGCGGCATGGCACTCCCTCCGTCAGCCTCCAGCTCTGAATGGATCGGCAGGATGCCGCCCCTCCAGCCCGCCACAATCGTGCGCACGCAGAAGCCTTTGCGCCGCTCGCGCGCACCACCGCCGATCACAATCGTAGGCGCATCGGAGACTGTCTCGCCGAGCACCCCGCCCAGCGCCTGAACCGCCTCGGCCAACGTCCGCCCGAACGGCATGGCCAGCTTCAACGGCGCCTCAAGGGGTCCGGTGATTGTCACACCGCCGAGGAACACCCGCCGGCCAAGGGCGACGGTCGTCAACAGTGCGGCCTGCTGCACCGGATCGGTGGTGGCGGCGCCATCGATCTCTACGGTCAATCGGTAACCTCGAAAAAGCGCTTCTGCCTCGGCAATGCTCGCGGCAACCCCGCTGTCGATGGCGTGCTTGACCAAGCGATGAAGGGCGTCTGGCGAAGTCTGCGCGGTCATGGCTTGTCACTCCTCTAGAACAGACTGATGTGAAAGAATTGGCGGCGCCCGGACGGCTGCACTACGTCCCACCGCTTGCGGCCCAGATAGCGATAGATGCCGATGTCGTGCCGGGGCAGACAGCCAGTCGCGAAACGCGGCAGGATCAGCGCGATATGGCCGGCGCGCGAGATCATGGGGTGATCGCGGTCCGAATCGCTCTGACCGCATCCGCCCGGATGCACGTGAATATCGGCCACAACGGCCAGGCCACTTGATTTGCAGATCGCCCAGAGGTCGCTGAAGTAGCGCCCGTCGAACCGGACGATGCCGCTGTCGAGGGCGTGCGGATCGAGATCATCGTAGAGCACAAAGTCGACGATCCTGGCGCTGCCCCCTTCGCGATGGCCGAGCAGGAACGCTCCGCTCTCGCGGCTGCGGCGGCGACCGCGTTCCCGCAGCTTGGTCTTCAAACGGCGCCACAGGTACCACGAGCAGGACAGCTCATGCCGCGGAGCGAAGAGGCGGCGCATAGTCTCGGGACTGAAGAAGTTCATGGACGAGCTCCAGGTACTGGACGATCCCCTCGGCGGGGCGCCAGATCTTCGACGGCATCTCACGACGCCAGTTGTCGTGACCGGCGAGGCTCTCGCGATCACAGGGCATGTAGAGGGCGGCGCCGTTCTTCCAGTCGGTGCGGAAAACTGCCGACACGCGCTCGCCCTGACCGCGCGGCCAGAGATCGAATGCGAGGACCTTGTCAGACTTCATGTCCCAGGGCCCGCCCGTCGGCGCCACCTGCGGGTAACCAGCACAGTTCAGGCGAAGCACATATTCCCGACCGTCCTTGGCGACCACGCCAAAGAAGGCGAAGGGCCAAGCCATGCTGATCAGCCGCCAGCGCCCCTCCGCCTGACCGAGGCGGAACGCGGCCTTCGCCGCGTCCGCCTCGAAGGCGCGCTGGTCAGGGCCGATCACGCGACACCCCCGGCCGCGCCGTTGACCCGCTCGTCGGGGACGAGATCGAAGGCCAAGCTGCAGACCTTGCCGTCGGTCAGCGAGCCGATGTGCGTCCCAGGCGCCGGCCTGTCATGCGTACCCGCGATCTGCAGCACGTGCTCGCCGGCCTCCTCCTCGGACATGCCGAACTTCTTTTCGGCGGCCCAGCGCTTCACCCGCGCAACCGTCGCGCTCGGCGGAAAGCGGCGCTCCACCGTTTCGCCGTTGAACATCACCGTCACCTCGACATGGCGGCAGCGGTGGAAATGGACCTTCAGCCCTTTGGCGGTTGCCCGTTCCTTCACGAGGACGCCCTCGTCGATCGGCTCGTCCTCGTCCTCGATGAACAGCAGCGCATCGGCCGGGATTTGGTGCTTCTCGGCGAGGCGGGTCTTGAGGGTGGCGAAGGTCGCGTCGGGCTCGAGCTCGATATGCGCGATCTCGCCGACACCCTCGCCCTGATAGAAAAGGTCAATGGACTTCATCGTTTTGCACTCCGCGGGATCGAAGCGCGAGGCGGGATTGCCCGGCTTCGTCCCTTACCGGCTTGATCGCCAGCGGAGCAGCAACCCGGAAAGGCTAGCCGCCAGAATTCAGTCGAGCTGAAGCGACCCGTTCGGGGCCGAAGGGCATATGAAGAAGTGAGGGCACCGGGGGCAGGTCACCGCGTCCACCTCCGGCGGAAACTCGCCGGAAGCGATGCCGCCCAACATACTGTCGCTCTTCTTCTGACGGTTTCCGAGCTTGGTCGGGCTGATCACGACGGGCTCATGCGTCTCGTCGGTTAAATGAAGCGCCTGAACAATCGCGCCGCTACCAAACTGTCTGCGGGCCGCAAGGTGGTAAAGAGTGTATTCCAGCCGATCATACTCGTCGCTCCGCTTGTAGCCCGTGCGAACCCGCCGAATAACGACGGTGCCATCGGGCAGCTCGGCCAGTTCATTAGGCTCGACCAGCACACGCCCGTTTGGAAAGTCGATGGCAAGGGGTTCAGCGTCGCGGAATCGATGTCCAGCCCCGGCATTGAGCAGCGCCGCAATCAGACGGGAAGCGAGCTTGCGGTAGTCGGCAGCGAAGGCGTGATCTGCCGGCCCGCGCGCCCTCCAGATTTCCTCGAAGGCGGCCTCAGCTTCGTGCAGCTCGGGATCGCCACTGCGGCGGGTATCTGCGAGCCAGCGCAGCAAGTCGTAGAGGCAATCGTGCGTGCGGGAAAACGCCGTCGGCTTGCGTGCGCCGCCGAGGCCCAGAACGTGCGTATAGAAGAAGCGGCGCGGACACTTCTCGTACGAACCCAGACGATTGTCTGTCACCGCCCAGTCCGTTGGCCAGGTGATCGTGATCGGTTGCGGCTCCGGCACACCCGGCGGAAGCGCCAGCCTGGGCGGATCTGGAATCTCTCGGACCATACCGGGAGGGAGCCACTTGAGAAACGGCGACGGCGAGCGCCCGTTTCCGTTTCGTTGTTTTCGCGCGTGATAAAGACGAAGGTGCGTCCGGGCACGCGAGAGAGCGACGAAAAACAGACACTCCTCCTCGTCACTATGGGAACGCTTCGCTTCGTCTGCCGGCGAAATATCACCGAGACCCTCGATCATACCCTCGGGTGGCGGACAACGCTGGCCGCGGTTGGAACTCGGGAAACTCGCCACCGTCAAGCCCGGCACATGCACGGCCTCGAATTCGAGGCCTTTGCTGCCATGCACCGTCATAAGCCGAACCGCGTCTAGATGCAGCGCCGAAGCCGGGACTTGCCGCAGATCGCGCTCTTCGGCCAGCAAGACCAACTGACGTACCCGATCAAGCGTGCGTTGGATCGGAATCCCCCTCCCCACCGGACTCTGATCGCGCACAAAGTTCAAGAACTGCCAGACCGCCACAGCGCGCATGCGCTCTGTGACTGACGCCGCATTACCCAATTGCTTGGCCATATCCGTACGATCGAGAAGAAAGACGGCGAGAAACTCCCAGGCGTTGGCGCTCGAGCTGATGCCCTTGAGATCCGCCGCGAGGCGTTCGATGCCTTCGCGTCCCGAAGTAGACAAGCCTGGCGCCGTCGCCGCAGCCGCGAGACCCGTCAGGGCTGGCTTCTCAAGCGACCGCAGATATCGGCTCACGCAATGCACATCCTGCAGCGACAGATCGTATCGCGGCATCGCGCCGACGCGCACCAGCGCGTCGCCGAAAGGATCAACGGCGAGGCTAAGCAGCGCCAGCAAGTCGCGGACCTCTTCGCGCTCAAACAGGCTGCCAAGGTGCAGTACAGGAATACCGCGCGCCTCAAGCGCCGACGCGATTTCGTTCAGCCTGCCATTGGTTCGGCACAGAACAGCCTGGTCTCGGAGCTGCACACCCCCCGTCTCAAGCTCGCGAATGCTCGCCGCGACGCCCTCGGCTTCGTAATCCAGCGTCTCGAAGCTTCGAATCTCTGGACGACCTGGACCTTTTCCGCGGTCAGCCTCCAGTTTCAGCTTCAGCATGCCCTCAGAAGCACCCATATGCGGCGCGACTGCGACGAAGCTGTCCACGATCTGCTCGGTCGAACGATAGTTGACACCGAGCTGATCGATCACGGCCTCATTGTAGTCGGACGTGAAGCGGACCATGTTTTCGGAAGAAGCGCCTCGAAAGCGATAGATCGATTGTCGCGCATCGCCGACGACCCAGAGCCGTTCCCCATCGCCCGCCACCATCTTCAGCAGGCGAGCGCTTGCCCGATTCACGTCCTGATATTCATCGACAAGCACGTGCCGGTGGCGGAATTGCACACCGATACGCACCGCCTCATCCTCTTCCAGCAGACGCGCTGGGCGCATAATGAGGTCGCCGAAGTCGACGCCGCCATGTCGACGTAGCGCGGCTTCATAAAGATCGTAAATATCTGCGATCTCAAGGCACTTGGCGGCCGCGATCCGCGCATCCTCATCAAGAGCGTCCGCTTTCGCCCGCATCGCGTTCGCGAGCTCTCGGTATCGTTCGGGCCCGACCATTTCATCCTTGGCGCGCGAGACCGCACCGACAATGTCGCGCAGTACCATCGCCGGATCCCAGAGGTTCCGGTAATGAACCAGCGGCAGTGCCGGCAAAATGTCCTCGAGGACTTCGATCGCGTCGCTGCGGTCAAATAGCGACGGATTTGGTGTGAGTTGAAGCCTGTCGTGATAGCGCCTCACAAGATCGAGGCCGAACGCGTGAAAAGTTCCGATCCAAAGCTTCGGCGCAGCCTCAGGCGCAGCCGCCGTCAATCGCTCCGATAATTCGCCGGCAGCGCGATTGGAGAATGTCAGGATGAGGATCGCTGCCGGATCGAAGCCCTCAGCCAACAGCGAAAGCACGCGCTTCACCAGCGTTCTCGTCTTGCCGGTCCCCGGCCCAGCTTGCAACTGAAAGGGCTTGGCACGCTGCTCGGCAGCGCGATCCTGGGATGGATCGGGCTTGCGGGTGGATGAAGGTTGGGGCGCGGGTTCCGCTTCAATTACCATCGGCGGCAGCAGCAACGCGTCGAACAGCTGCTGCCGAACCAGCGCTACGGGCAGTTTCGTCCGCTCGCAGATTGCTACGGCCGCCAGATCTTGTTCGAGGTGCAACGCGCGCGCAAAGGCACGCGGCAGCACGAGTTCGCGCGCATACACATTGGCCTGTAATTCGCGGCGCTCACGGGCGCCATAATCCTCAACGCGCTGGAGACCGACCGGCGCCGTTTCCATGCTCCGCGACGGATCGATATCGGATTTGCTGCACGTCGCAGAGCCAGCATGGAGTTCGGAATGCCCGAGCTCGTGCGCGACGAGGAGCGCGCGAGTAACCGGGTCACCATCCTCCTCGCAGCAGATCGTTCCACCCTGATCATCGTATAGCGCTTCCGCGCCTTTCAATGCTGGATCATCTTTGGGGAGCCATACGAGATCCAGATCGCGCCGCGCCACGGCCGCTTGAACAAGCGCAAGTGGATCGAACGGGTCCTCCCCCACCGAGAGCAACTCGTCATGAAGTGCAGCGGCCCTGGAACGGATTGGTTCGAAGGGGTCCACGTGATCAGAGCTCCAACAAGAATTTCTGCTGAGCCTCACTCAGACCCGAGCTTCTCACCGACTCTTCGAAGCTTTGCTGTATGCCGGTAGCAGGCTTGCCTTCGGCCTTGAAAAACTGCCCTGTCGGCGCTGCCTGCCGAGCGGCGAAATGGGCCACCACTACATCAAGGGGCGCCTTCAGCTCCTCTGCCACCCGAGACTGAAACCCTGGTGTCATGGTAGCTGGGTCAATTTGTCGGTCACGCAGCTTGCCAACGAAAACAGCATTCGCGTTCAGGCGCGCGGCGAAAGCACGGTATTCGCTCCGCTGCAAAGCTGAGAAAGGATTTGGGGCATCGGCGATGCTCACACGGGTGCTTTTCACCCGGGCCGCATCCGTCGCTACAGCGTGCAGCCGGTTCTGGAAATGGCTCATCGCGCGGCTGACAGCCGGGCTGACTACGGTCGGGTCAATAGCCGCCTCGGCAGCTTCGACGGCGCGACCACCACGCAGTGCGTCAACCGCGATTGCGATCGCGAAATCCGTCAGTTCCTGCCCAAACTGGGGATACCGGCGAACAATGTCATCCAGCAGCCTTGCGTCCGGCACGTCCTGGGCCGTGGACAGAACATAGAAGGCTTCCCGCAATGCGCGCGGGGTCGCGTCGGTGGTCTGGCTCATAATTCCTCCTTAAAACGGGAAAGCTTCGCAGCCGCCCGCGTGAGGCGGTTGCGAATGGTTCGTCCCGTGCAGTTGCACCGTGTCGCGGCCGTTTCCTCGTCTGGATCCTCGGACTCTTCCTTGTACCCGAGGACATGAACGAGGATGACGGCTTCGCGCTCATCGGCCGGCAAAGCTTCGATCGCTTTCATGAACGGCTCCCGGAAAACATCCCATTCCTGCGTCGGCAGAACCCTGAAACTTTCCGAAACCCTGGCGAAAGCGTCTTCGTAGGCGCCTGGCTCGCCTGCGCCTTCTGATGGCGGCAGGTTGACCATGGCGATGCTGCGTTTGCGCCGCCGAGCATCCCGGCGAACCGCATCGATGCGTAGCGCCCTGAACGCCTTGTTGAACCGGCACTCGTAAAAGTCGAGCTCGTCAGGGAAGTCGCCCGTCCCGTCTGCCACGAAAAGGTCCGTCAGGTTTTCCAGGATCTCCTGGCGAAGGCTCGCGGCGTCCGGCACACCACCGTCCGGGACCTTAACAAGCAGATTCGCTTCGCATCGTCCCAGCAAGACCGGCAAAACGGCACTAATCAGTTGTTGGTCACCAGCCCGCCGCCCCTCTCGGACGAGATGGACAAAACTCTCCGAGCACAGATAGCCAGGATCGTTCCAATCGGTAATCAAGAGGCGAGCCTGCAGATCGGACCTTGACAGGCGGACGGCCCTATCGATCTGAGCCTCGACCGCCAGCGGACGCTCATACAAAGCGCCGTCCGATTCGGTATTCGTCAACGGTCGGGCCATTTCACCCCCTTTCGCGGCGCTGCGGCGTTTCGCGAGCGAACGTTTGTGACGCTCATCCCCTTGATCGCGCCAAGACGGGAAACCCGGAAAGGGCCTTCAAGATATTTTTGACTCGCCCCGCCGATTCCGCCTTTCGGCGACGCGATCACGCGCAAAGGAAGTAGCCGGAGGTGGTCGGTCTCGAGTGTCTCAATCCCTTCTCTCGTTAGACTGGCACGAACGCAATAAAATCTCTGCAGTTTTATGCTTTAGGCAAGGAACTGTCACGTATTGATCGCCCTGATACTCTCTGTTCGTGTTTGCGACGCTCTGCTTTTCTCAGCTCGGGCGGGTGTCGATGATGCAGCCTTACGTCGAAGCGATGGTCGTCGATGGCGCATGATATCCGCAATATCGGCGCCTCGGTGCGCGCCTGGTCTGTCCGCCATGCCCAAAAGCTACGACCTAACTCGTATCCGCTCACGATGGCGTCCAAGCCTGCCGCGATGGTCATTCGTTAAGGCGATTGGCGAACTCCAGCGCAGTTCCTCGCGCGCTTGTTCGCTCAGGTCAGGCGAGAATTCCGGTTTCCCATCATCATCGAAGGTCACGAGCGCGCGGTCGAATGCGGCGTCCCAAAGCGCCGACAAGAGCAAGCCGTTATGCACGTCGAGCCGCTCGGCGTCGCTTTCACACTCGCTCCAGGGAATGATGTGTGAGGCACGCAGCAGGGCAGTATCGGATATTCCGGTGAGCGGGCAGCGGCCCTGCCAATAGTCCATTAGGCGCGCGCGAAAGATGTCCTGCCCGATCCTCTGCACGACCAGTCGCTCGGCCTCCGTTGTGCGGGGCATATCCGCGATGCGCCGCTCGAACTCCCGCAGCGGTGCATCGGGCAAGCTGGTACCCAGCTCATAGACGCGATGCAGCACTGCATAGAGAACACCGAGCGTGTCGAAGGCAAAGCGGACGCGACCAGGACCGGAAACATCGGCTACGGGAAAGTTCAGCTCCTGTATGACTCCGAGATGGTCAAGCGCGAGGAACCATGAGCCAGCCGGAGCTTCGGCAGCCAGCCAGATCGTTCCCTGCGCAGTCGTCGACTGGAACGCCGCCCACCCATCGGTCTCACCAAGCCGCCGCCGAAAGCCATGCTGCTCAGCGGCCTTGCTGCACTCGGTTGAGACAATGAAGGATTGAGGGCTTTCGATCATTCCGTATCAATCCTCAAAGATCACACCTCAACAGCCGCTCACTGCCAGGCGCTCCGCGCAAAACCTCACGACGCCAAGGCGCTTTGTTGAAGTCCTGCGGCGGTTTGGTTGTCGTTGTGATCACATATTGAAAAGTACCGCCCGCCAGTTCTTCTTCGAGTACTCGCAAAAGCCGGAAATGCTCATCATAGATCGTTTGCCCCAAATCGGCCTCGCGCGGACTGTCATGGATCAGAAACGCGGGAATGCGCGTTCGACCTTCTATACTCAGGCAAAGGCAAGCCAGATCGAAGGCAAGAACTTTCAAAGACTGAATTGCGGCTGTTCGCCTGTCGCCCCCGGCTTCCACGCTAATCTCAAGGCCTTTGCCGGTCAGACGCACAATACCCTTGGCGTCGTCCCCGAGCAGGCGCCGAATGATGGCTGAGAATTTCTGCGATATCGTACCGATTGCCCTTGCCTGCTTATCCTCGAATCCCCGAAGCTGTTCGCGGACGCGTTGCAGATCCTCATCCAGCTTTCTGATCGCAGACTCTGCATACGCAAGTTCATCGACCAGTTCTGCGGAACGCTGAACATCTTCAACATTGCGGGTTGCAGTGCGCCAGCTTGTGTTTCGAGCGTCAGCAGCCTTTTCAAGGCGATCCACGCGTTCTTCCGCCTGCTGAGCCTTCTGGCGGGCCAAAGCGATTTCGGGCTTTAGGGCAGCAATCTCAGCCTTAAAGCTCGCTATCGCTTGTTGCTGGGCATCGACTTCCTGACGTTTTGCTTCCCATCGAGCACGACACTGCGCTTGATCAGGCAATTTGTGAGACAGCTTGCAGCCTTCCGCGAGCGCTGTGTCGATTGGCACCTCGCAGATGGGGCAGATCGGACTAGCCGCAGATTGAGCGGCTGCCGAAAGTCCCGGGATTTCACTGCTAATCTGTGTGAGTAGCTTTTCTTCAAGGGGCAATTTCGCATCGAGCCCGGCTGCCTTCAGTTCAGCATCGCGCAATGCAGTGCGAGCATTCTGAGAGGTGCGCCGAGCTTCATCGAGTTCGGCGCGAACTCCTGATGGAAGCTTCGCAGCAGCCGCGAGCTTCTCCGCCGCAACCGACTTCAGCGAATCCAAAAGAAGCGGCATGTCCGGCAGCGATGCATCGCTAAGACCGAGATCGCGAACGAGGCGTTCGACGCGCCGCCCTTGATCCCATTCGAGAAACGACCTTTGCCGTTTTGCTTGATCGAGCTGGCTTGCAAGGTCCTGCTCCTGGCGCCGTGCGGCTTGCTCTTCTTCCGTTATAGCGTTCAGAAACGCCCGCATCGCGAGCAGACGAGGCCCCTTGGCATCACCACTTGCGGGTTGCGGCGCATCCGATCCTGATGCCGACGAGCGCCAGTCGAGGACGTCGTCGAAACGGCATTCCTGATCGCGCGCCGCCCACGCGAGAGCAACCGGCCAGGCCCGCTGTCCAGCCGAAAGTCTCGCCAATTGGGAAGTCCCTTCGCCGAGGATCTTGGCCTCGATTGCGTCGATGAGCGGCTCTATGCCGGTCGACGTGCCCTCCATTTTCGCAACAACATCAAGGTTACCGCCCTCAATCGCGAAGTGCTTGCGGCCAATGCCGAGTGGTCTCGTTACCGCCCAGCACACTCCGTCAAGCATCACTTCAGCGCCGACGACCCCGTTCAGAAATGTCGTGGAGATGGCATCGCGCTGGACCTCATCGGCAAAGCGGGACTCGCCGAGGCAATAGCGAAGCAAACGGCAGAACAGCGTCTTCCCGCTGCCATGGCCGATTGCACGCACGCTCCCCTCCGGATCGTCATCTCCGTCAGGCGACCAGATGATGTTGAGCCCGGGCCGCAACTCGATGTCTCGAATGACCTCGCTGTCCGGCTCTTTCCAGATTTTCAGCCGCCGCACCCAAAGCCTCGGCTCCGTGAGGTCTTTCGGGACCTCAACGCTTAGTGGCGGAACCGGAAAGAGATCATCCTGCTGCGGCATTCGCGATCCAGTCCCGAACCTCGTCGGGGGCAGCGTTCATGGTTGCGTCGATGTCCAGGTTTCGCAGTGCGTTGATGACGAACCCGGCGCGCCCTTCTGGCCAGCCCGCCGTGTCAAAGGCATCGAGACCTGTGCCCGGCGCCCAGGTTCCGGCTGCAAGGTCCTCGATCAGTCGGTCATTGCCACGATGGTTCGTGATGGCGGCATTCCATCCCGGCGTGGTTCGGGCGGCGAAGCCGACGACATTCCCGGAGTGCGGCTCTGCCTCCTGGCCCACCAACCGTCGCCATTGGGTCTGATCCTTAGGCGGAAGAAGGGGCGTCAAAAGGTGGGGTTCAAGCATGATCGCCGCGGTCAGACGGACGGTGCGGATTGGCGTTGGACCATCCAACGCTTTCAGAATTGCCGCGAGTGCCGCCGACGGATCGTGCTGCGGAGACGGCGCCGCGCGAGCCCAAGCAGCGTCAGGAAGTTGCTCAAGCGGCGGAAGCTGGATCGGCTGCTGCACGATTGCAGAAGTAGCGTCTGCCATGCCAAGAGCGGCAAACGTTCCGTTTTGCTCCATGCGGTCCCAGGATTCGAGGACGAGGCGGCGGGTGCGGTACTCGCCGTGTTGGCGGATTTCCCTTTCCTTCAGGACGCGGAAAGTTTCCGAGGGGTAGTCGGGGCCTTTCACGTCGGCGGGGTCGAGGATGTAGCGCAGCTCGTCGCGGGTCAGGCCGTAGGCGCGGGCGTAGAAGGCGTCGAGCTCGGCGCGGAGGACCGCGCGGCGGTCCTCGTCCCAGGCGAAGGGCGGGCCGTCATGGCCCAGGTCGCGCGCGAACGGGGCGAGGCTGTGCGACGTGTAGGTGAGTTCCAGCACCTTCGGGGTGACGAAGGCGAGGCGGGGTTCGGTGTAGAAGTCTGGGGTCAAAAATGGAAATTGTCGCAGGAAAAAGTAGGCTAAATTTGTGCCGCCAACCTTTTGTCTGGCCACGAAGTCGAGAACCAAAGTGTTGAAATTTCCCAAAAGACAGGCCTGCTCTCGAACGCCAGACTCCGTGAAGATCAATGGCATCTTGTGATTGGCTGCACTGGCAGGGAATGTAGTGGCAATCACAGTTCTTTCGTTAGTGGCGTTTGTAATATCACGCCAACCCATCAACCAGGACCGCTTCCATTCCTTGGTTGCTAGGCGTGCCTGCACTTCGTTTGCAGGAACCCAATATCGCGGAGTGATCTCGAATTTAGGGTCTGCTAGGGCCTCATTCCCAGGCGAAGGAATTTCTCGATAATCTGCATCGCCTTTAACCTTTGCTAGCGCAAAGTCACCACGCCGATGGTCGAATTGATGAACCATCTTTCCTTCGTAGAGAGGCACATATCGCCTTGGGCCTCGAGGCCCACCGCCCTCAAGAGCTAGATCATTATTGCTGCTACCCTCGACAGGCATAACGGATTGCGCAGGTCGGACTCCTTCTGCCACCCAGTCAATGCCGTCGCGGTGGTACCCAGCCGCCTCCAATTCGGCAGCGCTCCGAAATATTCCACTGTCGTTAGACATGTGGAACATAGTCATGAAGTTGGCGCCCCAAGGATTTCCTTGCTGCCCTTCGCTCTCATTGATCAGTACCGGAACATGTGAATATATTTTGGCGGTCAATTCGGCGTCCCAACGCGAGCGAAACACTGGAGCAGTGCGGGTATTTGGATTAATTGCGGCGATTTGCTCTGGTGAGAGGGAGAAGTTTCGCTCAATCTCGGCCAATTGGGCTGGCTGTGTGAGAAAAAACGCAAACTGCGCTGCCGTTTCGCGACTTCCAAGTGTAAGCAGACAAAATTTCACGCGGAAATAAACACCGGGGAAAATGCGCTCTCGGTTTTCGAAATCTACCAGCTTTGCTAGACGCTGCGTTTCTACCAAGTGTGCGAAAAAAGGGGCTGTTGTGGCATCGGTTGCGATGCCAGTGGGCACGATCACTCCGGCACGTCCACGGCCCCCCGAAAGCATCGAAAATAGCTCGGCAAATAAGGCGTACGTGTTCACATCACCTGTGCCAGTTAGCGGGAAACGCCCTCCATCCGCTCCGTCCACTCGAACGAATGTTGAAGTTGCCTCACTGAGGTGCTTCTCAGCCTCAAACTCCTCGAAAAGCCTGCGCTGTGGTGTGCCTGGGTCCGCGTTGCGCAAAGACTTGATCAGCCGGTCACGAACCGCTTTGTTGGTTGCGGTAGCGATCTCCGTATCGCGTGCGGCAAAAAATTCTTTCTCCTGAAGTTTGATCCGCTCCCACGGCGGGTTGCCCAGCACCACATCAAACCCGCCGCGCTGCATCACATCCGGGAATTCCAACGGCCAGTGAAAGGCGCGGGCACGGCGGGCGGCATTGGGCTCGTCCACCATCCCCTGCCGCATCTTGCCCTGATTGAGGGCCATCCACAGCTCCTCGGTCGTCGGCACGGTGCGGGCCGAGGCCCCCGCCGGTGCGCCGCCCACCTTTGGCAGCAGGAAGGCCGCGACATAAAGGTTCGCAGCCGCCGTCGCCCGGACAAAGGCCTGGCCCTTGCGTAGCTCGTTGAACCGCGCGGCCTTGGCCCCGATCTGCTCCACCGTATCCTCGGGCAGGTCTCGGAAGCCCGAGAAATCCAGCGCCAGCGGCTTCATCTCGGGCATGGCGACCTGGCCAGTGCCGAAGTCGAACCCGCCCTGGCCCTTCTTCGTGTCCCTGTTCGCCTGCAAATAGTATCTCGCGGCGTCGTTGTCGTCGCCGGTCAGCGGCTTGTAGGCGGCGTCGGGGATGCCATCCTCCAGCACCTTGAGGTCGAACACTCCGAGCAGCGCATCGCCGCAGCGGATCTGCGCGTCGAAGAAGCCGAGAGGAAGGCCGGGGTCCACCGTCTCGATCCACAGCGCGACCTTTGTCAGCTCCACCGCCATCGGGTTGCGGTCCACCCCGTGCAGGCAGGACCGCGTGACATCGCGCAGGGCATGGCGGAAATCGGCGAGCGCGGGCGTGCCCTCGGCCCGGTGCCGCGCCAGCCGCGTGGCGATGCGGCGGGCGGCGGCCAGAAGGAAGTGGCCGGAACCGCAGGCGGGGTCGATGACCGAGAGCTTCAGGAGTGCGCGGGTCGGATCATCCGATTCGGCCTCGGTCTTGTCCAGCACAGGGTCTAGCGCGGTGTCGAGCAGCGCCTGAACGAGGCTGTCGGGCGTGTAGTAGGAGCCCGTGGTCTTGCGTTGATTGCCCTTCTGCTCGGCGGCATCCGATGCGAAAACCAGCGTCCGCCCTTCATCGCCCAGTTGGGGCTGAAGTTCGAGGAGAGATTCATAAACCGATCCCAGCTCCTCCGTCTCCATCGCCCGCCAGTTGACGGGGACCATACCGGTTTTGTCGGAAAGCCAGGAGAGGCGGTAGAGCGCCTCCATGAAGGCGCGGTTCCGCAGGCGGGCGGTTTCAAGGTGGGGCAGCTTGTCTGTGGAGAAGAGGCCGCCAAGTGCCGGAAGCGCCAATGCCTCTTGCCCATTGGCCAGCGCGTGGAAGACGATTCTGACGCCTTCATAGCGGTCGTGGTGCTTGTCCCATGAGGCGACGCGGTAACATTGAGCGCGCAGGGCAGTGAGGCTGTAGCCTTCAGCATACAGCTTGCGGGCGTCGGGCTTGGCCTTTTCGGGGTGCAGTAGGTTCCGATCCTCGGCCACCATCAGGAAGATCAGGCGATAGACGAGGCGGAGGAGCTCGTTGAACCATTCAGTCAGGTTGACCTCGCCCGATTTCAGCCGGGTGGCGAGGTCAGGGTTGGCTTCGAGGAAACCGGAGCCTAGAACCTCGAGCGCGATCTGGACCTGGACGGCCAAGCGGTCGCGAGCGACTTCGCCTTCCTTGGACCCGGCATCGCGCCAGCGTTCCAGCGCGCAGTCGGTGGCGGGGGCGCCCGCGACACCAAAGCGGGTGCGGTGGATCAGAAGCCAGAGAACGGCAAAGGAGGCGGCGTCCTCGTTGGTGAAGATCTGGGCGAGGTCGGCCTCGATATAGGCGGGGCGGGTCAGCGATGCGTTGTCGCGCATCAAGCGGATGAGGGTACCGTTGGTCACAAGCCCCCAAAGCGTCTCGTCATGTTCGTTCAGGTGGTCCTGAAGCGCGAAGGCGGGGGAGCGTGTCCGGTCGGTCGAGAGGGTCGCGCTGCGCCGGTCGAGTTTTTCGTCGGCGGGGGGTACGACCACGATGGGGACCCGACCGCCCCCGATGAAGGACAGGGCTCCATCTGCAGGAGCGAGGTCGTCGAAGCCGAAGGTTTCTTGCAGGAAGGCCCGGATGAAGCGGCGGGTTGCTTCGACCGAGGGGGTCGCCAACTTCGCGAAGGCATCGAAATGTGACTGGCCGACGCGGAAGGCGGTCGAGATCTCCTCGCGGATCGTCAGCCCCTTGCGGATCCGATAGTCCTGTTCCGACTGCTCGGAGGCCTGTCTCCGGTCGATGCTTGCGATCGTGGCCGGCGCGATGAGGTTGCCTTCGAGAGTGAGCGAAGGCCAAGCCGATATGTCTGTGACGGGCTTGCGCGCCATGGCTCAGGCCTCGCCCGGCACGAGGACGAACAGCCCGATCACGTCCGGCGGTAGCACGGCCTCAACAGTGACGCGCGAGGCAGAGCCTGCCGCGGCGCGGAGCCGGGCGTGGTCCTGCATGAGTTCGTTCGCGCGCGACCGGACGAATTCGGCGATCGGTCCTGAAAGCAGGCCGGGCAGATCCTCCTTTGCGTTCGCGATGAACCTGTCGCGGGCGATCGACGCCAGATCGGCCGTGGCAGGTGTATTCAGCAGTTCTTGGGCGGCCTCGCCAGTCGCCACGATCCGACCGCCCTGTATTGCAACGAGGGCCGCCTCCTCAGCCAGGAGCAACTGTTCCTTACGGGCATGAACGGTCAGCTTGAAACGTATCCTGAGAAGAGCGACACGGGTCATCTGCTGCACGGCGGCGGTCGGCCAGGCGCCGACCCGGCCGATGCCGAGATTGGACAGGGACTCCGGATCGAGCGAGGCCTCCATCAGCGCCTCCGCCAGCGTCGCCGTTAAGGGATGCGTCCGGGTCAGCAGCGCTGTTCCCGATGGCGCTGGCTCGGACGTAGCCAGACGCACCGATCCGCTCAGGCCATTCCCCTTCAGACGCTCGCGCAGGCCAGCGTCAAGTTCATCGACATGAGCGAGAAGCAGGGATTTCCGGGGCTCCAAGGGCACGCCGAAGCGCGCCATCGCCCTTTCGATGAAAAGCCTGGCATCCGCTGGGGAGCCAAGCAGCGTCCGCACCTTTTCCCATTCCGGGGCGACCTCCTGCGGCTTCATCGCGTTCTGGGCGAAACGCGCACGGGACTTCTTCTCGTTCTCGGAGGCGTCGCGCCAACGCGCCTCCATGACCTTGACGCCGTCGCCGAGGCGCAGGTCGAGCGTAAGCTGGCGGGGGGCGCCACGGCGCAACATTACCGACGCCATCAGCGCGTCCGTTACAGGCCCGCGTTCATCGGGGAGCGGTACGGTAACGCCGGTCGCCTTCCGGATCTCCTCGGCCTTGCGAAGAATGACATCGAGTACGGCGCCGTCGATGGCGCTGTCCGGCGAGAACATCATGATCGATCGGACGAGCTCCGCCGGTTGACCGAAGCGATCGACTCGTCCTTCGCGCTGCTGATGGCGGGTCGGGTTCCACGACAGATCGTAATGCACCACCGTATCGAAGAGCTGCTGAAGGTTAATCCCTTCAGACAAGCAGTCGGTGGCGACGAGGATGCGTTGGACCTGCTTTTCCTCGTCCGCAGGCGCCATGTCGGCCACGCGGTCGCGGCGCTCGTCGGGAGTCAGAACACCAGTCACGGATTCGACGATCAGCTTGGGGAAGGCCTTGCGCAAACCATCGCGGACATGCTCCGCCGTCGCCAGATAGCGACAGAAGACGACGGGGTTGACGCCCTTCTTGACGAGCGGCGTCAGCGCATCGACCAACGCAGTGAGCTTGGGATCGGGTTTGCCAACGAGTTCCTCAACATGCTTCACCAGAGCAAGCAGCGCCGGATCGGCATCGAAGGTCGTACTCGGTTCGATGTCGACGGCGTCCTCGTCGTCTCCGTCCTCATCATAGATCTGCGGTTCGAGACGGTCGCTCTCGCTAGACATCCGGTTGCGCAGGGAGCTCAAGGCCGCGGCTGGCGAAGAGCCAACACAACGCATCAAAGCCAACGTGCCCCAGAAGGCGAGCCGCCGTTCCCGCTGACCGGTTCCTGCTCGGGAGACGATGCCGAGACAATAGTCGAGCACGGCTTCATGGAACTCGAGATGGGCCGGAGACAGGCGATAGGGGAATTCCGTCGTCTCATGCTTCGGGAAGGCGCGATCTTCATCCCAATCCCCCGAGACGAGATCGATCCGGCGCCGCTGCACGAAGTGGCGTGCGAGCCGTTCCCGGTAGCGGGCATCCTCGAAGTTCATCGACGTGAATGACGGCTCGACCAGGGAGAGAAGTCGCCCAAAAGCTTCTTCATCCCCGGAATGCGGCGTCGCGGTCAGGAGGATCATCCGCCGTTCCGGATCCCGAGCCAGTCCTGATAGGAGCTCGAAGCGTTGCTGCCGGCCCTTGTGCGTGCCCACACAGGCATGCGCCTCGTCGACAATAACGAGATCCGGGCAGGCGCGTGCGAAGCCCTCTCGGCGCTTTTCGGCCTTGATGTAGTCGAGGCTGACGACCGTGAATGGGTAGGCGTCGAACAAGGTCTGCGCGAGGGGCAGGCCGCGCTCCAGCCGGCTCGCCGTGCCGGACGTGACCGCGACGGCTTCGATCCCGAAGCGCGCCTTGAGCTCGCCCACCCATTGCTCGACGAGATGCGGCGGGCAGAGCACCGAGAACGCCTCCGCCTCGCCTCGGTCCATTAACTCGCGCAAGATCAGACCGGCCTCGATCGTCTTGCCGATGCCGACATCGTCCGCGATGAGCAGGCGCGGCACTTGCAAGCGAAGCGCCATCAGCAAGGGAACAAGCTGATAGGTCCGGGGTTCGAAGGCGAGCTGCGCGGCGGACCGGAAGGGGCCTGCCCCTCGCCGCAACGTCAGTCGCATCGCATCCGCAAGCAGCGCGGCCTTCGCCTGGACAGTCGTCGCGGCGTCGGCGGGAAGGTCGAACCGGGCCGGCTCGACCGGGAGTATCTCAAGCTCCGGGTCGAGGATCACCGTATCGTTCTCGCTGCCCGAGAGCGGGCGAAGCGCCAGAATGCCGCCTTGCGGCGACGGCAACGCGACCCACTCCCGGCCGCGGGCACGGACCAGATCTCCGGGGGAAAAATTCACCGTCATTAGATCATCCCCCCAACATCGAGATCATCGCGTCGGGAACGCCCACGGTGACAGTTTCCGGCAACTCGAACAGCGTCCAGCCCTTGGCTTCCGCTTCCTCGCGCGTTGCCTCGGCCAGTGGGGCAACGCAAGCGGCGACGAAGTGACTGCGCCAGGCAAATCTCATCTCCTGCCCGGAGAAACTGACGGTAGAGGCGTCGGGAGACGGAAGCCCCACATCCCTGAAGGCGCTCACCCATCCCCCGCCTTCGGTCGACCGGTTCGCCGCTGCAGTGAGCACCACCTGCCCCCGCGCCAGATCGATCAGCATCTGTTTGGCTTCATCGCTCGTTCGGTCGATCAGTTCGTGATCGGGTTGGTTGAAATAGGATAGCAGGCAGCGATAGCACCCTCGAACGCAGGCCTCTCCTTCGTGACTGACAAGCAGATTGGCATCGCCTGCTGCGATCGCCTCGTCGACCTTCTCGAAATGCATGAGGATCAGCGCTTCTCGAGCGACCGTGCCGAGGGCGAGAGGATCCTCGACCAGTCTGTTCAGAACCCCGGCGCCGCCCTCTGTGGCTTCGTAGGCCAAAATGGCACGGCGATTGTCGCGGGCGGGCAATGGTTCGCCGAGGATCTCGCCTTCTTCCAGCTGGAAGACAACTTCAATACCCCTCATGAGGGCATGCTGGACCGTCGCGATCGTTTCGGCTGCATACGCCGCGGGCTCACTGAAACGAAAGAGGAGCGCGTTCTTGCGATCACGGACGATCGGGACGATGCGAACCGGCCTGACGACATCCGGTGGCACATCGACGTCCGGATCTTCGTCTTCGGACTTGGTCCAGTAGCCGCTGCGCGGATCGATGTAGAAACCGAACACAGTTTGGTTCGCGCGTCGCTTCAACCCCTTGTTGATCCGGCTGATTTCGGCGCTATTGGCGTATTGCAGGGAGAGAATCGAGGTGTCTTCGCAGCGGAAATCAGCCTCGGTGATCTGAACCCGACCATCCCGTGTTGGCCAGGAGAAGACGGTCTGAATATCGAAGCCCTGCCGGACGCGCTCCTCGTCGTTTGCCGTGATCCGGTCGGCGGGCGCAGCTTCGACATTGTCTATCCTGAGCGTCCGCTGCACTGGCACCTCGCCCGCCATAGGCGAATTGCAGGCGTGACAGCGCTCCACCTCACCGTCATGACAGGCGCCGCAGTTCGAGCAGATGAAAATGTCCCTGGTAGCGAGCTCTGATCCGTCTCCCGTTCTGACCTCGGGTGGCAACTTTGCCTTCATGACCCTGTAGGCGCGGCCCTCGTGATAGATCAGGCTGCGCGGGCCGAATTCCGAGATGGCCAGAAAGCGCGCGCGCTGGAGGAATGAGCCTGTTTTTCCCTCTCCAGGGATGAAGGCGTAGATCGGCAGCCGGGGGAAATTGTATCCCGGCAGGAACCCCTCCGTCGCGAGATAGCGGTAGGAATAAAAGTCCGAGCCGTTGGAGGCCTTGCCGTGTTCGAGAATGGTGATCTGGTCGCTCGCCTGCATCTGCGCGGCCTTGATTCGCCGGCGGTCGGCACCCGACAGGCCGGTGATCTCGGAGCGGGTATTGGCCTCCATCAGCTGCGTTCGAGCGGAATTGTAAAGCTCACGCCAACGATCGAAGGACCGGTCGAATGCCTGCGGTGCGCGCTGGACGACGTCGGAGACAAACTCGTCCGGCTCACCCATCCAGACAGGTTTCGGGCCATCCACTGACGCGAGTATCTGGTCGAGGACGCGTTTCATCGGGGAATGCGCCGTGCTCACCAGCCCCGGCCGGTTGATGACATCGCGGATCTCCTGCTTAAGCGGGTAATCCGGCTGCTTCAGATCGAGAATCTCGGGGATGTCTGGCGACAGGGCGACCTTAGCTTCGGCAAGCCAGATGGCGTGCAGATGCGAGCGCACGAGCTCTTCATTGGTGATGTCGAGCGCCGGCGGACGAACCACGCCCGCCACCATGTCGTTGCGCCGCTCGAAGAAATACTGGTCGTGAGGAGATTGGGCGGCGCAATAAGTCACGATGACAGCAGCCTGTCCGGAGCGACCGGCGCGCCCCGCCCGCTGTGCATAATTTGCCGGCGTCGGTGGCACGTTGCGCAGATACACGGCGTTCAGCGCCGAGATATCGACGCCGAGCTCCATCGTGGGTGAACAGAACAGAGCGGGCAGAAATTGCTCCGACTCTCCTGCTGCCTTGAGATCGGTTGCATTCTCCGCGAGATTTTCCCGATCGTCCTTCTCAAAGCGGAAGCGCCACTCACGCCATTCACGCTGTCTCTGTGACACCTGAGCCGTATGTTCGCGGCCTTCGAGGCCCCAATAGCTGCTATGACCCACTTTCAGATCGGCAGCGATCGCATTGTAGAGATCATGAAAGTAGCGGTTTCCTTGCGCGGTCCCCGTTCGGACGGCTTCGCCCGGAATGACGCGCACCGCCGAGGGTGACAGACGCCAACCCTGCAGGTCCGCCTCTATGTCGACGCGCGACACCAGTCCTTCGCGGGCCAGAAGCTCCATCAGACCCGTCATCACCGTAAGGTAGTCCGTCTTGCCGAGCTTGGTTCCGATGACGCTCTTGCGATTGAGGAGGCGCCCAATACGGGAATTGTGGCCGGCGCGGATGATTGTCTGTTCCTCACGCAGCCCCACCCGGTCCTTACCCGGAGCTTGCAGAAACAGTGTCGTGCGGCTTCTCGGCGTCTCCTTTGCGTCGATTGCCCAGGGGACACGCAGGAGATTTCGCGACTTTTGCGCCACGGTATCGAGCACGGTCAAATCGAGCGCTTCGGTCCCGACCGCCAGACCTTCGAGCATCGCACCGAGGAGCTGTTTGAACATCGCCTTGCGTTCTGCGGCATCGAGCGTTGCGAGATCCGGCAGGATGGCTGTGAGGCGCTCAGTATCTTCCGCAATGTCATCAAGCCCAACGAACGCAACATCGACGAGCTTGAGGACGGACAGGCTCGGGTTGGTGTAGCGCCAACCCCGGCGCAGATCGGTCCAGAGCCGATGGGCCAGAACCCTGGCGAGGGATCGTTGGGCGTCTTCGCGGACCACGGCGCCTGCTTCGGGATCCAACATCCAGTGGATGCGCGCGTCCTTGTTGCTCGCAGTGAACCCAAGCGCCTTCACAACCCTCAGCCCGAATTCGTCCTCGGTCATGCCATCTTCGCCGGCATCCAGAACGGCTCGCAGGATCGCGCCGCGCAGCAGGCTGACGAACAGGAAGTCATTGAAGTGACCCGCCTGGAGTGCGGCATCCTGCCGGTTATCCGTGAAGCCGAGCAGCTTGCGTTTCTCTCTGGGAACACCGCTGTTGCTCCCGTTCATCCATTCCAGTGCGGTCGAGACGAGAAGTGTCGTGGCCGAGCTTCGGCCCTCGCCCGACAGGCCCGCGAGTTTGCTGCGTTCCCGCATGCTGGGATGCGGTTGGTCCAGGCAGCATGGGCAGAAGCCAAACTTGCCCGGTATGAACCAGAAGCTCTTCCCCGATGAATCGTAGCGCCCGTCCGGGGCCACTGTGACCATCTGGGGAACTCTGCGTTTCCTGTTTGCCCGAAGCCGCTCGACGCCGTTGCGCTCCTCCCGCCAATCCTCAGGATACGTTTCGATCTCGCCCGTGAAGGCATAGTCTGGATCGCCATCGCCCGTGGTGGTCAGATAGCCGGCAATATCGCCTTCTTCGTCGTCGAGTGGCGTATCATCAATGTTCCTGGGCAGAAACGCGATGCCCTCGGCATCCTCGGTCTTCGTGATGACGTGGGCCTCATGCCCACAGTCCCGGCAAAAGCGGGTTGGATACAGGCGATGTCCCGGCGCGCTTGGGTCTTCGAGTTGCCCTTCGAACAGGACGTTTCTGGGCCGTTCGGTCAGCGTGGTGAAAATCTCTCCCGCGCCAGAGATGAACTGATGGAGCTTGAACGCCAGGAATGCGCCCGTCCCGAAACCGCCCCGCTCCGTTTCCGGCAGGCTGGCGCGGGTCAGGAAGGTCTCAAGGCCACTTCGGCAGATTTCACGGTCGACACCACTGTCCTTTGACAGCAGGGAAACAGCCTCTTCGAGGGGAATGGGCTTCTTGCGCTTGAGTTCCTGTGCGTCCTCAAGGCCGATCGCCAGTTCAGTCCATACCGCCAACGGGTGCATTTTCAGCACCTCATCCGTCAGCACGTCAGGAAGCGCGGACGTCAGAATCTGCGCGAGCTTTGGCCGCACATCGCCGAGCTTCAGCAGATCGTCCGTTGCACGTTGCAAGGACTCATCGACGACGGATTCGGGCCCAATAGGGGTTCCGAACAGTCGCGATGCAACATCCGCCACCGCCTGCGCGCGGTTGATATCGGATCCCTCGCTCGACATGGTGGCCGAAGTGCCGATGCAGATGGGTGCCTTGTCCGGTGCACAGCGGTTGCGAAGTCGACGGACAAGGATAGCGACATCTGCGCCCTGCCGGCCGCGATAAGTGTGCAGTTCGTCGAGGACGATGAAATCAAGTCCGTTTGCGTTCTCGATGACCTTGGTGTCGAGGCTGTCCTGCCGAGTCAGGAGCAGCTCAGCCATCATGAAGTTGGTCAGCAGAATGTCCGGCGGATTGTCTGCGATCCGCTGTCGCTCCTCCTGACTTTCCTGGCCGGTGTAGCGCCGCACTACTGGCTTCAGATCTTCGGGCAGGCCGGATTTGGAAATAAAATCCTCGATCCCCTTGAGCTGGCTGTTGGCCAGTGCATTCATCGGATAGACGATGATGGCGCTGGTCCGGCGCGGCTTCCCGGCTTTCCGTGCACGGACGATCGCATCGACTACCGGCACGAAGAAGCAAAGAGACTTGCCCGAGCCGGTTCCGGTCGTGACGACATAACTCTGCCCGGCCCGGGCTTTCGCGATGGACTGCGCCTGGTGGCGATAAAGCCGGAGAGGCGTTTCATCGAAGCGGAATATCCTGCCGGTCGCTTCATCGAGATCACCCGACGTGACCAGATCTTCGACGGTCTGGCCCTCAAGATATCGAGGATTCAGAGACAGTAGAGCATCCGGCCAGAAGCGCCCCGCATCGTACTGACGGCCGATCTCTGATTCCAGGTCTTCAGATCGAATAGTGCTGAATGACCGCGAGAACCGGGCGTAGGAATCGATAAGACGATGGTCGAATTCGAATGCCTTCATTGTCAGTTCAGCCCCCAATACTTCTTGGTATGCCACAATTGCTATCATGGCGGCCCCAACAAATGAATTTCCATAGGGGCGCAAGGATTAGCTTGGGTGTGGCTCGCCGCAGTGGATGAAATTCTGTTCCTAGGTCGCTCGGCGCTCCCGTTGCATGTCCGCACTGCCCCATGGCGCTCACCCCCACAAACTCGACATCGGTGCCGCCGCCAGCCGGTCACCGAACGGCACAACATCCGTGCTGTCATAAAGGACGACGCCGAAGGCGAAGCGGTCCCCGCAAGCTTCGGCCAACGCCCGCATACCGGTGAAATCACCGGCCTTGACCGTGGCGCTCGCCTTGACCTCGATGGCTGCGATCATCCCGTCATCGCGCTCCAGCACGATGTCCACTTCGCGCATGTCCCGATCCCGGAAATGGTGAGGCGTCAGCCGCACGTCCGAGGCCGTCATCAGCTTCAGCACTTCAGAGAACACGAAGCTTTCAAGCAGCGCGCCGAACGTTCCGCGATCCGCCTTGACCCTGTCGAACGTCAGACCGCGTGCGCTGGCCAGCAGGCCGGAATCGAGGAAATGCAGCTTCGGCGTCTTCACGATGCGCTTCAGCGCATTGGTGAACCAGGGCTGCAATGTCGCAATCAGAAACACCTGTTCGAGCAGCCCGACATAACGCTGCCCGGTCTTGTGGCTGACATTGATGCCGGCCCCGAACTGCGAATAGTTGACCAGTTGACCGGAGTGCTCGGCTAGCAGCCGCACGAATTTCGGAAGTTCGGTCAGCTTCTCTACGTCCGCGATGTCCCGCAAATCGCGCGTGAGGATCGAGGTGAGGTAGGATCGCGCCCAGTCCTGCCGCCGCCGCTCGCTGTCTCGGGCGATCGCTTCGGGAAAGCCGCCGAGCAGGGCAAGTTGAACGAGATCGTCGCCGACGATCGCTTTGCTTTGACTTTGCAGCTTTCCCTCGAAGAGGCGCTCCAGAAATGTCGGCGTGCGGCCTTCGATCTCTGCCCGCGCCAGCGGCAGCATCTGGAGGGTCTCCATCCGGCCGGCGAGACTGTCGGCGATCCGTGGCAGGGTCAGTACATTCGCCGAGCCCGTGAGGAGAAACCGACCCGGACGATAATCTTCGTCGACCGTCTTCTTGATCGCCAGAAGCAGGTCGGGAGCGCGCTGTATCTCGTCGATGATGGCCCGGTCCAGGCCCCGGATGAAACCGGCCGGATCGGACTGGGCAGCCTCGAGGACGGTCTGATCGTCGAGTGTGATATAGTCTCGACCGGCTTCCCTCATCTTCTTGACGAGCGTGGTCTTGCCGGCCCGGCGCGGTCCTACGATCAGCACCACGGGCGTATCCGAAAGGGCTTCCTCCGCCCGGCGCTCTACAAATCGTTTGAACATCCCATCCCCGAATCCCCCGGACAATTGGAATTATCCCCTTCGGCCGATTGGAAGTCAACATCCCGCTAATTGGTAGTCAAGAATTCGCGATCTGGAAAGCCCAGGAGGGGAAGGCCTTCCCCTGCGGCCGAGCCTGTAGTCTCGCCCGACCCCTTCTGCGGGGACACCCCGCAACGCCCCGAGAGTGAGAGTGCGGACCGGTTTGCCGTGACGGGTTGGAAGCCGAGGGAGAGGCCCTTGGCGCCCGTCGCGGAGAACCGCGATGTCCAGACACAAGCGAAACACCAGCGCCAGGCGCGACCGGGCCGATCTCTATTCCGAGATCACCGACAAGATCATCGCCGAGTTGGAGGCGGGCCGCGTGCCCTGGGTCCAGCCCTGGGGTACGGCCGCGGCGAACGCGCCGCTCGCCATGCCGAAGAATGCCTCGACCGGCCGGACCTATTCCGGGATCAACGTGCTGCTCCTGTGGGGCGCGGTGATCGAGCGCGGCTTTACAGGCCAGAGCTGGCTCACCTTCCGCCAGGCCCTCTCGCTTGGCGGCAACGTGCGCAAGGGCGAGCGCGGCACCACGGTCGTCTATGCCGACCGTTTCGTGCCGGAGGACGAGAAGCGCCGCGCCGCCGAAACCGGCGAGGACGCACAGGCAATTCCCTTCCTCAAGCGCTTCACGGTCTTCAACACCGACCAGTGCGAGAACCTGCCCGAGGACGTGGCGACGGCCACGCCGCCGGTGCCGGAGGGGCTGATAGAACCCGCCGTGGAGGCGCTCATCAAGGCGACTGGCATCGACTTCCGCATCAGCGGTCACAAGGCGTTCTACGTTCCCGCCCACGACTATGTGGTCGTGCCACCGCCACAATCCTACTACGAGCCGATTAATTGGCACCGGACCGCGCTTCATGAAATCGGTCACGCCAGCGGCCATCAAAAACGGCTCAACCGCGATCTTTCCGGCTCCTTCGGCTCCAAGAAATACGCCTTCGAGGAACTGATCGCGGAGATCAACGCTGCCTTCTGCTGTGCCTCGCTCGGCATCGTGCCAACCGTCCGGCACACCGATTACATCGGCTCCTGGCTCGACGTCATGCGCGAGGATTCCCGCGCCATCGTCCGTGCCGCCTCGCAGGCCAGCAAGGCGGCGGACTGGATCCTGTCCTTCCTTCCGGATGCCGACAGCTCCGCCGTCGGCGCCGACCTCATCGACAGGAGGGCGGCATGATTCTCCTGACACCTGATCTGCGCGTTCGCCTGCTCGCCAACGGCCGTCAGCGTGACGTCGACCATGTGCCGGTCGTGAAATTCTTCAATCCGCTCGGCGAAGGCGTCTGGCTCGCGACCGAGCTGGATCCGGACGGCGACATCATGTTCGGCCTCGCCGATATCGGCTATCCGGAACTTGGCAGTTTCTCGCTGGAGGAAATGGAGTCCATCCGGTTGCCCTTCGGCATGGGGATCGAGCGGGACCTGCTCTTTGCCACTAACCTTCCGATCTCGGTCTGGGCTGAGGCGGCAAGAGAGGCTGGCAGCATACGTGCGGCCGAGCGCATTCTTTACGCCCGCGCCCGCGGCGATGCCGCGCTCACCCGGAAATCCGCCGACACGGAAACCCGCAAAGCCTGATTTCCGACTCTCCGGCTTTGCGATCATGCGCCGCTCTCTCAAAGGACGAGGGCGGCGCCTCGCCTCGTGACGGGTTGAAAGCTTCGGCATCGGGCCTGCTGCCCGTCGGGAGACGTGACCATGACCCGACATCAGAAGACATTTGCTCTGGAGCCGCAATCCGCGCCGCTGTCGGCTGAGGAGCAAGTCGTCATCTATGAGGCGCGCCAGATCCTGCTGCGCCACCTCAATCAGAACCCGGTCCTGTCGTCCTGGCAGGCAGTGTTGGATTATTGCGCGCTGACCATCCGCGGCGAAGTGGAGCGGTTTCACGTGTTTTATCTGGACCGGAAGAACCGGCTGATTTCCGACGAGTGCCTCTCGACCGGAACAGTCGATCACGTTCCGGTCTATCCCCGTGAAGTTCTGAAGCGTGGTCTCGGGCTCAACGCGACTGCGCTGATCCTCGTCCACAACCATCCTTCCGGTGATCCTGAACCGTCGCGAGCCGACATAACAATGACGAAGGAAATCCAGAAAGGCTGCAAGGTTCTGGGCCTGACGCTGCATGACCACATCATCGTCGGCATCGGCCAGGAGGTCAGTCTGCGCGCCCGAGGCGAAATCTGAATGTCTGTCGGATAACCTGACGGGCTCGGGTGTATCCGAACACGGCTTCCCGGAATGCTGGCTTCCAGTCACAGGAAGCCGACCGCGCTTCCGGGAGAGTGAGAGGAGGGAAGGGGTTTTCGTGACGGGTTGGAAGTCGAGAGAGAGGCTCTTGGCGCCCGTCGCGGAGTAAACCATCATGGCAACCGCCAGTCAGAAGATCACCCTCAGCGCCTCGCGCGACATTCCCTTCAACAAGCTCGTGCTCAGCCAGTCCAACGTCCGCCGCCTGAAGGCGGGCGTCTCGATCGAGGAACTGGCCGAGGACATAGCGCGCAGGGGCCTCCTGCAGAGCCTCAACGTCCGCCCGGTCCTCGACGCCGACGGCAAGGAGACCGGCATGTTCGAGATCCCGGCCGGCGGCCGGCGCTACCGGGCGCTCGAGCTCCTCGCCAAGAGGAAGCGCCTCGCCAGGACCGCGCCCGTGCCCTGCATTGTGCGCGAGGCCGGCAGCGACATCTCGGCGGAGGAGGATTCGCTGGTCGAGAATGTCCAGCGCGCGCCGCTGCATCCGCTCGACCAGTTCCGCGCCTTCCAGACCTTGCGCGAACAGGGCACGACCGAAGAGGAGATCGCCGCACGCTTCTTCGTTTCTGTCAATGTCGTCAAGCAGCGGCTCAAGCTCGTCACCGTGTCGGAGAAGCTCCTCGACATCTATGCCGAGGACGGCATGACGCTCGAGCAGCTCATGGCCTTCACGGTCTCGGCCGACCATGCGCGACAGGAACAGGTCTGGGAGTCGATCCAGCACAGCTGGTCGAAGGAACCCTACCAGATCCGCCGCATGCTGACGGAAAACACCGTGCGCGCCGCCGACCGACGCGTGCGCTTCGTCACCATCGAAGCCTATGAAGAGGCTGGCGGCACCGTCATGCGCGACCTGTTCCAGGACGATGACGGCGGGTGGGTCGAGGACGTGCCGCTGCTGGAGCGTCTCGTCGCCGACAAGCTCAAGGCCGAGGCGGAGACCATCGCCGGCGAAGGCTGGAAGTGGATCGAGATCGCCGCCGATTTTCCCTACGGTCATACGCAAGGCCTGCGACAGCTTGCCTGCACACCGGTCGATCTCACCGACGAGGAACGCGCGACGCGCGACGCGCTGCGTGACCAATATGACCGTCTCGAATCCGAATATGCCGAAGCCGACGAATTGCCCGACGAGGTGGATGAGCGGCTCGGTGAGATCGAGGCGGCACTCGACGCGTTCGAGGACCGGCCGAAGCATTACGATCCTGGCGAGATCGGCCGTGCCGGCGTGTTCGTCGGCATCGGCCATGATGGCCGCCTCAGCGTCGACCGGGGCTATGTGCGGCCCGAGGACGAGGCCCCGGCGGGTGGCGACACCGGCGTTGGCGACGATGGCGGCCAAACGCCCGGCGGTGACGGTCAACGCACGGTCATTTCGGTCGGCGGCGAACCCGAGCCGCAGGACGAGGAGGACGATGCTATCAAGCCGTTGCCCGAGCGGCTGGTGATCGAACTGACCGCACACCGCACCCTCGCGCTGCGCGACGCGCTGGCCAACAATCCGCACATCGCCATGACCGCGCTGCTACACAAGCTGGTGCGCGATACCTTCCAGCACGTAGCCTCGCCGGGATGCCTGGAGGCCTCGGTCCGGCATGTGTTCTTTCCCGTGCAGGCCGATGATCTGAAGGACAGTGCATCCGCCAAGTCCGTCGACGATCGGCAGGAGGCGTGGAAAGTCGATCTTCCCCTCGGCGACGATGACGCGCTTTGGGAGAGGCTCGACGGTCTTGACGACGCAAGCCGCATGGCGCTTCTCGCCCATTGCGTCTCCTTCGGCGTCAATGCGCTCCACGAGAAGGCCAATCCCTACGGCGCCGGACCGACCGTGCACGGTGTGCAGCAGCGCATCCACGAGGCGGACCGGCTGGCGCGCGCTACCGGTCTCGACATGGTGGAGGTCGGCTGGCGTCCGACGGTCGACAACTATTTCGGCCGGGTGACGAAGCCGCGCATCCTCGATGCCGTGCGCGAGGCGAAGGGCGAGGAAACCGCGCAGCTCATCGACCATCTGAAGAAGCCGGACATGGCCAAGGAAGCCGAGCGACTGCTCGCAGACAGCGGCTGGTTGCCCGAACCGCTTCGCCTTCCCGCGCTGGACGACGACGTGAGCTCCGGGGCGAACAGCGGCGAATCCAAAACGCTGCCGGCCTTTCTCGCCGACGAGGAGGAGGTCGACGGCGAACCCACCGACGAGCCTCAGCCCGTGGCCGCCGAATAATCAGACGCGGGGCGGTCCCGCGCCGCCCCGCGTCCTTCATGTGCTCGATCTCGGCTGGCGGGACACCGTCGCCTGGATCGGCACCCATGGCTGGCTCGACGGTACGATCCGGGGAGGCCGGCCATGAGCATTCCCGATCATGCCCGCGCCAATTTCGAGACGCTCCTGCGCGCGGCGGCCGACGGCAATCTCGCTCTCATGGAGAGTGTCAACGCCGCGAGTGGCACCCCGCGCTACGTCATCTGCGCCGTCGGTCGCGACGGCGAGGCCTTCGTCTTCACACCCTTCGGTCACCTCGCCGAGCGCAATCCCTACGAGGTCTATGTGCCGCCGGAGCCGTGAGAGGGAGAGGATGACCGGGACGGGTTTGAGCCGGGACGGTCAAAGAGAGAGCGCCGCCTGGTTCGACCCGTTCCCGCTCTCCCGAGGTCTCCTCCATGACGCAAATGTTCCCCGCCGCGGCGCGCGCCGCCGCCACACATCCGCTCGCCGATGTCGAACCGATCCCGCATGCCGCCGATGCGGCCCGGACGATTCTTGTTCACCTCGAACAGGGCCGCAGAATCGATGCGCCGATCCTGAGGGACGCCATGGAGATCGCCTATGGCGGCTCCGATGCCGACGGCGCCTGGGACTGGAAGCTGGCCTATGACGCCTGCGAGGCGGCGACCATCCTCTTTCTGCGCAAATACGGCAAAGTGCTTTTGCGCAAAGCCGGCTCTCCGGCGGCGGCGTTACCGCTGCTCGCGAAGATCACCGATCTTCTCCCGACCCACACCCGCCGCTCCGAAGGGAGCCAGGCCTTCCAGCAATTCTCGACCCCGATCCCGCTCGGGTTTGTCGCCGCCACCGCGGCCGCGATCACGCGGCAGGATGCCGTGCTGGAACCCTCGGCGGGCTCCGGGCTACTCGCCATCCTCGCCGAGATCGCCGGTGGCAGGCTCATTCTCAACGAGCTTGCCGACGCGCGCGCGGATCTTCTCTCCTCCCTCTTTCCGGCCATCCCGGTCACCCGCTTCGATGCGGCGCAGATCGACGACCATCTGGACGCCAGCCTCGTGCCCAGCGTTGTCCTGATGAACCCGCCATTTTCGGCGATGGCGAACGTTTCGGGGCGCATGGCCGACACCGCCTATCGCCATGTCGCCTCGGCGCTGGCGCGCATGGCGCCCGGCGGGCGTCTCGTCGCCATCACCGGCGCGGGCTTTGCCCCCGATGCCCCGAAGTGGCGCGACGCCTTCGTGAGGTTGCAGGAACACGGCCGCGTCGTCTTCACCGCCGCCATCGACGGCCGTGTCTATGCGCGGCACGGGACGACAATCGACACGCGGCTCACCGTCATCGACAAGGTGCCAGCCGATGGTCCGACCGCGTTTCCCGCATCACCGGGTGTCGCGTCCGATCCGGCCACGCTGCTTGGCTGGATCGAGGCGAACCTTCCGCCGAGGGCGTCTGTCTCGCTGCCGACCATCGCGCCGCTTCGCACTGTGGCCCCCGATCCGAACAATCTTTCGTCATGTCACGCGGGCGCGGTCGAATGGGCCTCTGCCATTGCCACCCCGGCGGGCGACGAACTTGCCTACGAGACCACCGAGTGGACGCCACCCGAGGGCGCACGGCTCACCGATACGCTTTATGAGGAATACGCGCTTCAGTCGATCCGTATTCCCGGCTCTCAGGCGCATCCGACCAAGCTGGTGCAGTCGGCGGCCATGGCCTCGGTCGCGGCGCCGACACCGAGCTATCGCCCACATCTGTCGGCGGGTTTCGTCGAGACCGGCATCCTGTCGGACGCCCAGCTCGAAAGCGTCATCTATGCCGGCGAAGCTCACACTCACCATCTCCCCGGCGCGTGGACCGTCGATGAGACCTTTGATGTCGTCACCGCGGCGGCGGACGATCAGGACGGCGCGGTGCGCTTTCGGCGCGGATGGTTTCTCGGCGATGGCACCGGCGCGGGCAAGGGACGCCAGGTCGCCGGCATCCTGCTCGACAACTGGCTCAAGGGCCGCCGCCGCGCGGTGTGGGTGTCGAAATCCGACAAGCTGATCGAGGACGCGCAGCGCGACTGGTCGGCGCTCGGACAGGAACGGTTGCTCGTCACGCCGCTCTCGCGCTTTCGCCAGGGCACGCCGATCCGTCTGGCGCAGGGCATCCTTTTTACGACCTACGCCACGCTGCGCTCCGACGAGCGCGGATCGAAGGTTTCGCGGGTCCAGCAGATCGTCGATTGGTTGGGAGCAGACTTCGATGGAGTGATCATCTTCGACGAAAGCCACGCCATGCAGAACGCCGCCGGATCGAAGGGCGAGCGCGGCGACCAGGCCGCTTCGCAGCAGGGCCGCGCCGGGCTTCGCCTGCAGCACGCACTGCCCGATGCGCGCGTCGTCTATGTCTCGGCGACCGGCGCCACCACGATCCACAATCTCGCCTACGCCCAGCGGCTCGGCCTCTGGGGCGGCGAGGACTTCCCCTTCGCTACCCGCGCCGAATTCGTCGAGGCGATCGAGGATGGCGGGGTCGCGGCAATGGAGGTGCTGGCGCGCGACCTCAAGGCGCTTGGCCTCTATCAGGCCCGTTCTCTCTCCCATGAAGGCGTCGAATATGAACTGGTCGAGCACCAGCTCAGCGACGAGCAGCGGCGCATTTACGATGCCTATGCCGGCGCCTTCGCCATCATTCACAACAATCTCGACGCCGCCTTGCAGGCGACCAATGTCACCGGCAGCGAGGGCACGCTGAACCGGCAGGCCAAGTCCGCCGCCCGCTCGGCCTTCGAGAGCGCCAAGCAGCGCTTCTTCAATCATCTCATCACCGCGATGAAGACGCCGTCGCTGATCGCTTCCATCGACGCCGACCTTGAAGCCGGCCATGCGGCGGTCATCCAGATCGTCTCGACCGGTGAAGCGCCGATGGAGCGGCGCCTGGCCGAGATTCCGACCGAGGACTGGAACGACATCCAGGTCGATATCACGCCGCGCGAATATGTGCTCGACTATCTGGCGCATTCCTTTCCGGTGCAGCTCTATGAGCCTTTCACCGACAGCGAGGCCAATCTCTGCTCGCGGCCGGTGTTCCGCGACGGCCAGCCCGTCGAAAGCCGCGAGGCCGTCGCCCGGCGCGACCGGCTGATCGAAAAGCTCGCTTCGCTGCCGCCGGTCCCCGGCGCGCTCGACCAGATTGTCCAGCGCTTCGGCACGGACATGGTGGCCGAGGTGACAGGTCGATCGCGCCGCATCATCCGCAAGGGCGACCGTCTTGCGGTCGAAAGCCGCGCAGTCGCCGCCAATCTCGCCGAGACCGCAGCCTTCATGGACGACGCCAAGCGCATCCTGATCTTCTCGGATGCGGGCGGCACCGGACGGTCCTATCACGCCGATCTCGCTGCGAAGAACCGGCGGCTGCGCGTCCACTACCTGCTGGAGCCGGGCTGGAAAGCCGATGCCGCGATCCAGGGTCTGGGACGCACCAACCGCACCAACCAGGCACAGCCACCGCTGTTCCGGCCGGTCGCCACCGATGTGAAAGCCGAGAAACGCTTCCTCTCCACCATCGCCCGCCGCCTCGACACGCTCGGGGCGATCACCCGCGGCCAGCGGCAGACCGGGGGTCAGGGTCTGTTCCGCGCGGAGGACAATCTCGAAAGCGTCTATGCGCGCGATGCGCTGCGCCGGCTCTATCTGCTGATCGTCGCCGGCAAGGTCGAGGGCTGCCCGCTGCAGACGTTCGAAGAAGCGACCGGTCTCAAGCTCATCGACGCCAATGGCATCAGGGACGAACTGCCGCCCATTACAACCTTCCTGAACCGGCTGCTGGCGCTCACCATCGATCTGCAGAACATTCTGTTCGCGAGCTTCGAGCAAATCCTCTCGACCCGGATCGAGGGCGCGATCGCCAGCGGCACATTTGATGTCGGGCTGGAAACCTTGCGCGCCGAGAGCTTCACCGTCACGGACCGGCAGGCCATCCACACGCATCCCGCGACCGGCGCGGTGACTACGTTGCTCACCATCGCGCAGCGGGAGCGCAACCGGCCGATGACGCTCGACGAAGCGCTCGACCATCTCACCGATCCCCGCGCGGCGCTCCTCGTCAACGAACGCTCCGGACGGGCCGCGGTGCGCATCCCGATCACCAGCGTGATCGACGATGACGGCGCGGTCGAACGCCGCGTGCGGCTGATCCGGCCGATGGAGGCGACCAATGTACCCGTAGCCATGATGGGCGACACCCATTGGGTGGAAGCCGACCGCGCGACATTCACGAAGGCCTGGGAGGCGGAAATCGCATCCGTGCCGGAGTTCACCGACAGCACCATTCACATGGTCGCAGGACTCCTGCTGCCGATCTGGAAGCGCCTGCCGAATGAGTCGACGCGGGTCTACCGCCTTCAGACCGATACGGGCGAGCGCCTCATCGGTCGCAAGGTCTCGCCGGCCTGGGCGGCAAACGCAACGGCAACCGGCACGACGGCGCTCTCGCCGGAAGAAGCCTTTGCGGCGCTGATGGATGGGCGGACGATTCTCGACCTCGCCGAAGGCCTGCAGCTTCGCCGCGCGCGCGTCATGGGCGTGAACCGGATCGAACTCACCGGCTTCACCGACACCATGCGCGACCGTCTCAAGGCCTATGGCCTGTTCGGCGAGATCATCTCCTGGAAATTCCGCCTGTTCGTTCCGACCGACACATCCGGTCCTGCGACCCTCGCCAAACTGCTGGATCGCTTCCCAATCGAACGCATCGCCGAGCGGGAGGCTGCATGATGACCCGCGACGCTTCAGACCTGGCACACCGTCTCGGCCGTCAGGCCGAGGCCGTCTGCCGCGAGTATCTCTCCAGCGGACGGCGCGAGGGCCGCTACTGGATGGTCGGCGATGCCCACAACACGCCCGGGCGCTCCATGTTCGTGCGTTTGGTCGGACCCGAATCCGGCAAGGGCGCGGCGGGCAAATGGACCGACGCGGCGACCGGCGAACATGGTGATCTGCTCGACGTGATCCGGGAGAGCTGCGGCCTTGTCGACTTCAAGGACGTTGCCGACGAGGCGCGGCGGTTTCTCAGCCTGCCGCATCCCGAACCCGAACCGGACCGCCAACGGCGGCCGACGCCGGCACCCACCGGATCATCGGAGGCCGCGCGACGGCTTTTCGCCATATCGCAGCCGATTACGGGCACTATCGCAGAAGCGTACTTACGGAAACGCGGCATCACTGCTTTGCACGGAGCCGGATCGCTCCGCTTCCACCCGCGCTGCTATTATCGGCCCGACGAGCATTCGCCGACCGAGACCTGGCCGGCGATGATCGCTTCCGTCACCGACCTCGACAGCCGGATCACCGGAGCGCACCGCACCTGGCTTTCCCCCGACGGCGACGGCAAGGCTCCAATCGATACGCCGAGGCGGGCAATGGGCGACCTTCTCGGCCATGCAGTCCGGTTCGGCGTGGCGCACGACGTGATAGCGGCGGGAGAAGGCATCGAGACGATCCTGTCATTACGTTGTGTCCTGCCCCACATGCCGATGGTCGCCGCGCTTTCGGCCGCACATCTTGCCGCTATCCTGTTCCCGGCGACGCTTCGCAGGCTCTACATCGTCCGTGACGACGATCCGGCCGGTGACAGCGCGCGCGACAGCCTGATCGAGCGTGCGAACGCCGCCAGGATCGAGGTGATCGTATTGTCGCCGGCGCTCGGGGACTTCAACGAGGATCTCCGCACCTTCGGCATCGACGCACTGCGGGCAGCGATCCGCCAGCAGCTCGCCCCGGAGGACGTCGCCCGTTTTCTCGCCCTGGCTGCATAGCCGGAAGGGGCAAGCGCGGGGCAGCGGCAGCCGTTGCCGCATCGCACGAGGCTGCTCCCCTTGCATCGGAGGGGACCGCGACCCGACCTTCGAGAGGGCGATCGGCCGTCAAGCAGCCCGGACCGGCAATGGCTGCACCCGGCTATTTTCCGGCGCGCTCCAGAGGAGCGCTTTCCACCGCGAAACAAAATAGCCGGCCTTCGCCATCCGGCGCGATGCTTGGCCCTGCGCTGACGCTCCGGGTGCAGGTCCGGCCCGCCCGACGGCTTTCGTCGCCAGAAGGCCGCGAGGGTCGCGGTCAAACCGACGAAGGAGCATCCCATGGCGAGCGAACACGACGACGGCTTCGAGCCTCACCACGCCTCATCCCCCACCGACCACGTCCTCACCGAACTCCAGCTCTACGGATACCGCCCATTCCAGGACGAGCCCGATCCGAGACCACTCCCAGAGGGAAACATCGTCGCCGGGGCCATCGCAGATATATTCGATGCCCTGATCGCCACCCTCGGCGACACCCGCCTCGAGCCTGAACTCGACGACCTTCTCTGGTCGGCCGTCAATCTCTTCCATCGCGCCACCGGCCGAATCGAGCGCGAACTCGACGACAACGAGCAGGCGCAGCGCCGCGGCCAGCGCGAACAGGACGGCTCAGAGGTCAAGTCGGTCGAACTGGAGCGCCTCACCGCCGAAGGGCAAACCCTGATAGAGCGCCGCAACGCATTCGAGCTGATGCGCGACCAAGCCGCCGAGCATTTCGAGCGCCACACCGGCTCATCCTGGCGGTCGCGTAGCGGATCGATGGTCAACCATCGCGCCATGACCTCAGCGATGATCGATAGCCGCGATTTCCTCGCTGCCAAGCGCCGGGCCGAAACCGAGGTTATGCTGCCCGCAGGTCCGAAGATCGCCCTCACTGGCGGTCTCGACTTCAACGATCACCGGCTGATCTGGGCCAAGCTCGATCAGGTGCACGCAAAGCATCCGGACATGGTGCTGCTGCATGGCGGATCGCCGAAGGGCGCCGAGCGCATCGCTGCCCGCTGGGCCGACACCCGCAAGGTGCCGCAGGTCGCCTTCAAGCCCGACTGGACCCGCCACGCCAAGGCCGCGCCGTTTAGGCGCAACGACTCCATGCTGGCGGTATTGCCGATCGGCGTGATGGTGTTCCCCGGCACCGGCATCCAGGGCAATCTCGCCGACAAGGCCCGCAAGCTTGGCATTCCGGTCTGGAAATTCGGCAGTGGCGGCGCGTGAGCGCCGCTGTTTTCATGGCATGGCGATGGCAAGCGCTAGCTTGGATGGAAATTGCCGCTCGGAGTTGTTCCGGTGAATGGCCGCGGTTCGTTCAAAACTGGCCGTAGCTACGATCTGTCGCTGCGGTGCGATTCACGTGATCGCGCAGCCGTGCGGCGACGATTTTCCGGTCTCGGTCTGTGCGCTGGAGGCGCCCTGCGCCGCTGTGCCCGAATTCTGAGTAGTCGAAGATCACCAGCGTACAACCATGCTGGGGGAGCAAGGTTCGGCGGTGGTCGTCATACCGCCGTCTCTGCTCACCGCGACCAACCCCTGAAACTGTCAGCCGATCATCAAAGAAGCGCACGCGTTCGCTGTGCTGCCGCTCGTGATATTCGATCACCAGCCCAAGGTCGGGATAGAAGGCGTCGACCGGGAGCAGCGCCCTGCGTCCGGAAGGCCCGGGATCACCTAGCAGAAACGGAAAGCGGTGCTGGCGTATCGCCTTCTGTCCCAGAACAGCATCGCAAAGGTCGATGACCCATGATTCATCGCTGGAAGCCCTTGCGGACGATGTGGATCTAATCGCCTGTTCGACTGCCGGGACGACACTCGCAGCCGGCGCAAGGGCGGCCAGAATACGCTCCATATCTCTATATTCGGGACTGCCAATGCAGGCTTCCCAGCGCTCATTATGGGAGTGCCATCGCAAACCGGCTCGGCGAAGCGCGGCCCGGAACCGCTTGGGATCAATGCCGTGGGACCGCGCCATTTCGGCGGCCGTCGTGACGCCCTTCATCCCGTCTACGCCATTCATGGCGCGAACATTTCCATGATCGCCTGTCCATGTGCCGCAATCTTGCTGTCGAGCCCCTGCCAGGTTCCGAGCCACTCCCGGTAGCTCGCGGAATGAAATGCCACTTCGTTGCCCACGGCCGCTTCGGCAAAGCGGGCAATCTCGTCCCGGTGCCGTGCAAGGTCATCCGGCACAATGGCCCGACCGTTCCTCACGGCGGGTTCGGCGAAAAGGTAGAAGAGGACCGGCGTCCGGTCCCGGCGGCGACCTTCGGTCACCAAACCAAACGCATGCTTGACCAGTTGCGCGGCATCGAGGTGAATAAACCTCTCCTCCCCTGAACGCAGGCAGTCTCGTATCCGCTCGTAGCCCTTCATGTTAGCGCCCCAGACAGGCCGGTCATAGGCATCTGACAGGCTAACGGACTTCACGTCTCGGAAGGGCTCAAAGCGTTTGCTCTCGATCCCGATGAGGGTCGTTGGCGTCTGTACAACGGCGTCGAGCCAGGGATGGCGTCCGCCGGACCAAGGAAATCGTGCGCAAAATTCGACGTCTACCAGTTCAGGAACTCCGGCTGTCTCAATGCCTTTTAAGGACGGAAGCTTCTCCGGCCGCTCAATGAACCAGCCGAAGCAGTTGACCGCGAGGGTTGCAGAGCTTTCGGGGCTCAAAAGCTTGCCGGATTCAACTTCCTTCCCACCGGCCATCGCGAGGCGGGCGAGCACGTGGCTAGCAGGAATGCCGGGCAGAAATTGCGGGCCGCTCACTCATCGTTCTCCATCGCGATGGGGAAAGTGCCAATCTCCTAAGCGCTTCACAATTGCAATTTCGCTTGAGTACCGCCTAACCCAGCTCGATTTTCCAGAATTTCAAGACGCCGAGTACGTCGTCCTTGGGATAATGAAGGAAGGTCGCGTTCCCAAGGTCGGCTTTGGTCTTTTGTTTGCGCTTGGCGATTTCCCGCTCGATTCGCGCGCTGAATGGCGCGACGCCCGGCGGCAGTATACCGGGACTATCCGGGCTCGACCAACTCTTGGGATAGCCGTCAGGAATCCAGCCCGACCTGACCTTGGCGGCCTGTTCGGCGACCGACGGATGCTCACAGGCCCATCCATAGAGATGGAATGCGCAGACCCGTAGCATGGCCTTGATCTCGGGAAGCGTGTCGGTGAAGCCTTTGAGCGGTGTCGGCAGCCACACCATGTTGGCAACGCAAGAGAAATAGCGAGGGTCCTGAACCACGCTGCTCTGTTGCGCGAACGAGGGATCGTCGTAGCCCCAGATATGGCAAACGGTCCAATTCTTCGGCTTGGGCGATGCCACATCCAAGGCTGCAACCAGTGCGTTAAGCGCAGCGACGTTGCCCTCGAATTTCTCGGCTGTGACGCCAGTCGCCTTTCGGGTGTTGGTATAGCGGCGACTCCAGCTCGCGTCGTAGAGCGGTCGCCCCCGCGCCGTGTGCGGCGCCCACACCGGCAAGCGCCGGAAGGTTTCCGGATTGACCCACCGCGCCGTGCGCTCGATCAACTCGACGACCGCCGGGATGTCGTCCCTCAAGGCTTCGTTGCCGTCTGGAATGAAGAATCCGTCCGCCACACTTGCTACCCCCCTGTAACCTGCCCCCTGCAAGAAGGTCGATCACAGTTTGAGCGTGAGTCCCCGGCGGCAGAGCTGCTTGAAGCGATCATTTCTCTACCATCTTCGGGAAACAAAGCACCACCCCCCGCTTCCAATGCGCTGATCCTTGGTCCGTCCGAGAGCCTGACGCCATCAACCCGTGAAGGGTCCGCTACGCGAGCGTGCGGCCTTGAGGCTTCGCCTCCGCGGTGATTGCGGCCCTCGGCCGGGCACATCGGGCGCCTGTCGCGCGGGGGATGGTCCCCCGCCTCCAGACAGGAGCCGGAACAATGTCCCTCAACGACGCTCACGCCTTCGCCTTCAGCCTCGCCACCACACTCATGGTCGCCATCGTCATCTTCCGGGCCGGCGACGGCAGCCTTTCGGTCGTTCCCGCCAACGAATACGACGGCGACACCGCCGCCATCATCCATGAATTCGATCCCTTCCAGCCCTGACGAAGGGAGCGCCTGGTCTCGCGAGCGGAACTTCCTAACCGATTTCCGCTCCCGTGGCCGCTCATCTTCAGCTATACTTTGCACCGCGCCGTGGTGGTGGTGGAAGGCGCGACCGTCAGACCTTTTCTCACGGAGACCACCACCATGATCTTCCTTGGCATCATCTTCAGCATCGCGGCCATCGGCGTTCTCTGCTGGCTGCTGTTCACGCTTGCTATCTACGCGCTCCCAGCCTTCGCCGGCGTCACCGCCGGAATGTGGGCCTATGACACCGGCGCAGGTTGGCCGGGCAGCATCGCGATCGGCTTGGTCGCGGCCGCGCTGATTTTCGGCGTCGGCCAACTGCTGCTTGCCTTCGCACGGCCGCTCTGGCTGCGCATCGTCATTGCGCTTGCCTTCGTCGCGCCTGCGGCGATCGCGGGCTATCACGCGACCCATGGCATCGTGAAGCACGCCATGCCGTCGGAGACTTGGCAGATCGCCTTTTCCGTCGTCGGTGCGATCGCGGTCGGCGTCACGGCATTCCTGCGGATCTCGGCGATGGCCGCGCCCGAACCGGCCGGACAGGGCATGGCGCGGGGCTGACACAGACACAGCCGTCGGAGCATGGCCAGCAAGCCGGCACGCCTGCCATCCTCGGCGCAGGAGATGGACGAAACTGGCCCTCGAGCAGAGATCGCAGTGTCAGGCCCGAAATAGCGTAAGGCACGTTGAAGCGGCGCTGGACAGGTAGCTGGTCCGCTGCACAGCCACTCGACCACGAAGGCGCGGATGGCGTTTCACGAGCCGAGGGCTGCGGGAAGCCCATCGCGGTTCTCGCCAGGACAGGTGCAACGTCGTCACCGGCAGCGACCCGTTGCCAGGATTCCTGCGGCTGCACGGGACCGCCACGTTCTCCTTTGATCTTTTTGTCGGGTCGACCGCTCCAAACGGCCTCTCCAATGGCCTGATCTGGCCGAAGACCGGCTGCGCCTCGATCGCCTATGCCGCAATGGCGCCGATCAACTTTCTTCCCCTGAGCGCTGCGCGCTCATTCCTCGCGAAACAAGAAAGTGGCTCGGCTGCCATCCTCCGCTGCCGCTCCGGTCGCAAGCGATGCGTCGTCGATCGTCTCCGGCCTGCCGATCGCCATCGAGGCCGCAATGGTGCGGGCTCGAAAACAGTGATCAAGGAGAACTACCATGGCAACCATCGGCACCTTCAAGAAGTCCGGCAACGAGTACACCGGCGAAATCGTCACCCTCAATGTGCAGGCCAAGAACGTCCGCATCGTCCCGGAAACCAACCAGACCAGCGAGAACGCCCCCAGCCACCGCGTTCTGGTCGGCCGCGCCGAGATCGGCGCCGCCTGGTCCAAGCAGTCCAACGAGGGCCGCGACTATCTGGGCCTCAAGCTCGACGATCCGAGCTTCACCGCTCCGATCTACGCCAACCTCTTCGACGACGAGGACGGCGGTTTCAGCCTCATCTGGTCCCGCCCCACCCGCCGCAACGGCGACTGATGCGCCGCGACGCCCCGCCCGGAGGATCCGGGCGGGGCCGTTCGCCGTTCTCAGCCGACCGGATCAGTCACAACGCCGATCGCTCAGAAGGACACCAACACAGCGTTTTGTGGCTGGTCCCTTACCGAGAGAACGACTAATATAGTCGTAGTTCTGGCATGTGCGTTCGTGTCGGTGGGAGGTGATCATGCATGATCACCGCCCGACAGACGCGGGCCGCACGCGCGTTGCTTGGTTGGACGCAGGAGACGCTCGCTGAAAAGGCCCTGGTATCCCTGACCGCGTTGAAGCGCCTCGAGTCCGAGAGCGGACTCAAGGTGTATGAGACGACGCGCGATCAGGTGCGCCGGGCGTTCGAGGCTAATGGCATCGTCTTCCTCAACTCCGACCAAGGAGAAGGGGTGATGTTCGTTCGTGCGAAAAGCGACAGCCGAAGATAGCCCCGACATCCCATTCAGCGCCTCGGCGATGCCTGCCACGCATCACGCGATGCGCCAGCGGTCTTCCCTCTGCTCATCGAACGCCTGGTTAACAAATGGGGCGCGGGCGGATATGGTGTGGCTCTGGGGGCTGGAGTGACGCAAGTACAATTCCTCGATGAACCGCCGCAGAGCGCGGCGCTCACGGCCTATGACCGTGAGCACATGAAACTCTACATGCGCCTGCTCGATGCGGCGACCGACGGCGCCGACTGGCGCGAGGCCGTCACGATCCTGTTCGGCCTCGATCCGGCTCGCGAGCCGGATCGCGCGCGCCATGTCCACGATACCCATCTCGCCCGCGCCCGCTGGATGACCGAGCATGGCTATCGCCTGCTCGTGCGCGAGGGCCGCCCTCACTGACCGCAATCGCGATGCCTCACCCGCATCGCCCGTTGCCGCCTTCGGGGCTTCCGGCGGCCTCTGCAACCGGGAATGGTGCGCCTCCCGGTAGACAGCGCGCAGAGGACGCCCATGACCCCTGACATATCCCGGTGGCGGTCGACATCGACCTACGACTATCTCGACGATCTCGTATCGCCCGATCTCGGCTGGGAATGGCTGCGGCGCAATGGCGACTATCAGCGCGACTATGCCGAGACCAGGCGTCCGGCGTGCGATCTCCGGGAATTGACGAACCGGGTGCGGAAACGCTGGGGGTTGCAATTTCGTCGCCCGTCCATCGCTCAACGCCACTGAAGCGCCGGTCTTCTGGTGTCCCGAGGACGACACCAGCACCGTGCTGCTAACGGCCGCGCCTTCCATACTTCCCGCCGATATCAATCTCTTCACCGTCGTTCAGGAAACCGCCGCCCGCTCCGACGAACGGGGCGTCCATTTCCTGCACGATCCCGGAGATGGGCAGGTTCTGCATCTCCTGCGGCTGGCAGGCGTTGCCGGCGGCGAACCCCTTGCCGCGCTGGTCCCGCTCGATCTCGACGGCCTCGACCGGCTCGAAGCCGTCGAGCGTCTGCTCAAATCCCTGCTTGGCCGTGCTGTCCCGCCCGATGCCCGCCTGACCAAGCAGCAACGCCGGCGTGCCCGCCACATGCTGCAAGCGGTCGACGGGCGCATGAACGGCGCGACCTACCGCGAGATCGCGGGCGTCATTTACGGCGTGTCCCGCGTTGCATCCGATCCCTGGAAGTCCTCGGCGCTGCGCGACGCGACCATGGACCTTGTCAAGGATGCCCTCGCCATGATCGCCGGGGGCTATCGCGTTCTCCTGCGCCATCGCCGCCGATCCTGATCCGATGTCGGCAGAGGGGGTGCGATTTTGGCATTCCCTTGTTCGCACTCCCCCCTCGCGGCTCTCCTTCGCCACCGTGGCCTGCGTCCGCCGCTCATTGCCAGCGGCCTCAACCAACCCACGGAGGCCCCGATCATGTCGCCCAATCTCGCCGGCTTGCCGCCGCGCTTTCTCAGAACTCCCGAAGCCGCGCGTTTCCTCGGTCTCTCCGGCCGGACGCTGGAAAAGCACCGCACTTATGGAACCGGCCCGGCCTATCGCAAGCTCGGGGGCCGCGTCGTCTATGCGATCGAGGACCTACAGGCCTGGGCCGATCGGGGCGCCGTCACCTCGACCTCCGACCCGCGTGGGTCTGTGCTGCCCGCCAAGCGCCATGAACCCGCACCGGCGGCCCAGGCCGGCCGCACCCGTCGCTGAGACGTCCGATCATGAAGCGGCGCCGCCTCATCACCTCGACCGAGCGGGCCAGGCTCGATCCCTTCATCGTTGCGACCGGCGACGCCAGCCCCCGCGATCAGCGCGATCTTATGGAGCGGCCGTTCTTCTCGCTCGCCAAGGCCAAGCGCATCGCGCCGATCCTTTATGAGACCGGCGGTGTTCGCGTCGAGGTCTTCGCCGTGCCCGAGCACGGCATGGCGACCATCTGGGATGCCGACATCCTCATCTGGGCCGCCTCGCAGATCGTCGAGGCCGAGAATCTCGGTCTCCAGACCTCGCGCTTCCTGCGCTTCACACCCTATCAGCTCCTGACATCGATCGGCCGCGAAACCGGCCAGCGCGACTACAAGCTGCTGAAGGGCGCGCTCACCCGCCTGCAATCGACCGTCATCCGCACCACCATCCGCCAGGGCGAGCATTGGCGCCGCCACCAATTCTCCTGGATCAACGAATGGGAGGAATGCGTCACGCGCAACGGCCGCGTCGAGGGCATGGAGTTCGTGCTGCCAGACTGGTTCTATCGCGGCGTCACCGACCGCTCGCTGGTGCTCACCATCGACCCGGCCTATTTCCGGCTGACGGGCGGCATCGAACGCTGGCTCTACCGTGTCGCGCGCAAGCACGCCGGCCGCCAGCCGCGGGGCTGGATTTTCGAGTTCGCCCATCTCCACGAAAAGTCCGGCAGCCTCATGCGCGTCTCCGACTTCGCGCTTCAGCTCCGGCGCATCGTCCCGCGCCAGCCGCTGCCCGGCTATCGGCTGCACATCGAGCGCAAAGGTCGGCGCGAGCTGCTGCGCATCCTGCCGGCGAAGTCTTCGATAGGACCTGTGGACGGCGCTGTGGACGCGGTCGGGACTTCGCACGCAAACGGTATCGGGATTTCGCACGCAGGGCCATCGGGACTTCGCACGCAGAGATCGCAGTTAAGTCTCTGGCCGGAAACGACGATTCCGGGCCTTAACTTAGAATCTAACAGAGAATCTAACTCTTATGTTGCGCGCAGCGATGTGGAAAACACCGTCGCTGCCGCCATCAACGGGCTCCTGCGAAAGACATCCGGGGCGCGGCCAACCGGCAGCGACACCGCTCACCCATCGCGACTCCCCCTCGGGCGTAAACCGGGAGGGGGACGATGATCGTCGCGTTCCTCAACCAGAAGGGCGGCGTCGGCAAGACGACGCTGGCGCTGCATCTCGCGGGACAATGGGCACGGCAGGGAAGGCGCGTCACCCTGATCGACGCCGATCCGCAGGGCTCGGCGCTGGACTGGTCGCAGCAGAGGGCGCGCGAAGGCCTGCCACGCCTGTTCGGCGTCGTCGGCCTCGCGCGTGACACGCTGCATCGCGAGGCGCCGGAGCTGGCGCGGGACGCCGATCACATTGTCATCGACGGACCGCCCCGCGTCGCCTCGCTGATGCGCTCGGCGCTGCTCGCAGCCGATCTGGTGCTGATCCCGGTGCAGCCGTCGCCCTTCGATGGCTGGGCTTCGGCCGAGATGCTGTCGCTCCTGCATGAAGCGCGCATCTATCGCCCGCAGCTTGCCGCCCGTTTTGTTCTCAACCGCTGCGGCGCGCGTACCGTCATCGCCCGCGAGACGGCCGAGACGCTCGCCGATCACGATCCGCCGGTGCTGACGGCGCGGATCGGTCAGCGCGTCGCTTTCGCCGATACGGCGCAATCCGGGCGGCTCGTCTTCGAGATCGACGAGGACAGCCCGGCCGCGCGCGAGGTCGCGGCCCTTGGCGCCGAGGTGGGGAGGCTTGCGCCATGAGCGGGCGTGCTCCGAAACGCGGTTTCGCGTCGCGCCCCGCCGATCCCGAGCGCTGGATCAAGGCGTCGGATCCACCGTCGGTGCGCGGCGCGGACGCCGCCGGTTTCACCGCCCGGCTGACGATCGACGTCACGCCCGAACTGCGCGGCCGGATTAAGATCGCGGCGTTCCGGCGCGGACAGACCGTCGCCGACATGCTCCGTGACCTGCTCGCCCGCGAATTCCCCGCAGACGAAGGAGACCCTTCATGACCGGCACCGCGGCACCCCGCGCGCGCGGCGGCCCGATGCCGTCCGCCAACAGTCCCGATGCGCTCACCGATGTCGAACTGACCTGGATCGAGAACCGGATCGAATACTGGATCCGTTTCGGCCGCCAGGCCGGTGAGCGGATCATCGATCGTCGTCGGCGTGTCGTGTCCTTCCGTCCCGGTGCCGTCTTCGCCTTCGTCCGGTGGGCGGCCAACGACTTCGGCACGGTCATCTCGCGCATCGACATCGTGCGCGCCTTCGAACTCGGCGCCGCCTATCAGACGCTGCCCTTCGTGCGTCCCGGCGGTGAAACCCTTCTCAAGATCGAAGGCTGGCCCAAGGTCGAGAAAGTGCTCCTGCATATCGACGCGGTGGAAGCCGCCGGCGTCGATCCCTGCGACGTCGCCCCCGATCATTGGCGCCATGTCGCGCACCGGATGAGTGCCGGCCAGGAACCGCGCTCCTACACTCAAGAGCGCCATCAGGCATGGCTCAAGCGGCGGGAGATCGAACAATGACCCGCTTCGGCTATGTCATGCTCACCTACTTCACCGCGATGGGCGTTGCCGCAGCAGCGGTCATTCCGACATCGACCAGGCTCGTCTGGAATGTGTCGGCCAGCGCGCCGATCGGGCTCTATCGGATCGATCCGGCCGAGCGTCTCGAAGTTCCCGACCTGGTCGCGGTGATGCCGCCCGAGCCGCTCGAAGATTTCATGGTCGAGCGCGGCTATATCGGCCGCGACGTGCCGCTCCTGAAGCGCCTCATGGGGCGTCCCGGGCAGCGGGTGTGTCGCACCGGCCACGTCATCGCCGTCGATGACATCCCTCTCGGCGAAGCGCGCGACCGCGACAGTCACGGCCGCCCCCTGCCGGTCTGGCACGGCTGCCGCCGCGTCCAGCCGGACGAGCTGTTCCTCATGAACATCGACGTCCCCGACAGCCTCGATGGTCGCTACTTCGGCCCGCTCCCGGCCACCACCGTCATCGGCCGGGCCGTCCCCCTTTACACCGACGAAGACGGAAACGGCCGCTTCGTCTGGCGCGCGCCGACGCGGTGACGACGCACGCCTTCCCGCAATCCCACCGTATGTCAAAGGAGGTTTCCATGCCCCAGATCGGTCAATTCACACGCACGCCCGGAGGATATTCGGGCCGGCTCCGCACCCTCTCGTTCGACTGCGAACTCACCTTTGTCACCGCCGACAACGCCGGCAGCGACAACGCGCCCGCCTACCGGGTGCATCTCGGTGACGAGGACGGCCCGGAGGTCGGCGCGGGCTGGAAACACTCCGGCGAACGGGCGGGCACGTTTATCTCGGTCGTCCTGGACGATCCGGCATTTCCGTTCCCGATCCGCGCCCGGCTGTTCCAATCGGATGAGGACGGGCGCGACTGGGGTCTGCACTGGACCCGCCCGAAAAAGCGCGACGACCAGGACTGAACGATGCGCTGCGTCCGCTTTTCCCCAGCACTGCGGCGGTGCGGCCCTTGCGGCCGCATTGCCCTCCTTCTCCTTTCCGGCCTTTCCCTCAGCCTGGCCGAAAACGGCGCCGTCTTTGCTCAGCCGGCAACCACCGGGCAGCAGCAGATCGGCCATCCATTCGCCGCTCATATTGCCGAGGCAGCGCAGCGCTTTCGCATTCCAGAACAGTGGATCGTCGCCGTCTTGGGCGCCGAGAGCGCCGGCGCTACGCGTGCCGTCTCATCCGCGGGCGCGATGGGGCTGATGCAGGTCATGCCCGATACCTGGGATCACCTGCGCGCCCGGTATCGCCTCGGCCGCGATCCGTTCGATCCGCGCGACAACATCCTCGCGGGCGCGGCCTATCTGCGCGAGATGTACGACCGCTACGGCGCCATTCCGGCCATGCTGGCGGCCTACAATGCGGGGCCTGCCCGCTACGACGAGTACCTTGCAACCGGTCGGCCATTGCCTGCCGAAACGCGCGCCTATGTCGATTTGCTTGCGCCCGCGCTTGGCGCCGCTGCGCCGTCGCTGAACGCTCCGGCCGCACCGCCATCGCCACCGGACTGGCGCGAGGCACCGCTGTTCGTCCCGCGCTCAAACGACCGCCAGACCGTCGACAACCGTGCCTCCGAGGAGCCATCGAAGTCGTCCCACTCCTCCGTCCCGGAGCAGCGCGAACACAATCAACGGCCACAGTCCGAGTCGGTATTCGTCGCCCACGGCAGCACAAAGGGCTCGTCATGACTGACGCCATGTGCATCCGCACCCTGTCGGGCTCTGGCGTGGTAAGGCGAGCGCAAGTGGAGGTGGCAGGCCCAACAACCGCACGATGGCAGGATAAAAGGGCGCACATTGCGCGCCGGTCGGTCGGTTGTTTTGCTTGGATTTTCTGGCGCGTTCCGCACATTGTCCGGCCTTCGCGCAATGTGCGCGGACCGCTCAAGGGCCTGTGTCTACGCGAGTTTTTGCACATTGCGGAGCGATGCCATGGCCGATGATCGCGAGTTCCGCATCCGTCCCGGCCGCATCCGCTCGACGCGTGCACAGGCCGCGCGCCCCTTCATCGCCCAGGCGCTCGCGGCCGCGAAGAAGGCGGGCGGAGGCGTGTCGCGCTCCGGCCGCGTCGTTTCCCGCAACCGCTCACGCTTCGGGCACGGCCAGCGCGCCAGCATCCAGGCCAACCGGCTCATCACCGCGCGCTCGCGCGGCGCGGTGATCAAGGCGCGTGTGGTCCGGCATTCCGCGCGCGCCGCGCCGCTCGGCACGCATCTCGATTATCTGCGCCGCGACGGCGTGACCCGCGATGGCGAGAAGGCGCGGCTGTTCGGGCCGGGAGAGGAGGATGCGGATGGACGCGCCTTCGCCGAGCGCTGCGAGGACGACCGCCACCATTTCCGCTTCATCGTCTCGCCCGACGACGCGTTGGAAATGTCTGACCTCAAATCCTTCACCCGCGATCTTGTCGGCCAGATGGAGAAGGATCTCGGCACTGAGATCGATTGGGTGGCCGTCGATCACTGGAACACGGAACATCCGCATGTCCATCTGATCGTGCGCGGTGTGCGCGACGACGGCCAGGACCTCGTCATCTCGCGCGACTATATCAAGGAGGGCATGCGCGATCGGGCGCGCGACCTGATCACCCAGGAGCTCGGGCCGCGCACCGACCTCGATATCCGGCGCAGCCTAGAGAACCAGATCGCCTCCGAGCGCTGGACGCAGCTCGATCGCCAGCTCGATCGCGACAGCCGGCGCACCGGCATCATCGACCTCGCGCCGCATCCGGCCGAGCAGCCCGACGAGTTCCACGCGCTCAAGGTCGGGCGGCTGCGCAAGCTGGAGACGCTCGGCCTGGCCGAGCAGGTCGGCCCCGGCCAATGGATGATCGACGACAAGGCCGAGGCGACGCTGCGCGAACTTGGCGAACGCGGTGACATCATCAAGCGCATGCACCGGGCGCTGACCGAGCGCGGCATCGGGCGCGGATCGGCGGATTACGTGCTGGCCGCCGAAAGTCTCGACACGCCGATCGTCGGCCGCCTGGTCGAACGTGGACTCGACGACGAACTGAAGGGCACGGCCTATGCCGTGGTCGACGGCGTCGACGGACGGACCCACCACATCAAGCTCGCCGATCTCGATGCGGCCGGCGACAGCACGCCAGGCTCGATCGTCGAGCTGCGCGCCTATGACGACTCCTGCGGACAGCGGCGTGTCGCGCTCGCGGTGCGTTCCGATCTCGACATCGAACGGCAGGTGACCGCATCGGGCGCGACCTGGCTCGATCGGCAAAACATCGCGCGCGATCCCGCGGCGCTGTCGGAAGGCGGGTTCGGCACCGAAGTCCGCGATGCTCTGGACCGGCGTGCAGATCACCTGATCGAGCAAGGCTTCGCCGAACGGCTGGGCCGGCGGATCATCTTCAGTCGCAATCTCCTCAACACGCTCCGCCGGCGCGAAGTGGACACACTCGGCGAGAAGCTCGCGGCTCAGACCGGCCAGCCCTTCCAGCGTGCGACCAACGGCGAGTACGTCGCCGGCGCCTACCGCCAGCGTTTCACGCTCGCCTCCGGCCGCTTCGCGATGATCGACGATGGTCTCGGCTTCCAGCTTGTTCCCTGGACGCCCTCGCTAGAAAAGCATCTTGGCCGCCACGTCTCAGGCGTGGCGCGCGGCGACGGCGGCGTCGACTGGAGTTTCGGACGCAAGCGGGGCCTGGGCCGGTGACGCCTCCGCCAGAAACCCTCCGATTTCTTACCGGCGGCCGCCGTTTCTGCGACGAGCGAAGAATAAGCTTGAGAGCGGCAGGCATGGCCCGCAGCGTGCAGATATTTGCGCGGAACACAGACCATGTCGGGAACGAAAATTCTCTGGGGCCAGATCCTCATCGTCTTCACGATTGTCCTCACCACCACCTGGACGGCGACGCAGTGGACGGCCTGGCGCCTCGGCTTCCAGCCCCAGCTCGGCGCACCCTGGTTCGAGTTCGCGGGATGGCCGATCTACTATCCCCCGGCCTTCTTCTGGTGGTGGTATTTCTACGACGCCTATGCCCCGCCGATCTTCATCGAGGGCGCCATCATCGCCGCCTCCGGCGGCTTCATTGCGATTGCGGTGGCAATTCTCATGTCCGTCTGGCGCGCGCGCGAAGCGCAGAGCGTCGATACCTACGGCTCCGCGCGCTGGGCACGGCCCGATGAGGTCAAGGCGGCCGGGCTGCTCGGCCCTGACGGCGTGGTTCTCGGCAAGCTCAAGGGCGACTATCTGCGCCATGAGGGGCCGGAGCATGTGCTGTGTTTCGCGCCGACCCGCTCGGGCAAAGGCGTTGGTCTCGTCGTCCCTTCGCTGCTGACCTGGCCGGGCTCTGCGATCGTTCATGACATCAAGGGGGAGAACTGGCAGCTCACCGCGGGCTTTCGATCGCGGCACGGCCGCGTGCTCCTGTTCGATCCGACCAATCCCGACTCGTCGGCCTACAACCCGCTCTTGGAAGTCCGTCGCGGCGAATGGGAGGTCCGCGACGTCCAGAATATCGCCGATATCCTCGTTGATCCGGAAGGGTCGCTCGAGAAGCGCAATCACTGGGAAAAGACGAGCCACGCGCTGCTGGTCGGTGCCATCCTCCACGTCCTCTATGCCGAGAAGGATAAGACACTCGCCGGCGTCGCCGCTTTTCTTTCCGACCCAAGGCGTCCCATCGAGTCGACGCTCGCTGCGATGATGAAGACGGCGCATCTGGGCGAATCCGGCCCACATCCGGTCATCGCCAGCGCCGCGCGCGAACTCTTGAACAAGTCGGACAACGAACGCTCCGGAGTGCTCTCCACTGCCATGTCCTTCCTCGGCCTCTACCGCGACCCTGTCGTTGCAACCGTGACGCGCCGCTGCGACTGGCGCATTGCCGATCTCGTTGGCGGCAAGCACCCGACGACGCTCTACCTCGTGGTGCCGCCCTCCGACATCAACCGCACCAAACCGCTGATCCGCCTGATCCTCAATCAGGTCGGCCGGCGATTGACCGAGGACCTGCAGGCCAAGGCCGGACGGCATCGATTGCTACTGATGCTGGACGAGTTTCCGGCGCTCGGTCGCCTCGACTTCTTCGAGAGCGCGCTCGCATTCATGGCGGGCTACGGGCTCAAGAGCTTTCTCATCGCCCAGTCGCTCAACCAGATCGAGAAGGCCTACGGGCCGAACAACTCCATCCTCGACAACTGCCATGTTCGCGTGAGTTTCGCGACCAATGACGAGCGCACGGCCAAGCGAGTTTCCGACGCGCTCGGCACTGCGACCGAGATGCGGGCGATGAAGAACTACGCCGGGCACAGACTCTCGCCCTGGCTTGGCCACCTGATGGTGTCGCGGCAGGAAACCGCGCGACCGCTGCTCACGCCCGGCGAGGTCATGCAGCTTCCGCCAGCCGACGAGATCGTCATGGTTGCCGGGACATCGCCTATTCGAGCGAAGAAGGTCCGCTACTTCGAGGACGGACGTTTCCAAGAACGCATCCTGCCGCCGCCGTCGAACACCGAATCCGTGCATACGGAGGCTGATGACTGGACGAGTCTGCCATTGCCGACGAGCCCGTTGGAAACCGCTCACATGTCTGCCAGCGCTGCAACGGAGGAGGACACGACCGATTCAGAACGGCGCCGCCAGCCTGAGTTGAGCCGTACCAAACCCGTTGAAAAGAAGGCCCCACTTGAAAACGAGTTCGAGATCGATCCCGCCGATGACGATCAGGAGGAGACTGCGCGCACGAGCGGGATGAACCGCATGATGCAGCGTGTGGCGCGGCAGGTTTCACTGGACCCCAACGACGGGATGGAGCTCTAGGCCATGTCCAGCCGCAAGAAGAAAGCGCAGATCTCCGTCTATATCGACCCGGACATCATGACGATGCTGGCGGACTATGCCGCCCGTCGCGAGCAATCGCAGTCCATGATCGCAGAAGCCGCGATCGCCTCCTTCTTGTCGCCGGATGACGCTGAAAGGCGCGAGGCCGCGATCGCCAAGCGCCTCGATCAGCTCGACCGCCGCATGACCCGCTTGGAGCGCGATATCGGGATTTCCGTCGAGACCCTTGCAATCTTCGTCCGGTTCTGGCTCGCGACGACACCGGCTTTGCCGGAGCCGGCTGCACAGGCCGCGCGTGCGAAAGCCAGCGAGCGCTATGAGGCGTTCATTACCGCTCTCGGCCGGCGCCTCGCCAAAGGGCCGAAGCTCAGGCAGGAGATTTCCGAGGATGTCAGCGGTTCAGGCAGTCAATAACGCCGAGCGATGACGTAGTTCGCATCCCATGTGTTCCGCCATTTTCCCGTTGCGAACTTCAAGCGGCGCGACATGAGCGCCGGATTTCTTCCAAGTTTCAAAGAGGCTTGCTGAAGCCATCCGAACCTCGGAGATTGGTGTAGCGCAGACTTTCAGTCTCTGACGGGTTTTCGTCTCTAACCGAGCGAACCTCGTCTCGTTTGGTTCGGCTTCGCGAAAGGCAATGTCTTCGGCAAGTTCTGCTCGTTCCTCTGGCGCACCTTCTGCGGCCCTTCTTCCGGCTGGCGTCACAATCCAGAGAACGCGAGGTAGGCGTTTCATGGCGGACGTACGGGTGCTTGCCCGCAGTGGATCGTATTCTGGATCGTACTCGCGCTTCCGTCAGCCGAGGTAGACCCGGTTGTTGATCAGCTTGTAGAGGAAGCCCTTGTCGATCGGCTTGCCGCGCTTGTTCAGCACGCCTTCGGCCGCCAGCGCTTTCGCCAGTGTCGTCGCGGAGCCGATGGCGACGAACCGCTCGAAGATCATCCTGACCGTCGCGGCCTCGGCCTCATTAATCACCAGCTTGCGGTCGCGCACGTCGTAGCCCAATGGCACGTAGCCGCCCATCCTCATGCTGCGCTTGCGGGACGCCGCGACCCCGTGTAGGCGGCTGCCCGTACACTCGCAAGCCCGAAGGAGTCACGAGAGAACTTTCCGAGGCTCCGCCCACCAGAGAGCGATGATCGGCAGGACGATCCATTGCGCGATGGGGGAGAGGCCGGCACCGATCACGGGGATGACCGGCATCAGGTCACTATAGGCCCAGGCTTCCCGGACCTCGATATTGAGCCATTCGCTGAATACGGTGTAGCAGAGACCTGTCAGGACGGTGGCTAGCCCCACACGACGATAGTTTGCCTCCGGCCACTGGCTGCTTCCGAACAGCACCAGCGCGGCCAGGAGCGCGCTCGTCGCGATCAGGACATCGCCCCCGGTGCAGTGAAGTGCAGCGAAAGCTATCTCGCGCGGAGTGCCGGTTTCCCAAAGCGAGTAAAGCGGCATATGGGCGAACTCCCAGATCAGATTCCCGACCGCCATGGCGACCAGGTAGCGCCGCAGCACGTTCAGCCAGCCGGTTGCGACTGCGACCATCACGACAAAATCTCGACTTCGATGATGTCCGGACTCCGTCGCGCGTACTCCAATGCATAGGCCAGTTCACCCGAGGATTCGGCGTGGATGTCAAGCATCACATGGCCCTTGTCGATCTCCTGGCCGAGGCTCACATTCATGTAAACGCCTGCCGCCTTGGCTTCCGGCGCGCCAGCGAGCTTGGCGAGTTTTGCCAGCTTGCGATTGTTGATATGAACGATGCGACCTGCACGCGGTGCGATCAGCAGATGAACGTGGGGCGCCTTCGGCGGTGTTCGCATTCCACCCTGCGCCTCGCATATGGCCTGGAACTTCTTCCACGCTCGCCCGTCCGCAAGGGTCGCAAGCGCAGCAGCCGCTCCTTCCCCCTTGGCGGCCTTCCCGCCAATCTCCAGGGCGGCGCCAGCCAACGCCGTTGCGCGTCGGCGCAAATCATCTGGTGCATCGGGTCCACCATGGAGAACCGCGAGGACATCCAGCGCTTCCAGGGCCGGGCCAATGCCGCGACCGACCGGTTGCGACCCGTCGGTCAGGATGCAAGTAGCCGAAAGCCCGAAATGCGCTGCAACGGAGTTGATCCGTTCCGAAAGGTGACGCGCCGACGCCTCGCTGCGGACCTTGGCGGTGGGTCCGACCGGGATATCGATGACGATGTGCGTCGAGCCGGCCGCAATCTTTTTCGACAGGACAGACGCGATGAGTTGCCCCTCGGTATCGACATCGAGCTCGCGCTCTATGCGGACGAAAATATCGTCGGCGGGGCTCAGATGCATCGCTCCGCCCCAGGCGATGCAGCCGCCCTCGGCTTCCACGACGCGTCGGAGCGTCGCGATATCGAGGTCGACCGGAGCAAGTGTCTCCATGGCATCCGCAGTACCTGCCGGCGAGGTGATTGCGCGCGAAGAGGTCTTGGGGATGACGAGCCCGTTGGCGGCAACGATCGCGACCACGATCGGGGTTGTGCGGTTGCCCGGCAGCCCGCCGATGCAATGCTTGTCGAGCACGATGGGGGATTCCCAGCGCAAGCGCTCACCGACATCCACCATTGCGCCAGTCAGATCGATGGTTTCCTGCTCGTCCAGAGGAAGAGCGGCGCTCGCCGTCAGGAAGGCCGCCAAATGCACATCGGTGTAGCGGCGTGCAGCCACGTCCCTGACGATCGACCCCAGCGCGTGAGCGTCGAGCCGGTTCCCATAGATCCGACGGCGGACACTGGCGAGGGATTCGAGGGTCGGTGCATGCGTGACGGTGACCGCCGCGTCTTCGTCGAGGCCCAGGATCTTCCATGCGGTTTCGGTGAGCGCAATCTGATCGACGGCGAGCAGATCGTCTCCCTCGATCTGGAACAGGGTTGCCTGCACTTCGCGGTCACCGCTCGACACCAGGACTTGCGCTCGGGAAGCCAGACCTTCCGAGCGGCAGACATGGCAGTCGGTCCGCATGATGACCACCGCCTGGTGCTGTGTGTGCAGGCGAAGACGCTTGGCGCGGAGCGGCGGTGGCACGGCAAGTTCGGTGTCGCCGGGGGTCATAACTCGAACGCCTGATCCTGGCGGGGAACGGTCGCGTTCCACTCGAGGTCCTTGCCGATGCGGACGCGCAGAGCTTCCGAAGCTTCGGACTCGCCATGAACGATGAAGGTGCGGGCAGGCGCATGACGAAAGCCGGAGAGCCAGCGCATCAACTCATCGGAGTCCGCGTGCGCCGAGAGTGCGGGCAGATCGGCGACCTCTGCCTGGACCGGTATCCACTGTCCGTGGATCTTGATCTCGCGCGCGCCCTGCAGCATGGCCCGGCCACGGGTTCCAGCGGCCTGAAAGCCGGAGAACAGAATGGTGTTCTTCCGATCGGGTGCAAAGGCCTTGAGATGGTGGAGAACGCGGCCACCGGTTGCCATGCCGCTGGCGGAGATCACCACCTTGGGATAGGGGCTCGCGGTGATTGCCTTGGATCCTTCCACGTCCCTCGTGTAGGTGGCGATGGCGCAGACTGCGTCGCAAACCTCAGGCGAGAGCCGGTGATCCGCGCGATGCGCGTGAAGCAGGTCGGTCGCGCTGATCGACATCGGACTGTCGAGAAAAATCGGCACGGAGGCGAGACGGCCAGCCTGCTTCAATTGCCAGAGATGGTAGAGCAGCGACTGCGCCCGGCCAACGGCGAATGCCGGGACCACCACGGTCCCGCCGCGAAGAGCCGTGCGCTCGATGACGGAACCCAACATCTCGGTCGGATCGTCCGCTTCATGTCGGCGGTTGCCATAGGTCGATTCAATGACGACATAGTCGGCCCCCGGGACAGGAACCGGATCGGGCATGACGGGATCGCCATACCGGCCCAGATCACCCGAAAACACGATCCGTTTACCGCTCCAGTCAATTTCGGCGGTGGCAGCTCCCAGGATGTGGCCGGCATGCCGGAAGATCAGGGTCGCCCCGCCGGGAAGCTGAACACCCTTGTCGAACGAAACTGACGAGAAGCGCTCCAGCGCCCGTTCTGCGTCGCGAATTCCGTAGAGTGGCAGGGCAGGCTTGTGCTTGGAGAACCCCTTGCGGTTCGCGTATTCGGCATCTTTCTCCTGGAGGTAACCGCTGTCCCTGAGGATCAGCTCTGCAACGGCGCGGGTCGCGTCCGTCGCGAAGATCTTGCCGCGGAATCCATCTTTCACGAGTTTGGGCAGATAGCCCGAATGATCGAGATGCGCATGGGTCAGAACGACCGTGTCAATGCTCGAAGGGGCAACAGGCAGTGGCGCCCAGTTCAGCTCCCGCAGGTTCTTGAGGCCCTGGAACAAGCCGCAGTCAATCAGGATCCGCTTGCCGTCATGCTCGAGAAGATGTTTCGAGCCGGTGACAGTGCCGGCTCCGCCGAGGAATGTGAGTTTCAGCATGATTGCCTCCTGGTCAAATTCATGTGCCGGGTCGCCAACTGACCGGGCTCGCCGCTCATTCGACGCCACCCGTCCAGGGCGGTGCATCGCTTGCGGGAAACGAGTCCATGCCTGCCTGTTCGACTTCGTTGCAAGGTTCGGGCGGACGGCGGTGCCGTATTGTCTTGTCCGGAGCCTCCCTGGCGGATCCGATCGTCGCGGCGATCAGCGGCGCAAGGCGGATGGCGTTGCTCTCATGGGGAATGGAATCGCTGGAAACAATTCTGTCGGTCAGCCCTCTAAGGCGCGCGTAGGACTCTTCAGCGAACACACCGTGGACCACCGCGCAGACCGGTCGCCGGAAGCCCTGGAGCGGCAGCTTCTTTGCCGCCTCCACAAGCGTTTGCCCGGAGGAGGCGATGTCGTCGACGAGGACCGGACGGCGGGCCCTCCACTCCGAGAGGTCGGGAAGTTCGACATCGACGTTGCGGTCGCCGTGACGGATCTTGCGCAGGACGGCATAGGGAGCGGTAATGCGCCGGGCGATGGCCGACACCCACTGTTCGCTCTCCTCATCCGGGCCGATGATCAGCGGTTGGTCGACCTCGGCGGCGATCCAGTCTGCCAGCAAAGGTGCCGCGTGGAGCGTGTCGGCCGGGATCGTGTAGAGCGCCGAGAGCGCGGGATACCGGTGCAGGTGGGGGTCGACCGTCACCAGCCGGTCGAAGGTCGAGGACAGGACCCGCGCGAAGGTCTTCGAGGTCACAGCCTCGCCCGGTTGAAAGCGTCGGTCCTGTCGCATGTAGGCAAGATAGGGCGCGATCAGCGTCACCTCACTCGCGCCGAGCGCGCGGGCGGCGTCGGCGGCGAAGGCGAGGCGGAGGAAGCCATCGTCCGGCCGTGCAAGCGTGCAGACCAGGTCCACCGGTCGACCGGCGACATCCGAAAGAATGCGGACATAACTCTCGCCATCGGGGAAACGTCGGGTTTCCATGTGCCCAAGCTCCCATCCTCCGGCATCAGCCAGATGACTGGCGAAAGTTTCGTTGCCGGGCAAAGGCAGTATCAGCCGCATGTCGAGACACTCCCGGTTTCTGCAGGTGGCCGTTGGTAGCGGGCGTGGAATTGCAGTTCCTTCGCGCGCGCCGGAGCCGCGATGCTCGCGGGAGCGCCAGACCGCGATCCGTCGGCCACGAGGCCATTCGCAGGGTTGGTTCCGTTCAAAGAGCAATTGAAGGCGTGACGCTGGAACGCATCCAGCCTGGTCTTCCCCACGTTCGATGACGTCGCGTTCGGTTGTCGCTGGATCATGGGTCCAACCATTTCACTTCCTCCGGACAAAGCCTGTTCTTCTTTGCCGCTTCAAAGAGAGTGCTCATCAATGTGGTCATCATTCCGGATCGCCTCACTCGCTGTCTACATGACCGCTCTCGTTGCTCTCACGGCGCGCCTGCGCAACCCAGCACATGTCGCAGACAGCATCCCCGGCCGAAAGCGTTCGGCGCCGGATATAGTGCCCACGATATCCGTCGGCGGCGATCAGATCGGCACCCGGCCAGTCATACTGGCACCAGCTGTTTGCGAAGCCGGCCAGCGCTTCAGGATCGTCCGTTTCGTCGGCAATGCGCCGGGCAAAACTTTGCGGGGGACAGTGCGTGAAGTGCGTGTGGATGTCCTCTCCCTGGCGATAGACTTCGGCGGCGTAGCCGGGTGCACCCACGGGCCGGAAAGGGAATACGAGCAGCCCGCGGATGCTCCAGCGCAATCGCTTTCCCGCGTCGCGCGTGACGAAGCGAGCAGGCAGCGACGAAAGGGCCAGCAGCCTGCGATAGACGGACCACCCGATGTCGGCCAAAGCATCCCGCGCGCTCTGATGATCGAGGTCGTTGCCCCGCAGCGTCCGGTCTGCCGCCACGGTAAAGATCGCAAGCTCGACCATGAGCCGACTGCCGAAATCCGGCAATGCGTCAAGCCGCGCCAAGGGGCGAAGGCGTGCCGCTTCGGATGCAACTTGGCTCAGAAAGGAATCAATCTCGCTTCGCAGCCACCGGATTTCGCGGCCTTTCTCGTTCCTCAGGCTTCTGTCCATCAGAACACGATGAGCGGCGTTGCGGATGACGCGCCAAGAGATCCAGCGAATGATCCGCCAGTGAACAGAGGCGTTCCCGATCGTATCGTCGTGTGTGGTCATGTTCTGATCATTTGCCTCGCTAAGCGGCCTGGTCATGTGTGCCTGGAGTTGTCGAGATTCGTTTCATTCGCACCCCATTTCCAGTTGCGGATCTCCGGCATGTCCTCGCCGTGCTGCCGGATGTGGCGCTTGTGATCGAAGAGTTTGCTTTCGATGATCTGTTCGAGCGTGGCGGTGCCCGGACCCAATCCCGGCACCCGGTCAAGGACGGCCCTGGCCAGATGGAACCGGTCGAGCTCGTTGAGCACGACCATGTCGAATGGTGTCGTGGTGGTTCCTTCTTCCTTGAACCCGTGCACATGCAGATTGTGATGGTTGGTCCGGCGATAGGTCAGCCGGTGAATCAGCATCGGGTAGCCGTGGTAGGCAAAGACGATGGGCTTGTCCCTGGTGAACAGGGCATCGAATTCCTCGTCGCTGATCCCGTGCGGATGCTGGCTCTGCGATTGCAACGTCATCAGATCGACCACATTGACGACGCGGATCTTCAGGGTCGGAAAATGCTGCCGCAGCAACTCCACCGCAGCCAGCGTCTCCATGGTCGGCACATCGCCGGCACAGGCCATCACCACATCAGGCTCGCCGCCGTCGTCGCTGCTTGCCCATTCCCAGATGCCCAGCCCACGGGTGCAATGCGCGATGGCGGCGTCCATATCGAGCCACTGCGGCGACGGCTGTTTGCCGGCAACAATGACGTTCACGTAGTTGCGGCTGCGCAGGCAGTGATCCGTCACGGAAAGCAGTGTATTGGCGTCCGGCGGCAGATAGACGCGGATGACCTCCGCCTTCTTGCTCATGACGTGGTCAATGAAGCCGGGATCCTGATGACTGAATCCGTTGTGATCCTGCCGCCAGACGTGGGAGGAAAGCATGTAGTTCAGAGAGGCGATCGGCCGTCGCCATGGAATATGGTTCGCCACATCGAGCCATTTGGCGTGCTGGTTGAACATCGAGTCGATGATGTGGATGAAGGCTTCGTAGCATGAGAAGAAACCATGCCGGCCTGTGAGCAGATACCCTTCAAGCCAACCCTCGCACTGGTGCTCGCTCAACATTTCCATCACCCGGCCGTCCGGCGCGACGTGGTCGTCGCCCGGAACGATCTCCGCGGTCGAGCACCGGTTCGTCACCTCGAACACCGCGCCCCAGCGGTTCGACGCGGTTTCGTCCGGGCTGAAGACTCGGAAAGTCTCGGGATTGAGCTTCACCACATCGCGGATCATCGCACCCTGAACACGCGTGGCTTCAGCGTTCACGCCGCCGGGTTCTGGTATTTCCAGCGCATAGTCGCGGAAATCGGGCAGGTGCAGGTCGCGCAACAGCAGACCGCCATTGGCGTGCGGGTTGGCGCCCATGCGGCGCGTCCCGCTTGGGGCCAGGTCCGCGAGTTCGGGGCGTAGCCTGCCGGTCGCGTCGAAGAGTTCGCGGGGACGATAACTCTCAAGCCACTCTTCCAGAATCCTGACATGTCCCGGATGGCTCATGTCGCCCATCGGCACCTGGTGCGAGCGATAGGTGCCCTCTGTCTGCTTGCCGTCGACCTCCTTCGGGCCCGTCCAGCCCTTCGGCGAGCGCAGGATGATCATCGGCCAGAGCGGACGCTGCCTGAACCCGTTTGAGCGGGCGTCGTGCTGGATCTGGCGGATGCTCTCGACCACGGTATCGAGCGTCGCGGCCATGAGCTGATGCATCTCCATCGGGTCGTCGCCCTCGACGAAGTGTGGCGTATAGCCGTAGCCGCGAAACAGGGAGTCGAGCTCGTCACGGGGAATGCGGGCGAGCACCGTGGGACCCGCGATCTTGTAGCCGTTCAGATGCAGGATCGGCAGGACCGCGCCGTCATGCACCGGATTGAGGAACTTGTTCGAGTGCCAGCTGGTGGCGAGTGGAGCCGTTTCCGCCTCGCCATCGCCCACGACACAAGCCACGAGCAGATCGGGATTGTCGAAGGCGGCGCCGTAGGCGTGCGACAGGCAATAACCGAGTTCACCGCCTTCGTTGATGGAGCCCGGCGTCTCCGCCGCAACGTGACTCGGAATGCCGCCGGGAAAGGAAAACTGCGTGAACAGTTTTTTCATCCCTACCTCGTCCTGCGATATCTCCGGGTAGACTTCGCTGTAGGTTCCTTCGAGATAGGTGCTGGCCACGAGGCCCGGACCGCCGTGCCCTGGGCCGGTGACATAGATCACGTCGAGGTCATGCTTCTTGATGACGCGGTTCAGGTGCACGTAGATGAAATTCAACCCCGGGGTGGTGCCCCAATGGCCGAGCAGTCGGGGCTTCACGTGCTCGATCTTCAAGGGGCTCCTGAGCAACGGGTTGTCGAACAGATAGATCTGGCCAACCGAGAGATAGTTGGCCGCTCGCCAGTAGGCGTCCATCTTCTGGATGAGGTCGGACGAAAGCGGCTTGTTCATGGGCTTACTCCTCCAGATGGGCGCTGGCTGGTTTCGGCGCGGGCAAGCATTCCGAAAACCGCTTTTGCAATGATCACATCTTCGTCGGTCCGAATGACGCGCACCTGGACGCGCCCCTGATCGGCCGAGATGACTGGCGCGCCGGCGGCGTTCCGGTTCTCGTCCAGTTGGACGTCGAGAAAGCCGAGACCCTCGCAGATGCGCGCACGGATCGCGGGGGCGTTCTCGCCGATGCCACCCGAGAAGACGAGCGTGTCCAGTCCGCCAAGCGCGGCGGCAAATGCACCGATCCACTTCCTCACCTGGTAGCAGAACAACTCGACTGCCTCGGCAGCCCGAACATCGTCCGCCTCGCGACCCAACAAATCCCGCAGGTCGGAGCTCGTTTCCGATACGCCCAGCAACCCCGATTCCTGATTCACCATCTGGTGAAACTGCTGGGCGGTCATTTGCTCGGTTTGCGCAAGGTACCAGCCCAGCCCGGGATCCAGATCGCCGGAGCGGGTACTCATCGGCAGGCCCGCCGCGGGCGTAAAGCTCATGCTGGTATCAACGCTCTTCCCGTTGCGGACCGCCGCGAGGCTCGACCCATTTCCGAGATGACACAGGATCACCCGCCCTTTCGCAGCCTCAGCGCCGGCCAGGCGCGCGAGCTCTTCCATGAGGAACTCGTAGGACAGGCCATGAAAGCCGTAGCGCTCGACCCCCTTGGCGGCAAAACGCCGGGGAATGGCCAGAGTCTTGGCGACCCGAGGCATGTCCCGATGAAATGCCGTATCGAAACATGCCACCTGTGGCATACCCGGTATCCGCTCGTCGACCAATTCAATCATATTGATCTCGGAAGGCAGATGCTCCGGCGCATAGGCGCTGACACGGCGCAGTTCCCGAAGAACTTCCTGCGTGATTTGATGCGGTTCACGATACCTGGCGCCACCGTTTACGACGCGGTGGCCTACTGCCGCAATCGACGAAAGACCGATCTGCTCGGCAAGCCAGTCGAGCAGGAAATCTGCCGACGAACGATGATCGAGCTCACCGATGCCGCGATCATCGTGCTGTTTCCGGGTGGGGTCGTCGAAAGTTAAATGGGTTCCCTGCAGTCCGATGCGGTCGATCTTGCCGCGCAGGCCCTTCCGGGGCTGGTCGCCGTCCATCCTGTACACCGCGAACTTGATGCTCGAGGAGCCCCCGTTGATCGTCAGGACGCACGCTCCAGATGACATCAATCGAACCCCTCTTGCGCATGCCGCCCTGCGTAGGTCGTCCGCGCTGCTGAAGGCACCGAATTCATGATTCACCATGCTCCGCGTGGCCATCGCCACGCATTGCGGTCCATTGACCGAGGTAGATCCGCAGGAAGCCGAACACCGCGCCGATCGCGATCGCGGCGTAGAGGACGATGGCGGGATCGCTTTGCAGCTTCATCGCAGTGAAGGCCGCGAGCACCGCCGCGTCGGAGGCAATCGCAGCCAGCAGCACAGCGCCCGCGGCGCCGATCTCTTGCCGCCGGTACCGGAACACGCCCCAATGGATGGTCATGTCCATGATCAGGTAGAAAAATGCGCCCAGCGACGCGATGCGGCCCAGATCGAAGAAGACCGCCAGAGTCGAGGCGATGACGACGGTGTAGATCAGCGTGTGGCGCTGGATCGGGCCCGACATGCCGAAATGGCGGTGCGGGATCAGCTTCATGTCGGTGAGCATCGCCAGCATCCGCGACACCGCGAAGACGCTGGCCAGCAGGCCCGACGCGGTGGCCACCGCGGCGAGAAGCACGGTCAGGAGGAACCCTGCCTGGCCAAGGGCGGGCTCGGCGGCCTCGGCGAGCGAATAGTCGCGCGCGGCGATGATCCGGTCGATGGTGAGGCTCGATCCGACGCCGAAGGCTACGAGCAGATAGACGACGACGCAGAGCGCGATCGAGATCATGATGGCCCGGCCGACGTTGCGGTTCGGTTCGGTGAGCTCGGCGCCGCTGTTGGTTATCGTGGTGAAGCCCTTGAAGGCAAGTATGGCCAGCGCCACCGAAGCGACGAAGCCGGTCGCGGTGAAGTCCCGGCCTGTCTCGGACGCTGCGGCGAAGGAAAATCCGCTCGCCCACAACGCCGCAATCCCGAAGAGCGCGATGCCGCCGATCTTGAGCGTCGCCATGACCAGCGAGAACAGCCCGACCGACCGGTTGCCGGCAATGTTGACGAGGAACGCGAACAGGATCACCGCAACGGCGAGGATCGGCACGAGCGGCCCGCCCGTTATCTCGAAAGGCCGCAGCACGTAAGTCGCGAAGGTGCGCGCCACCAGGCTTTCGGCGATCACCATGCTGAGCGCCATCAGCAGCGCCGCGCCGGCGGTGACCGCTCCGCGCCCGTAACACTTCTGCAGGATCATCGCGATTCCGCCCGAGGAAGGCCAGGCGTTCGACATCTTGATGTAGCTGTAGGCGCTGAGCGCGGTCACGATGGCTCCGGCGATGAAGGACAGCGGAAACCAGGGTCCCGCCAATTCGGCGATCTGACCGGTCAGGGCAAAGATGCCGGCGCCGATCATCACGCCCGTGCCCATCGCGACCGCACCGTGCAAGGTGATGCTGTTTGCCTTGTACTGCCCTTGCATTCGTGGCTGGCCCGTCGACGGAGTCATAGTTTTGCGCGCTTCAACAGTTGCGCGTTGATGGCCACAACCACCGTGCTCGCGGACATCAGGATCGCGCCCACTGCGGGTGTCAGCAGTATGCCCCAGGGCGCCAGAACGCCGGCGGCAAGGGGTATGGCGAAGATGTTGTAACCCGCCGCCCACCAGAGATTCTGGATCATCTTGCGGTACGTGGCGCGGCTCAGGGTGATGATGCGGGGGATATCGCGGGGATCGGACCGCACCAGCACGATATGCCCGGCCTCGACGGCAACATCCGCGCCCGCGCCGATCGCGATCCCGATATCGGCAGTGGCCAGGGCCGGGGCGTCGTTCACGCCGTCGCCGATCATCGCGACCTTCTTGCCCTGCGCCTGAAGCTCGCGGACCTTCGAGGCCTTGTCCTCGGGGAGCACTTCCGCAAACACGGTATCGATGCCCAGCTCCCTCGCGACGGCATCGGCCACGGCCTGCGCGTCGCCGGTCAGCATGGCAACTTCGATCCCCCGTTCATGCAGCGCCGTAATGGCTTCGCGGCTCTCCTCGCGGATCGCGTCCGCCACGGTGTAGACGGCCAGGGCCTTGCCTTCGCGGACGAGATAGATGGCAGCCCGTCCACTGTCGGCCGCCGCCTTGGCCGCCTCCAGCAGCGCCTGCGGTACCTGCACATTCTCGGCCTTGAGCAGAGCCGGGCCACCCATGTGGTATTCGGTGCCGGCGATCGTCGCCGCCACCCCCTTGCCGGTGATTGCGCGGAAGCCTTCTGCGACAGGCACGTCTATGCCCTTGTCCTGTGCGGTCTTCACGATGCCCCGGGCGATCGGGTGCTCGGATTCGGCTTCGATGCCGGATGCGATCCGAAGCGCCTCGTCCTCGGCCAGCCCATCCGCGACGGACATCGCCACGACCCGGAACTCGCCGAGTGTCAAGGTGCCGGTCTTGTCGAAGATCACGGTGTCGAGGTTCCTCGCCTCCTCGAGTCCCCGCCGGTCGCGCACCAGAAGCCCGTTGCGGGCGCCCAGCGTCGTCGAGATGGCCACCACCAGCGGCACGGCCAACCCAAGCGCGTGCGGGCAGGCGATCACCAGCACCGTCACCATCCGCACCACGGAGAAGTCGATCGCTGCGCCGACAGACTGCCACACCACGATGGTGATGGCCGCGGCGGCGATCGCGACGAAGGTCAGAAGCCGGGCTGCGCGATCTGCAAGGTGCTGCGCTCTGGACTTGGACTTCTGGGCATCGGCCACGAGTCGCATGATGCCGGAAAGCTTGGTTTCCTCTCCGGTGCCGGTGACCTCGACACGCAGAGACCCTTCTCCGTTGATCGTGGCGGCGATCACCTCGTCGCCTTCCCGCTTTTTCACCGGCCGGGACTCGCCGGTGATCATGGCCTCGTTGACGTCGCTCTCTCCCTTTCGCACGGTCCCGTCGGCGGGAATGCTCTCGCCCGGATGCACCAGAACGAGGTCTCCGTTCCGCAGCGCGCTGACGGCGACCTTCTCCTCGCCCCCATCGGTGATCCGCGTCGCGGTGTCCGGAAGGAGCTTCGCGAGTTCCTTCAATGCGCCTTCGGCCTGGTTGATGGACCGCATCTCGATCCAGTGGCCAAGCAGCATGATCGTGACCAGCGTCGCCAGTTCCCACCACAGGGCACTCGCCTCGATCAGCCCGAGCTGAACCACCCAGGAAAACAGGAAAGCGACGGAGATCGCGAGCGAGATGAGGGTCATCATCCCCGGCAGTCGAGACCGCATTTCCCGCCAAGCCCCCTGCAGGAAGACCAGACCGCCGTAGAGGAAGACGACCGTGGAGAGCACGGGACCGATCCACTCCGATCCGGGAAACGCGGGGGCCCGGTAGCCGAGAAGGTCCTGGATGTGGGCCGACCAGATGACCACCGGAACCGTCAGGGCAAGCGAAAGCCAGAAGCGGTCTCGAAACATCGCGGGCGAGTGGCCCGCGTGTTTGTCATGGTCCCGGTGTCCTGAATGGCCCGATGCCGGTCCTGGACGCTCTGGTGATGCGCCGGCCGTGGCGTGGCCTTCGTGACCTCTGCCGGTCGCGGCGGCAGTCGACGCGTCGATGCCGGGACCGGGCCGCTGTGCCAGCGACTTGATGTCGGCAACCTTTACGCGGGTCTCGTCGTACGCGACCGTGGCGCTTTGCGCCGCGTGATCCACAGAGACGCTTTCGACGCCCGGCACCTCGCCGATCCGCCGTCCCACTTCGTCCGGGCCCAAGGCTGTCAGCAAGTCGCCGACGTCGATTGCGATTGTTTTCATCGTGTTCTCCTTAGGCGGGCGCCAGTACCGGTGTCAGGTGTCCGCGCTATTCGGCTATCTGCCGGAACAAACCGGGATAGCGGTTGAAGGCGAGCTTCTGCACCAGCGAACCGTCCACGGTGACGATCTCTGCAGTGATGCTCCCGTCAGGCGCAGTGCCGATCTCGCCGAGCCTCAGACGGGGATTGCCAAGATTGGTCAACTGCTGCTCGAGCAAGGCGCGGACGCGATCCTCCGTCATCTCCTCCGGTGTGCCGTGCGGCGTTCCGAGGAGGATGCCCTGACCACCCATCATGCCGGGCATGCCCATTCCTGCCTGGCCGTTCATCATCATTCGCATCATCGGGCACGCCATCATGCCTGCCATGGGCATCTGACCGGCCATGCCTGGAACCGCGCCACCCTCGGGCGTGCCCTGGCCTGCCATTTCGCCCATCATCATGCCGGTCATTGCACCCTGACTCATCATGCGCTGCATCATCTGCATCATCTCCGGCGTCATCATGCCCATGCCGGGCATGCTTCCGGGTGCGGCTGCTGAGGGCGCGTCACCGGGCGCCGGGCTCGCTGGCGGAGCGTCCTGGGTTTCTTCCGGGTGGTGTTCGTCCTGTTGCTCTGCGCTGGTTTGGGCTGCGACCGAGGCTGCGGTGCCGATAAGTAGCAAACCCGCGAACAGGGCCGCCTGAAGGTTTCGTGTTCTCATGTTTCGTACTCCTTGGTGTTTCGAATGAAAGGACGCCACGGTCACCCCCTGCTCGAACGAAACAGATTGGAGGGGCGCGGCAGGAAAGCAGGAACCGCACTGGCATAGCGGCGGTATTGGTCACCGAAGGCCGCTTCCACTTCGCGCTCCTCGGTCCTTGCGAGCCGCCAATACATGACCAGCAGCACTGGCAGCATCAGGCCCGTCACCAGTGTCGGCCACTGCAGGAAGAATCCGATCATGATCAGCGCGAAGCCGACATACTGCGGATGCCTCAATCGGGCATAAGGGCCAGTCGTCGCGAGCAATCCCTTCTTCTGCGCATCGTGCAGCACCCGCCAGGCGGCGGCGATCAGCATGAAACCGCCGCCAATGAAGATGTAGCTCAGCAGATGGAACGGGCTGAAATGCGGATTCATCGACCAGCCGAACAGGGCGGGCCAAAGGTGGCCAGCATCGTGCGAGAGCGGATCGAAAGCCGGAACGGCGCTGCCGAGCCAGACTGCCAGCAGGTAGAGCGTCAGCGGGAACCCGTACATCTCGGCGAACAGGGCAACGATGAAGGCCGAAAAGGCCCCGAGCGAGCGCCAGTCGCGCGTCGTGCTCGGCTTGAAGAAGCTGAACGCGAACAGAATGAAGATGCCCGCGTTCAAGGCGGCCAGAAACCACAGGCCGTAGGCGGGAACATCACCGTTCATCGCTGCCACCACCGTGACCACCATGGCCACCGTGGCCTCGATGCATGAAGAAATGCATGCCGCCGCAGACCAGCAGGAACAGAAGCGGCCAGGCTCCCAGAAGGTGAACCCTGTGCTCGAACACAAGAAAGACGGCCGCAACGGCGAGAAACACGCAGAGCGCGAGTCCGGCCGGTGTTTTCAGAAACGGCTGGCGCCGGTTTTCGTCTGCCTTTGGCTCGGCGGATGAGTGATCGTGATGGGTCATGACCCTGCGCCCTCGTGACGGGGGCACTTTGAAAACAGCAGCGAAGAAGCCGCGCCGATCATGCCTGCGGTGTCGGTGAATGCCAGAAACTGGCGATATGATGGATGGTTCATGACGAAACTCTCTCGGAAACGTTGCAGGGCCGGACCGGTGGGACCGGTCGGATCAGCCCGACACGCCGGGAGAGGCGCGCGGGCTCAGCCGTTCGCGGAGCCACGCGGGGGGCGCAAACCGGGCGACGACGCTCGGCCGGGATGAACCTTATCGGGAAGGGATTCTACAACTTCAGTGATCGTCGCCATGCGCGTGGCGCGCGCCGAGATCGGCGGGACGCAAAAGGAACAGACGCTGCCGGTGCAACAGGTTTGACCGTGGGTTTCATCGGCATCGCTGCCACAATCCGGCTCCACAGCCATGCCCTGACCCACAGAGGCAACCTCAAAGGAAAGCGATGTTGTCGACGCGGCATGGTCGCCCACCGGAATATGGGCATGACCTGACGTTGAAAAGGCAAGTACCAGCAGCAGCAACAGCCAATGCTTCAGGCCCCGTGTCAAACGATACGGATCCTTTCTGCACTGCCAAGTAGTTGCCTGCGACATGGTATTTCTTGCCTTGTCCAACGGACTTTCTGCGACCCTCCATGTAGGATGGCGTCGCAACGTCAGCACTGATCTGGATCAATTTGGCAATGATAGGACGGATTACTCTCGAATGAAACTGCCAGTTCCATTCATCGGGCGAAACTTGGCGCATGAACAATGACCATCGGCGCCGCCCTCCGCCTTCTGGTGGTCATGGTGCTTTGGGCCGCCTGCTTTCCCCTCATCACCATTGGCCTGGACCTTGCGCCGCATCTTGCCTTTGCGGCCCTGCGCGCTGCGTTGGCAGGCGTTTGCCTGATTGCACTCGGAGCCCTCTGCCATCGTCCGGTGCCTGTCGGCGCGCGGCCCTGGTTTCTGATCGTCGTGGTCGGGCTGGGGGCGACAAGCATGGGTTTCTTCGGCATGTTCCATGCGGCCGAGTTCGTTTCGCCGGGACTCGCGACCGTCATCGCGAACGTGCAGCCGATCGTCGCCGCGGTTCTCGCGTATGTTTTCCTGGAGGAACGTCTCAAGGCGACTGGAAGGACCGGGCTGGCGGTCGGCTTGGCCGGCATCGCGGTGGTCGCGTGGCCGGGCCTCGCCGGAGACGACGCCGGAGGCTACTCCCAAGGCATCGCCTATGTCTTGCTTGCCACCACCGGTGTTTCCATCGGCAATGTCGCCATCAAGCGCCTCACCGGCCAGGCCGACCCCATCATGGCGATGGGTTTCCAGTTGCTCATCGGTGCGGCGCCCTTGGCTCTGCTGTCCATGTTGACGGAAGATGTCTCGTTGCTGGCGTGGTCGCCGGAGTTCATTCTCGTCCTCGTGGCGCTTGCGGTCCTCGGATCATCGCTCGCATTCTGGCTCTGGTTCGAGGTGCTGGAGCAAGTTACGCTCAATCGGGCCAACGCTTTCACGTTTCTGGTGCCGGTCTTCGGGCTGATGATTGGCGCGGCCTTCTTCGGCGAACGGCTCGAGGTAGTCCAGGCCGTAGGTGTCGTCCTGGTGCTGATCGGTATCTTGCTGGTGCAGCGGCGCGCCGCTTCATCCTGACGGCGCCAGCGTAAACGAGGATAGCATTGACGATGCCATGATGAAGCGGACGCCGCTCGGAGAAATTCGCCAGTCAGGGTGGTTTGGGGGCAGTAACTCAGTCGCTTTCGTGGAATAGTTGGAAGGATTTCGGCAAACAGACAGCGGCACATCACGGACGCGCGCTACCAACGCGAGGAGAAGCCGATGACCCCAACGAAAAAGATCCGCGTCGCCGTGAACGGCTACGGCGTGATCGGAAAGCGTGTCGCCGACGCCGTTGCCGTGCAGGACGATATGGAGCTGGCAGGGGTTGCGGATATCAGCGCCGACTGGCGGCCACGCATGGCGACGCAGAAGGGTTACCGCCTTTTCGCAACCACCGGTGACCATGCAGAGGCGATGCGGAACGCCGGTCTCGATGTCGCCGGGAACCTCGATGATCTGCTAGAGGCGAGTGATCTGGTGGTCGACTGCACGCCGAAGCGGATCGCGGCGGTGAACGTCGACATCTATCGACAAAGGGGCATCAAGTTCATCGTCCAGGGTGGCGAGAAGCACGAGGTGACCGGACACTCCTTCGTTGCGGAATCTACCTATGCGAGTGCGTTGGACCGGGACAGCACGCGCGTCGTCTCCTGCAACACCACCTCGATCGTGAGAACCCTTACGGCATTGAAGCAGGCAGGCCTGCTGCGTCGCGCGCGCGGGACGCTGCTGCGCCGGGCGACGGACCCCTGGGAAAGTCACCTTGGCGGGATCATGAACACGCTCGTCCCCGAGTCCGAGATTCCCAGCCATCAGGGGCCGGATGCGCAGAGCGTCGACCCCGATCTCGATGTCGTCACGATGGCGGTCAAGGTGCCGGAGACCCTGGCCCATCTGCACTACTGGTCGGTGCAGTTGACCCGCCCGGCCTCAAGGGAAGAGGTGCTCGACGCTTTTGCAGCATCGTCCCGGATTGCCCTGATCCGCATGGATGCCGGATTGACGGCGATCAACGCGGTCAAGGAACTCATGGCCGACCTCGGCCGGCCACATGACAACCTCTACGAAGTGGCGCTGTGGTCGGACATGCTGAAGGTCCAGGGGGACGAACTGTTCTACGCCTACATGGTGGACAACCAGGCCATCGTCATTCCAGAGACGGTCGACGCGATCCGGGCACTGAGCGGAGTGATCGCGAGCGCCGAAGACTCCATCGCAAGGACGGATGCGGCACTCGGGATCGGCCTGCTGACCGAAACTCTGAGGCAACGATGATTCCAAGGCTTTTCGATGCCCGCATCGGGCCTGACGCGCGTCCGGCCTGGGGACAGCCAGGGCTTTGGGGGTGATGAGCGATCCAGGCCCCACGTCCACGGGTCCAGTTCAGACCCTCTCGGAGCGGCTGAACCAGAATTGCTTCTGCATCACCCTCGACCGTCGGTCGCTCTGCGAGGCGCTTGAGCGCGAGGCTGGCGACCCGGAGTTCTGCGATACCTTCATCCACCCCAAGGCGCACCTTTTCTCGAATGTGCCTGTGTTCCTCTCGGCCAGCCAGGTGGCCGAGATGCAGGAGGTGGTCGCAGCGATCGAGGCGACTGCTCGGCTCGCCGCATACAAGGCCGCCGTCCTCTCCTGGGCGCCGGAAATCTCGCAAGAGGATCATGGCCCTGTTGGCGCGTTGATGGGCTACGATTTCCATCTAGGCGAAGGCGGGCCCCGGCTCATCGAGATCAATACCAACGCCGGCGGGGCATTCCTCAACGCCCTTCTTGCAAGGGCGCAGCGCGCTTGCTGTGCCGAAATGGACATGCCCTTGAAGCCGCACGCCTTCGAGGATGTGGCATTTCGCATGTTCCAGGACGAATGGGAGCGCCAGCGGGGAAGCGGTTCCGCAGGCCGAATTGCCATCGTCGACGACAGGCCGGAGGAACAGTATCTCTATCCCGAGTTCGTCCTTGTGCGGCAGGCGATGGCCGCACGCGGCGTCGATGCCGTTATCGCGGACGCCAGCCATCTTCGCCATGAAGCCGGTCGGCTCAGCGTCGAGGGGAAGCCGATCGACCTCGTCTACAACAGGGTCACCGACTTCGCGTTCGATCAGCCGGAACACAGGGCGCTGAGAGATGCCTACCGGGAGGGCGCGGTGGTCGTGACGCCAAATCCGCACAACCACGCGCTTCTCGCCGACAAGCGCGCCCTTTCGCTGCTCTCGGATCCGGCACCGCTGCAGGCCTGGGGGTTGGCCCCAACACTTCTTGCGCGGCTCGAAGCCGTCCCGCGCACCGTCCTTGTCACTCCCGAAAATGCCGATGAATTGTGGAGATCGCGCAAGAGCCTGTTCTTCAAGCCGACAGGCGGACATGGCGGCAAGGCGGTGTACCGCGGCGACAAGGTGACGAAAGGCGTCTGGTCAGACATCGCGCATGGCGGCTACGTCGCCCAGACCCTGGTCAAGCCAAGCGAGCGCATGATCAGGATCGACGACGCAATCGAGGCGCGCAAGATGGACGTGCGGCTCTATACATATGACGCGCAGGTGCTTCTAGTGGCCGTCCGCCTCTATCAGGGCCAGACCACCAATTTCAGGACGCCGGGGGGCGGCTTTGCCCCGGTCTTCGTGATCTGATTGCCAAGGCATGCCCGTCGGCCCCAAACAAGTGGAGGCTAACGATGACCCGGAAGATGAAGATGACCATTTTCGTGGAGCCCGGCCGCATCGCGCTGGATGAAAAGCCGATCCCCGATGTCGGCCCGCTCGAAACGCTCGTGCGCGTCACCACCACCACGATCTGTGGCGGACGTGCACATCATGAAGGGGGAGTATCCGGTCGCGAAGGGGCTGACGATCAGTCATGAACCGGTCGGCGTGATCGAGAAGCTCGGCTCTGCGGTCGTCGGAAGCACGGAGGGGCAGCGCGTCATTGCTGGAACGATCACTCCGAGCGGCTGGAGCAGCGCCTGCCTCTGCGGCTACTGCTCGCAGGATGGTGCCGGCACGAAACACGGCTGGAAGCCGATGGGGGGGGTGGAAATTCGGCAACACCATTGACGGCTGCCAAGCGGAGTACGTTCTCGTACCAGACGCGATGGCCAACCTTGCGCCCATGCCGGACGGGCTCACCGACGAGCAGGTGCTGATGTGCCCGGACATCATGTCGACTGGCTTCAGTGGCGCGGAGCGCGGCAGGGTCCGCATCGGCGACGCGGTCGCGGTCTTTGCCCAGGGCCCGATCGGTCTTTGCGCGACAGTCGGCGCACGAGAGCGGCGCGACGACATCATCGCCGTGGACCGGGTGGCTGAGCGGCTATCTCGCGGAGGCTCGGGGCGAACCACGTCATCGACTTCTCGAAGGTCGATCCCGTGGACGAGAGCATGCGCATCACCGATGGCCGGGGCGTCGATGTGGCCATTGAGGCGCTGGGCACTCAGGCGACGTTCGAAGCCTCGCTTCGTGTCCTGCGGCCAGGGGGATGGTTGTCGAGTCTTGGCGTCCATTCAAGCGACCTCAAGATACCGCTCGGTGCGTTCGCTGCCGGGCTCGGTGACCACATCATCGTGACACTGCCCGGGCGGCAAGGAGCGCATGCGGCGACTGATGGAAGTCATCCGGTCCGAGCGTGTTGACCTGACACCGCTGGTGACCCACCGCTACAAGCTGGACGACATCGAGGCGGCCTACGACCTCTTTTCTCACCAGCGTGACGTCGTCCTGAAAGTCGCTATCACGCCGTAGCGGCACCGGAAACCGGGCGTCGAACCCGTTCCGCAGTGACGCGAAGAACGGTTCACAGGATTTCCGACGTGGCCGCCTCTCCCGAAACGGACAGGATGCTGTTCCGCACTCAGTTATCGTGACGTACCACGCGAGTGTTTTCCGAGCAGAGCATGATGTGCGCTACCAAGATCCCGGGAAACGCCAGCCCCGCGAGAATGGCGGCGCGCAGGCTCACCTCAGATCGCCGCGACGGCCTTCGCCAGAAGGTCGCGAACCTCACCCGCGACCGCGGTCAGTTCAGGGTTCTCGATCGCTTGCATAGACGCCACCGGGTCGATCGCGCTGACCTCGACGCCGCCCTCGACCTCGCGCAGGATGACGTTGCAGGGCAGCATCGCACCCACCCGAGGCTCGATCCCGATGGCCCGATGCGCCATTTTCGGGTTGCAGGCGCCGAGGATGCGATAGGGCGGCATCTCGACGTCAAGCTTCGTCTTCATCGTCGCCTTGACGTCGATCTCGGTCAGCACGCCGAAGCCGCGGTCTGCAAGCGCTTTTCGGGTCCGCGCGTCGAGGTCGTCGATATTCGCGTCGGAGATCATGCGATTGATCGTGTAGCTCATGTGAGCGTTCTCCTGGTTATGTGAATGGCGACACCGGGTAGGCCGCCGCAGGGCGGGCGAGCCGGATTCGGCGTTCGTGGCGAGCATCCGGGCCGACCCGCTCCAGCCACCTTCTGCAACATAGCACCTGAAAGCAGGATCGCGGGATTGATGTAGATCAGGGCGCGGAGGTTACTCACCCTCCATATGAGTACGTAATGGCAATTATCGCCAACCAAAAGGATGAGACGGATGAAAACCAGAAGCTTTGCGGTGGCCACAAGCCTCATCGCAGCAACAATCGCAACAGCGCATCCCGCGATTGCGCAGGTCGGAGACATTCCGGATCGTAGCGCCCCTTACTTCTACGGACATGACATGATGTGGGGTGGCAGCCAATGGGGAGGATTCGGCATGATACTCGGACCGATCTTCATGATCCTGATCGTGGTCGCGATCATCGCCGGGACGGTATTCCTCGTCCGGCACTTCGGCGGTCCGGCGATGACCGGCAGCGGCCATGCGGTGCATGATCGAGCCCTGGCACTGCTCAAGGAACGCTATGCCAAGGGCGAGATCGACAGCAAGGAATTCGAGGAACGCAAGAAGCTGCTTGCAGATTGACCGGCCTTCCCTTGCTTCCATGATCCAAGAGGATGATATCCCGTGTGCGCGTGCACGATGGAATGGCATCCGTCGTCGGGCACGTGATACGGGGAACTGCAAGCGATTTGCCCATGGGGTCCGGGTGGCCCAGCATCGGGCACCCGCCATGCCTATCGAAAGACCAGAATGAAAAGACGCCAGTTCCTGACTTCCTCGTCCTCCGCACTCCTGACCGCCGGTATCCTTTCGTCCGTGCCTGCCCGGCGTGCCTTTGCCCAGGACACCGCTCGCTTGACACGCCTGTCGATGCCGCCACTCCTCGATACGCGGGCGACGGGTCGGCTGTCCCTGACAGCGATGGCTGGCAGCAGGAGATTCAGTGACGGACCCGCCGTTGCAACCGCTGGCTTCAACCAGGATTATCTGGGGCCGACGATCATCGTGCAGAACGGCGACCTTGCGACCGAGGTCACCAACAGGCTGGACGAGCCTGTCAGCGCGCATTGGCACGGTCTCCTGGTGCCGGGAGAGCATGATGGCGGTCCGCACCTCGCCATTGCGCCCGGTGCGACATGGCGGCCGGAGATGGTGATCGCTCAGGATCCGGCAACCGCCTGGTATCACACGCATATTCATGAACGCACGGCGGCACAGGTCTATTCCGGCCTGGCGGGCGTCATCCATGTCGCCGACGGCCGCGACGACCAGCGCGGTCTTCCAGCGGAGTACGGTGTCGATGATCTGACACTGGTGCTCCAGGATCGACGGTTCGATGCCGCGGGACGGATGGTCTATGACCCTTCCATGATGGACATCATGCACGGGTTCGCCGGCAACCGGATGCTGGTGAACGGGCAGGCGGGCGCGACGGCGGTCGTGCCGGAAGGGATCGTCCGGCTGCGGCTTCTGAACGGCTCCAACGCGCGCATCTACACGCTGTTCTTCGACGACACGCGGCTGATGCACCTGGTGGCGACGGATGGCGGCTACCTGCCTGCGCCGCTGGCGCTGGACGTGCTGCGGCTTGCTCCGGGCGAACGCGCGGAGATCCTTGTCGATTTCGCCGCAGGCGGGGCGCCGGTGCTGCTCAGCGATCCCGGTCAGCCCTATGGTGTTCTGCAATTCGAGAAAGATCCCACGCAGACGGCCCGGATCATGCGCCTGCCGGACCAGCTTGACGGTGCACCCGAGGATCTGTCGGGCAACGAGATCAGGACCCGACAGGTTTCGCTCGACATGGGCATGGGCGGCATGATGATGGGCGGCGGCGGCTTTGCCATAAACGGCCGCCCCTTCGACATGAACAGGGTCGATTTCGAGGTGGCGCTCGGGTCGGTCGAGCGCTGGCATGTCCGCAGCACGATGGTGGCCCATCCATTCCACGTCCACGGCGTGCGGTTCCGGGTGGTGTCCGAGAATGGCGGGCCGCCACGACCCGAAGACACCGGGTGGAAGGATACCGTTCTGGTCCCCGGCGAGGCCGAGATCCTCACCCGCTTCGACCAGCCCGCGAGCCGCGAGACACCGCTCATGTTCCACTGCCATATCCTCGAGCATGAAGACGCTGGCATGATGGGGCAATTCACCGTTACCTGAGCGAAGCATCGTGCAGCGCGCTGGACGCCCGGAAGTGACCCCGGCGCCGACACATAACACCAGTCGGCAAAGGAGACCGCCGCCGCTCTCCTGTCTTTGCACGCCACACTACGACGACGCTAATTCCTTGTTGAATCGACCCTAAATCAGGCCCTTTTAATCATCCCCGCATGGGGACCATCTGGTTTGTCCCCGTCGAAATCGGGGATCAGATGGCGCCTTCGCATCACAGTTCGGAACGTATCGCACGCGGCGCGCGGATGCTGCGCACCGCGCTCGGTCCGGCCATCGGCCGCTTTCTCGAAGACGCAGGCGTCGTCGAGGTAATGCTGAACCCGGATGGGCGGCTTTGGATCGACCGCCTTTCCGAAGGCCTGTCCGATACGGGTGAACGCCTGGCGCCGGAGGATGGCGAGCGGATCATCCGTCTCGTCGCCCATCACGTCGGCGCGGAGGTCCATACCGGGAGCCCGCGCGTTTCGGCAGAGCTGCCTGGGACAGGCGAGCGGTTCGAGGGGCTTCTGCCTCCGGTCGTTGCGGCGCCAGCCTTCGCGATCCGCAAGCCCGCCGTCGCGGTGTTCACCCTCGACGACTACGTCACGACCGGGATCATGACGGCCGAACAGGCCACCGCGTTGCGCGGCGGCGTCGCGGCCCGCGCCAACATCCTCGTCGCCGGCGGCACCTCGACCGGCAAGACGACGCTCACCAATGCGCTTCTGGCCGAGGTCGCGAAGACGTCGGATCGCGTCGTCATCATCGAGGACACACGCGAGCTGCAATGTGCCGCGCCGAATCTTGTTGCCATGCGGACGAAGGATGGCGGCGCCTCGCTCTCCGATCTGGTCCGATCGTCCCTGCGCCTGCGTCCCGACCGCATTCCCATCGGCGAGGTCCGCGGCAGTGAGGCGCTTGATCTCCTGAAGGCCTGGGGCACCGGCCATCCGGGCGGCGTCGGCACGATCCATGCGGGCTCGGCGCTCGGTGCGCTGCGTCGTCTCGAACAGCTCATCCAGGAAGCCGTCGTCACCGTTCCGCGCGCGCTGATCGCCGAGACCATCGATCTCGTGGCGGTGCTGTCGGGCCGTGGCTCAGCCCGCCGTCTTTCCGAACTCGCTCGCGTGGAAGGCCTCGGGCCAGATGGCGATTACCGTGTCGTGACAGCCGTCGTCGCGCCCGGTGCACCTCTTCTCACACCAGCCGCAAAGGAAAACCCACATGAACCAGACCCCGCGTAACGTCCGCCACCGCCTGGCTGCGGCGGCTTCGGTCGCGGTCATCGCCCTGATGACCACACCTGCCGCTCATGCGTCCGGTTCCTCCATGCCATGGGAGGCACCGCTCCAGTCCATCCTCGAATCGATCGAGGGGCCGGTCGCCAAGATCCTCGCCGTCATCATCATTATCATCACCGGCCTGACACTCGCCTTCGGGGACACGTCGGGCGGCTTCCGGCGCCTCATCCAGATCGTCTTCGGTCTGTCGATCGCCTTCGCGGCAAGTTCGTTCTTCCTGTCGTTCTTCTCCTTCGGCGGCGGAGCGCTCGTCTGATGTCGAGCCTTGGCGAACAGGACGGCGAGCTGCTCGGCTTCTCGGTCCCGGTCCACCGGGCATTGACCGAGCCGATCCTGCTCGGCGGTGCGCCCCGCGCCATCGCCATCATGAACGGCACGCTCGCGGGCGCCATCGGGCTTGGCTTGCGGCTTTGGCTCGCTGGCATCGCGATCTGGGCCATCGGTCATCTGGCCGCCGTCTGGGCCGCCAAGCGCGACCCTCTCTTCGTCGAAGTGGGCCGCCGGCACCTGCGCATTCCCGCGCATCTGACGGTCTGAGCGAGAGGAACCGCCCATGATGAACCTCGCCGAATACCGCAATCGCAACGCACGCCTCGCCGATTTCCTGCCCTGGGCGGCGCTGGTCGGCGAAGGGATCGTCCTCAACAAGGACGGGAGCTTCCAGCGCACGGTGCGGTTCCGGGGACCGGACCTCGATTCAGCGGTTCCAGCCGAACTCGTCGCCGTCGCCGGCCGGCTGAACAACGCCTTCCGCCGTCTCGGATCGGGCTGGGCCATCTTCGTGGAAGCGCAACGCCTTCCGTCGAACAGCTATCCCGACGGCCGCTTTCCTGATGCCGCGTCGGCGCTGGTCGATGCCGAGCGCAAGGCGAGCTTTGAGGAGGCTGGCGCGCATTTCGAATCTAGCTATTTCCTCACCCTCACTTATCTGCCGCCGGCTGAGGACGCCGCCCGCGCCGAGGGCTGGCTCTATGAAGGCCGCGAGACCAAGGGCATCGATCCGCATGAGGTACTGGCCGGCTTCGCCGACCGGACCGACCGCGTTCTCCGCCTGGTCGAAGCCTTCATGCCCGAATGCCACTGGCTCGATGACGCGGAGACCCTGACCTATCTGCACGGCTGCGTGTCGACCAAGCGTCATCGCGTCCGCGTGCCCGAAACCCCGATGTATCTGGACGCGCTGCTCGCCGACCAGCCGCTCGCCGGCGGGCTCGAACCGCGTCTTGGCGACCAGCATCTGCGCGTCCTGACCATCACCGGGTTTCCGACGGCCACGACACCGGGCCTGCTCGACGAACTCAACCGGCTGGCCTTTCCCTATCGCTGGTCGACCCGTGCCATCCTAATGGACAAGACCGATGCGACGAAGCTGCTGACCCGAATCCGGCGCCAGTGGTTCGCCAAGCGCAAGTCGATCGCAGCGATACTGAAAGAGGTGATGACCAACGAGGCCTCGGTGCTGGTCGACACCGACGCGTCCAACAAGGCGGCGGACGCCGACCTCGCGCTGCAAGAGCTCGGGGCGGACTATGCCGGTGTCGCCTGTGTCACAGCGACCGTGACGGTGTGGGATGCCGACCTCCGCGTGGCCGACGAGAAGCTGCGCCTCGTCGAGAAGGTCATCCAGGGCCGCGACTTCACCGCGATGCCCGAAACCCTCAACGCTGTCGATGCGTGGCTCGGCTCGCTGCCCGGACATGTCTACGCCAATGTCCGCCAGCCGCCGATCTCCACGCTTAATCTCGCCCACATGATCCCCCTGAGTGCCGTGTGGGCGGGGCCGGAACGGGACGAGCACCTTGCAGCGCCCCCACTGCTGTTCGGCAAGACCGAGGGCTCGACCCCGTTCCGGTTTTCCCTTCATGTCGGCGATGTCGGGCACACGCTCGTCGTCGGTCCGACCGGCGCGGGCAAGTCCGTGCTTCTGGCGCTGATGGCGCTGCAGTTCCGCCGCTATGCGAGCGCCCAGGTCTTCGCCTTCGATTTCGGCGGCTCGATCCGTGCCGCAGCGCTCGCCATGGGCGGCGACTGGCACGATTTGGGCGGCGGTCTCACCGAAGGCGACGAGCACAGCGTCTCGCTGCAGCCGCTCTCGCGTCTCGAGGAGACGGCCGAGCGCGCCTGGGCCGCCGACTGGATCGTGGCCATTCTCATGCGTGAGGGCGTCGGGATCACGCCGGAGGTGAAGGAACATCTCTGGACGGCGTTGACCTCACTCGCCTCGGCACCCGTCGAGGAACGCACGATCACCGGCCTTGTCGTGCTGCTTCAGTCCAACGACCTCAAGCAGGCGCTGCGGCCCTATTGCGTCGGCGGCGCCTACGGCCGCTTGCTCGACGCGGAGGTCGAGCATCTCGGCGAGGCGTCTGTGCAGGCCTTCGAGACCGAGGGCCTGATCGGCACCGGCGCGGCGCCGGCGGTGCTCGCCTATCTCTTCCACCGCATCGAAGATCGGCTCGACGGCTCGCCCACCCTCATCATCATCGACGAGGGATGGCTGGCGCTGGACGACGAAGGCTTCGCCGGTCAACTCCGCGAGTGGCTGAAGACGCTCAGAAAGAAGAACGCTTCGGTGGTCTTCGCCACGCAGAGCCTCAGCGACATCGACGGCTCCCCGATTGCGCCCGCGATCATCGAGAGCTGCCAAACACGATTGCTCCTGCCCAATGAGCGGGCGATCGAGCCTCAGATCACCGCGATCTACCGGCGCTTCGGCCTCAATGACCGGCAGATCGAGATCCTCGCGCGGGCGACGCCCAAGCGCGACTATTACTGCCAGTCGCGGCGCGGCAACCGGCTGTTCGAGCTGGGCCTCAGCGAGGTGGCGCTCGCGCTCTGCGCCACCTCCGCCAAGACCGATCAAACCGCCATCGCCAGCATCCTCACCGAACATGGTCGCGGCGACTTCCTCGACGCCTGGCTCCGCCATCGCGGCGTCGATTGGGCCGCCGACCTCATTCCCGACCTCAGCAGTCTTCTCCCCCAAGCCGAAAAGGAGTCCCGGCCATGAAGATTAGTAAACCCAATACACGCGCGGCCCGCTTTGCCGCCACGCTGATCGCCGCGCCGATCGCGGCGCTTCCGATGGTGCTGGCGCCCCCGGCGCAGGCGCAGTGGATTGTCTATGACCCCACCAACTATGCGCAGAACGTGCTCCAGGCGGCGCGGGCGCTCGAGCAGATCAACAACCAGATCACCTCGCTGCAGAACCAAGCGCAGATGCTCATCAACCAGGCCCGCAACCTCGCGAGTCTGCCTCATTCGTCCTTGCAGCAGCTCCAGCAGGCCGTGGGCCGGACGCAGGCACTGCTCCAGCAGGCCCAGAACATCGCCTTCGACGTCCAGCAGATCGACCAGGCGTTCCAGCAGAATTACCGCAATATCGATCTGAGCACGTCGGAACAGCAGCTCGTCGCCGACGCGCGATCGCGCTGGGAGAACACAGTCGGTGGGCTTCAGGACGCCATGCGCGTTCAGGCCGGCGTGGTCGGCAATATCGAGACCAATCGCGCGCAGATGTCGGCGCTGGTCGGTCAGAGCCAGGGCGCGACCGGTGCCCTGCAGGCGACCCAGGCCGGCAACCAGCTCCTCGCGCTTCAGGCGCAACAGCTCGCCGACCTCACCGCTGTCATTGCCGCAAACGGCCGGGCACAGGCGCTGACGGATGCCGAGCGCGCGGCGGCGGCCGAACAGGGCCGCATCCAACGCGAACGGTTTCTCACGCCGGGCACCGACTACCAGCCCGGCAACGCGCAGATGTTCAACAACGGCAACTGACGAGCCAGATGGCTGGAAGGGAAAACCGATGGAAGGCAAGAACCTGGCGCGGATAGGCGCGATCATCTTCGTCGCCATCGCCATGACGGCGACGGTGATCCAGATGACGCGCAAGGATGAGCCGGCGCGACCGGCCTCCGCACCGGCGCTGGCTCCTTCCGCCGACCCGTTGCGCGCAGCTCAGCGCCGCTGCCAGCAGATGGGAGAGGCCGCCGCGAACGATCCCGAATGCCTCCGCGTCTGGGCGGAAACTCGCGATCGCTTCCTCGGTCGCACGCCGACCCCCGTCACCCCCCAGAGCAGCGAGGACTAACGATCCATGGGCGGCACGGGCGTCATCGACAGTTTCCTCGGAGTCTTCACCAGCTATATCGACTCCGGCTTCGGCCTCCTCGGCGGCGAGGTGGCCTTCATCGCCACGACGCTGATCGTCATCGATGTGACGCTGGCCGCGCTGTTCTGGTCCTGGGGCGCCGACGACGACATCATCGCCCGTCTGGTGAAGAAGACCCTGTTCGTCGGCGTATTCGCCTACATCATCGGCAACTGGAACAATCTAGCCCGCATCGTCTTCGAGAGCTTTGCCGGCCTCGGCCTGATGGCGTCCGGTACCAGCTTCACCGCAGCCGATCTGATGCGGCCGGGCCGTGTCGCCCAGACCGGACTCGATGCCGCCCGGCCGCTGCTCGAATCCATCTCTGACCTGATGGGCTGGGTCGCCTTCTTCGAGAACTTCATCCAGATCGCCTGCCTGCTCTTCGCCTGGGCGCTGGTGCTTCTCGCCTTCTTCATCCTCGCCATCCAGCTCTTCATCACCCTGATCGAATTCAAGCTGACGACGCTGGCAGGATTCGTCCTCATTCCCTTCGGCCTCTTCGGCAAGACCGCGTTCATGGCCGAACGGGTGCTCGGCAACGTGATCTCGTCCGGCATCAAGGTTCTGGTGCTCGCCGTCATCATCGGTATCGGCTCGACGCTGTTTTCGCAGTTCACCGCCGGCTTCGGCGGTGTCACCCCGACCATCGACGAGGCGATGGCCGTGGTGCTGGCCGCGCTGTCACTGCTCGGGCTCGGCATCTTCGGACCCGGCATTGCGAACGGAATCGTCTCCGGCGGACCGCAGCTCGGTGCTGGGGCCGCAGTCGGCACCGGCCTGGCCGTCGGCGGCGCCGCGCTCGCCGGCGCGGGTGCCGCTGGTCTGGCAGCGCGTGGTGGCGGTATGGCGCTGTCTGGGACCGCGGCCGCTGCTAGCGGCGGCGTCACCGCGGCGGGAGGGGCAGCGACCGCCTACAGCCTTGGCTCGGCCGGTCAGTCGGGCGCCGCAGGCGTCGCCTCTGGGCTCGGCGCTGTAGCGAGCACAGGTGCGCGCGCCGCCGTCTCTCCATTGCGGCGCGCCAGCGCCAACGCCTCCGGCAGCCTAAGGCAGAGCTTTCAAGCCGGCGGGCGAGCCGCCTTCGAGACGACTGGCGGCACTGTAGGCAATGCGGGCAGTGCAGCAACCGCCGCGGCTGCACCATCCCCCTCATCCGCCTCCGGCGGTCCTCCGGATTGGGCCAAGCGCATGAAGCGCTCTCAGCGGCTCTCCCATGGCGTCCAGGCTGCTGCCCATGCCGTGCGATCCGGCGACAGCCATGGCGGCGCCAGCTCCGTCAATCTTTCCGAAGGGAACCGCTCATGAGCTTCTTCAAACGATCCTCGACTCACTACGGCAAATCACCCGAACCCGAGACGCCCTATCAGCGCGCGGCCCAGGTCTGGGACGAACGCATCGGCTCGGCCCGCGTGCAGGCGCGCAACTGGCGGCTGATGGCATTCGGCTGCCTGATCCTCTCCGGCGGCTTCGCTGGAGCATTGGTCTGGCAGTCTGCCACCGGCTCGGTCGTGCCTTGGGTGGTACAGGTCGACAATCTCGGCCAGGCGCAGGCCGTCGCCCCCGCCACGGCCGACTACCGGCCGAGTGATCCGCAGATCGCGTTTCATCTGGCGCGCTTCATCGAGCAGGTGCGCTCGATCCCCGCCGACGCGATCGTGGTCCGTCAGAACTGGCTGCGCGCCTACGAGTTCACCACCGATCGCGGGGCGCTCGCCCTCAATGACTATGCGCGGGCCAACGATCCCTTTACGCGGGTCGGACAGAGCCAGGTCTCCGTCGAGGTCTCCAGCGTCATCCGCGCTTCGCCGAACTCCTTCCGCGTCGCCTGGACTGAGCGGCATTTCGAGAACGGGCAGCTCTCCGTCACGGAGCGATGGACAGCGATCCTGACCATCGTCATCCAGCCGCCGCGCGACGCCGAGAGGCTGCGCGCCAACCCGCTTGGCATCTACGTCAACGCCATCAACTGGTCGCGGGAGATGAGCCAATGAGCACGATCTTCCGCAAACCCGCACGTCCGGCTTTCCGTAAACCCGCATTCACGCTCTTGCTTGTTTCCGCCACGGCGCTCGCGGGATGCGCCACCAACCGCCCGCCGCAGATCCGTTACGACGACAGCGTGCCGCCTCTGCCGACGGTACAGGCGCCGGCCACGGACGAGCGCCCGCGGCCGCTGCACACGCCGCCGCCCTGGACGGTTGCACGAGGCGGTACCGCTGCTTCTACACCCACCAGCCGGGTCGAGAACGCCAATGCGGCCGCTCGCGTCGAGCCACGCCGAGAGGGCTATTACAATTCGATCCAGATCTATCCGTGGAGCGAAGGCGCGCTCTATCAGGTCTATGCCGCACCCGGCCAGATCACCAATATCGCGCTCGAGCCGGGCGAGACTCTCACCGGGGCGGGGCCGATCGCGGCCGGCGATACCGCGCGATGGATCATCGGCGACACGACAAGCGGTTCCGGCGCCACACGGCGCGTCCATATCCTCGTCAAGCCGACGCGTCCGGACATCACGACCAACCTCGTCGTCACCACCGATCGCCGGACGTATATGATCGAACTGCGCGCCGAAGAGGAACCTTACATGCCGGCGGTCGCCTGGGCCTATCCCCAGCCGCCGGCCACGCAGCGCGCGACACCGGCCACCCCGACCATTCCAGCAACCTCGGCGCGGCATTATCGCTACGGCCTGCAAGGCGACAGCCCGCCCTGGCGGCCGGTGTCGGTCTTCGATGACGGGCGACGGGTCTATATCGTCTTCCCCGCCGGAATCGTGCAGGGCGAGATGCCGCCGCTCTTCGTGCTCGGCTCCGATGGAGAGCCGGAGATCGTCAACAGCCGCATCTATCGCAACATCCTGATCGTGGACCGTATCTTCGCCGCTGCCGAGCTGCGTCTCGGCAGCGGCGACCGGCAGCAGACAGTCAGGATCGTGCGAATCGACGGGAGGCCTGCGTCATGAGCGATATCGATGGCAATACAGACGAAAGCGCTCCGCTCACCGCATCGCCCGCCGACACGGTCGAACCGATGCGGCTGCGCGGCAATCCTCCGCGCGTCACGCGGCTCTCTCGTCGGGTATTGGCCGGCATCGGCCTCGTCGCCGCGCTCGGCGTCGGTGGTGCGCTCATCTATGCGCTTCAGAGCCCGGAGGACGGAGTTGGCAGCGAGGAGCTTTATTCGACCGAGAACCGCAGCACCGCGGATGGGCTCAACGAATTGCCCCGCGACTATACCGGCCCGGTGCTCGGTCCCGCCTTGCCCGGTGATCTTGGCCGGCCGATCCTCGACGCCCAAGAACGTGGGCAGCCCGTCGTCCCACCCACGATGAACACGCCGGCGGTCGATCCGGAAGAGCAACGACGCCTTGCCGAAGAAGAGGCGGCGCGCACCAGCCGGGTATTCTTCCAGACCGCCCCGGCCACGGCGAATGCTACGGTTGCGCCCGAAACCGTGGGGTTCAGTCTCGGCGGTCAGCCGCCAGCCGCTCAGAACAGCGATCTCGCCTTCCTCAACGGTCTCGTGGACCGGCGCACCGTCGCGCCCGATCGCGTCATGCCGCCGGCGTCGCCCTACGTGCTACAGGCCGGGTCCGTGATTCCGGCCGCGCTCATCACCGGCATTCGCTCCGATCTGCCCGGACAGATCACCGCGCAGGTCACCCAACACATCTATGACAGTCCGACAGGCAGCATGCTCCTGATCCCCCAGGGCACCCGCATCATCGGCGAGTACAGCAATGATGTGGGCTTCGGTCAGCGACGGATCCTTCTCGTCTGGAACCGCCTGATCTTCCCGAACGGCCGCTCCATCGTCCTCGAACGACAACCCGGCGCCGACACGCAGGGCTATGCCGGCCTTGAGGACGGCGTCGACTATCATTGGTGGGATCTCGCCAAAGCCGCTGGTTTGTCCACGTTGCTCTCTATCGGCGCCGAGCTGACCATGGAGGACGACGAGCGCCTGATCCAGGCGATCCGCAACGGCGCACAGGACACGATCAACGACGCCGGTCAGCAGATCGTCCAGCGCCAATTGCAAGTTAGGCCCACGCTCACCATCCGGCCCGGCTTTCCGGTCCGCGTGGTCGTTACGCGCGACCTTGTCCTCGAACCCTATGGCGGATGATCCATGGCAAAACTGAAACTCGGCCCCATTGCCGACGACCGGCCGGTCAAACTCACCATCGAGCTTCCCGCCGCAGTGCATCGCGACCTCGTCGCCTACGCGGAGGTCCTGGGCCGGGAGACGGGCCAGCCTGTGGGCGAGCCGGCCAAGCTGATCGCCCCGATGGTGGAACGCTTCATGGCGACTGATCGAGGCTTCGCGAAGGTGCGTCGGGAGGCCGGGCATGCCCGCCACGTATATCCGCCGAAGGAGCCGGCGAAGGATTAGTCGCTGCTCTAGTTGTGAGCAGGTGCGATCTGGATCGCTTCGACATAGTCCTCGCCAGACTTAGCAGGCGTCTGAGCGCCGGATTGTCGTTCTGCGGCGACCAAATCGCGCAAAAGGGGAGGACTTCGTTCGCCAACGGCCGGTAGATGACGCCCGGAAAGTGTGCGGCCGTAGTCGCCTCGCTGGTTAGGGTCAGGCCCTGACCTATAGCGACGAGCGGCATCAAATTGTCTCTGCCCACTCCGTGACGTTCGACACTCGGATGGTGACCCAGCTCGGCGAGATGCTTCACCAGATAGTCGTGGATCTCGGGTCCGGGGTCGGTCTCGCTAACGATGAAATGTCGGTCGCGCAGATCATCCCAAGAGATCTCATCCCTATGCGCCAATTCATGGTCACTCGGCAAAGTCACGAAAACGCGTTCATTCCACAGATGCGCCCGATCGCAACCGTCGGCGACCGGCGTGCCGGTTAGGAAGGCCACATCCAATTGATGCCTTTGGACTGCTGCGATGTGCCCTCGCGGGCCACCCTCAACAAGATCGGGGCGGACGCCCGGATTTGCTGAGACATAGTCGCGTAGCAAATCAGCGAGAAATCCCGATGCAAGGGAGGAGAATATTCCGATGCGTACAACTCCCGCTTCGCCGCGCCCGAAGGAACCGGCGTCTATTGCGGCATGACCAATCTGATTGATCGCTTTACTCGCGCGAACGAGGAATCGCTTGCCCGCCTGGGTGAGATGAACGCCGCCATGGTGGCGAATGAAAAGTGCCGCTCCGATTTCATCTTCCAGATCCCGGATACGCCGGCTGATGGCAGATTCCTGAATTTGCAGGGCCTTTGCCGCGCGCCGAAAACTCCCATGCTCAGCTGCGGCAATAGCATAGCGAAGATGGCGGAGTTCGATCTTCAGAGGCCTGCCTCCTTCAGCTTAGGTCCCGGCCTCTGAAACGATGTGACCGGACGCCCGACCGCACCTCGAAGATCAAATAACCTGAAGACTGCCGACGACGCATCGGCGAGACCCGATCCCCTCGAGTGATGCCAAACAATGCGTCAGCCTACCTCCTGCAGCCGCTACAGAATCAAGCTGAATATCATCGAAACTGGAGCCGTGTTCTGCGCAACGACACCGAGACTACCCACTAGCGCTGTGCACGGTCAGTCAAACCTGCTTGGAGCGCAGTCGACGCCGGGAACGACCAAGGCTTCATCAATCTTTGCGACTCGGCAAGCCCTCGCGTTGCGCCTCGCGCGCCTCCTCCAGAATGTCCCAGCCGCCCTTGATAACGATTCCACCAACCACCAGCCCGATGATCAGATCGGGAAGCGGAGATCCGAAGAGCATCACTGCAGCCCCGGATACAACGATGCCGGCATTGGCCAGCATGTCGTTAGTCGTAAAAATCCACGACGCCTTCAGGTGCACACCCTGATCCCGATGCGCGCGCAGCAGCCGCAGGCAAAGAAGATTGGTCGCTGCGTTTGCGATGGCCGTAACAATCATGGCTAAACCGATGGGCTCAGCGCCCACGAAAAAGCGTCGAAGAACCTCCACCAGTAGCGCCAGACCCAAGAAGGTCAGCAAGACTCCGGACAGACGTGCGGCTCGCGCCTTAGCCGTTACCGTCCGCCCAACAGCATAGATGCTGACAGCATAGACGCCAGCGTCCGCTAAATTGTCCAGGGCGGCACCCAGGAGACCGGTGGAGTCTGCAATAACTCCTACAGACCCGGCGACAATCACTTGTACAAAATTGATGCCGAGCACCCACAACAGGGTCTTGCGTTCGGCGGCGTTACTCATGTCAAGTCGAATTTCGGATTCTTCTTCGTCGTCTTTCGCAGCCATGCTGGTTTCCGAATCCTCGCAAATCAGGTCAGTCGACCCAATGCAACGTCCGAGACGAGAAAAACGCAGAGCGCGCCTCGACAAATCACGAAGGGCCAGGCGAGCCCGACATGAGCGGGCAGCCCCCAAGGGTAGAGGAAGGAGATGGCTCTGGCCATCACTACCGTAGCTGGCCCAAGCAACGACACATCGATGAGCGCCATCCTCAGTGCTCCGAGCGGCTCGGACGGTTCCGAACGGAGTTCATCGATCTCACCGGCCAAAAGGAGGCCGCGACCAGCAAGACGACGCCGATCGTTATCATCGTGTCCGCCATGTTGAAGGCCGGCCAGTGCCAGCTGCCGACATGGAAATCGAGGAAATCAGTCACGGCACCTTGACGCATCCGGTCCAACACATTGCCGCTAGCGCCGCCGGCAATCAGGCTAAGACTAATGGTCTCCGTTTGCTTTGGCGTTCTCATCGCCCAGACCAGAAGTCCGGCCACGATGACCACCTTGATTCCGGCGAGCACCATTGGGCGATCGAGGAAGAGCTCACGGAACATCCCGAAGCTGACACCTGTATTGAAGCCGAGTGTCAGGTTGAAAAATGGCGCGATCTCGATCGTGCGCGGCGGCACCATCACAACATTGAGGATCAGCCATTTCGTGAGAAAGTCGACAGCAAGCGCGGCGGCTAGAACACCAGCTGCCAATATAGCTCGTCGAATCAGGCTCGGGTACACCACGCGTGATCGGTCCTTCTCTTGTCGGCGATTTTTCTGCGGCCAGTCCATTTATGCTCGCTCGCACCGATGCGGTCTTGAGCTACGCCGGGACCGTCGCGGTGATGCTCTGGCCCTGCTGCTGGTGCGCCGAAACGCCGATGCCGCTGGATGGGCCACCCTTTTGAGTGCTGATCTGATCACGGTTGAGCAGGCGCAGGCCGTTGAGAACAACCAGCAGAGATGCACCGACGTCCGCCGCGATAGCACCCCAAAGCGATGCGAGACCAACCACCGTCAGCGCTGTGAACAGAAGCTTCACGGCGATCGAGAAGGCAACATTCTGCCGGATGACGGCGAGTGTTGCGCGCGAATGGCGCACTAACCAAGAAAGCTTCGACAGGTCATCCGACATGAGGGCCACATCGGCCGTTTCAATGGCGGCGTCGCTGCCCATGGCGCCCATGGCGATGCCGAGATTGGCACGCCCCATAGCGGGAGCATCGTTGACTCCGTCGCCGACCATAGCCACCGATCCATAGCGCCGCACCAAATCTTCGACCGCCGCCACCTTGTCGCCCGGCAGAAGTTCCGCCCGAACCTCATCGATGCCCGTCTGCTTCGCAATCGCCTCCGCTGTCGCGCGGTTGTCCCCAGTGAGCATCACAACGTGTTCGATCCCGGCGCGGTGAAGCGCCGTGACAATGTCCTTCGCTTCCGGTCTGATAGCATCGGCAACGGCGACGAGCCCCCAGACGCCTTGACCATCGCCGACCGCGACGATGGTGCGGCCGGCGCTCGAAAGCGCATCTGCCCGCTGCAGAACGTCGGCTGAGTTGATGCCCCGCTCCTCAATGTAGCGGCGCGAGCCGAGCCACATCTCACGCCCGCCCACTCGACCGGTGACGCCTCGGCCAGTGATGGCCTGGACAGCCTCGGCAGGCTCAGCGGCGATCCTCAGTTCGGCGGCTTTCGCCAGGATGGCGCGGGCGATTGGATGTCCGCTGCGCGCCTCCAAGGCCGCGGCCAAGCCGAGGAGCTCCATTTCGCTGCGGCCTCCAAGCGGCAGGATCTCGACGACCTGCGGCCGCCCTTCGGTGAGCGTGCCCGTCTTGTCCATGGCAATGGCTTTGAGGCGCGCAGGTGTTTCAAGATGTGTGCCGCCCTTCACCAGGACACCCTGTTTCGCCGCGCCGGCGAGTGCCGCCACGATGGTCACCGGCGTCGAAATCACGAGGGCGCAGGGGCAAGCGATCACGAGAAGCACCAGAGCCCGGTAGAACCAGACGTCCCAGGCGCCGCCCAAGAGCAGGGGTGGAGCGAGGAAGATCGCAACGGCGAGTACCATCACCACCGGCGTGTAAACGCGCGCGAACTTCTCCACCCATTGCTCACTAGGCGCGCGTCGGCTCTGCGCCGAACCGACCATGCGGATGATCTGAGCAAGCGTCGTGTCATTCGCCGCTTTGGTGGTCACGACATCAAGTGCACCCTCGCCATTGATGGTCCCGGCAAAGACTTCGTCGCCCTCTGCCTTGAATGCGGGAACACTTTCGCCGGTGATCGGCGCTTGGTTGACCTCGCTCTCGCCGGCGGCAACCCGACCGTCGAGCGGCACCTTGTCTCCCGGTCGGACAATGATATGAGCGCCGACCTGAACCTGGCCCGCCGGGACGTCGCGCTCGGAACCATCTTCGAGCTTGACGCGTGCAGTCGGCGGCGCGAGTTCCATGAGGGCGGCAACCGCCCGGCGCGCGCGACCAAGACTCCATGCCTCAAGCGCCAGCGCCAATGCAAAAAAGAACGAAACAGTGGCCGCCTCGAACCAGGCGCCGATGCCAATTGCTCCCGCGACCGCGACCATCATCAGCAGATTCATGTCGGGGCGAAGTCGCTTGGCTGCGAGCCAAGCCTTGGGCGCGACGTAGCGCGCGGCGCAGAGCACCGCGACTGCATATAGAACCATGCTCGGCAACGGGGTCGAGCTCAAAGCGTGCTCGCCTGCCTCGAAGGCGGCGATGACACCTCCCCCAAGCCAAGCGTGGACCGCAAAGCCGAGCGCCGTGAACACGCCGCTCGCGGTCGTCAGCCACGACTGCACCTGCTTGCGGCGCACGTCGGCCTGCGCGGCCTCGCTGGTGCCGCCTTCAGTCCAGGGCTCGGCGCGTAGACCGGCACGAGCCACCGCCTTCTCGATGCGGGCTTCGAGGGCCGCATCCGGCGTCACGTCAATCGACATGCGGCCGTTGAGGAGGTCGAAGCCGAGCTTGTCTTCGCCGACCAGCGGACCAACCTCGCGCTTCAACGCCGCGATCTCGTCGGCGCAATCCATGCCGTGAATGCGAAACACGACCTGGCCGGGCAAGTGGGTCGGGATCGGCGGGCTAAGCGCCTCCTGCACTTCCGCACCACACCCGCACGAAGGGTCTTCTTGCACGGAGGTGGGCTGAGCGGCGGCGGACGTCGGCGGCACCCATGGTTCCGCACGTATGCCGGTTCGAGCCACGGCTTCCGCGATCGCGTTGGCAGACGCTCGCTCTTGGGCACCGACCGTCATCATGCCGCGGTCTGTGTCGAAGGCGAGCTTGTCCTCTCCGACAAGCGGACCCAGTTCCCGCGTGAGGGCAGCCACCTCGTTCTTGCAGTCGAGTCCGTGGACCCGGAAGAGCAACGTCTCGGCGATGCCGTCCGTAACAAGTGAAGCACGCATGCCCGTTGGGGCGACGCGGCTGATGACATCGTCGACTGTCGCTTGTTGCTGCGGCGCGACCGTCATGAGCCCCTTCGCGGGGTCGAATGCTAGCCAGGCCTCTCCACCGACTAATGGGCCGATCTGACGCTTGAGCACCGCCACTTCATTCTTGCAGTCGAGCCCCTCGATCCGGAAAAGCAGCGCTGGCGCTGGCTGCCGTGCCGGATCCCTTAGAAGATGCGCTTGCATGCCGATCGTCGCGACCGCCCGCTGGACGATATCCACCGTTGAAACGCCCTCGGCCCGCACTTCCATGACACTAGCTTCGGTATTGAAGGACAATTTGTCATCGCCGCCGACGACCGGTCCCACCGCGGCACGAAGTGCGCGAACCTCATTTTGACAATCTAAGCCGTCGACTTTGAAGCGCAGCGCGCTTGAATGGCTTATCGTCGAGGCGTCAGCAGCCATCATCGTCTCCATACCGGTGTCATTGAGTTCGGCTCGAACACTTCCTCACTCTCTCGCTAACCATACATCCTGTAGTCACTACAGAAGCAAGGGGGGGAACTCGTACTTTGTCACACGAAGTGCGGACGCCCGCGGCGTCGGCGATCATGCATCTCGCCGCCGAAGGGAGCGGCTCATGACTGGGTGAGTGCCAGCGGAGGCAGCCTGACATCGCCGCCCAAAGTCCGGAACGTGAGAACGTCCGCGGAGCGACCTGTCCGCGAATTGCGGCAAGGGGTTGCCGCACGGGCACGGTCCGGCCGCTGCAAGACGACGACCTGAACCCGGCGGCTCAAAGGCAGGTCTCTCGGCATAGCCTCGTTCGAGCTAGATCGTGCCACGGAACAGGCCGTCGACCATGTCGTAGATGACCCAGGCGAACGCGCCCATGATCGGCAATGCCGTTGTCACCACACCGAACGCTCTGCCAGGCGAACCATGAGTGTAGCCACGGAGGAAGGTGATACGTCCGATCGCGAACAGCACGACCGTTCCCATGATGAAGGCGAGCGGAGCGTCGCCCTCGACGGTGGCGAGTGCCATGACGGCAAAGGCCGCCAGCGTCGCCTGCTCGAGCGTGTTCTGCAGGAAGGCCAGCGGAACTCTTAGCCGCTCGCTCGGCGGGCCGTAGGCTGAGCCCGCGGTGTCGTGCGCCGATTTGCGCCGGAGCCTCCCAATGATTCCGACGCCGACCAAGACCCAAAGCATGATGAACAGGCTCGCCCGCGCGGCGAAGGCCAGCCGCTCGCCCATCTCTGCCGGAAATTCGAGCTGCTGCGGCAGCCACCAAACTGCCGCTCCGAGGACGGGCGCGCAAAACAGGAAGGACAGCGCAGCCTGACGGCGGACGCGTGCCATCTCGGCGGCTAGGTCTTTCGGTATCGGGGGCTCGTTCATCGTCCACCTCCCAGCGGTTGCCAGTCAGGTCTCTTCGGCCATCTTTCGGCTTCACGCCCGACAAGCAGAAGCGAGAACAGGTCAACGACAATTAAGGCGTCAGCGAAGTTGAACGCCGGGCCTGCGGCCGTCCGGGCGTCGGGGGTGAAGTTGCCCTCGCTCAACGTTGCTCCGCCTTTTTTCCGGTCTCCAACGGGATGACCTCCCGGAACTTCCCACCGCGACCCTGCTCCGGCGGCTCGCCGCCGCGCTCGATAGCGACGTGTTCAAGCCCGTGCTCGGCAAGCACCTTCCGCAGACCTGCTTCGGCCTCGCGCCAGACGGTGTCCGCATTCACTGTCGGCGCGATTTGCAGACGCAATTCAAGTCTGTCCGGCTCGGACTGCGCGACCTGAAAGAGCGTGACTCCGCGAACAGCCTCAACCGGCTGGCTGAGCGCCAGCGGAGGCAGTCTGACCTCCCCGCCTGGCGTGCGGAACGTGAGAACGTCGGCGGAGCGCCCCTGCACGCGGATAGCGGGCAAGGGGTTGCCGCATGGGCACGGGTCCGGCCGCTGCAGCACACTGTCGCCAAGATCGTATCGCAGGATCGGCTGCACGCGGTTGGCGAGATTGCTGATCAGCACCGTGTGCGACTGCTCGCCTGGAGCGACCGGGCGGTAGTCGGCGCCGACCGGCTCGAACGCCACCCAGTCGGCGTTCACGTGCAGCCAACCTTCGCGGCACATCGAACTGAGATACATACATTCCGAGGCGGCATAGCTGTTGCCGACCTTGGCGTTGAACACACGCGCAATTCGGCCGTACTCCTCCTGCGGCAGACCTTCGGCCGAGAGGGCCAGCAGCGCGGGATGGATGTCGAGCCGGCCGGCCTCTTGCTCGTCGGCGAGCATCGCGGCCATGCTGGCATAAGGCGCAAGCAGCGCCGGCTGGAAACTGTTCAGGCGAGCCACAAGCTCTGTCATCGGCATGTGCGCCGAAAGCACCTCGACCTGCTTTCCGCGCCGCTCCTTCAGGCGTGCCGCGGCAACGGCCGAGGCGAAATGGCCGCCGGTCGCCATCACCATCGCCATCCGCCCGCGGCGGGCGAGGATCTTGAGGAAGTCACTCGGACTGAGCCAGTCACCAACCCAGCGGAGCATCATGGCAGTCACGACCGCCATCGTGCGACCGTCGACCAGAAAGATGCCGCGGCGGCCGGTCGTGCCGGAGGTGGTCATCACGGTGTATTTTCCGAGGAACCACTCTCCTATCCGGCTGGGATCGTCGACGAGCGCTTCTGCAGCCTTGAGCGTGACGGCGCGATCGGTGCACCATTCGTCGAAGCGCTCCATGAGCAGCTTCTTGTCGGTGACCGGGAGCTGCTCGGCGCTTTCGATCCGATCCGGCAGATCACAGTACAGCTCACGGTAGTACGGCGAGTTGGCCCGGGCATGGGCGACCATGTCGGCGAGACGGGCGCGCTGGCGTTGCGCGATTGCGCCCACGCCCTTCTTTCGTGTGCGCCAGGCGTCCCAGATCAGGCTTACGACATGCTCGGTCATAATCGTTCTCGGGTTCACACACCTCCAGCGATTCGCTATACCTACTTCCTGTAGCCACTACAGAATCAACCCCTGATGATCACTATCGGAGCCTTGTCCAAACTCACGGGCGTCAATATCGAGACGATCCGCTATTATGAGCGGATCAAGCTGATACCGCCCCCGCCACGAACCGACAGTGGACGACGCCTCTACGGAGCAGAGGACGTTCGACGGCTCACGTTCATCCGCCATGCCCGGGATCTCGGCTTCGATATCTCCGCCATCAAGACGATGCTAGCTCTCCAGGAGATGCCCGAAGCTTCTTGCGAGCAGGTAAGCCAGATCGCTACCGATCAGCTTGAGGCCGTCGAGAGTCGGATCCGCCGTCTACTCGGGCTTAGGACCGAGCTCACCCGGATGATCAAGGAGTGCGACAACGGGAAAGTCGCGACTTGCCGGATTATCGAAGTTCTCGCTGACTCCCCCGGTCACCCGGAAGTGCCATCACATGCACGAGCACGAGGATCGCGGCGGCGCAGACAATCGCCGCGTCAGCGAGATTGAAAGCGGGCGAATGGCGGCCCACTCTGTGCTCCTCGTCCTTGCCGCAAGGCAGGGCGTTCCTACAATGGGGCGATTTAACTCGAAAGGCCAGCGTTTGGACGGTTGCCATCGACGCGGCAGCAGGGCGGTTCTATCCAATAATCGTCATCGGTCTGGTACCTGGCCCGGCAGGACAGCGAAGGGGTACACGAAGGGTGGGGGGACGATCTCGCCGCGCAGGAGCTGCGATACGAACGTCCCCGCACCCTGGGCAAGATAGGTCTTGTACGCCGTAACCGCGAACGTGTCAGGATCCATTCGAGACGTGAATTCATTGATCTCCAAGAGGCTCTCGGACGGCCGGACATCGATATTCGCATTCAGAACGTATCGACGAAGCTGCGGGTCCATAAGATCGAGCTGGACTGCATAAGCAATGAACTCATGCCACTCGGGCCGCAGCGTGACCGGGCCTCCCCTGACGGCTTCCCAGATCGCCATGTGCGCCAGCTCGTGCCGGAGGAAGGAGTCTGCCAGCGCCGAACTCCACGGCAGCCCCCAGGGTCTCACTTGGGACTTGCGATAGAAGGTGATTTCCGCCTGTTGCCCGTCAAAATAGCCATGAACGGAGGCACGCTCCGCTGAGCGCACAATGGCGCGGTCGGCAAAGCGCAGCGTGATCCTGGGCCGCACTTCGATCCCGATGCCTCTGAAATACGCAACGATGTCGGCCAACGCCCCGCATGCCTCATCTAGCTCGGCGGGATCGCCGTAGAGGACAGTGACACCTTGGTTGCCGCAATTACCCTGCGGCTCGGCCCGGGCGCCATCTAGCGCAAAGCCCCCGCTCACCCCCGCTCCTAACAGCAGCAATGCAAGGATCGTCTGACGGTCAACCATCACCACCTTCTGTGTTGTGCGGGTCGCTGACATGCTGGAATCGCCGCTGAGCGGAGACGTGCCCCGGCAAGATCGGTGCCGAAGAGCTGACATCCCAGGCACCGCCCATGAGCGATGACGAGGCGAAAAACCGCTCGGGGAACGTTTCGCATCACGATGAACAGCTTCCCCGGTAGAGCGAAATCGATCCACTAAGCGTTGGAATGACGATCGTCTCCTCCACGTGCCGGAACCCGGCTGAGTGCATAAGGTCCGGCAGCACTCCTCGGGCGTTCGGTTCAGTATTCGCGCATCCGTCGAGGTTCTGAATGACGCCTCTGAAGAGAGCCCGCATGAGCGGCGTACGCTGCAAGCCATAATCCGCAATGTGAATCTCGCCACCGACCCCAAGCGCCGCGTGCATGGCGGCGAGTGCAGCCACTTTCTCTTTCATCGGCACTTGATGGAAAACGAGGCTCGACACGACCTTTGTCGGCTGCCGTCCCTCTAGCAACTCAGCCACTTGCCGCGCGAAACCGATGTGCAGCTCGACCGCAAGGCCAGCGGCGGCGACTCTCTTCCGCGCAAGCGTCAACACTGCAGGGTCGGGATCAATCCCTATGAGCTGGGCGGACGCTGCAGCCTTCCCCAGGCGCACGAGAAGCGACCCGGCGCCGCAGCCAACATCGACGATCACGTCACCTGGGCTTGGATGGACCTGCGCGATGAGCGCGCTCCTCCATCGATGCTCGCGTGTGAGCGCTGCTACCCCAAAGTCGTAGAAGGGGGTGAGCCAGTGATGCCCGGCGGCGGGCGTGTAGGTCATATCAGACGGCACGGAAATTCCCTTCGTTTCTTGCAATCCTACATCCTGTAGCGACTACAGATTCAAGCTTAAATCGTCGCGGAGGCCAATGATCCTGCTGCAACCGCAATAACGCTGATCCCGTGCCGTGCCATAGCCGCTAACGCTGGCTGCCCGGGTCTCGATGGACTCACCGGCCCCACCAAGCCGGTTGCGCAAACTGCTAATCGCTCCAAGCGATAGCGTCAGGTCTCCAGCACTGCGCTTCTGCGATTGAGCCAGAAACCCCCAACCAGAATTGCCAGGACGACCAGTTGGGCTAGCACTGTCTCGGTTGTAGGGAACAGCCCAAGCATCTGGATGCGCGGTACGCCTGTGAGCGGTACGACTCCCAGGATTCCTGCCTCCTGGAGACCCGCTATTCCCTTTCCAGCGAGCACGATGGCAAGGACCGCGATGAGAATGGCGCTCAACGAAAAGAACTGGGTGATCGGCAAGCGGGTGCTGTAGCGGAGCATGATCCAAGCCAGCACGGCGAGCAGCACCGCCGCCGCCGCCGCGCCGCCCAGCATCGCCAAGCCGTTTCCCTCGGCCCAGAGCGCGGCATAGAAAAGGATGGTTTCGAAGACTTCCCGATAGACGACGACGAACGCCAGCAAGAACAGGAACCACCCTGACCGCCTGGACAAAGCGTGCGTCATCTTCTCCTTGATGTAGCGTTGCCAGGCCTCGGCACTGCTTTTCCCGTGCATCCAGATTCCGACCGTCACTAGGATGACTGCGGCGAAGAGCGAGCCGAAACCCTCGGTAAGCTCCCGCGAAGCCCCGCTGATACCAATGAAATAAGTGGCGATGAACCAGCTGGCTACGCCAGCGGCAAGCGCCGCCACCCATCCGCCATGAACGAAGCCGAGGACTTCGGTGCGCTCCGTCTTTCGGAGGAAGGCGATCATCGCGACCACAATCAGCAACGCCTCAAGCCCCTCGCGCAGCAGGACGCCGAAGGCACCAAGGAAGCTTGATGCGCTGCTTGCCTTTTCCGGCGCCAGCACGGCCTCGGCTTCGCCGAAGAGGCCTGCGAGCTCTTGATTGGCGGCTTGGACTTCGGCAAGCGGGCGCGACTCGCTAATCGCTGCCCGAAGAGCGCCCATCGCTTGTTCGATCCTCGCCATCAGCCCCGAATCGCGAGCCGCGAGCATCGGCTCCACGGGCTCGAATCCGTCGAGATAAGCGGACAAGGCAAGATCGGTGGCCGCCTTCCGATTCCCGGCCGCATAGGCTTTGAGGCTCGCATCGAGACGTTCGCGCGTGAGTGCGAGCGAACCGTTAGCGCGCGCCGTGACTGAGTCTGGATGCCGGCGCAGATAGGCAGTCACGGCGTCAGCCTTGCCGAGACCAATTTCGGCGGCAAGCGACGCCGGCGTCGCGCCGACGAACGCCGCCATATTGGGATATCTATGGCGAAGAGAAGCATCATCGCGCCACAGCCTCTGGCCACGTCCTGCCTCGGAGGTCGGGTAGGCGAAGGTCCCGACGTAGAATGCGAGCGCCCAGCGGTCCTGGTCAGGAAGCGAATCGAAGCCGGCCATCGCCGTGCCGTCGAGACCCTGGGTGATGACCTGATAAAGGCCGAACAAGCTGCGTTGATCGGCGCGAACCTTGTCGCTGAACGCGATCGGGGGCGGATCAAGCCCGACTGAACCCGGGCCATGTCCATCGCCTGTTGCGCCGTGACAGGATGCACAATTCTGAGCGTAGAGCGCGGCCCCGCTCGCGAGGTCCGGTGGCGCCGTCGGGGCGAGCGGCACGGGGTAGGCAGCGAGCAGGGCGGACGCGAGCGCCCTTGATTGTGCGGCGACTTCAGCTGGGGGCGCCTTGGCGGCGATCGCGGCACGCAACACCCTCGTCTGGCGCAACAGGTCGGCCTTGCCGCTCTTCTGGGGCAAGGATCCGAGCCTGGTTTCTACCTGGCCCGCGAACTCCACCATCTCCGCATATTCGGCCTCACTGCTAACGCGCCCGCCGGAGACCGCACCGGCGTAGTCGACGGCAACATAGTCGAGCAGCCGCCACACGGTCTGGACTTCCATTTCGCTCGCAATCGCCTGACCCGGCACGATTTGCGATAGAATAGCGGAAAGCAGCATTACGAACGCACAACGACACGTCTTTTCGACGGCTCTCATGCGGGGGCGAACAGGACCGTGGAACAAGCGCATCTACCAGCCTCTAGTTGAGAATCATTCGCGCAATACTCCTGTAGTCCCCACAGGATCAAGCCACGAATTGGAAGCCTGCCGGCGGTCACTGACCGCTTGCGTCGCTCACCAGCAGACTGAGGTTTCATCGCATGCGCGCGAACATTGCAGAATGTCAGTCGCCGGAGGCATTCTAAGCAAAAACGGCCCCGAAAGGCCGTTCTTACCTACTTGATTTTCCTATGGAAAACTGGAGCGGGCGAAGGGATTCGAACCCTCGATCCCAACCTTGGCAAAAGGTTGGCGCACCCATCAGGATTCGAACCTGAGACCTCTACCTTCGGAGGGTAGCGCTCTATCCAGCTGAGCTATGGGTGCATCTAAAAACGCCGACTGCTTACGCAGTGCTTACGTGAGATGGGCAAGCCGGAAAACATAATTTCGCGTTTCAGGCAAGCCATTGTTTCTACGTTTCTTTTCTCTCTCCAATTTTTCCGTCGGCCCTTGACATCAGCCTTCGGAGGGCAGCGCTCTATCCAGCTGAGCTACGGGTGCCTTGAGCCTTGATGAGACCCCGAAGGGGCCCCAGCCGAAGCGGGCGCAAGGTAGAACAATGCGGGCGCCCTGACAATCTGCGAAGACAGGTGCCTTGAGGAAGGGATCGCATATAATCCCGCAAGAAGGCTCGTTCACAGGGATGGGGTTTGCCATGGAAACGCGCGTTGCGGAGATTGCGCCGGGGATATTCAGGTTGTCGACCTTCGTGCCGGAGGTGGCCCCGCCGGCCGGCTTCACCTTCAACCAGTTCCTGATCGATGCGGACGAACCGCTGCTTTTCCATTGCGGTGCCCGCGCAATGTTTCCGTCGGTTTCTGCGGCAGTGAGGTCCATTATCCCGCTTGAGCGCCTGCGGTGGATCAGCTTCAGCCATGTCGAGGCGGACGAGTGCGGCGCCATGAATCTCTGGCTTGCCGCCGCCCCGGAGGCTGAGGTCGCGCATGGGGCGACCGCCTGCAGTGTCTCGATCGGCGATCTTGCCGACCGGCCGCCACGGGTTCTCGCCGATGGCGAAGTGCTCGATCTCGGAGGGCGCCGCGTCCGCTATCTCGACACCCCCCATGTGCCCCATGGCTGGGATGCGGGCATGATGTTCGAAGAGGAAACGAAGACGCTTCTCTGCAGCGATCTCTTTACGCAGCTGGGGGATCCCGAGCCGCTGACGGAAGTCGACATTCTCGGTCCCGCAACGGAGGCGGAAGAGGTCTTCCAGCCAATCCCCCTGACGCCTGCGATCCAGCCGACGCTCGCGCGCCTTGCGGGCTTGCAGCCGAAGACCCTCGCCGTCATGCATGGCTCGTCCTACAGGGGTGACTGTGCTGCCGCGCTGATGGCGCTGGGCGAATTCTACGCCGCCCGGCTCGACGCCTCCTTGCGGGTTTGACGAGGGCAGCGCGCTAAACCCCCTCGAGCCCCAATGCGATGCCCTCAGCGTCGTATAGTGCTGCAAGCCGCTCGAAGCCGGCCATCGTGAAGCCCGTCTCGGGCAGCGCCGCGCCCGGTCCGAGCGGCGAGGGGCCGAGCCCCGCGATCCGCTCCAGCGCATAAAGCGCGCCCACGGCGGTCAGGTGCGACTGGCCCTCGCGGTCGAGGATCGTTGCACGGCGGCTGATTGTGCGGCCCCCGCTCTCCCCTTCCACCTCGATGACGATCTCATGGGCCGCGCCCTTGCCGGGCTTCGTCGCCGCAATCGCGCTCATCCCCGGCAGCTTCATCAGGAGGTCCCACAGGCCGAGCCCGATCAGGCGGCGCATGGTGGCGAGCGAATTGCCCTTGTCGAGACCGAGGCGCACGCCCGCTTCCCGCGCGCCGTTGGCAAGCGCAAGCGTCGTCACGTCGCCCATGTTCATGCGGTAGACCGGCCGCACGGTCCCGCTCGGAAACCGCACCTCGCGCTCGTCCGAAAGCGGCCCCACCGCGCGCCATGCGCCGCCCGTCCGCGCGGTAAAGCCTTGCGCCATGCCCTCGCCCGCGCTGGCCGAGTCGGGGCCCATCTTGTCGCCCGTGTAGTAGAGGATCGACATGTCGACGCGCGCAACACTGTCGAGCCCGTCCGCGAGGCGCCGCGCGACGATCGCCGGTCCGCCCGCCATCCAGTGCGAGGTGAAGAGCATCGGTGCGCTCGGCGTGAGAAGGGCTGCCGCCGCAAGGCCGCGCATTTGCGCTTCCTGCCCCCGCGTGATGTCCATATAGGGAATGCCGCGCTTGGCGGCTTCGGTCAGGAGATGATCGTCGGTCTCGTGGATGAAACAGGCGACGGCGTCGATTCCCTCGAGGTTTCGCATCGGTTCGGGTTTCGTCACGTCCATCACGGCCGCCTGCGCGCCGCCGAGCGAAGCGGCGAGTGCCGCGGCTTCCTTTTCTCGCCGTCCGCCGATCAGGATCTCCGCTTCCGGGTGATGTTTTCTCAGCAGCGCCGCCGCCTGCGCGCCCACCACGCCATATCCGCCTGCGAGCAGTATCCGCCTGGTCATTCTGTATCCTCCCGGTCCGTTCCGTTGTGCGCCAGATATTGGTCGTATGACCAATTTTGTCAATACCCGCCCGCGGGGTTAGTCTCCGCGTCATGAAAACCGCTCAGGAAACAACGCCCGCCGCGCCGCCGACGGAAAAGGGCGCAAACCGCCGCGAGGAAATTCTGGAAGCCGCTTCCGCTCTTCTGCTGGAAGATGGCTATGCGGCCTTTTCCGCGCGTGGCGTCGCAGCGCGTGCGGGGCTGCGGCTCAGTCATGTGCAGTACTATTTCGCCAGCCCCGCCGCGATCCTGGCAGAGCTGCTGGAGCGTTTTGTGCGCCGCTATGGCGACGAGATCCTGGCGCGGTTCGGAGCGGGCGAGGGTACGGGCGAGGAGCGCCTCTACCGGGCGCTCGACTTTCTCCTGAACGACGAGGCTTACCGGCGCGACTGCGGTATCTTCATGATCGAGGTTGCCGGCTTCGCCGCGCGCAACGAGGTGATCGCCGCCGCCCTTGCGCGTTACTACGAAATCTATTTCGACCTCTTCTCCGGCATTGTGAAAACGCTCAATCCGTCTCTCCCGCCCCGGGCGCGCGCGCGCCGTGCGCGCCAGTGCGTGGCGCTTATCGAGGGCATGTCGATCACGCGCCCGCATATGGGGCCGAAGGGCGAGGCCGATTTCAGCGCCCGCGAGGCGGCCCGCGCAATCATGCGTCTCGTCACCGGCGGCGAGACCTAGAGCCGCAGCATCATCCGCAATTCCATCGCAAGCCCGTGTTCGCGGCAGGGAACGGGCGTCACCGTTTCCGCCATCGGCTCGAACCCCATCGTCCGGTAGAGACCCACCGCCGGATTGTCGGACATTACGTCGAGATGGACACGCGTAAAACCTTTCGTCCGCGCCCTTTCGATTTCCCGGTCGATCAGCGCGCGCCCCGCCCCGCGCCCCCGGGCCGCTTCCGGCACGGAGACGACGAGGATGTAGCTGCAATCTTCCGGCACATGCGGGTTCATGAAGCTTGCGATCTCCGCCCGTTCCGCAAGCGCTGCGATATCCGCTTCCCCGATCTGTCCTTCCTCGGCAAGGCCCTGCGCCACCGGCCAGACACCGTCCTTCAGCCGGTAGTGCTCGGGGCCGTCATGTGAGATGAGAACGCCGAGGAACGCGCCGTCCTCGAACGCAAGCGCCGCCTGCTCGTGGGAAAAGAAGTTCGCGGGAGCCTTCCAGGCTGCATCGATGAAGTCCTCGTAGAGGCCGCCACGCCCGCCGAAGATGTAGCTGTAGGACGCAGGCCCCGTCGCGAAGACGAGGCCGGGAATTTCCGCCGCGACCCGTCTGGCAAGCGCCGCATCTGCGGCGACGGTTTCGATCGTCATCTCGCGTTCTCCTCAAATATAGGTCATTAGACCAATATTTGTCACAGGAACAGGATGGGCGCAATATCAATTGGTCATTCGACCAATAATAAGACCGCGGGGTGCCGGTCAGGGCGCGCAGCCGTTGCCGGCCCGCAACGGCGCGGGCCTCCTGCCGCTTGGCTGCCGTCCCGGATTGGCATATAGGATGAAGGCCCCCGGAAATCCGTCCGCCCCTCTGGGGCATGGCTTGAGAGTTCTGCGTTCCATGTCGGAGCCCCTGCGGCTTGCGCCCCTCGACCTCTTTATCGACCCGCTCCTGTCGTTCCAGGACGGGCGTCTCCGCGAGATGCTGGCCTATTGGGAAAGCAAGCGCGCGGGCAGGGCGTTCCCGGCGCGCGCCGATGTCAGCCCTGCCGACATCGTGAGCCATCTGCCGTCGCTGTTTCTGGTCGATGTCGCGCCGCCCGCGCTGGGGCTCGCCGATTTCCGGGTCCGGCTCATGGGCACTGCGCTCAACGATCTCTTTGCGCGCGATTTTACGGGCCGCTCGCTCGAAAGCGAACTGTCGTCGAGGTCTGGGGCGGCTGTCGGCAAGGTTTTTGGCATTGTCTGCCAGTTGCGCCGTCCGCTCCGGCTTCACGGCACGGCCGTTTTCGCGAAGACAAATCCCGCGACGGCGGTCGAGGCCGTGCTCATGCCGCTCACCACGGGCAACGGCTCTGTCGATATGGTGATGGGTGAACTTGTGAAGCGGGCGTCCGCCTAGCGCACTTCCGGCTGGCGTGACGTCAGCTGCAGGAACACGTCCTCGAGATCCGATTCCGAGGTGGAAATATCGACGATTTCCATGCCGCCCGCGCTGAGTGCGCCGAGGATCGACATCGCGCTCGTCTCCGCCGGGTTGTATTGCACTTCGATGGCACCATCCGGCCGAAGCTCCGCCTTCATGTTCTCGAGTGCCGCCGGAAGCACGGTCGCCGGCGTCGCGGGCCTGACGATCAGTTGCTTCTCGCTGATGCGCGCGAGCAGCGTCTCCTTCGGTTCGCAGGCCACCACCTCGCCCTTGTCGATGATCGCAATCGTGTCGCAGAGCGCTTCCGCTTCTTCGAGGTAGTGCGTCGTGAGGACGATCGTCGTCCCCCGCTCGTGAAGTCCCTTCACATAATCCCAGAGCTGGCGCCTGAGTTCGATGTCGACTCCCGCTGTCGGCTCGTCAAGGATCAGCACCGGCGGGTTGTGCACCATCGCCTTCGCCACGAGAAGCCTGCGCCGCATGCCCCCCGAAAGCGTGCGTGCATAGGCGTCCGCCTTGTCGTCGAGCCCCATCGCCTTCAGGATTTCCATGGTCCGCCGCTCGCGCTTCGGCACGCCATAAAGGCCTGCCTGCATCTCCATCACTTCTGCCGGCGTGAAGAAGGGATCGATATTGAGTTCCTGCGGCACGACGCCGATGGAGGCGCGCGCCTGGCGCGGGTTCACATCCGTATCGAAGCCCCAGATCGAGGCGGAGCCGGAGGTCTTCAGCACAAGTCCGGCCAGAATGTTGATGAAGGTCGACTTGCCAGCACCGTTCGGCCCCAGCAGCGCGAAAATCGAGCCGCGCGGCACCGCGAGATCGATTCCCTTCAGCGCCTCCTTGGCCGGCTGGGTTCCGCTTGCCTTGTAGACCTTCCGGAGTGCCCGCGCCTCGATGGCGCAGCTTCCTTCGCCCCTGGGTGCAGGTTCGCCGGGCACGCGCGCTTCGTATGTATTGTCCTCGTCGGCAAGCGTGTGGGCCATGAGCGGGTTCTTTTCGTTGAAGCGGATCGGAAGGTCTGGCGGGTTCTTTTTGACGCGCGGGACGCGCTATAGTGGCGGCCCGGCGAGGCAGGGCAATATAGAAGACCCCCGATAGATAGGAAAGGTGAGGCGCGTGGCAAGCGGCAAGGCGCAAAAGAAAACACCGGCGAAACAGGCGCCCGCGAAATCCGAATCGGCGGGTAAACCGCTGAAAAAGGGCGATCATCTCTTCCTGGTCGACGGTTCGGGCTACATCTTCCGCGCCTATCACGCGTTGCCGCCCCTGACGCGAAAGTCCGATGGATTGCCGATTGGCGCCGTCGCGGGTTTCTGCAACATGCTCTACAAGCTCATCGAGGATACGAAGGACGAGTTCGAGCCGACCCATCTCGCCGTCATCTTCGACGCTTCGTCGAAAACCTTCCGCAACGACATCTACCCCGAATACAAGGCGAACCGCGTCGAACCCCCGGAAGATCTCGTGCCGCAATTTGCGCTGGTGCGCGATGCGACGCGAGCCTTCGGCGTCCCCTGCATCGAGAAACTCGGCTTCGAGGCTGACGATCTGATCGCAACCTATGCACGCCTTGCGCATGAGGCGGGCGCGCGCGTCACCATCGTCTCGTCCGACAAGGATCTGATGCAGCTTGTCAACGAGCAGGTCGACATGCTCGATACGATGAAGATGAAGACCATCGCCCGCGACCAGGTGATCGAGAAATTCGGCGTGCCGCCGGAAAAGGTCGTCGATGTGCAGGCTCTCGCGGGAGACAGCACCGACAACGTGCCGGGCGTTCCCGGCATCGGCATCAAGACGGCGGCCCAGTTGATCGGGGAATATGGCGATCTCGAAACGCTGCTCGCTCGCGCTTCCGAAATCAAGCAGAACAAGCGCCGCGAAAACCTGATCGAGTTTGCCGAACAGGCACGCGTCTCGCGCCGCCTCGTCGAACTCGACAACAATGTTCCGGTGGAGGAACCGCTTGAGGAAATGGGCGTTCGTGATCCCGATCCCGAAACGCTGATCGGTTTCTTCAAGGACATGGAATTCAACACGCTGACGCGTCGCGTCGGCGAACGGTTCAACATCGATGTCGATGCCATCCCGGCATCCGGCGAACATCCGCCAGAAGAGGCCGCGCCGCAGGAAAAGCAGAGCGTCAGCCGCACCGCGCGCGGCGGTGCCCCGGGGGCCACGCCGAAAGGCATCGATCTTGACTTCAAGGATGCGAACTACGTTGCGGTGACGACGCTTCCCGATCTCGAGGAATGGATCGCGCGCGCCCGGGAACAGGGATTCTTCGCCGTCGATACGGAAACGGACAGTCTCGCGCCGATGCAGGCGCGTCTCGTCGGCGTCTCCATGTCGCTGGTGCCGGGCGAGGCCTGCTACATCCCGCTGCAACATGGTGCCGGCGGGGGTCTCGATTTCGCCGATGCCGAAGGTCAGCAGCAAATTCCGCTCGGCGATGCGCTGAAGGCACTGAAGCCGTTGCTCGAGGACCCGGGCATCCTGAAGATCGGCCAGAATCTCAAATTCGATATCCTCGTCTTCTGGCAGCACGGCATCGAACTTCGCTGCATCGACGACACCATGCTCATGTCCTATGCGCTTGATGCAGGCATACATGGACACGGTATGGACGAACTGTCGGAGCTGCATCTGAACCACAAGCCGATCCCGTTCTCCGAGGTCGCAGGCAAGGGCAAGGCGCAGATCACCTTCGATCAGGTGCCGGTCGATCGCGCGACGGCCTATGCCGCGGAAGACGCCGACGTCACGCTCCGCCTCTGGCACATCTTGAAGCCGCGTCTTGTCGGCGAACGGCGTGCAACCGTTTACGAAACGCTGGAGCGTCCGCTGGTGAAGGTGCTGGCTGGCATGGAGCGTGCGGGCGTCAAGGTCGACAAGGCGGTGCTCGCGCGCCTTTCCGCCGACTTCGCGCAGAAGATGGCCCGCTACGAGGAAGAGATCTACGAAATGGCGGGCGAGCGTTTCAATATCGCCTCGCCGAAGCAGCTCGGCGAAATTCTCTTCGACAAGCAGAGCCTCGAAGGCGGCCGCAAGACGAAGACGGGCGCCTGGTCGACCGATGCCGACACGCTCGAAATGCTTGCCGCGCAGGGCCACGACCTGCCGCAGCGCGTTCTGGACTGGCGCGGACTTTCCAAGCTCAAGAGCACCTACACCGATACGCTGCCGGATCATATCAACCCTGACACCGGCCGCGTCCACACTTCTTATTCGCTTGCGTCGACATCGACGGGCCGTCTGGCTTCGACCGAACCGAACCTGCAGAACATCCCCGTTCGCACGGAGGATGGCCGCAAGATCAGAACGGCTTTCGTCGCGGACAAGGGCAATCTCCTCATCTCCGCCGACTACAGCCAGATCGAGCTCCGGCTTCTCGCTCATATCGCGGATATCGAAGCGCTGAAGAAGGCATTCGCCGAGGGTCTCGACATTCACGCGATGACGGCGTCGGAAATGTTCAATACGCCGATCGAAGGCATGGACCCGTCGGTTCGCCGCCGCGCCAAGGCGATCAACTTCGGCATCATCTACGGCATCTCCGCCTTTGGTCTCGCCAACCAGCTCGGCATCGCGCGCGGCGAGGCGGGCGAATATATCGACCGCTATTTCAAGCGTTTCCCCGGCATTCGCGCCTATATGGACGACACCAAGGAGTTCGCTCACAAGAACGGTTATGTGGAGACGATCTTCGGCCGCCGCATTCACCTCCCCGCGATCAACTCGAAGAACCCGGCCGAGAAAAGCTTCATGGAGCGTGCCGCCATCAACGCGCCGATCCAGGGCTCGGCGGCGGATATCATCCGCCGCGCCATGATCCGCATGCCGCGCGCGCTTGCCTATGCCGCGCTTTCGGCGCGCATGCTCCTGCAGGTGCATGACGAACTGATCTTCGAAGTGCCGGAGAAGGAAGCGAAGAAGACCTGCGAAACCGTGTCGGGTGTCATGTCGTCCGCCGCCGCGCCCGCGCTCGAACTTGCCGTGCCGCTCGATGTCGATGCGCGCGCCGCGAAAAACTGGGACGAAGCGCATTAGCACCGAAGCCGACATGACGGAGAAGCGCCGGCAGAGCTGGGAAAATGCGCTTTCGGAGGCGTTGCCGGTCAGCCCGTTTCTCATCGGCGGCGTCGTCTCCGCACTCTTCTTTGCGAGTTTTCTCCTCACGGCCGTTCTCTCCGGCGTTGAAATCGTCGTCTCCCGCTTCGACGAAGTCTCCCTCTCGAGTGAAGCCTGGGCGGCGCTCGCGCTTTCGCTTCTCTGGTTCGCGATCCTCGGTATCGGCCGCTACACCGTAGTGGGAAATTTGCGCGATGCGCGCCTGCTCGTCGGCATCGCGCCTCACATCACGCCACAGAAAGTCGAGCGCTACACGCTCGGTGTCACGCAGCGCGAACTCGTCCGCTCGCGGGTTGCCGGGTTTGCGGGCTTTCTTGCGGGCGGCGTGCTTCACGCCATTGCCATACTCGGTATCTGGCAGAACGGTTGGGCCGGCTTCGAAACGCCAGTCGACATATGGATGTTCTTCGCCGTGTCGCTGCTCGTCATGCAGCTCTTGCGGCGCATCTATTTTCTGCGCGGCGACACGGGGCTTTTCGCGGAGGCCCTGAAAGGGCTCGATCCCGACTTGTCGGACGTTTCGCAGCTCGACGCGTTCGGCCGCGTCGCTCTGCGCGGTGCGCTGCCCTGGTTCGCCGTCTCGGGTATCGTCGCGCTGCTTCTCGTCGGGCAGGATGCGGACGGTCTCACCGTTCCCGCCCTCGTTCTCACGCTTGCCGCTGCCTTCTTCGTCTTCTCGCGCCCGATGCTGCGCGCGCATCGTGTCCTCAAGCGCGCAAAGCACCGCGGTCTTGTCAGGCTACGCGACGAAATCCGCCGTCATGAAAAGGCGCTCTACCAGAATGGCGAATCCGCGCGCGAGGCGGCGCAGATGCTGCCTGCTCTTGTCGCGCTGGAAACGCGCACCGAGCATCTGCGTGAATGGCCGCTCGATCTGCAGACGGCAAGCCGTCTCGTGCTCTACACGGCCATTCCGCTTGGCTCATGGTTCGGCGCGGGCGCCGTCAATATCGCGCTGGAAGCCCTGATTTCCTGAGATTCCATCATTTCCAGCCATTGCCCGTTTCCCGCTTCCGCCCCATATGTGGAACTGAAGACCGCGTGAAACGTTTTGTTCCCGCAGCAATGGGAGGAACGGCTTTGTCCACCGGCAAGGAAAAGCAGGCAGACGACAAGAACAGGGTCACGGAAGCGGAGAAGGAATCCTTTCCCTCGAGTGACCCGCCCTCATGGACGAGCGGCGAGGCCTCGCCCGAAGCGGACGCGAAGCGCGCCGAACGCAAGGCGGAAGAAGTCGCAAAGGAGCGCGCCGCCAAAGAGGAAGATGTCGACGAAACGCTCGACGAGAGCTATCCCGCCTCCGACCCGCCCTCATGGACCGGCTCGCATGCCGGCGACAGCCACAATCAGGGCGGCAAGAAAAAATAGCGTCCGAGCGACAGCATCAAAAAAGGCCCGGAAGGTTTCTTCCGGGCCTTTTGCCGTCAGGCGGCGAGCGTCAGTTCGATGCGCTGCTTCTGTCGCGTCGAGGCGTAGATCTCGCCCATCCGCTCCGTATGCCGCAGCAGGTTGTCGTGCCCGAGGGCCGCATCCTTCAGCGGGCTTTCCATCTCGGGGCCCGTGATGTTGACGAGCGTGGCGAAGACGGAGACATCCGCGAGGGTCGGCTTGTCGCCGAAGAAGAAGGGCTTGTCGCCCAGCATCGCCGCCATGGCCGCGAGGTCCTGTTTGCCGAAGCCATAAATTTCCTCGGCAGCGTGGCGGCCGATCCCGTGCGCGGTGAGTGCGGCACGAACGCTCTTTCGCGCCATGCGCGGCACGATCGCGGAAAGCGGAAAGGGCAGGCCGCCGAAGAACAGCGCTTTGACCGTCGGCCAGTTTGCCTCCTCGATCCAGCGGTTGTGAACGATCACCCAGTAGAGCCGCTCGTCCAGCATCCGCTGCAGCATGTGCGATTGCGCCCTCTCGGCATCGCTGAGGCCCCGATCGAGATCGACGCCGAGCGTTTCCTTGAGATGGTTCAGAATGAGCGCCGAGTCGCCGATCCTTTTCCCCTCGAATTCGATGAAGGGCAGCTTCCCCTTCGGCGCCTTGCGGGGATCGGTCTCATACGACAGCTCGTGCGGCACGCCCGCGAGGCGCAGCGCCGCTTCGAGCTTCAGGCAGAAGGAACTCGGATTGGGCGTGCCCTTCAGGCTCGCCGGAAAGATGCAGAGGCGGATCATGGGCGGTCTCCATGGTTGAACGAGACCCCTTATACTGACATGCTACTGACAACGTACCGTCAGCAGTGTCCGGGGCCGGTCCCCGCGAACCGGGAGAGCCTCATGCGCCGCGCCAACCGTCTCTTCGACATCATCGAATATCTCCGGCGCGCGAAGCGGGTCGTGACCGCGCAGGAACTGGCCCGCGAACTGGAAGTGTCCGTCCGCACCATCTACCGCGACGTGGCCGACCTGCAGGCGAGCCGCGTGCCCATCGAGGGCGAGGCGGGTCTCGGCTATGTGCTCCGATCGGGCTACGAGCTGCCGCCCCTCATGTTCACGGAGGATGAGATCGAGGCGCTCGTCTTCGGCGCGCGCATGGTCCGCGCCTGGGGCGATGCCGCCTTTACCGGCGCGGCGGACGCCGCCGTCGCGAAGATCGCCGCCGTGCTGCCGCCGCGTCTGCGCCGCATTGCGGAAACATCGCGTGTCACAGTTGCGCCGGGCCGCACCAGCCCGAAGGACGGCTACAGCCGCCACCTCTCGCCCGTGCGCCGCGCCATCCGCGACCGCCGCAAGCTCGTCATCGCTTACGAGGCTCTGTCGGGCGAACGCACCGAGCGCACGCTTCGTCCGCTCGGTCTCGCCTTCTTCGGCCCCTTCTGGATGCTCGCCGCCTGGTGCGAGAAGCGCGAGGACTTCCGCACCTTCCGCATCGAGCGCATCGGCTCGCTGAAAGTCACGAACGACGTCTTCACCGACGAGAAGGGCAAGACGATGGAAGATTTCGTCGCCCGCCCGCAGGAGAGTTCCTACAGCGGCCTCATGCGCCCGCAAGCTGCCGACTGACAGGCAACGAAAAAGCCCCGGCGTTTCCGCCGGGGCTCTTCGTCATCCGCGATGAAACGGAAGGCTTACTCGGCGGCCTGCGCCGGGGCCGGCGCGGCGGCGCGCACATCCGGATCCACATGGGCTTCGAACTTCGCGAAGTTGTCGATGAACATCTTCACGAGCTTCTGCGCCTGCGTGTCGTAGGCGGCCTTGTCGGGCCACGTCTCGCGCGGATTGAGGATCGCATTGTCGACGCCGGGCACGCTCACCGGCACCTCGAAGCCGAAATTCGGGTCGGTGCGAAACTCGACATTGTTCAGCGAGCCGTCGAGCGCGGCGGCGAGCAGCGCGCGCGTCGCCTTGATCGGCATGCGGCTGCCCGTGCCGTAGACGCCGCCGGTCCAGCCCGTGTTGACGAGCCAGCACGACACCTTGTGCTCCGCGATGAGGTCGCGCAGCAGGTTGCCGTATTCGGTCGGGTGGCGCGACATGAAGGGGGCGCCGAAGCAGGTCGAGAAGGTCGCTTCCGGTTCCGTCACGCCTTTCTCCGTGCCGGCGACCTTCGCCGTGTAGCCCGACAGGAAGTGGTACATCGCCTGGCTCGGCGTGAGGCGCGCGACCGGCGGCAGGACCGAGAAGGCGTCCGCCGTGAGCATGATGATGTTCTTCGGATGCGGCGCGCGGCCCGTCGGGCTTGCATTCGGAATGAAAGAGAGCGGATAGGCGCCGCGCGAGTTTTCCGCGAGCGCCGCGCTGTCGAGATCAAGTTCGCGCGTCTTCTCGTCCATCACGACGTTTTCGAGCACGGTGCCGAAGCGCCGCGTCGTCGCGTAGATCTCGGGCTCGGCTTCCGCCGACAGCTTGATCATCTTCGCATAGCAGCCGCCTTCGAAATTGAAGACGCCGTTTTCCGACCAGCCATGTTCGTCGTCGCCGATCAGCGTACGCGTCGCAACGGCCGACAGCGTCGTCTTGCCGGTGCCCGACAGGCCGAAGAAGATCGCGGTGTCGCCTTCCTCGCCGACATTCGCCGAGCAATGCATCGGCATGACGCGCTTCGGCGGCAGTTCGTAGTTCAGCATCGAGAAGACGGACTTCTTGATTTCGCCCGCATAGGACGTGCCGGCGATCAGCACGATGCGCTTGGCGAAGTTGCAGGCAATCACGGTGCCCGTGCGCACGCCGTACTTCTCGGGGTCCGCTTCGAAGCTCGGCAGGTCGATGATCGTGAACTGCGGATCGAAGTCGCCGAGTTCTTCCGGCTTCGGTTCGATGAGGAGGTTCTGGATGAAGAGAGAGTGCCAGGCGTATTCCGTGTAGATGCGGGTCGCGAGGCGATGGGTCTGGTCGGCGCCGCCGAAGAGATCCTGAATGAAGAGTTCCTTGCCTTCGGCGTGTTTCAGCATGTCGGCATGGAGAAGGTCGAAGGCTTCGCTCGTCATCGACTTGTTGTTGTCCCACCACACGGTCTTTTCGGTGGAGGCGTCGCGGACGATGAACTTGTCTTTCGCGGAGCGGCCGGTGTGAACGCCGGTCTTGACGACGAAGGGCCCGTTCGCGGCGACATGGCCTTCGCCCCTTGCGAGCGCTTCTTCGTAGAGCGCGGCGGGACGGTAGTTCCAGTGCGTCGCGGCGAGATTCTTGAAGCCGCTTTTCTCGGCGCCATGTTTGCTGATGTAGGGCCCGGTTTGTTTCACGCTTCTCTCCTCGTGGTCCTCTTCGGCCCGTCGGGCCTCAAATCCCTGTTTGTTGTGCCCGCTTCCCGCGCTCGCCGCGGCAGGGGCCGAAGTCTATCACGGTCGTGTCCGTCCGGCAGAATTGCGTCTCGGCTGGGGCGGGTTTCCGCCCCATCGAAGCAAAAGCGGGGCCATCGCCTCTGGCAGGCGGGCCCGCGGTCCCCGGAAAATCGGCGCCAACATAGTTCCCGGTCTCGTGCGGCGCAACCGCTTTGCGAGCGGCTTGCAATGGGTGCGGCGATGCGTCCCCCGGCGCCTGCATGTCCCCGGCCGGCGGGCCTTCGGCGCCGCAAAACACCCTTTCGCGGGTGCGGTCTCTTGAATTGAACCGCCGCGCGCCGCCTTCGTTCCGCTGCTGCGCCGCAGCGAGCGAAAGCCGCCTTGGTTAATGCAAGGCGGGCATTGCCGCAAAAAGCGGCAGTTCCGCTTTTGCCCGCCGCCGCTGGGTCAGTTCGCGGCGTCGCTTTCCTTCAGCGTTTCGAACAGCCGCACATAAAAGGCGACCGCCTCGCCCATGTTTTCGACCGAGACCCGTTCATTGGTGCCGTGGAACCGCGCCATGTCCTCCGGCGCCATGCGGATGGGAATGAACCGGAACACATTGTCGGTGATCGGCAGGTAGTGGCGCGAATCCGTGCCGCCGACGACGAGATAGGGCGCGGCAATGACGCCCGGAAAGCTCTCGCCGATCACCTGCGTGATGAGCTGGTAGCCGTCTCCCTCGATGTTCGACACTTTCGACGCCTCGCGGATGCCCGGCAGCGGCTCGATCTCGACGTCGGGATCGTCCACCGCCGCGCGCACATGCTCGATGATGCCGTCCGCCGTATCGCGCGGATGGATGCGGAAATTGACGACCGCGCGCGCTTCCGGCGGCAGCACGTTTTCCTTCACGCCGCCCTCCACGATGGTGGGCGCAATTGTCGTGTGAAGCTGCGCCGCGCTTGTCGGGCTTTCCTCCATCACGCCGCGCACGAGAGGCTCGAAGAGCCAGAGATTGGCGTAGACCATCCGCTGCGTGAAAGGCACGGCGGGCGCGAGGCTCTCGATCATGCCGCGCGTCGCGCCGTCCACCTTGCTCTCGAACGGATCGCCGCCGATCCGCTCCAGCGCCCGGGCGAGCCGGCCGATGGCGGTCTGCGCCGCGGGCGAGGGCATCGAGGAATGTCCGCCCTTCGAATAGGCGACGACGCCGAGCGAGATCGAACCCTTTTCCGCGACGCCGATCATCGCGACGGGCGCGTTGACGCCGGGCAGGAGCCCGTGGCCGATCACGCCGCCTTCGTCCTTCACCCAGGCGAGGTTGACGCCGCGCTCCTGCAGCATCCCCGCAAGCGCCTTGTTGCCTTCGCCGCCGCCGATTTCCTCGTCATGCCCGAAGGCGAAGAGTATCGTACGTGTCGGCTGGAAGCCCTGCGCGGCAAGCCGTTCTGCCGCTTCCACCATCGCGATCAGCGAGCCCTTGTTGTCGATCGTTCCGCGGCCCCAGACATACCCGTCCGCGATCGTACCCGCGAAGGGCGGGTGCTCCCACTTGTCTTCCGTCCCCGGCGCGATCGGCACGACGTCGATATGCGACATCAGCAGCACGGGATCGAGCGACGTGTCCGTGCCTTCCCAGGTGTAAAAGAGCGTCGCTCCGCCCACGATCTCGCGCTTCGTCGCCGCGGTGAAGGCGGGGTAGGTCGCGTCCATCCAGTTGCGGAAACCTTCGAAAGCCTCTGCCGAGCGCACGACCTCCGCCTCGTCCGCGCCGGCCTGGTGCGAGATCGTGCGGAACCGCACGGCCTCGGCAAGGTGCTGCGCCGCGCCTTCCGCGTCGATGCTCTCCGCCTGGCCGATATTGGCGAGTTCCGCCGCCGGCACCATCAGCGTCCGCCCCACGACAACCGCGATGAGCAGCACGAGTAGGGCGCCCGCCCCGATCAGAATGCGCTTCAGCATGGATTTGTCCCCCGCCCCGTCATTTTTCCGGTTCGGCCGCCACCGTCGCGGGCGGCCTTTGCGTCCTGTCATGGCCTCACCGGCCATGTCTGTCAAACGAGGCGCCGTGCCCGTCGCCAATATTATGGTGCCGGGCCGTGGCGTCGCCTTGTCCAAGCCCTTATACTGCCGCCACATTTTGGGCCAAAAGCGACCCTAAGCCTCGAAGCCGCGCTGGGCGGCGTTCTGTGAGCGGGGTATGTCATGCAAGAGGTCCGGAACGATCAGGATCAGAAGGGCCAGACCGGCCAACGGGGTCAGGCTGATGAAAAGGAACGGGGCCCAATGCCGACCATTGCGCTGGTCGACGACGACCGGAATATCCTCACTTCGGTGAGCATAGCGCTCGAATCCGAGGGCTATCATGTGCAGACCTACACGGACGGCGCCGCCGCCCTTGCGGGCCTTGCCGCCAATCCGCCGGACGTCGCCGTCTTCGACATCAAGATGCCGCGCATGGACGGCATGGAACTGCTGCGGCGTCTCCGCCAGAAGTCCGACCTGCCGGTGATCTTCCTCACCTCCAAGGACGACGAGATCGACGAGTTGTTCGGCCTCAAGATGGGGGCGGACGACTACATCCGTAAGCCTTTCTCGCAGCGCCTCCTTGTCGAGCGCGTGAAGGCGGTTCTCCGCCGCGCCGCGCCGAAGACCGAGGGCGCGCCCGCCGAAGGCGCCGCCAACCAGGTCATGGAGCGCGGCAAGCTCCTGCTCGATCCCGAACGCCATACCTGCACCTGGGACAGCAAGCAGGTCGTCCTCACCGTCACCGAGTTCCTGATCCTTCAGGCGCTCGCTCAGCGTCCGGGCTATGTGAAGAGCCGCGACTCGCTGATGGATGCCGCCTATGACGATCAGGTCTATGTCGACGACCGCACCATCGACAGCCACATCAAGCGGCTACGCAAGAAGTTCAAGGAAGTCGACGACGCCTTCGACGCCATCGAAACGCTGTACGGCGTCGGCTACCGCTACCGCGAAGCCTGATGCCCGCCTCCGGGAAGCGGAGGGTGAAACAGAGGGGAAGTCCTGGCACGAGCCGGTGAAAAACGCATGGCGAGCCTGACCGAGGAGGAAGCGAGGGCCGAGGCGGACGAAGACCCCGCATCGCGGCCTCGCGGCCCCGCCGCAGGCCCCGGGTTCGTCTCGCGCATGGCCGCCGCGACGGGCCGCCTGCTCACCGCCTTTCGCGGCTTCCTCGTTCGCGGCCGCTTTTCCAGCCTCACGCGCCGCATCGTCGTCTTCAATGTGGCGGCGCTCTTCGTCCTGGTCTCGGGCATTCTCTATCTCAATCAGTTTCGCGAAGGCCTGATCGACGCCCGCCGTCAGAGCCTGCTCACACAGGCCGAGATCATCGCCGGTGCCATCGAGGAAGGCGCGACCACCTCGCCGGACGCGCCCCTGATCGACCCGCTGGCCGCCGGCGCCATCATCGCGCCGCCGCCGGACGACACGGCGTCGTCGGGGATCGACGAAACCCTGCCGATCGATCCCGAAACCGCCGCGCCGATTCTGCGCCGTCTCGTATTGCCGACGCGCACCCGCGCGCGGCTCTATGGCAAGGAAGGCTGGCTCGTCCTCGACTCGCGCCAGTTGAGTGCGTCGGGCCAGGTCGTTGCCTTCGAACTTCCGCCCCCCGAAGGCGCGGACGAGGGCAGCTTCGTCGATCGCGTGGCGCAATGGGCGCTCAATCTCCTGCCCGGCCGCAACCTCGAACGCTTCCGCGAGGCTGGCAGCCAGAACGGCACCATGTACGAGGAAGTAACCCGCGCGCTCGGCGGCGAAGCGTCCAGCATGGAGCGCATCAACGAACGAGGCGAACTCATCGTCTCCGTCGCCGTGCCGATCCAGCGCTACCGTGCGGTTCTCGGCGCGTTGATGCTGTCCACGCGCGGCGGCGACATCGACCGGATCGTCCGCGCCGAACGCATCGCCATCCTTCAGGTCTTTCTCGTCGCGCTCGGCGTGACGATCCTGCTTTCCGTTCTGCTGGCGGGCACCATCGCGGAGCCCGTGCGCCGTCTCGCGCAGGCCGCCGAAACGGTGAGGCGCGGCAAGAACGCCCGCGCGCAGATACCCGACTTCACCGAACGCCATGACGAGATCGGCGAATTGTCGGGCGCGTTCCGCGAGATGACGAACGCGCTCTACAGCCGCATCGACGCCATCGAGAGCTTCGCCGCCGACGTCGCACACGAGATCAAGAACCCGCTCACCTCGCTCAGGAGTGCCATCGAAACCTTCCGCCTGGCCAAGGACGAAAGTCAGAAGGACCGGTTGATGGAGATCATCCAGGAGGATGTTCGCCGCATCGACCGTCTCATCTCCGACATCTCGAACGCGTCGCGTCTCGATGCCGAGCTGTCGCGCGGCGATCGTGCGGAGGTGAATATCGCGACCCTTCTCGAAACCGTCTGCGCTCTCTTCAACGAATCCGGCGCCGCGGGCAGCGCACGCGTGAAGCTCGAGGTGGACCCCGGCGCGCCAGGTCGCGACGGCATGGTGGTGAAGGGCTTCGATACGCGTCTCGGTCAGGTGGTCCGCAACCTGATCGACAACGCATTGTCCTTCAGCCCCGAGGGCGGCACCGTGCGTGTCGCCGGCAGCCGCGAACCCGGCCTCATCGTGATCCGCGTCGAGGACGAGGGCCCCGGCATCGCGCCGGAAAATTTCGAACGCATCTTCGACCGCTTCCACACCGACCGGCCGGACAGCTTCGGCGAGCATTCCGGCCTCGGTCTTGCCATCTCCCGCCAGATCGTCGAGGCGCATGGCGGCACCATCCGCGCGGACAACCGAATGGAGAACGGCAAGGTCGCGGGCGCGCGCTTCATCGTCGAACTGCCGGAAGCGGAATAGGAGGCGGTCATGGCGGAGCCTCTCTACATGCACGGCACCTGTGTTTCCTGCGGCGCGCGGGCGGTCCTGCTGCGCGGGCCGTCGGGCTCGGGCAAGTCGGATCTCGCCTTTCGCCTCATTCGCGAGGACCCGAGCGGCGAAACCCGCCTCGTCGCCGACGATCAGGTCGCGCTCCATGTCGAACCGCCGGGCCTCGTTGCAAGCGCGCCCGCCGCCCTTGCCGGTCTTCTCGAATTGCGCGGGCTCGGCCTCGTGGCCGTCCCCGCGCGGAAAGAGGCGCCGCTGGCCCTGATCGTCGATCTCGTCGCGCGCGACGCCGTGCCGCGTCTTCCCGAAGCCCGCTACGAAACCCTGCTGGAAGTCCGTTTGCCCGTCCTCGCGCTCCACGCTTTCGACGGCACCGCTTCCCTGAAGCTCCGGCTTGCTCTCGAAACCCTGCCCGACAGCGGCTTTCCAGAGGAAGACGGGCGTTTCGGCCCGCGGGGCTGAGGCGCCGGACCCGGAACTGCCTCCGATTTGTGCGTTTGCCGCCGGGAAGTGCCGATTGTTGCATCGCAACACTTGTCATTGGCGCGCGATTGGGGTCACGATACGCCCCTTCGCGGGGGCGAGAGCGGTCGAGCGGGCGCGGGACGCGCCGGGCCGCCTGAAATGCGGCATTGAGGGCTGTTGATGATTGGTTTGGTACTCGTAACGCATGGCCAGCTGGCCAGCCAGTTCGTCGCGGCGATGGAACATGTCGTCGGGCCGCAGGCCCAGGTTGCGTCCATCAGCATCGGCCCCGACGACGACATGGAGCAGCGCCGCAAGGACATCCTGAAGGCGGTCGCCGCCGCCGACAGCGGCGACGGCGTCATCCTGCTCACCGACATGTTCGGCGGCACGCCCTCCAACCTCGCCATCTCCGTCATGGACAAGGCGAAGGTCGAGGTGATCGCCGGCGTGAACCTGCCCATGCTGATCAAGCTCGCGTCCGTCCGCGAAACCGCCTCGCTTGGCGATGCGGTCGATCAGGCGCAGGAATCGGGCCGCAAATACATCTCGATTGCGAGCCGCGTGCTGGCCGGCGACGGAGCCTGACGCCCGTGTCCTCCGCCGAAGCGAAACCCGGCTCGTTCGTTCGCGAAGTGGAAATCGTCAACAGCCGCGGCCTTCATGCCCGCGCGTCGGCGAAATTCGTTCAGATGGCGGAGAAGTTCGACGCCGAAATCCGCGTCTCCCGCGAAGGGCAGACGGTGCCCGGCACCTCCATCATGGGATTGATGATGCTCGCCGCCGCGCCCGGCTGCTGCATCCGCATCGAAACCGAGGGCACGGACGCCGAAGCTGCCCTCGAAACCCTCGCCGCCCTCGTGGCCGACGGCTTCGGTGAACGCGACTAGCTATTCCTTGTAATAGACGGTCTGCACGCTCGTCGCGAGAAGTTGCCCCTCCGCGCTCCAGAGTTCCGCGGACTGATCGAAATACCCCTGACGGAAGACGCTGGAATCCGCGACGCCGATCAGCGGCTTCGCGCCTTGTGCGGCGAGCGTTGCCGCATCGGCATGGAAATAGGTCGTGAGCGACACGGTTCCCGCCGGCACCATGCGGCCGCGCACCAGAAAGAGGCGGACGATGAACGTATCCGCCAGCGAAGCGAGCGAGGTGAAGTCGAGTGTCCGTTCCGGCTTGTCGGCGACCCAGAGCAGCGAGCGCGAAGGGCCGGGATCGGTGTCCGCGCGCGCCTCGAAAGTCATCGCGCCTTCCGCGAAGCGCAGATCGTAGCGCTGCAGCCAGGCATTGCGTCCTTCGGTCTCCATCGGCGCGAGCGTCTCGAAGGGCGGGATCGTGGGACAGGCCGCCGGCTGATGCGCCCATGTCTCCCGCCGCTTCGCGAACACCGCGCTCGCCGTCGCCGCAATGCCGTTCTCCTGCGAGAGCGTCATCGTCCAGTGCTGCGTCGAGCGGTTGGTGCGCGCTTCCGTGATCTCGATGGTGAACGCGCCCTCCGCAATGGGCGCGCAGAAATTCACCGTCAGCGCCACCGGGTCGCCGAGCCTTTGCGGCGCGTCGAGCGCCGCCTTCAGCATCAGCGCCGCCGTCGTGCCGCCGAAGGGGCCCATCATGTTCCAGTAGGCAGGCGAGGTCCGGCCCGTGAAGCGGCCTTCTCCCGCCGGGGTCAGCCGGGTCGCAAGGTCGAGCGGGTGGGTCGCGGGGATCGAACTGTCCATGGGTCTCTTTCCGGATGAATGGCCCAATGAAAGGCAACGGCGGGATTTGAGCCGCCCGCCGGTCCCCTGTCCATGACCTTCCGGGTAATCGAAACGGGGCCAATTCCGCCTTTTTCGGGGCTCCACCGGGCTTCCGGGGCGAATCGGAGAAACATATAAACATTTCTTTATATCGCCCTTGCTCCCTCGGCCCCGCCTTGTTATAAGGCCTCATCACGACGCCGGTCCCGGCTGGCGCAGCATTTCGTTGCGCGCCGGCCTGCGCGCCCTTTCTGGGCCGCCGACCCGGTGACCGAATCCACTGCCGAATTCAAAAGGAGCGCGTAAGCCTCATGAGCCAAGCTGTAAAAGCCGAGACCCACGACTACGCCATCAAGGACATCGGCCTCGCCGACTGGGGCCGCAAGGAAATCGACATGGCCGAGACCGAAATGCCCGGTCTCATGGCGACCCGCGAGGAGTTCGGCTCGAAGAAGCCGCTGAAGGGCGCGCGCATCGCCGGCTCGCTCCACATGACGATCCAGACCGCCGTGCTGATCGAGACGCTGGCCGATCTCGGCGCCGACATCCGCTGGGCGTCGTGCAACATCTATTCGACGCAGGACCATGCGGCGGCGGCGATCGCCGACCGCGGCATTCCGGTCTTCGCGATCAAGGGCGAGAGCCTCGAGGACTACTGGGAATACACCCACCGCATCTTCGAATGGGCCGACGGTGGCACGCCGAACATGATCCTCGACGATGGCGGCGACGCCACCCTCCTCATCCATCTCGGCAAGCGCGCCGAGGACGGCGACACCGCCTTCCTCGAAAGCCCCGGCAATGAGGAAGAGGAAGTTCTCTTCGCCGCGATCAAGCGCCGCCTGAAGCACAAGCCGGGCTGGTACAACACAATCGCGAAGAACGTGAAGGGCGTGACCGAGGAAACCACAACGGGTGTCCACCGCCTCTACGAAATGCAGAAGAAGGGCACGCTTCTCTGGCCCGCGATCAACGTCAACGACAGCGTGACGAAGTCGAAGTTCGACAATCTCTATGGCTGCCGTGAATCGCTGGTCGACGGCATCCGCCGCGCCACCGACGTCATGATGTCGGGCAAGGTCGGCGTCGTCGCCGGCTTCGGCGATGTCGGCAAGGGCTCCGCCGCCTCGCTCCGCCAGGCCGGCTGCCGCGTTCTCGTCACCGAGATCGACCCCATCTGCGCGCTGCAGGCCGCGATGGAAGGCTACGAAGTGACGACCATGGACGAAGCCGTGAAGCGCGGCGACATCTTCGTCACGACGACGGGCAATGTGGACGTCATCACCGTCGATCACATGCGCGCCATGAAGCACCGCGCCATCGTCTGCAACATCGGCCACTTCGACAGCGAGATCCAGATCGGGGGCTTGCGCAACCTCAAGTGGCACAACGTGAAGCCGCAGGTCGATGAAATCGAGTTCCAGGACGGCAAGCGCATCATCATGCTCGCCGAGGGCCGTCTCGTGAATCTCGGCTGCGGCACGGGCCATCCGAGCTTCGTCATGTCGGCGTCCTTCACGAACCAGACGCTCGCCCAGATCGAGCTCTTCACGAAGCCCAATGATTACGGCAAGGAAGTCTACGTCCTGCCGAAGGCGCTCGACGAGAAGGTGGCCCGCCTCCATCTCGAAAAGATCGGCGTGAAGCTCGAGAAGATGAACAAGAAGCAGTCCGACTACATCGGCGTGCCGGTCGAAGGCCCGTTCAAGCCGGAAACCTACCGCTACTGAGCGAAGCACGTACTGCTGTCGAGACGATCAACGGGGTGCACCAGCTGCACCCCGTTTTTTGTTCGTCATGACCTGAAAACATCGTCATGGCCCGGACAAGCCGGGCCGTGACGGGCTTTTGGCGTTTTTCCAAGCGTCGCCCTGTGCCACTCACGACCGGCACGTCCTGCCGGTCGCGCACCGTTTCTCGCCGCAAGACGCTGTTTCACCTCCGAGTCCCTCGTGGTGTATGCTTCGCCGGGGTCAGGTGATTTGCGCCCGCTCACACGGCGAGCGGGCACCGAAGGGGTTGTGCGCGTAATGAAGCTGGGCGATATCGGCAAGGCGGGCAGGGCGCTCGGCCGCAGGGCGAGGCCCTTGCAGGCCGCGCTCGCCGGCTCGGCGGCGCTGTCGCTGTTGCCCCACGCGGCCCGCGCGCAGGACGCGCCGCCGCGCGGCACGCCCGAAGGTCTCATCGACACGCTCTCCGCCCTCGGCCTGCCGCCCGAAGCCGCCGCCGAGCCGGCCCTCGCCACCACTTTCGCCGTCGCTGTCGGCCTCGCCTTCGCGGGCGCGCTCGCCGCCATCACGGGGCTGCGTGCGTCCCGCGCCGCGCGGCGTGTCGCGCTGGAGCGCGAGGCGAGTCTCTCGACCCTCGAAGCGCGTCTCGACGCGGCGGAGGCGATCCTCGCCGCCGAGCCCGACGCTGTCTTCATCTGGACGCCGGAATCGCTTCGCGCGGCGCCCGGAACCTTTCAGGCGCGCCCCCGCATCGTCGGCTCCACCGCCACGCTGGTCGATCCCTCCTCGGGCGACCTCGACTTCTCCTATCTGCTGACGCGCCTCGAACCGGAAAACGCCGGCCGCCTCAACACGGCGGTGCAGCGCTTGCGCACGCGCGGCGCCCGCTTCTCGCTCCATGTCCAGTCGACCGACGGCCGCACCTTCGAGGCGGAAGGCCGCCCGGCCGGCGCGCTCGCCGTCCTGTGGCTCCGCGACGTGACCGGCGAGCGTGCGGAAGTCTCCCGCCTCAAGGAGCGTCTCCGCCAGGCCGAATATGCGCGCGGCCGCTTCGAGGAACATCTGATGCACGCGCCGTTCCCCGCCTGGCGCCGCGACGACGAGAACCGTCTCGTCTGGGTGAACGCCGCCTATGCCCGCGCGGTCGATGCCGCCTCGCCCGAAGACGCCGTCGCGCGCAGCCTCGAACTTCTCGGCGAGGAAACGCTGTCGGCACTCCGCCGCGTCCTCTTCGACCGCTCCCGCGCCCGCGAGCGCAGCCACGCCATCATGGCGGGCGAGCGCCGCGCCCTCGACATTCTGGAGCAGCGCCTGTCGGAAGGCATCGCCGGCGTCGCGATCGACGTCTCGGATCTCGACGAGGCGGAAGCCGAACTCCGCCGCCACATCGAAAGCCATGCCGCGACGCTCGACCGCGTCACGACCGCCGTCGCGATCTGCGGCCCCGACAAGCGCCTCACCTTCCGCAACCGCGCCTACGAAACGCTCTGGGGCCTCGACCCGCAATGGCTCGACGGCGGCCCGTCCGACAATGAGGTGCTGGACGAGTTGCGCGCGCGCCGCCGCCTGCCGGAACAGGCGAACTTCCAGGCCTGGAAGCAGACGCGCATGGAAATCTACACCTCGACCGAACCCGTCGAGGAATACTGGCACCTGCCGGACGGCCGCACCATCAAGCTTCTCGCCCAGGCGCATCCCTTCGGCGGCGTCATCTATCTCTATGAAAACGTCACCGAGCGCCTCAACCTCGAAAGCTCCTACAACACGCTCGCCCGCGTGCAGCGCGAGACCATCGACCACCTCTATGAAGGCGTTGCGGTCTTCGGCTCCGACGGCTGCCTGAAACTTTCCAATCCCGCCTACGCCACCATCTGGTCGCTCGACGAGGAAAAGCTCGAAGGCGAGCCGCATGTCAGCGAGCTGATCGACATGTGCCGTTCCCTGATGGACGACGACGCCGAATGGGAAGTGCTGAAGAACGGCATCACCGGCGCGTCCGGCATCCGCGCGCAGCAGACCGGCCGCCTCGACCGGCCCGACGGCACGGTGATCGACTATGCGATGGTGCCGCTGCCCGACGGCGCGACGCTCATGACCTATGTCGACGTGACGGATTCGACGCGCATGGAACAGGCGCTGCGCGACCGAAACGACGCGCTCGAAACGGCGGACCGCCTGAAGTCCGAATTCATCAGCCACGTCTCCTATCAGCTCCGCACACCGCTCACGAATATTCTCGGCTTCGGCGAAATCCTCGAGACGGAAATGTTCGGTTCCCTCAATCGGCGCCAGCACGAATACATGCAGGGCATTCTCGAAAGTTCGGAAACGCTGATCGACGTCGTGAACGACATTCTCGATCTCGCCGTCATCGAGGCGGGCGCCATGACGCTCGACCTCTCGGATGTCGAACTTTCCGAAGTGATCTACGCGACGGAGGAATTCGCGCAGCGCCCGGCACAGAAGAACAAGGTCTCGCTCAAGGTCGAGTGCCCGAAGGACATCGGCACGGTGCGCGCCGACGAGAAGCGCATCAAGCAGATCATGATCAACCTTCTGTCGAACTCGCTCGCCTTCACGAGCCCGGGCGATGCCATCGTCATCGGTGCCGCGCGCCACGACAACTCCGTCGAGCTCTATGTCGAGGACACCGGCATCGGCATCAAGCCGGAATTCCAGTCCAACGTCTTCGACCGCTTCGAGGCCCATGGCGGCTCCGACAAGCACCGCGGCGCCGGTCTCGGCCTCTCCCTGGTGCGCTCCTTCGTGGAACTGCATGGCGGCTGGGTCACGCTCGAAAGCGCCCCCGACGTCGGCACCCGCGTCACCTGCCACCTCCCCGTCCGCGCCGCCCCGCCGTCGCGCGGCGTCAGCGGCGACCTCTCCGGCGTGACGAAGCTGGAAGTCGGCTGATCCGTCTACGGATGAAAATCGGCGTCCTGCCCTGGGCTTGACCCGGAGGCCCGGGCGTCACAGGCTCCTGCGTACGCTCTGGACCGTGCGCAAGAGGAGGCCCGCCAATGCCAGCTAGAACGTCCGCGAAAGCGTCGAGACCCCGCAAGCCTTACGAGCTCTTCTACTGGCCGGGCATTCCGGGCCGCGGCGAATATGTCCGCCTCGCGCTCGAGGAAGCGGGCGCGCCTTACATCGATGTCGCCCGCGAGCGCGACACCGGCATGGAGGAGATGACGGCGCTGCTGGAAGCCGAGGGCACGAAGCGCCCCTCTTTCGCGCCGCCCTTCCTGCGCGACGGCCGCGTTATCGTCGGCCAGGTCGCGGCGATCCTCTTCTATCTGGGGCCCCGCCTCCGCCTCGCGCCGAAGTCGGAAGCCGGCGCGCTCTGGACGCACCAGATCGAACTCACCATCACCGACTTCGTTGCCGAAGCGCATGACGTGCACCACCCCGTCGGCGTCGGTCTCTATTACGAGGATCAGAAGAAGGAGGCGCTCCGCCGCGCGGAGGAATTCCGTGGCGCCCGCATCCCGAAATTCCTCGACTGGTTCGAGGCCGTGATGGACATGAACGGCGCAACGAAGCGCGCGCCCCATCTCGTCGGCAAGTCGCTGACCTACGCCGACCTTTCCCTCTTCCACACGGTCGACGGCCTCGCTTACGCCTTCCCGAAAACAATGGGCCGGCTCCTCAGAAGTCGGCCCCTCGTCTCATCGCTTCATGCCGCGGTGAAGAAGCGGCCCAGCATCAAGGCCTATCTGAAAAGCGACCGCCGCCAGCCCTTCAACGAAAACGGCCTCTTCCGCCACTACCCGGAGTTGGACAAGTAACGTGCAGGATAGTCGGAAGACATGATCCGTACAGGGAATATTAATCTTCCCACCCTCCCCTTGAGGGAGGGTCAAACCGCTGAAAGCGGTTTGGGGCGGGGTCGCTGAAGATCGTCTGATAAATTCGCCAACGAGTTTTTCGGAGCGGCCGCGACCCCGCCCCGAAAAACTCTTCGCTTCGCTCGATTTTTTCGACCCTCCCTCAAGGGGAGGGTGGGAAGTTGCGTTTCTTCACTCCACCGTCTCGATCACCGCGCAGGCGACCCGCGCGCCCGCGCCGCCGATCGGCTGGCTCATGTGGTCGTCCGGCCCTTCATGGATGACGAGCGCCGAGCCGTCCTCGTCCAGCAGGAAGGCGCGCTCGTCCGCCTCGTCTTCCACAAGCGTCACGCGCTCGGAAAAGAGCTCCGCGTTCACCGTCCCGTCTTCCGCCGCGTAGATGTTCGGCAGGTCGCCATCATCCGGCCCTTCCGGGTTCAGCAGCCCGTGCGGCTTCTTCTCCTCAGGCCCAAGAAGTTCTGCCGTAATACTTCCTTCTGGAACTTGCACATGCTGCACATGGGAACCCGAATTCTTGTAGGCCGCGTCCGAGCAGTCGCCGACGCCATGGAAATGGATCGCATGCCAGCCCGGCTCGATCCCCTCGACATTGACCCGGATGACGACGCCCTCCGGCCCTTCGGAGAGGTTCGCGGTCCCGGCTTCGCCGCTGGCCTGCGTGCGGAACTCGGCGGCCGCCAGCGGCGTCCCGCCCTCTTCGTGATGGTCGGCAAGCGCCGGCAGCGTCCCGAGCGCGATCAGCGAAACAGCGGCCAGCGGGGCAAGGCGGGGCAGGGTCATGGGGCTTTCTCCTTTGAAATTCCGTCGCAGACAGATGAGAACCTAGAGCATTCGCGGCCCCGGAAAAGCCCGCGCGCCCTCTTCACGAAGCCGTGAGCGGAACTTTCGGGCTGGCGAACGACTGACCGGAATGGTACTTTCAGTCAGTTCTGCGTTCCGGCCCCCGCCTTCCAGCCAAAAGAGGTCGCTCTCATGTCCATCACCCTCACCGTCAACGGCGAGCGCCACGAGTTCGATGTCGAGCCCGAAATGCCGCTCCTCTGGGTCCTCCGCGACGAGCTCGGCCTCACCGGCACGAAATTCGGCTGCGGCGTCGCCGCCTGCGGCGCCTGCACCGTCCATGTGGACGGCGTCGCGACGCGAACCTGCGTGACCCCGGTCGAAGCCGCCGACGGCGCCAGCATCACCACCATCGAGGGCCTCGCCGAAGCCTCCGGCGCCCGCGAGGGCGAGCTTTCCGCGCTCCAGGCCGCCTGGGTCGCGAAACAGGTGCCCCAATGCGGCTATTGCCAGTCCGGCATGCTGATGGCCGTCTCCGCGCTGCTGACGGAAAACCCTCAGCCGACGGATGAAGACATCGACGCCGCCATCACCAATGTCTGCCGCTGCGGCACCTATCCGCGTGTCCGCGCCGCCATCCGCACCGTCACATCGGCCTGAGGGGGAACCACATCATGGCATTCGAAATGAAAAAGCCCTCGCGCCGCCAGTTCCTCATCGCGACCGGCCTTGTCGGCGGCGGTCTGATGATCGGCTATGCAATGTCCGGCCCCTCCCGCCGCGAGCGCGCCGCCGGTGCCGCGGGCACGAAGGACGGCGAGCGCATGGTCACCACCTGGCTCAAGATCTCGCCCGACAACATCGTCACCGTCTATGTCCCCCATGCCGACATGGGGCAGGGCGTCATCACCGCGCTTGCCATGATGGCGGCGGAGGAAATGGAAGCCGACTGGTCGCTGGTCCGCGCCGAGCGCGCGCCCGCCGATCTCGCTTTCGCCAATGACGCGCTGCGCGGCTTCTTCGTGAAGGACAGCAGCGTCCCCGCCATGCTGCAGGGCGTGAACCAGTATGCCTGGTACAAGGTCGCCGAAGGCATGAGCCTGCAGATCACCGGCGGCTCGAGCTCGGTCCGCTTCACCGGCCAGTCCGGCATGCGCCACTCGGGCGCCGCCGCGAAGGAAATGCTGGTGAAGGCCGCCGCCGCCCGCTGGAACTGCGCGGAAAGCGACTGCACCGCCGCCATGAGCACCGTCACCGGCCCCAACGGCCAGTCCGCCACCTTTGGCGAGCTCGCGGCCGAAGCGGCGGAACATTCGCCCTCGGCCACGCCGAAGCTCAAATCCCGCAAGGACTACACCATCGTCGGCACGCCGAAGCCCCGCTTCGACATTCCCGGCAAGGTCGACGGCTCCGCGAAATACGGCGTCGACGCGCAAGTCCCCGGCATGCTCTACGCCGCCGTCAAACTCGCGCCCGTCTTCGGCTCCACGGTCGTCTCTTACGATGCCTCGCAAATTCTCTCCCGCCGCGGCATCAGGCAGGTGGTCGAGTTCCCGGCCGGCGTCGCCGTCATCGCGGACAATTTCTGGCGCGCCAAGGAAGCCGCCCTCGCGCTCGATGTCGAGTTCGATACGAAGGGCCACGAAGCCACCTCGTCGGAATCGATCTTCGCCGCGCAGGCCGAAGCCATCGCCACCGGCGAGAGCGAGGAAGATGTCGAGACGGGCGATGCCGCCGCCGCTTTCGCTGCTGCCCCCGAAACAGAAGGCGCCGAGATCGTCGCCGCGCAATACCGCGTGCCCTATCTCGCCCATGCCTGCATGGAGCCGATGAACTGCACCGTCTGGATTCGCGACGGCAAGGCCGATGTCTGGGTCGGCAGCCAGGATGCGCTCGGCACGCGCGCCCGCGTCGCCGATGTCGCGGGGCTCGACTTCGACAACGTCACCGTCCATTCGCTGCTGCTCGGCGGCGGGTTCGGCCGCCGCATTCCGGTCCGCGCCGGCCGCACGGAATTCCCGAGCGAGATCGACTGGGCGGTGATGATCGCCCGGCAAGTCGATGCGCCGGTGAAACTTCTCTACACCCGCGAGGACGACATCCAGCACGACGCCTACCGCCCCGCCGTCACGAGCCATCTGCGCGCCGTGGTCGGCCCCGACGGCTATCCCACCGCCTGGGAAAACCGCTACCTCTACAAGGACGACCCGGCGGAAGCCGCGCATATTCCCTATGCCGTGCCCAACCAGTCGATCCGCGTCGTCGAACTGCCGACCGAAATCCCGCGCGGCCCCTGGCGCTCCGTCGCGCACACGCAGCACACCTTCTTCTCGGAAAGCTTCATCGACGAACTCGCGCACCGCGCGGGCAAGGACCCGTTCGAATACCGCCGCGTCCTGCTGAAGGACGCGCCGCGCCATCTCGCCGTGCTCGAAAAGGCCGCCGGCATGGCGGGCTGGGGCAAACCCCTGCCGGAAGGCCGCTATCGCGGCATCGCCGTGCAGGAGAGCTTCGAGTCGATCGTCGCCGAAGTCGCCGAGATCTCGATCGTCGACGGCGCCCCGCGCATCCACCGCGTCGTCGCCGCCGTCGATTGCGGCGAGGTGATCCACCCGGACACCGCCGCGCAGCAGGTGGAATCCGGCATCATCTACGGCCTCACCGCCGCGCTTTACGGCGAGATCTCGATCGAGGGCGGCGCCGTCGTGCAGACGAACTTCACCGACTACGAAATGCTCCACCTCTCGGAAACGCCCGAGATCGAGGTGCACTTCGTGGACAGTGACGCCCCCATCGGCGGCCTCGGCGAACCGGCAACCCCCGTCGTCGCCGCCGCCGTCGCCAACGCGATCTACGCCGCCACCGGCAACCGCGTCCGCCAGCTCCCCTTCAAGTTGCACGACTTGTCGTCTGTCTCCGGCAAATTCACCCAGGCCGCCGATTAAAAAAAGTATGTCACCCCCGGGCTTGACCCACTGCTGTCCGGTTAAGCATATGCGATCTCCAGTTGCGCTGGATTTGGCGGTGTCGGATCGGGTGGCGGCTGCAACAAGTGGTGGATACTTCGTCGGGTGAGGAGGGTTGCGGGCATGAGACGGGCGAGGGCCTGAAGGCTGAGCGTTGCGTCGTTCCGCAGGCTTGCGATGCGCAGCAGCAGATAAGCGATGAGAGCTGCCATGATCTGGATGGTGACGGCGTTGCGGCCGCTGCCGAGGAAGTGGGCGATCTTCAGGTTCTGCTTGAGCCATTTGAAGAACAGTTCGACCTGCCAGCGCGCCTTGTAGAGCGCGGCGATCTCGGTAGCGGGCGCGGTGAGGTCGTTGGTGATGAGCACGATCTCGCGGCCGGTGTCGATC